>WNFQ01005666.1_pt1 | contig 24256 bp, 22 predicted proteins | sample 5400171 | NCBI WGS metagenome assembly WNFQ01 (sample SAMN13153356, study PRJNA577476) | soil metagenome | isolation source: 20 cm soil under Madrone tree | place: USA:California | collected 2016-06-14
AACCCAGTAGCCACCAAAACGCCTATTCCCCTAGCCCCCAGCGATCTCAAAGCCTACCTCTTCAGCGGCCACGAACGGTGCCGGCCCCGCAAGTCTACCGGAGGAAATGCAGCCGATTTGCGTTTGGTACTGTGGACTCCGAGCGTGTGCCGATGCTAATTTGGCTGCCCTGGAGGTGGAACGTTGCCGGGTGCGCAGCGGGTTCGATTTGAATGGAAGGATAAAAAGCCTCCTCTGTACTGGTCGGTCCTAGCGGTCATCTTTGTGTTGACTCTCTTTCTTTGGATTGGCTTTGACTTTATTGTTCCCCAGATCGGAACTCGATTTCCAGATTCGCATCACTTAATTGCCATTCCAATTTACGGTGGGACCTACTATGTGCAGCCTTGGGCCGCCTGGTTTCGTGACAGCGGAGGATGGATTCCTGGATCATTCTTTGTCGCTCTGCTGCTGATCGAGTTTGTAAAAGGCTATTACATCCCGAGGGCCCGGTGAAAGCCATCCTCTTCCGCCAGCATGGCGGGCCCGAAGTTCTGCAATTCACCGACGTGCCGGACCCGGAGCCCCGCCCGACGGAAGTGCTCGTGCGCGTGCGCGCTTGCGCGCTGAATCACCTCGACCTCTGGGTGCGCGGCGGCTTGCCCAACGTTCCCATTCCCCTCCCGCACATTCCTGGCAGCGACGTGGCCGGAGAAATCGCCAAAATCGGCTCCGAAGTTACCACTGTTCGCGTCGGCCAAAAAGTGGTTCTGGCTCCCGGCGTGACCTGCGGCAAATGCGCGGCGTGCATTTCCGGCCAGGACAATCGCTGCCGCCAATTCACCAATCTTGGCTATATGATTGACGGCGGCTGCGCCGAATTTGTCCGCGTCCCCGAAGTCAACTGCCTTTCCTGTCCCGAAAATCTTTCGTTCGAACAAGCCGCCGCGATCCCGCTCGTCTTCCAAACGGCGTGGCATATGCTGATCGCCCGCGCCCAGCTCCAACCTGGCGAAGACGTCCTCGTACTCGGTGCCGGCAGCGGCGTGGGCACTGCCGCCATCCAAATCGCGAAATTTTTCGGCGCGCGCGTGATTGCCACAGCAGGCTCCGACGAAAAATTGCAAAAGGCTCGCGAACTCGGCGCCGACCACGGGATCAACCACAAATCGCAGAAAATTCGCGACGAAGTCCGCCGCATCACCAACAAGCGAGGCGTCGACGTGGTTTTCGAACACGTCGGCACCGCCACCTGGGACGACAGCCTCGCCAGTCTGGCGCTCGCCGGCCGATTGGTCACCTGCGGCGCCACCACCGGCTACGACGCCAAAATCGATCTCCGCTTCCTCTTCAGCCGCCAACTCTCGTTCATGAAGCTGGTAGCCGCCAGCCGCTTGAAACCGGTAGTAGACCGCACGTTCCCGTTAGCCGAAGCCGCCGCCGCCCACGCCTACCTCGAATCCGCCCAACAATTCGGCAAAGTCGTCCTCAAAGTTTTGTAAAGAATCGGTCAAAATTCGCTGTCTGGCACCCACTTTCCCCGTAAGTCCGCGAGACTCTCGCCTTCACTACTGCTCTTTTATTCACGACTTTTCCTGTCCCGAAGTACCATTGACTAGCAGCGCCGCAGCGATTATTTTCTCGCCTGTTTCCCCCGGGCCCTACAGCTCCCCGCTCTCCGGTTTCGCCCGGCGGCCAGAAACAATCACAATTCGTCGGCAGCGAGGTACGGTCATGTTCGTAAACCTCCGATCGCGTACGCGTGTGTGCTCACACGTCCGACATGTGCACAAAACAGAATGATTGGCAATCTATTGCGCAGTCGCAAACGCTGTGTGACAACGTCTTTCCCTTCGCCAGCCACCTTCCCTGCTCCAGAGGGAGGCCTGCTAGTTGCCGCGGCCGCCCCGCATCAGCCGTTAGCACGCGCAATGCCGGAGGGCCGCGTACGAAAGATCCTACAGATGGTTGAATCTGGGATGACTTTCACTATCCGCGATTTGGCCCTCGAATTAAACCTGACCCCATCGTATCTCCAGCGTTTGTTCAAGCACGAGACCGGCGTGTGCATGGGCGAGTGGTTAAGCGAACAACGACTCCAGAGAGCAGCGCACCTTCTAGCGAACAGCTACATGAGCGTGAAAGAAATTGCTCACACCGTTGGATACGAGCATTCTTCCAGCTTCATCCGAGCGTTTGAACGACGCTTTTCGGAGGCGCCGTCGCGCTTCCGGAAACAGAGCAACTGCACTAAATGCTAACAAAAGCTGAATACGGCTAACTATTTTCTATTGTCCAAGTGAAGTAAGGAGTAGTAAAAAAAGATCGATTCACGTACAGGTGTCCTTCTGAGCTAAGCAGGCGCGCTTAGCCATCAAGGCGTTCGACTGCTGCAAAACCTGGACGATCAGCAAGAGTGACCCACGTAGGAGCAATGCAAATGAAAACCGTTAAACTCGCATCGGTTCTCGCAATTTTAGCGGCGTTATTGGTTCCGGGAATGGCGTTTGCGCAAATCGATCCAGGTGTGCGCAGCGGCACAGGAGTGAACGCGGGCCAGCCGTTTCCTTCCGTCACCGCCAGTCCAAACGACTCGGCATTCTTTCAAACCGGACTCGCGCAGTTCAATGAGCGCCAAACCGTTACTGGAAACAACCCAGGTCTAGGGCCTCGGTTCAACCTGGACTCGTGCGGGACATGTCATTCACAACCGGCAACCGGCGGAACCAGCCCAGCCTCCGGTATCTTCCCCTTTGTCGGGTCGAACCCCCAAAGCCAGGTGATCGCCAACGGCGTCGTGAATGGCAGCACCAACACCATCCCATTTTTCGTCTTGGCCAACGGCCCGGTGCGCGAAGCGCGGTTCCCATTCTTCTTTGACCGATTCGGCAATGCCAACCCCAACGCGCCTAACGGCGGAGTAGAAGACCTGTTCACCGTCTCCGGTCGCTCCGATGCCGGAAGCTGCAGTCTGCAGCAACCCAGCTTTGATGCTGCGAGAGCAGCAAACAACATCATCTTCCGCATTCCCACACCGACGTTTGGCACGGGACTGATGGCAAACATTGACGACTCAACTCTAATTGCCAACCATGGGGCTCAGGGAAGCAATAATCTGGGGATCAGCGGCACTTTCAATCACAACGGCAACGATGGCACCATCAGCCGTTTTGGCTGGAAGGCCCAGAACAAGTCGCTGATGATCTTCGCCGGTGAGGCCTACAACGTGGAGATGGGCATCTCCAACGAACTGTTTACGCAAGATCGGCCGCTGCCGGGCGAGGACCAATTGGGAAGCGGGCTTCCGGCTAACTGCCTGAACCTCGCTGGGACCGGCTACCCCGAGGACATTACACACTCCGATGGCACAAGCGCTTCCACCGTCACCAGTGACGTCGGGCTGTTCAATGCCTTCATGCAGTTCCTAGACCAGCCCACACCCTCCACTACCTCGCCGGGAGGAGCAACCTCGATCGCCAATGGCCGCAGGCTCTTTAGCGCCATCGGCTGTGCCACTTGCCATACGCCGTCACTCACCACCCAGGCCTCTAAGTTGACCCTAGGTTTGAGCCATGCTACCGCCAATTTGTTCTCCGACGTAGAAATCCACCACATGGGCGTAGGCTTGGCGGACAACGTTTCCCAGGGTGGTGCCGGCGGCGATCAGTTCCGTACGGCTCCGTTGTGGGGTCTCGGACAGCGGATCTTTTTCTTGCATGATGGCCGCACCAGCAATCTCCTTTCAGCCATCGAGGCTCATGAGAGCAACGGCTCTGAAGCCACCCAGACAGAGCTGAACTTCGACCAATTGCTGACCCCCAGCCAGCGGCAGGACATCCTAAACTTCCTGCGCTCATTGTAATCCTGGGCCACCACTTCTCCCGGGCGAGACACGAGCGTGCCTCGCCCGGTTTTTTCCATCGAGAAATTGGCGCTCTGACTATGCATACTAAATTTTCTTGCTTCCTCATACTTCTTGTTCTGTCCATGTCGATGCTTCCCCGGGCACACGGTGCCCCTCAGAGCGGTGGCGACTTTTCCGAGAATCCGCAGGCCAAAAAGCTGCCGACCGAAACCATCCTTGTCAAGGGTGCTTGGTCGAGTGCCAGTGATTCGCTGACTCCTATCCCGGAAGGCGGGAGGGTGGCCAACCATGTCTATAGCAACCCATATTTTGGTATCAGCTTCGCTCTATCCCCTGATTGGACCGAGAAATACAGCGGCCCGCCTCCTTCGGACAGTGGCTACTACGTACTAGCGCAAATCAGGCCTGCGGACACATTTAAAGGGACAACTCGCGGCAGTATCTTGATCGCTGCCCAAGATCTGTTTTTCACGTTAACTACCGCCAGGAACGCGTTGGAGCTGATCAATTACACCAAGGACAAATTGAACGCGGACTACCAAGTGGAACAACAGCCGAAGCTGGTCACCATCGCCAGCCGTTCTTTCGTCCGCTTTGACTACGTTTCGCCTGTGGCAGAGCTGCGTTGGCACGTCCTGGCAACCCAAATCCGCTGCCATATGGTCCAATTCGTCTTCACCAGCCGGGACACTAAGTTGGTGGAAAATCTCATCCAGGAAATGAACAAGATGAGCTTGCCCGAGGAGGCGGGCCCCATTTCGGGGAGAGGCGGGGGTGATTTCCCTGTGTGCGTCAAGGATTACGCAAGCAGCGAAAACGTAATGGAGAGAGTTGATCCAATTTTCACCGAGCGCAGATTCAATCCTGTTCCGGTCCGCATCATCATCAACCAAGAAGGCAAGGTAAAGCACATCCATTTTCTCAGCGCTTTTCCTGATCAAGCAGCGGCAATTAGCGATGCGCTCTCACAATGGAGGTTCAAGCCCTACGTGCGCGACGGGCACCCGGTGGAAGTAGAAACCGGCATCATGTTCGGACGCGCTCCCCGAACGACAACACCTCGACCACCTAGTGCGGCAACCGAATGATGAATCTCCGCCTGTACAGTAAGCGATTCTGCGCACGGAGGCTGCTCTCAGCCCTGGCCGTGCTTGCGTGTTCTTCAGCCGCAGCACTGGGTGCGAACAACATCACGGGATTGGTCCGCAATCAGAGCCGCGGAGAACCCGCTATCGGCGATGAAGTGATCCTTATTCGGCTAGATAAGGGAATGCAGGAGGAGGCGCGCGCCAAGACCGACGCAACGGGGGCGTTTACTCTCAATCTGCAATATCCTGACAAGCCCTACCTGGTGCGCGTAGTTCATCAAGGTGTCAGCTATGAGCAGCGCGCTTTCGACGGCGATGCCCTGTCCCTCCAAGTGTTTGACGCTGAGCCTCAAGTTCCGGGCGTAACCGGTACAATCGAAATCATCCGCGCCGGAACCAAGGGGAACCTGCTTCACGTCTCCGACATGGTCGAGATCAAGAATGAATCTAGCCCGCCACTGACTCAGGCGGGCCAGCGCACCTTTGAAGCTTATCTGCCCGCAAGTGCCAAAATCGATTCTGTCCTAGCTGCAGGTCCGCGTAAGGTTTCTGAAATAATTTCCGCAGCCTCTGTGCCTGGGGAGCCTGGCCACTATACGGTGAATTTCCCCCTGCGGCCGGGAGCCACCAAGTTTGCTTTCAACTACGACCTGCCATACCGTGGCCATGCCGCGTTTCAAACAAGGCACCCGTATCCCCTGCGGCAGTTTGCGGTCATGATTCCGCGCACCATGAAATTCTCGTCACGGTCGCCAGCCTTCGAAGTCTTCGCGACCAGCAACACCGATTATCAAGTGCGGGCGATCACCCAACTAAAAGCAGGGGAAGGACCCTCATTTGCAGTCTCCGGAACCGGAGCGCTTCCGCCTATCCAAGGACAAGCCAAGCCGCAGGCGCACGTACAGTCCCCGCCCAAACCACCGACATCCGCTCAGGTCCGCCCCCCTTTGCTCTCTTCGCCACGCCTTTCTTCGGGATCGATGCGGCCCGAGTCGTCTTCTCAATCGCTGGTCTTAGGCGCGCTGACCGCCATTCTTCTCGTCGCATGTGTTTTCCTAATTTGGCGCACACGAAAGGCAAGGAGAATCACTGCCCAATAACTTGGATCCAAAAATGTAGGGGCCGGGTTCAACCCGGCCCCTAGCTCTGCGAGCCTCGACGTACTCTGCGCCTCAGCGTTATCTTTTTTCCTACGCCAAATTCAGCGCGCGCTTGAACGATCCCTTCTCGCCGTCAATCTTCTTCTGCAACTGCAAAATCGAATACAGCAGCGCCTCCGGTCGCGGCGGGCATCCGGGCACATACACATCCACCGGAATTACCTGATTGCACCCTTGCACGATCGCGTAATTGTTGAACACGCCGCCCGAAGTTGCGCAAGCGCCCATCGAAATCACCCACTTCGGCTCCGGCATTTGATCGTAGAGCTGCCGCACCACCGGCGCCATCTTCTGCGAGAGCCGCCCGGCCACAATCATCAAATCCGCCTGCCGCGGAGAGGGACGAAACACTTCCGCTCCAAATCGCGCCACGTCAAACCGCGCTGCCGCCATCGACATCATTTCAATCGCGCAGCACGCCAAGCCAAATCCCAGCGGCCAAATCGAGCTCTTCCGCGCCCAATTCACCGCCTTATCCAGCGTGGTGAAGATGATCCCCTCATCTTCCAGCAGCTTGCCGAAATCATCCGGCTTCGTTAGCGTGACGTGCTTGCCCAGTGATGTGCTCATAGTTCCTCGTTCTCCATTTTCGCACACGCTCACGCTCGAAACAATCTGCGCCTTTCGTGGCACAGCCATTTTGGCCGTGCGGGCATTCTGCGGTCCGCAAGCGCGCGTTCCGCTTTATAATCGCCCCCATGGGTACGGTCCCTTCACCGCTCCGCCAGTCCCCCCACCTGCGCCTTCACTGCGTCAACGTCTTCGTCCGCGACCAGGACCGCAGCCTCCGCTTTTTCGTCGACCAGCTCGGCTTCAACGTCGCTTTCGACACGCGTGTGCAATCCGGTGAGCGCTGGGTCGGCGTGGCTCCTCCGGACGGAGCCGCCATCCTGTCGCTCATCGTTCCCAAGCCCAATTCCGAACAGTACAAGCTCATCGGTCGCGCCACGCAAGTCGTCTTCGTCACGGAAGACGTCACCTCCAAGTTCCTCGAATGGTCTAAGCGCGGCGTCCGCTTTCAGAGTACGCCTCGCCTTAAGCGCATCCGTTACCAATCTCAACCGGCGCAAACCGCCGCAGCGGCCGCAGCTGCAGGTCCAAGCGCAGAATCCAGCTCCAGCACGAGAACCGGCATGCTCCTCGGCGAAGAAACGCCGATCTGGGGCGGAATCGTTGCGCGCTTCCGTGATATCGACGGCAACTCCTTCTCACTCGTCAGTTTCGATGAGCTCACCCACGCCATGGAAGCGCAACGCCGCACCATCGTCGCAAAGCAAGAAGCCGAACGCCGCGCCGCCCACGAACTCGAAATCGCCAAGCACGTGCAATCTCGTCTGTTCCCGCAGACCCTCCCGCCTCTCGCCACTCTCGAATACTCTGGCGTCTGCATCCAGGCTCGCCAAGTCGGCGGCGACTATTACGACTTCCTCGACCTCGGCCAGAACCGCCTCGCCTTCGTCATCGCGGACATCTCCGGCAAAGGCATCGCCGCCGCGCTCTTAATGGCCAGCCTGCAGGCAAATCTCCGCAGTCTCTGCGCCATCGCCAAGCAGCAGCCCGACCATCTCTTGTGTTCCGTGAATCAGCTCTTCTGCGAAAACACCACCGACGGCGCCTTCGCTACTCTTTTCTTCGCCGAATACGACGACTCTTCTCGCCTGCTCCGCTACGCCAACTGCGGCCATCTCCCCGCCCTTCTCCTCCGCAACGACGGCAGCGTGACCCACCTCGACGCCACCGCCACCGTCCTGGGCATTTTCAAAAAGTGGGAGTGCGAGCTCGGCGAATGCCAGATCGCCCCCGGCGACTTTCTCGCCCTCTACACCGACGGCATCACCGAATCCTTCAACCACGATGGCGAGGAATTCGGCGAGCCGCGCCTTCTCGACTCGCTCCGCCGCCATCGCACACTCTCCTCGCAGGCCGCGCTCGCCTCCATGGTCGACGAAGTCCTCCGCTTCAGCCCCCAGGAACAACACGACGACATCACCCTGATCCTCGCCAAATGCCGCCAATAGCACCACGCTAGCCTGTCCAGCCCCAGTCGCCAGCCCGCCTGCACATATGAGTCCGTTCGCTCTACTCCGGCGGAACGTATTGTCCTGCGCGCAGAATCCGCGCCAGCCACTCCGCATGCGGCAGCCCGGAACGCAACACGTCTTCTGCCTCATTCTCCACATCGTATTCGACCCGCCGAATCACGATGCTCTCTCCGTCAATCACCAGATACGATGCGCGCGTATCCCCGTCATACGATTGGCTGACGCTGCCTGAATTCGCCACGGTCATGCCTTGCAATCGGCGCACGTACGAGCGATGAATGTGTCCGTAGACTACGATCCGCGCGCCAAGCGACGCATACGTACTCTGTAATTCGTCATCGCTGGCATTGGGCATGGGAGCCCGCCACAAATCGCCCGGGCTCGCATGCACCAGACAAAAGCCTTCTCCCGTGTACTCACAAGGAAGTCCTTCCAGCCATCGCAAGCGTTCTTCACCAATGCTCGCCACCGTCGGCGGAATCAACTCTTCGATTCTGGCAAGAAGCGGCGCGATTTTCGGTGCCACGGCCGCAAATTCCGCCAGGCTCTGCGGCGCCCACAGCATCTCATCTGTGTTCCCGCGAACCCCGGCCCACCCCAGCGACCGCACCTGATCGATGATCTCCGCCGGATGCGCTCCGCCATAAGCCAAATCGCCGCCGTGCACCACAACGTCCGGCGCAACCTGCCGCAAGTCGGCAAGCACCGCCTCGAACGCCCGCCGGTTGCCATGAACATCCGATATGATCGCGGTTCTCATGCTCTCCGCCACCTTTGCGACAATGGCACAGACGCTGGCCCCTACAATAATCTAGCCTATTCATGGACGATTTCCCGATAGGCTGTACCCCCGCGGCCACGCGCCGCATCCTTTTCTCCTGTGCATGCGGCTCTCGCCACCAGCCATTAGGTTCATAACTGCCAGGGCAAGGCCAGATTTCAAATGGTAGGGGCCTGTGAGACTATGGGTAGTGAAGACGAACCGACTCCGTTTGGAGCCGCAGATCCATTTCGGCGCAATTGTAATCGCCACCCTATTCCTAGCTTTTCCAGCGCTTGCGCAGCAAGATCAAGCGCCCGCTCAGCAGCCGCCGTCTTCGCAACAGCAATCTCATCAGGGACGCGCAGGCGAAGACGACAGGAACAAAAACCAGAGCGAACAATCCGGCACATCGAAGGACCGGCTTTTCTTTACCTTGCCAAACTTCCTGACCGTTGAGAATGCCGGCCAGATCCCTCCGCTAACCACCGGGCAGAAATTCAAGGTCGTGGCGCGGTCCTCTTTTGATTACGTCGAGTTCCCTTGGTACGGTTTTCTGTCTGCGATCAGCCAAGCCGAAAACAGTGAGCCCGGTTACGGTCAGGGTGCCGCTGGTTACGGAAAGCGCTATGGAGCCGCTTTCGCCGACGGCACCATCGAAAACTTCTGGACCTCCGCGATTTTCCCCTCGGTGCTGCGCCAGGATCCTCGCTTCTTCCAGTTGGGTAAAGGAGGCTTCTGGCACCGCACTGGGTATGCCGTGAGCCGCATATTCGTCACCCGCTCGGATTCCGGCCACAGTCAGTTCAACGCCTCTGAGATCTTTGGCAGCGCCATCGCCGCTGGCATTTCCACCTACAGCTACCACCCCCACGCCGACAAGACCTTATCGAATTCTTTAAGCGTATGGGGCTCGCAGCTTGGCTACGACACGATTACCATCGTCGTGAAAGAGTTTTGGCCCGATATTCGCCGCAAAATTTCTCGCAAGAACAAGAAGAAGGCGCCCTGAGAACTCGCCAGCCCAACCAGGTCCCGCTTTTCGCTTTCTAGTTTCTGCTTTCTGCCGCCTTCAACCCCTCCCCACCCGTCCCCTCGACACCTCCATCGCTGACGCCTCCTCCCCACCCTCCTCAAGGGTCGACCCGCCCGCCCCAACAAACGCGCACCCGCCTTGCGCTCCTGGCGCTAAGAATCGCGCGCAATCGGAGCCATGAATCCACTTGTCCGGTAGCAAGGCTAAGCAAAGTCGTGCCGATTTATGATTGCGTCACAGCCGTACCGATGGCCTATTGCCGAACAATCTTCTTAACGACAACCTTGGACGATTCAGCATTCGGCTGGAGCCGGGGGAATCTGCATTCCAGCTAGAGCAAGTCTGCAAGAACTACGGCGACGGCAAAGTCGTACATGCCCTCCGTGATATTGATCTCAGCGTCGAGCAGGGCGAACGAGTGGCCGTCATGGGCCCCTCCGGCTCTGGCAAATCCTCTTTGCTCAACTTGATCTGCGGTTTGGATGATCCTACGAGCGGCACCGTCAGCGTCGCGGGCATAAAAATTTCGGACCTTAACGACGATCAACGTACCCGCCTGCGCCGCGAGAAAATCGGAATGATCTTTCAGACCTTCAATCTCCTACCTACTTTGAGCGCCGTCGAGAACGCCGCCCTTCCGCTTCGTCTGCAGGGCATGCGCCGCAAAGAGGCGGAACATCGCGCGGCCGCCATGCTCGAACGCGTAGGGCTAAGAACTCGAATCACGCATCGCCCCGATGAGATGTCCGGCGGCGAACGTCAGCGTGTTGCCATCGCTCGCGCCCTCATCTTTTCTCCTCCGCTTCTCCTGGGCGACGAGCCAACCGGCAATCTCGATTCCGCCACGGGCGCAGAAATTCTCGCCCTACTCGACGATCTGCACAAGGAATTCAACAGCACGCTGTTTCTCGTAACCCACAACGATCTTGTCGCCAGCTTCTGCGATCGCGTGGTCTCCCTTCGCGATGGCTATATCTTGAAAGAACTGCGGCCCGACCTTGTTCTCGCCGGATCCTACTAATGTTTCTGGCGCTCTGGGACATTAGCCGGCAGCAGTGGTGGAATCATCGTCTCCGCCTTTTCTTGACCACCATGGGCATTGCGCTGGGCGTTGCGGTATTTTTTGCCATCCGCACTGCCAACATCACCTTGCTCGACTCTCTCCGCCTCACCGTCGAAAAGGTTGCCGGCAAAGCCACACTGCAAATCACCGCGGGCGAAACAGGTTTTCCGGAAGAAACCCTTGAAACGGTCCGCTCTACTCCCGGCGTAAAAATCGCTGAGCCGATTATCGAGGTCATCGCCCGCACGGCCTTCGCCGAAGAAGGAAACCTCCTCATTCTCGGCGTCGACACCGCTGGCGATCAGCAGTTGCGCGATTACCAGTTCGATAAAACGCAAACCAAAATCGCCGACCCGCTCGTCTTTCTTGCGCGGCCCAATTCCATCCTGCTTTCCCGCGCGTTTGCCGATCGCCACTCGCTGAAGATCGGCGATACGCTGCCCCTGTACGCGTCGATGGGTCGCAAAGACTTCACGGTTCAAGGAATCTTTAAGCCCGTTGGAATCGGCGAGGTTTTCGGCGGCAACATCGCCATCATGGACGTCTATTCCGCGCAGGTCGTTTTCAATCGCGGCCGCAATTTTGACCGCGTCGACGTGATGAATTCTCCAGATGTTCCCGTAGAAACTGTCCGGCAAAATCTGCGCGCCAAATTGCGCGCTGGGCTTGAAATCGCGCCTCCCGAATCGCGTGGCCAGGATCTCGAAAGCGCCATCACCGCCATGCGTGTTGGCTTGACCATAACCAGTTTCACTGCGCTTCTCGTCGGCATTTACATCATCTTCAACTCGTTTACCATCGCGGTAAATCAGCGCTGGAAGGAAATCGGCATACTCCGCGCCGTGGGTGTCGAGCGCCGCAACATCAATCGGATGTTTCTCTGCGAAGCTTTTCTAATGGGTGTGGTTGGATCTGCGATTGGAATCGCCGCCGGCTATTACCTTGCGGCGATCGGCGTAAAAGTCATGGCCAATATGGCTTCTTCAGTCTACGGCTTCATGTCCACCTCGACGCCGGCCGTCTTCCGCATCCAATACGCAATCACCTCCTTCATACTCGGCGTAGCCACGTCCGTCTTTGGTGCGTGGTTCCCGTCGCGTGCGGCGTCGCAGCTCGATCCCACTTTAGCGCTGCACAACATCGAAGCGCGCAAGAGGGAAGCTGTTCTCGGATGGCGCCGCGTTACTGTCGGCCTTGTTCTCACCTTGTCCAGTCTCGCGCTAATGATCTGGACGCCCTCTGGCGTGGGCGCCACCTTCCAGTTCTCCTATGCCATCCTGATGATCTTGGGCTTGACGGCCCTGTTGCCGAAGCTCATCGAGATGATTTCGCACGTGCTTCGCCCTTTCATGGACTGGATGGGTGGGGCGGAGGGCAGTCTCGCCGTCGATGCCATGATCCAGTGTCCCCGCCGCAGCTCCGCCACCGTTGGTGCGCTCATGGTCGGCCTCATGTTCGTTTTCTCGACGGCGGGCTATATTCAAAGTTACCGGCACATGGTCGACCGCTGGATGAAGCAATCCCTAAACGCCGATATCTTTGTCGCCACATCCACCACCATGCGATCCACCACCTATCATTTCAACGAACAGCTCGGCCGGCAGATCGCCGGCGTTCCCGGCGTGAAGCGGCTTGAAAACGTCCGTTTCACCTCTGTCCCGTATGACGGCGACAGTGCCGCCCTGATAGCCATCGAGATGGACGGTTTCATGGCTCGCGCTATCGACGCCGTGCAAGGGGAGAACGAGAAAACCCTACTCGACAAGCTTCCAAAGGGCGAAGGCGCGCTCGTCTCCCGAAACTTCGCCACGCGCTGGAAGATGCATGTCGGGGACTCGCTCACGCTGAATACTCCAAACGGTGCCCTCGAGCGCCCGATTCTTGGCATTCTCGATGACTATCGCTCTGAGAAAGGCACCATCTTTATCGATCGCGCCCTCTACAAAAAATACTGGCATGACGATGCCGCCGACTAGCTGACCTCTAACACGGTCCACGCATTCGTCTACACTCAGGTCGAATTTAAGAGATGGGTGTACGGCCTGGTTGATCAATTCTTCGTGCTCAACTACATGCAACTGGTGATCGCCGTGATTGTATCGATGCTCGGAATCGTGAATACGCTCATGATTTCCATATCCGAGCGCAAACGTGAAATTGGCATAATTCGTGCCATCGGCGGGCTGCGCGCTCAGATACGCAAGCTGATCCTGCTTGAAGCGGTCGCCATTTCGATTGTAGGTGTTGCCGTGGGGGCGCTCGCCGGAATGTTTACTACCGAATTTATGGCTCACACCGTTTCTATGGTCTTAGCGGGATACGCCGTTCCATTCTATATTCCCTGGATGTTGATCCTCATCAGTTTCCCGATCGTAATTGTGATATCGCTCCTGGCTGGATGGTGGCCAGCCCAACATGCCGTCGGCAATCAAATCATCGAGGCAATTGGATATGAATAGCCCGGCGTCGCGTGGCGTTGTTGGGATTATGAACGCGCTTCTCGCTTCCGCGATCCCATTTTTCCTCATGGCTGCTCCGGCCTTCAGCGACATCGACCCTCGCAAAATTCTCGACGGTGTGTACGAGCAGGACACCAGCCGTGACACCACGATGAGAGCCGTATTCAACATCTTCGACGGAGACGGCCACAAAACCACAAAGAAGTTCATGCTGTTCCGCCTGGGCTCGCCCGGCGACAGTAAGACGCTTGTGCGCTTCACCGATCCCGCCGAGATTCGCGGGGTTACGCTGCTTTCCTATAATCACAAAGGCGACACTGACCGACAGTGGCTCTACATCCCCGCTACTCAACGCACCCGCAGCGTCACGCCGCGTGAACGTTCTGAGAAGTTTGCAGGCACTGACTTTACCTACGAAGACGTTGAAGAGCGTGTGCTTGACGATTTCACTTACCGGCTTCTTAGCGACAACGAGATTATCGACGGGCACAAAACTTGCAAAGTGGAAGCGAAGCCGGTGGATGCGAGCTGGTCACAATATAGGTATGTTTACTACTGGATTGCGCAAGATGTTCCGATCATCCTGCATGCCGAAATGTACGACCGGGACGGAAAACTGGTCCGCGAGCTTCACGCCTCGGCGCTCAAGAAAGTTTCCGGCATCTGGGGCGCGCGCCATGTCGAGATGCAGTCCGTGGAGGAAAAAACCCGCACGGTGCTGACCATCGACGAGGCTAAGTTCAATCAACATCTCGATGAGAAACTCTTCACGCCCGAAAGCATGGAGAACGCGCCAGCCATTAAACACTGAACTGTTTTTGCAGGTCAATCCCTTCGCGCACTCCATTCCTCGGTGATCGAAACACCCGACTGGAGACCCCACACAAGGTGGTCGGCTGAGGCGGGTGACTTCCGCTGGGCAAACCATAGCGCACCTCTGGTAACATCTTGCCGCCGTAAAACAGGAGGGCCATGAGACGCACATTCTTATTTGTGTCGTTAGTTCTTGCTTCTGCTGTTTTTGCGCAGACGCCGCCGGCTCCGGTGGTTTCGCCGGAGGTGCACGCAGACGACCGGGTGACGTTTCGCTTTCGCGCGCCGAATGCGAAGGAGGTTGCGCTGGCCTTGGAAGGCGCGGCGAAGGATTTGCCGATGCAGAAAGACGAGCAGGGCGTTTGGAGTGTCACGACGGAGCCGCTGGCGCCTGACTTTTATGGATACGCATTCGTCGCCGATGGCGTGCACCTGATTGATCCCTCCACTCCCTTGATGAAGCCCAACCTGCTCAACACCACGAGCCAGGTGCATGTGCCCGGGCCGGCTTCTCTGCCGTGGGAAGTCAGCGACGTCCCGCACGGCGAGGTTCATCATCATTTCTACAAGTCGGCGGTAGTCGGAGACCAGCGCGATTTTTACGTCTACACACCGCCGGGGTATGACCCTCGCGGGAAGCAGAGGTATCCAGTGCTGTACCTGCTGCACGGATTCAGCGATGACGCGAGCGGCTGGACCGCGGTGGGACGCGCCCACGTAATCATGGACAACCTGATCGCACAGGGAAAGACCAAGCCGATGGTGGTGGTCATGCCGCTGGGATATGGCGCTCCGGAAATTCTGCGCGGCGGGTTCGGCGCGTTTCGCAATACCGAGCTGCGCGACCGCAACTTTGCAAAATTCAGCGAGGCGTTGCTGGGCGAGGTGCTCCCGCGCGTCGAGTCGGCTTATCTTGTGAACAAGGACAGGAACTCGCGCGCGATTGCGGGGCTTTCCATGGGCGGAAGCGAGTCGCTGCTGACGGGCTTGAACAACGTGGACAAATTCGCGTGGATAGGCGCGTTCAGCTCGGGTGGCTTGCCGGAAGAACTCGACAACGATTTTCCGAGGTTGAATGCGAAGGCGAACGACGAATTGAAGCTCCTATGGATTGCCTGCGGTGTGGATGACCGCCTGATTGAGTTGAATCGGAAGCTGCGGGCATGGCTCGAAGCGAAAGGGGTCCGCAAGGTGGATATAGAGACGCCTGGCGCGCATACGTGGATGGTTTGGCGGCGGAATCTTTCGTCGTTTACGCCACTGCTGTTTCGGTGATATCCGTGATGGTGCCCGGTGAAGAGGCTTAACACAGAGGTCACTGAAAGAAGCACATAGAGAGGACAGAGAAGAATATTTGGTGTGACTTAGCGTTGGCGAAGTTGTTCGATCCAGCGAGCGAGGAGGTCCTGGCCGGCGGATTCGATGTCGATGAATTCGATGCCCATGCCAACGCGCGCTTTTACGATACGGACGACCGCAAGGCCTTCTACGCTCTGACCCTTGCGGGAGAGAGTGACGCGAGCTCGGGCTTTCAGCGGGAGAGGCTTCCCGGTACAAATAAAGCACCCACCAAGGGAGATATCAGAGGTCACGCCGCTGGACTGCGTTCCTGTTTCCAAATCGATTAGCACGGCGTCCGCTGCAAAAGGGTAGCGAATCGCGTAGCGGCGATCGCGCACCCCCGCGCGCGGCGACGGTCCTTTGGTCGTGCGATTATTCATGATGATGACGTTGCTCACAGTGTTCGCCGTCCAGGCTAAGCAGACGGAGTTGCTCGGGACGGGACAAATTCCCTCTGTTTAGTGTGCTGGAAAAATGCCAAGAAAACCTAAATCCGGCGGCGCAAATAGCCAAAACAGCAATAGCGGCGGGGCGCGCCCTGGGCCGAAGACGGTGCGTTATTAGTGGGTACGACAAAGGGACCGTGGCTGCGTAATTGCCCGCGCGTCCACGTGCTAGTCTGAAAATCGTAGTATCTTGTGCGCGAATAGAGGCTATGCGCCCCGAAGGACTTCGGCGAAGCGACCGTGTCAGTTTCCGAATGCCCGTGGAGGCATCGTGGTTCGCAGCCGGAGGTGTGGTCGTGAAGCAGACGGCGCAGACCCTGCTGGTGAGCCGCAATGGCGGCGTGTTGTGCCTGGCGGAGAAAGTGTTGCCGGGGCAAGAGCTGACGCTGCGGCGGCAGAACGGCGACGACTGGAAGACGGCGCGAGCACGCGTGCTCGCGGAGTTCGATCGCGATGCGGATGGATTTCTGTACGCGTTTGTAATTTTGGAGCCGCGCGAGGATTTCTGGGGCATCGACTTCCCCGCACCGCACACGGCCGAGGACGCGCTGGCGCGCTTGCTGATGGAATGCAGCTTTTGCCAACGACGCGAGGTGGTCTACCTGAACGAACTGCAATTGAAGTCATTTGAGGTGCGCAAATGCGTGGCGCGGGTGTGCACGCATTGTGATGCGCCTTCGATTTGGATCGAAGCGCAGTCGGATACGAAGCAAGAAGGGTTTACACCCAAGCCCGTTCCCATAGAAGAACGCGTGAATCCGCATCGCAAGAAGAACCGTGTGAAGGCGCGTGTGCTGGCTTGCATTCGCCGCCGGGGATTTCAGGAAGAAGTGGCGGTGTGCGAGGACCTGTCCAAGGGTGGGCTGAGCTTTCGCAGCCGGAATCAATATCCGGAAGGCACGCGCGCGGAAGTGGCGGTGCCGTTCACGCCGGGGGCGGGCGCGATCTTTGTGCCGATTCGCATTGTGTTTTCGCAAGCGCTGCCGGCCGTGGGACTGTACCGGCACGGCGCCGCGTATGTGAAACCACCGATGGATGGGGCTTAGAGCGCGCCGCTCGGGAATCCCCTGGTTTCCTACCAAGAAAACATCAATCCAACGCGGATGCGGTTTCGCGCTCTTGGCGGCGCCGATGCAGGTAGTGCATCGCGATGTTTAGGTAGACCTCGCCGCAAGGCGTTTCGATGCAGATGACCATGGCTTCGGTGTCGGCATTGCCGGCCAGGCCCTGATCGTTCATGTGAATTTCCGTTCGATGCAGATGACCATGGCTTCGGTGTCGGCATTGCCGGCCAGGCCCTGATCGTTCATGTGAATTTCCGGCGGAAACACTTTGAAGCGAAAGCCCTGATCGTTCAAAAGCGTAACGGAATTCCCGATCACCATGTTGGCGAGCTCGCAGACCGTTTCGCGTGCCACCTGTTCGCTTTCGACTACAGCAGAGCCGGCGAACTGGCTGGCCACCTTCAAGGCCACTTCCGGAGCCAAATCGAGAATGACGCGGCCCTCGATTTCGCCTTTGATGATGATGAGCGCAGCAATTCCCTTGCGGCGATAGGTTTCTTCGTCCATTGCGAGGTCGACGATTTTCGTGGGCGCTTGCAGGGACTCCGCAAAAACAGCGTCGGCCGCGTTGATGAACGGCTGGATGAGTTCCATTCTCATGAGCGGTGCTCTCCCGCAAGCGCGACGGGCGCGCCGGCGGCGCTGGGGTCGTCGCTCAGGACATAGCGTAGAATTTCGTACAGGACTTCGGGTTTGACCGGCTTTTGCACGAAGTGCTTCGCGCCCTTCTGCAGCGCAGCGAGAATATTTTCTTGATAGCCGACGGAGCTGACCATTACGATGCGCGCTTCCGCGTGCTGGCGGACGATGCGCTCGACTGCTTCGATGCCCTCCATTTGGGGCATAGTGATGTCCATCAGCACGACATCCGGCTTGCTGCGGTTGTACTCCGCGATGGCGGTGAGCCCATCGCCGGCCTCGCCCGCCACTTCGCCGCCGAACATCTCGATCATCTTGATGAGATTTTTGCGGGCGAATACCGAATCGTCCACCACTAAGTAGCGGACCGGCCGACTGTCTTTCCGGAGCAGAGCGGCGAATTGTTGCATGGCCTTCTCCTTTTCCCGTCGCACGAAACTAGGTGCGGTGGGAAGAAACGTGTGTCCTATCGCTTTTGTCGTTCTTTTCGATCTTGTCGTGGCGATCGCCCTTTTCGGAGCGATCTCGGTCCGGAGCGCGGTCGCTGCCGCAATGGCCAACAAGAAATGCGCTCAAAGACTCGAGGGCAACAATTTTGTTGGCGTAGCCCTTTAAGATTGCGGCGCGCGGCATTCCGCTAACCACGCAGGTGTCTTCGCTTTGCGCCACGGTCATGCCTCCGGCGGCTTTGATGGCGCCGAGGCCTTCCGCGCCGTCGTCACCCATGCCGGTCATCAGCACGCCGACAGAGGTAAGCGCGAACTGCTGTGCGACAGAATGGAAGAGCACGTCGGCCGACGGTCGGTGCCCATTGACTGGTGGACCGTCGGACAACACGGCCATGTCGCCGCGCGGCATGCGGCGCACCATCATGTGGCGATTGCCGGGGCAGATCAGCACACGGCCGGCAAGCAGCAAGTCGCCGGAGCGCGCTTCCTGCACGTCGAGCGCGCAGCACTCATCAAGGCGTTTCGCGAACATTTCGGTAAAACCTTCGGGCATGTGCTGCACGATCAAAATGGCGGCGGAAAAATCCGCGGGGATTTGTGAGAGCACATATTGCAGCGCGTTCGGACCGCCGGTGGAGATTCCGATAGCTACAATGCGGCTTGGCGGCAGCGTCGCACGCGCGGGCTTCTTCTGCTGCGGCTTTATTTCGACGGCCACTTCGGTGCGAATCTTGCGGCCGGAAGCGCGCTTGGCGACTTTTATTTTGTCGATGAGCTCGACGGCGATGGCGTCGAGATGACCGGCCGCGGCGTCTCGAGGCTTGGCGACAAAGTCGATGGCGCCTAGGGCCAGGGCTTTGAATGTGGAGTACGCGCCTTCCTTCGAATGCGTGCTGAAAACAATCACCGGCATAGGCGCGCGGCGCATGATCAAACGTAGCGCCTCAAGCCCATCCAATCGCGGCATTTCGAGGTCAAGCGTGACTACGTCCGGGTGCAACTCTTCGATTTTCTTCAGCGCGAATGCGCCGTCCATTGCCGTGCCGACGACCTCGATGGATGGATCGCGTTCGAGGATCGTGGGAATAAGTTTCCGCATGAGCGCGGAATCATCGACAACGAGGACTCGGATGCGCTCGCTCATGCAATGGCTCCCAGAGGAGTGGCGCGAGAAAGACGCGACAATACCGCGGGCACGTTGAGAATCAGCACGACCGTGCCGTCGCCGAGGATGGAGGCGCCACTGACGAGATCGCTGGAGATGATTTCTTCAGGGAGCGCTTTGATCACCAATTCTTCTTCGCCGACCAAATGGTCGACCACCAGGCCGAAGCGCTTTTCCGCGGCGCCGATGACGATAACGAAACTGCGCTTTTTCTTTTGGCTGTCTTGGGCAGCCACGGCGTGAATCTGGCTGAGGCTGTTTAAGCGCACCAGGGTAAGGATTTGGTCGCGGAGACGCAGAACCTCGCGCTGGTCGACGCAATGAATGTCGGCGTCGGTGATGCGTGTGATCTCGACAACCGAGGAGAGGGGGACCGCGAACAAGCGGCCGGCGACGCGAAACAGCAGCGTCTGAATGCTGGCGAGTGTCAACGGCACGCGCAACTGAATCGTGGTGCCGCGTCCCTTGACCGAGGAAACGGAAACCGTGCCTTTCAAATGATCGAGAACCGCACGGACCACGTCCATCCCCACGCCGCGCCCAGATACTTCCGTGATTTCCGCCGCGGTGCTGAAGCCCGGCTCAAAAATGAGGTTCAACGCTTCGGAATCGGAGAGACGTTGAATATCCCCGGCTTTAACAATTCCCTTTTCGACCGCCAGCTTGCGGATTTCTGCGAGGTCGATGCCGCGGCCGTCATCGCGGATTTCGATCACCACTTGCGTGCCTTGGTGATACGCGTTCAGATACACCGTGCCACGGGCGGGTTTTCCCGCGGCGATGCGCTCCTCAGCATCCTCTACGCCGTGGTCTACAGCGTTGCGTACCACGTGCATCAGCGGCTCAGCCAGAGCGTCCAGGATGCCTTTGTCGAGATCAGTGTTCTGCCCGGAAAGTTCGAGCGCGACATCTTTGCCGCATTGCTTGGCGACATCGCGAACCAAACGTGGAAAGCGGCGGAAGAGCTGCTCGACCGGCACCATGCGAATTTTCAATACGCATTTGTGCAACTCATCGAGGACGCGCGATTGAAACGCCAGCGCGTCGGCCAGCTTGGCGCGCACGGGATCACGCGCATGGCGCTGGTCAAATTCCGTCAGGCTGCGATTCAGCATGGACTTCCCGATGATCAACTCTCCCACCAGGTTCATGACTGCATCGATGCGCGCGGCATCCACCCGCAGAGTGCTCTCCGCGAGCGTGGCGGCGGCAGAGACCACCGCCGGCGCCTTTTGCGCCGTGGCGCTTGCACCCATTTCACCAGCCTTGGAGGCAAGATTCGCGGCTTGTTTTTCCAATAGGTCGCCGAGTAACTCGTGCTCTGCTGTTTCCAGCGTGGGAGCGCGCTCAATGCGAAAATCGGAAACGACCGAAGGGATCCGGCATCGCTGCGCGATGTGTTCCTGTGTCTGGCGGCTGGCCAGCGCAGCTTCGACAATCTCCAGCGTCTCGGTCGCGAAGCTATCCTCGGGACGCAGCGCGATGACCGTGCCGCAGCCGTGCAGGACGTTGCGAATCAACTGGAACGCCGCGGCATGCATCAAGCTGGCGGGGTCAACGCGCAATGCAACGTTGTAAACAGTCTCACCGCGATGCACCGCTTCGGAAATCATCAACTGTTCGTACTCGCTCCACTGAAAGCGAGCGGCGATATCGACGGCAGCGGACGCCGTTGACGCGGAAGGTCCCGGAGCGTCGATCAAACCGCGGATCATCGCGCGCAGGGAGTCCGCTGCGGGCGGCTCCACGTTGCGCTGATAAGCCGAGAGCATCGCACCGAAATTATCGGCAGCGACCAAGACGAGGTCCGCCAGGCGTGAACCGGCGCTCCGCCCTATTTGCGGAAACAGCGCGTCTTCCACTTCGTGCGCCAGCTCGCTCAATTTGTGAAAGCCGCAAGCCGCGGAATCCCCCTTGAGCGTGTGCACCGCGCGGCGCACGCGGCGGATGACTTCTTCATCCGCAGGATTCGCTTCGAGATCGAGCCCTGCCTCGTTAAGCGATTGCAGCAGCTCACCAGCGCCCTCGAAGAAAAGCGCGCGCAGCTCCGAATTGCGATCTTCAGGATGGCCGCTCACGTGTTGACCTCAAGACGCTGGTACGCCGTGCCATTGTTTTCATGCACCATGCGAAACTTTTGCGTCAGCCCAAAGAGACTCTCCGCGTGCCCCACAAAAAGGTAGCCACCGGGGTTCAAGCAGTGCCAGAACTTCTCGATCAGACGCTTCTGCTCGGCCTCATCGAAATAAATCATGACGTTGCGGCACAAGATAAGGTCGTTACGGCGCGGCAAGAATTCCGTCTTCAGATTGTGAAAGTCGAACTGCACCAACTGCTTGAGCTGCGGCTTGACCGCATATTTCTCGCCGGATTTTTCGAAATAGCGCAGCCGACAGGTGTAATCCACCGGCTCCATCTGGATTTCGGTGTAAAGGCCTTCCTGGCCGGCGCGCAGGCTGGCATAGCTTATGTCCGAGGCCACGATTTCGAGCTTCCACGGCGGCGGAATCAGCGGCTTGGGAGACGGCACGTCAAAGGGCAGCGGGTTACGCAAGTAGTAGTAAGCCAGTGCGTCACAGATAAGGATGGCGACAGAGTAGGCCTCTTGCCCCGAAGAGCAGCCCGCGCTCCACACGCGCAGCGTCCAATCGCGCCGTTCCTGCTTGCGATGCAGGATTTCCTCGAGAACGGTCTTCTGCAAGAGATCAAGCTGCGGCCGGTTGCGAAAAAAGCTTGTTTCGTTGACCGTGAGATTTTCGAGCAGCAGGGCCAGCTCGTTTTTTCCTTCCCGGCTGGTTAGCAGGCGATAGTAGCTGTAAAAGGAATCGAGCTGGCACACTTTCAGCCTGCGCTGCAAGCGGTCCTTCAGGAAATGGGAGCGGCGCTCATCGAAAAACATCCCGCATTCCTGGTAAACGAGCGTCTGCAGGAGCTTGAGCTCCGCTTCGGTCAGTTGGATCTGTGCGGTGAGCGTTCCCATGGGCACGTGCGCGGCGCGCAAAGCGACTTCATCCGCAATTCAGCGGACCAAGCGTTACTTCGCAGCGCCTACGAGTTCCGCGGCCTCCTCGAATCGTTTGAACTCCGGGCGATGCAGAAGCTTGGCGATGTCGAGCAAGATGATTAAGCGGCCCTTGAGCTTGCCCACACCGGTGATGTAGCTGGATTCGCCTTCGGCAAAAAAATTTCCCGGCGCTTCGATCTCCGAGGGTGCGATCTTCAAAACCTCCGAAGCGGCGTTGACAATCAAGCCCACTAATTTGTTTTCCAGTTCGACCACCAGGATGCGGTTTTTTTTGTCCGGCTGAATATCCGATTGTCCAAAGCGTTTGCGCAGGTCCATGACTGGAATGATCTTCCCGCGCAGGTTGATCACCCCTTCAACCGTTTCCGGAGCGCTGGGAACCGCGGTAATCTCGGGAACCCGGACGATCTCGCGCACCGAGCCGATGCGCACGCCGAACGTCTCGTTTCCGATGCGAAAGCCGACGACTTGGAGATCTTTTTCCATCGTTGCGTTCCGTTGCTACGGACGGGCCTCGGCGTACTCCGCTTCCCTCTCGCGATGCGAATTCCTCTTGCGGCGTCCTTCCGCGGACTCACGGCGCGGGCCGCCAGCCTGCGGAGTATTTTGCTCCAGGACAAAGCGGTCCATGCTGTCCAGAAGGTTGCGCGAAAGCTTGAGCATCTGCTCGGCGGCGGCGGAAAGCTCGGTCGAGCTGGAAGCGGATTGCTGCACTAGCTCGCGCATCTTGTCCATCGCGCGCACCACGGCTTGCGCGCCGGAAGCCTGTTCTTCGACGGCGGAATTGATTTCCTGCGTGATTTCAGTCAAGCGCCCGGTGGCCTTGGCAATCTGCGTGGAACCCACGGATTGTTCGCTAGTGGCCGCGCCGATTTCCTGGGAGAATTTGTAAACTTCGGTGACCACGTTGGAAATCTTGTGCAGCGCGGAACCCAGATCGTTGCCGAGGGTGAGTCCTTCTTCGACGATGCGCGTGCTGCGCTCCATGTTTTCGACCGCTTGGCGCGCCTCGCGCTGGATGCTTTGTATTAGGTCGGCGATTTCCTTGGTGGACTGCGTCGACTTTTCCGCGAGTTTGCGAACTTCATCAGCAACCACGGCAAAACCGAGCCCATGCTCGCCGGCGCGGGCTGCTTCAATCGCGGCGTTCAAGGCCAGCAGGTTGGTCTGCTCGGCAAGGTCATCGATGACTTCAATAATTTTTCCGATGTCGTCGGCGCGGTGGCCCAAAACGTTGATGATCTCCGCCGACGATTGAATCGCGTGATTGGTGCGATTGAGGCCGTCGGTGGCCTTTTCCATGGTGGCGATTCCGTTGACCACCTCTTCGCGTGAGCGATTCGCGATGTCCAGCAAAACCTTGGCAGTATCCGCAACGCGGTTGATGGAAGTGACCATCTCATCGATGGAAGCGGAAGTTTCCGCAACGCTGGACGCCTGCACTTGTGTGTTCTTAACCACGTTCTGCACGTTGATGCTCATCTCGTGCATCGTGCTGGTAACTTCTTCAATCGCGGAAGACGCCTGCACGCTCACCTTGGCCGACTCGTCGGCCGCACCGGCAACCTGGCTGGACCCCGCGGCAACCTGGCTGGCGGATTCTCGCGTGGTGCGCACCAGTTCCTGAAGACCGTGAGACATACGAAGGAAAGCATTGCCCAGCGTGTCGCGCCGCGAACGCGGGACGACTTCCACGCAGAGATCGCCTTCGGCAACAGCCATGGAAACACCGGCCATTTCTTTTAAGTAGGCCACCATGTTGTTAAAAGTGGTGGCCAGCGCGCCGATTTCGTCGTTGCGATGGATATCGATATTTTGATCGAGGTCGCCGGAGTCGCCGATTTCGCGCGCCACGGTGATCA
>WNFQ01003146.1_pt1 | contig 24230 bp, 26 predicted proteins | sample 5400171 | NCBI WGS metagenome assembly WNFQ01 (sample SAMN13153356, study PRJNA577476) | soil metagenome | isolation source: 20 cm soil under Madrone tree | place: USA:California | collected 2016-06-14
TGCTGAACAGGTCGGGTAGTTCACAACAGCTACGAGCTCACCAAAGGACACATCATAAAATTTATGTGGCCATTGATGAGCTCACAACTGTGGTGAACCTGATGATGCAGTATAAGGACAGCAGATGTACGGAATCTGGAGCCGTGGTGCCACGGTGTGTAGCGAGGATCGACAATGCAGGATTGAACAGGCTTAGGAGCCCGCGTTCGTAGCCTGCACCTCAGGGGAGTACATTGCGATGAACGACATCCTCCTTGACCGTTGGTCACGGATCTCAGTTGCATCGCACTGTACAGCGCCTGATCTCAGTCACGGATGGCGTGGGAAGCAATGTGCACAAGGGACTTGGCGGCCAGTCGAGTGCACAAGGGACTTGGCCAGTCGACACACTGAGTCACGGAGAAAAGGGGCGCCAATGTTACGTTGATCCTCAGCAAATTGTGCAAAAACTTTTTCACTTTTTCACTGCAAGTAAATAAGTAAATAAGTGAAAAAGTTGACATTGATTGACTCATGCTAATTGAGTGGCGCTTTTACAACTTTTGATCACTTTTCACAACTCTTTTTCAGCTTTTTTTACTTTCGACGAAATTGTCTAAATCAACTTTTGGCGAAAAAACAGGTTTCTCTTGCACTTTTGGTTACTTTCTGCCCTCTTTCGCTTGCTCAGGCTTGAGCAAGCCCAAAACAGTTTAGCGCAGGTTTACTGATGTGTTAGAGCGGGGAGAGGTCCGCGGAAGGCGCGCGGATGAGGAAAATGCCATTACTTATTAATCGCCAGTGAAAAGCAGAAGAAAATAAGGAACGGCACGGCGGCGCGCGGAGCCAAAAGCGAGAGTGAGCTCCAAAGGAGGCCGTATTATAGAGTGTCCGGTAGTGGGATTATATACGTGTTGCTACCATCTAAGGTCCATGCGACGGTCGTTGACATGTCTGTCACCTGGCATGTACTGTAAGTAACATCATGAATGTCTGCTAGGGGAGCTAAAAGCGAGTGGCAGAGACAGCGTCTAAGTCAGAATAGGTAGGAATGAAGTGTCCAAAAAGGGGTGGTATCGAGCAACGAGTAATAAGGTTGAAGAAGAACTGAAGCACCCGGAGCGGTCTGTACGAGCGCAGCCGGCACTATCCAACCCCACACCCACCATGCCCCTCTACCAGCATACCTTCGCCGACTAACCTAAAGGTCTTTTACGGTGTACCCGCCCGAAAGCCAAGTGAACCTAGTTGAAGTCGCGGCTGGTTCTGGGTTTCGCAGCTCGCTTTTGCCCCGCGAGCGCCCGTCGTAAGTAACGGGCAAAGATATCGCCGACAGTGATTGGGTTGCTCCTGCGACTGCGAGTGGGTGAACCGTCCCGATCAAAGATGTCTGGTGAACCCTCGCTGCCCCATGTGGGGCGGGGGCCTCGTCTTGCGATTGCCGGGGGAGGCCCGGCGGGCGTCCCAACTAAATCCATGTAAGTAGGCGACGAACTTTGTTGGTTGCTGGCCTTGTGGTCGCCCTTGGACTGGGACCCGGCGGGCGTCCCAAATATTTCCGTGGAACTAAGTGATGAAGTCTGCGGTTGGGAGTCGCCCTTGTGGTCGCCCTTGGACTGGGGCTGGCAATCTGAAGTCGAAGTCGAACTATGACTCGGATTGGAGTCGGAGGGATTTTTTTTTGAACCGACCGAGCCAGGCGGGAGAACGTCGACCGCTGGTCCCGGGCCCATAGGAAATGTTTGTCTACCCATAAGCATTGAGGAAGACGACGGAGGTTTCTGCGCTGCGGCAACTGCGGCAAAGTGTGGGTCGAACAACGAAGGATCGGAAGATATTTGTGTGACTATTACCATTCTTGTCATCACGCTCGAACCCGGAGAAGGGTGCTGCCAACGCGGACCAGCTGGCAAAGGCCAGAAAAACGTAGGCGGAGATGATAATACGCATTATCGTTGTCTTGATAAGAAGAGTGGGAGTTATCCGTAAGGATTCAAAGAGTGGTGAAAGCTGGGTCGTGAAAATAATAAGCAAGTGGCTGTATTCGGTGAGCAATCATGACTTGGGAGATTGGGAAAGAGAATATTCACCAACCAGCACCACCAGTCGGTAAGTGAAACTATAAGACGAAGATGGAGAGAGGGTGCGAACTAGCCATCTTTTATACTGATACTGGATGCTGCTGAACAGGTCTGGTAGTTCACAACAGCTATGAGCTCATCAAAGGACACATCACAAAAGTCATAAACCCTTTGATGAGCTCACAACTGTGGTGAACCTGATGATGCAGTACAATGACAGCGGACGAACGGAATCTGGAGCCGTGGTGTCACGGTTTGTAGCGAGGATCGACGATGCAGGATTGAATAGGCTTAGGAGCCCGCGGAATCCTCCTCGACCGTTGTCACGGATCACAGTTGCATCGCACTGTATGGCACCTAATCTCAGTCACGGACGGCGTAGAAAGCAATGCGCACAAAGCGAGTGTCGTTGTCACATAGCCAAGAAAATCGTGCCGCGGACAGGCTTGTCCATCACCATATAATGATCGTACAAAGCCGCGGGCGTTCTTCGGAACTCATCAAAATTACTAGTGTGGCTTTTTGATAGGAGCATCAATTAAGCATGATGTGCACTGCTTCGGGCTTCTGCTTCATACTAAGGGTCGAGATTCTATTGGACCAGCAGACAACGCTGCGGTGTGATTGATCCAAAGAAAAAGAGCAGAGCAGAGCACCTGTTTGGTGTTGTGTTGTAGTGTATAATCGGTCGGCATGAAAAAAATGTAAATAAGGACTGCCCGCTGGCTGGATTGAACAACCGACCTCATCATTACGAGTGACGCGCTCTACCACTGAGCTAAGCGGGCTTCACAATTCGTGACTATTTTAGAAGTTATTGTTTGTTTGTCTCTGCATGATTATCACACGTGTCCGAAACAAGTCTTGGCGATGAGCTCGGGCGAGCCACAGCCATCTCGTTGCAGCACCGCCCGTTAGGAACCTCTAGATCTACTAGCGTAACTCACCTCCTCTATACCATGGCAGAACCCACGAAGGCAGAGACGGATCAGGTATTTAAGGTCCTTAAAGCTGGTAAGGGAAACAAGGTGCGTATCCATGCGGCCCAGTACTCATGGAAAATGGCTAACCACACTTCTAGATGTGCTTTGACTGCCAGGCTCGCAGTCCGACGTGGGCTAGCGTCACGTTTGGCTTATACATTTGTCTCGATTGTTCCAGCGTGCACCGTAACATGGGTGTGCATATCTCGTTTGTTCGGTACGCCTCTACTGCTCTTCAGAAAATGCACTCTGCTGCATCTGAGCATTTATCCCCAAGGTCGACCAACCTCGACAGTTGGCAACTTGCACAGCTGCGCACCATGAAAGCTGGTGGTAATGCTTCTGCTACCGACTTTTTTACCCGGCACGGCGGCGCGTCGTTACTAAACGACTCTGATGTGAAAAAGAAGTACACGAGTCGTGTTGCGGAACTATACAAAGAAGAGCTTGCCCGCCGCGTCAAGGAAGATGTAGCCCAGTTGCGCCTCGTCACCTCTACCCAGCTAGCTTTTCGCTTATACTCCTAACCCCACCACGTAGGTTCCCAGGCGGCATATCCGTGGACGGGGTCAATACCTCCAAAGCCTCCGCGCAGTCCAAAACCACAGCCGATGAGGACGATTTCTTCTCGTCCTGGGACAAACCCACCTCACCAAAACCCACGGCCACAGCCTCCCCGCAACCAGCTGGACCACCATTAATCGGGCGTCCCAACTCGGCCCCTGCTACGGGCGGGTCCTTTTCCGCTCCCGCCGCCGCGGTGCCGCGCACAGTCATGTCGTCCTCTCTGCGTACGAGCTCCGCCTCGGCCGGCGGCGGCGCACGCACCCTCACTTCGAGCAGCACATCATCCACCGCCACCGGCTCAAGCGCTGCGCGTCCTGCAAAGAAGGGCCTTGGTGCGAAGAAGGCTGCACCTGTGGACTTTGCAGGAGGCGGAAGCGCAGGCCACATGCGAGGCCGCGGCTCTCGGGTTGAAGAATAAAAGCACCGTTGCGAGTACGAATGGTGTTAATTCGATTTCTGCAGGTGTCAGCTCCGCCGATGTTGACAAGCTTGGGAACGGTGTGAAGAAACTCGGTTTCGGTGCCCTGCCCCGCGCGCAACCAGCGGCACCGTCGAAAGCGTGCGTGCTGACATGGCGGATATTGCCGACTCTGACTGACGTCATGCCTTACGATTATGGTAGGTCTACCCCCGCACCTGTGGCGGACGACGCGCCCACGACAGCCCGTGATCGCTTTGGGACCCAAAAGGCGATCTCGAGTGACATGTTTTTCGAGCGGGGCGCATACGATCCCACTAGTGTTTCCGAGGGTCGTGCACGGCTCGTGCAGTTCCAGGGCGCTACGTCCATATCCTCAAATCAGTATTTCGGGCGTGAGGAAGAAGAGGCGCTTCCGCAAGCATCTGATGGCGGCTTGCTAGGTGACGGCAGTCTCGCAGGACTCGAGAACGCTGCCCGGGATGCTGTCTCGCGTATTATGGCTAACCCGGACGTGCAGAATCTGGGGGAGAACATTCGTTCTGGGGCCCTAAAGGTTTGTCACTGTTTTCTTCGTGTGGCGCGGGTGTCCCCGAATGACTGACGACTCGGCTTTTCCCTAGCTCTCGGATTATTTAGCTCAGATGTCAGAGCGCTAGTTAAGGATGGGAAGCGCTGGAGCATGTACATGTGGGCGGAACGACCCTACAAGAGACAGTCATATTTGAGATTTTTCTGTTGTTCCTGAAAAAGGTGATATTGGACTTGTGGAGCTGTGTGGCATGGATATGAGGCGCTCACTGGCACGCCGTCGAATGTTCTGAAGCATCTTCCATGATCGTGAGCGTAACTGCGCAAAACAGCCTCATGCCTTAGGCTTCAGCTGCCGTCAACCGCGCAAATTATGAGCCATGTGCAGCCCTGGAAAAGAAAACAACCAAAAGTTAGCATAGCGGGTCTTCTCGCGACGTGCTCATCACAAGTCGCAATGTCATTTCGAGCTTGTCAAGAAAGCCAAGTTGCCCGAAAATTGTTCGTTGTACCTTGCAAAAGAGCAGAGAACACATTGGCTTTGAAACCTGGCGAGAGCGTCTCTGCCTCTTAGAGGGAGCGAATAACATATTGTCGCGCCTACGGGCCGCCGTGTGTATCTATCTCCCCCATTTTGATGCCCGGGATATCCCGTGTCGCTGGGTTTATTCTTATCCATTGGATCGGCCAGGCCAGACCGCGGCGCTTACAGTGCTTCTCTCCACCCATTCAAAAATTAAACGACCTTGCGACCTCGGCTCGTAGCCGCTGTCCCTGACCTGTTTAGTCGCACAGAGATCTGACATTTTCTGTGGGGTGCTGCACCGCACTGTAATCCTCCCTGTATATCGGGGAAGACTTTAGGCCTGCAGGCACTATTGTGAGCAATGCCGTTCTATTATGGATGTCTATCAACACGATGAAAGCTACAGTTTATAACGCTCATCCGTACCAATGTGAAAACTATCCTCTCCTAACGGATGGGCCGCTGAACCAGGCGCTTCAGAGGCAATCATGTGGGACCTTGGTAGCCACCCACTCAAAGGGGCAGCACATCATTACATGGTCTCGTGGGAGTCTTGTGCATATCATGGCATATCATGCATCATGGCCAATGATCTGTAGGGCGTACCTCATTTCCTCGCGCGGCGGCGATTGATCGTTCTCAGTGCCTGACGCGATACTATAAAAGGGGTGCGCTATGGTATATCCAGTTTTGGAGAGGTAGCCGAGCTAACGACCCATCATGATGTATCCGAAGTCCTGTTGCTCGTCATGGCAAACACACTGCGCGGAGAATTTGTCCTCGATGCCATAAATATGATGGACTCAGAAGCCGATAGTCGAACTGCTGGAATCTGCCGAACAATGAGCACCACTGAGGTCACTACTTTCACCTCAGTCCCCTCATTGGTCTCGACCTTTTTGCTGATGGGACAAGCGTGCGATGAGGGAATGACTCTGTGCATTTGAAAGTCTGGAGGCCTTTGACAATGGACGACTGCCAGCGTGGAATCTAGTCGGACAAGTTCGGGCTCCAATGGACATCTGAGTGACCTCACGCGGTTGCTCCGTCACACACGCAACAGTTGCGGTATAAGACCCTATGCCTTCTCGATCATGCAGTACTTACTACTTTTTCCCCTTTTATCACGAATTTTATTTGTGAAAGCCGGCCGGGGGTAGAGAGCCCTTTTTTGGAAAAAAGGCGTTCACCACCTTGTTTCATCATGTCTCCGGGAGAAAGTGCAATTCAGTTTTCTGGACACGGTGGACAAGTGCAACAGTGGGGCAGTAGCCGCCCGCAGCATACAGGGACTCGGAAGCCGAATGACACCGATATCTGCCACTATTCTCGTGCGCTATCTCAGGAACCAGAAACGTGTTGCTGTCCATATCGAGTGTTTTCTTTCGTCTCTGCTGTTATCATGCAGAAGGGCGTCTTGTAGGTCCGGAAGTTGGTCCGAAAGGTACTGCGGGATCATGATCGTGTGTGAAGTCCGATCGGAAATTCCTCGCGCGTCAAGCTTACGGGGTTGCATAAGCAAGCGACCTGTATCCGTGTTGCACCGCACACGAGGATGCGGTGGTACTACACACCGCTTCCAAACACGCCGACATGTGGTTTTTTTAAGATCCGTTCCCTTGCTCAGTAGTCGCCAATCTAGGTCACGGTGCTGTATTCGCCATCGATCCCAAACCCACAACACTAAGCGCCTACTTCAACCGGCGCCTAAAAATTAGAGGCCGTACCCGACCGGCTCGGCTTTCTCCGTCCTCATCAATATCACAGGTGCCTTGGAACATGATGTTGTTGTCAGGATAAAATCATTCAATGTCGTATGAAGTCCTCTCTATGCCTTCGCGTGGTCCTAAAACAGGATTTTGGCAATCAGGTAGGCTACCAAGAGTAATGCATTCGTCAAGTGATCTGATTCGCCAAGTTTGAGGGTCCTAAGTAGAAACCCTACTCGAGCGAGAGCTAGGCGCAGGCTCGGAACCTTCCCCGCGGAAGACGGTTTAATAACTTGAACGTTTAGTGCAATTGCCTGACGCTCCACACGCTTGTTTTCGCAAATCTCCGGCGGTGATAATTGTATTACCCGCGGGATCGATTACCATTTACGGAAAACGCTGTTTCGGTAAGATCCGAGGGCGCCTGTTGTCGTAACTCATGACCTGCAGTATGTTCCTCAAGCTCCTGCTCACTGAATTGCGAGTCTGGACACTTCTTGAACACTGGACCTTTCCGCGTTTCTTGCCCTACTGTGATTACTGCCGTCAATACGCGCCCAAAGATGCCGGCGCAGATGGCATACCTGATCCTATGGGTGAATTGCCCTGGTTTCTGTCTCAGCACTGAGGGGTGTCTCAGAAGGCTATAAATCCTCTCAATCCCCTCACATTTATTCCCCAGACTCGCCCCCTGCGGACACTTTGAAAGACTCTCGACGTCTAATGGCTTATTCTACCTCACGCCGGGACACTGAGGACACATATTCGGATGGAAACCCGCTCCCCCCATCTGAAGCGCCTTCGCAGCCATATTCACCCGAGCAAGAGCGCGTCAACCAGCCCCCGCACTGGGTGCCAGCGGTGAGCATATTTCTGTGTATTTTATTTATCTTGAACATGACGATACTCTCCTTGAGGCCGCACCCCCCGTGCACTTTTCCTGCTATCAATTAAATGCGCCCACGCTGCACTCGAGCGTTCAGGTTCAGGACCAGCGCTATGGAATGCCGGGGCCATATGTCAATGGTATGGCTCGCGACTACGGCGTTTGGACCGACGCGCAGCAGAACGCTCCGTTCGCTCCTGCGGCGGCGACGGCGACGGCGAGCATAGCCTTCTCCTTTGAGCGCTACCAAAGGTCTGAATTTTTGATACAGAATGCCATGATCCCATACACGAACCAGAACCAAGACACAGCCAACTCTGCGAATGGGCCCATGACCTACCATCAGGACAATAGGATCCCCGGCCATCTCGCTGCTGTGCGTTTTCGGTTAAATTTTCATTTTCATCAGCTCCATCCTTCCTCCCAATCCTACTTTCCCTTTTTCTGTCTAACACGGCGAATAGGGTGCCCAACCTGGGGGCGTGGTCGATTACGGACCCGCTTTTGGTGGGCCTAGCGCTCACAATGCGGAGGGGAGCAGTGTACAAACTTTTGCACCCGGTAGTGATGATGCCAGTGAGGCGCCCGCGCCATCAGAAAGCCTCAGGACCCTCACCACACGTTACGTCTGCGATCCGGGAACTCGTATCGAGACGGTCAATATAGGACCAAACAGGGATGGTCGCCTGAAAATAATCATTGCGCTCGAGGTGGCGGACGGCGTTTGACGTGTTTTCGGAACGCGTGAAGCAAACCCGAGCTGTGAAGGATTATCGTTGAAATCATGTGGCTACGGTGATTGACTGAAATGTACTACTTACTGTCTGGGAAGAAAAAAATAAAAATAAAAGCGGTACTCGGGAGATATTGGATACAATTACCCAACCCCCCTGGGAGTTGAGAGCACCACCACAAGATAACGCCAAAGCGTTAGCTCCGTGGAGATTTTTTAACATTTTTCCAACAACGTCTTCGCCGAATACGGGCGAATGCGTTGGACGTGCCAGTGGTGCCACGCACATGATGCACAGCACAGTACACTCACGTGGCACAAAAAGCCGAGGCATCGGACCTTGCGGTGCCGGCAGGCGTGAGATGATGGGCAAAAGTACTTTACATTTACAGTAGCATTTGACTCACACTCCGTCGACGACACATACAGCGACTAGGCGCGTGGGCGAGACGGGCATGAGAAACACATGCTGGTTAGGGTTAGGGTTTGTACCAATTTGGCATTTTCATCGGCATCGCGGGATCCATCAGTCACAACAAACAGACCGCCACACATCATCTATTTACACAGTCATGGGCGAGTCGCGTTCAGAACTCCTTGCATGGCTCAATGAGCTCCTCCAGATTAACTATACCAAGATCGAGCAGTGCGGAACCGGCGCCGCCTATTGCCAAATCCTCGATTCTATCTATCGTACGTCCCCTTTTAACAGCCCTTTTCTCGCCTTGATCCCTCGTTCCGTCACTGATGTATTTGTGCGTTCGCAGTGGATATACCAATGACGCGTGTCAAAATGAACGCAAAACACGAATACGAATTCATCGCAAATTTCAAAGTGATGCAAAATGTGTTCAAGTCGAAGCGGATAGAGAAGGTGCGTTTTTCGCCTACCATTCTGCATCGATAAACAATGTCCCCCTTACCTGACGCCCCTTACAGCCTATCCCCGTAGAGAAACTAGTCAAATGCAAAATGCAGTGCGTAGCGTTTTTCCCCTCGCTTTGTCTTCTTTTTGGGTATCGCCAGGCGCGTCTAAAGAAGCTCTTTTTTTTTCTCCGCACGTGCCTTGACGACAAAGGGATAACCTCGAGTTCATGCAATGGATGAAGCGATTCTGGGACACTAATTACCCCGGACATCCATACGATCCCGTCGCGCGGCGGCGTGGCCAGTCGACCGATACGCCGGCGACCCTTGCCCCTATCGGATCTGCCCGCTCGGTTAACACTCCCGGCGCGCCTGCTTCACGCTCTGGGGGGAAAACGCCAGTCGGTGGACATCGTACGGGGAGCGCATCGGCTATGAACCATGAACAGGTGCTCGGACTACAGGTCCAACTGAAGGAGATGTCCGCGCACCTCGAGGGCCTAGAGAAGGAACGCGACTTTTACTTTGCCAAGGTGATTATCGTGATCAGGGGGGTTTTGCTCATACTTACACTTCTCCCGTTTCATAGCTACGCGATATTGAGATCTTGGTGCAGCAGCAAGCCGAAGATCTCGCGAAGGAAGGGCGCGAGGATGCAACGCTGTCCGAGATCCAGAAAATTCTGTACTCCACCGAGGTACGCCGCTAGCCAAACTCCTTCCTGTCACCGTTTGATTTCGTTCACGCTGTGCGATATATCAGGAGGGCTTTGAGGTGCCAGAGGGTGGAGCGGCGGCGGGCGACGAAGAGGAGACGTTTTAGGCGGGCACATTGTTTTACACGCATATCTACGAGTCACAGCATCAACCATACCCCCTAGTTCCCCGCCCTCGCTTTTCCCGGCCTCTATAACCCCAGTAATGTCCGTAACTTCGCTAGTATATATAAAATTGAACCGGTGGACGCATCTATTGATCTTGCGCGTGATGAAATGTTTGCCAGATCGGTGGAGAGCAAGGAACGTAGTTCCGGGATCTAATTAGGCGTCGATTTTAGACTCGTTAGGCCCTTTAGGCCTTTAGACTTGTCGTTGTCGACCCTGTCCGGTAAAACTGTTGCGTCGCCCACCTGCTGTACAGTATTACATGGCAACCCGGCGGCTGTTCCTCACTCTCAGCCATAACAAACTCACACGATCCGTTCCACCGCACCGCACCGGCATGAGCTCAAAACGACCTCATTCAGCAAGGCACGATTCCGGTCTTCCATCATCCAGCAATGGTAATGACAGCCGACAACGACGACGACATGCTCCGAGTCGTCGCCCTCCGAAGGGGCAACGGCAGCAGCAACAGCACCGGTCTGCGAGTGGCAAGTCTAACAGCAGACCGACGCATTTCCTAGCCCTCCCAATCGGCCATCATCCCGAACTCCGCAACGCAATGTCGGCGCTGACGTCGTCCTGGCTCGCACATGAACCACCGATAGAAGGCCTCGATCGGTCCATAATCGTCCATCCGCGACGTTTACAATGGCCCTCACCACCACCACCTCGCGCCCCGATCCCAACTGTGAGCAAAGTCAACAAGGGCAAGAGCAGCAGCACGATCTGACAAGTGCCGCGGCACTCCTCGCCAGCCTTGCCCCGCGCATACACGCTCTGCTGGCGCGGAGCCCGCTGCGCGTGCCGCTGGGCAGATTGGCGACCATGCAGCAAGACCCTGAACGCGCACATGTCCTCTACGTTGAACCTGATCTGCGCTCTCCTGATGGCCGACGTCTGGGCGCGGTCTGCGGTACGTGCTAATACTCCTTTTTCGACGGACACGATCTTCTTTCCCCCCCCTCCCCCCCGCTAAGTCCCTACACACCCCGAGAAAGGCGTGTCGGAATAAAAGTAACTCTGATCGGATCGGATTTTCTTTTTAGAGCTCGTTCATGGTGCGTTCAAGGAAGCCGGCTTCCTTACTGACCGCCGACCGCTCAAGGTGCGTTCCCCAGACCCGGCTACTATATATCATCCTTCGTCATCCCACGAAGCAACCTTTTTTTTAACTTTTTCCCTTTCTACACGATGACGATGTCTCTGTAGTTACATTGCACACTTCTCAACACGTCACACCGTCGTCGCACACCGGGGCCGCCCGGTCAACGCCGCGGTCCCAATGCCACAGAACGCATACCTTTCTCTTTCGCTGCATTTCCGCGAGTCCCAGATGATTACTCGGAAGGATTTGGCGTGTGGGCCGTTGACGAGTTGCAGATTTGCGAGATGGGAAGCTGGGCACCAGATGGGGCGTACGTGCGAGTCGCGGGGTGCGATCTTCGGCCTGACATGTGACGTCACGTCGAAGGGAAGAAGAACACACATGCCGACAGCCGCTGGACGATACACTTTACGATCCAGAATTTGCTGGCGTGCTTTACGGCAGGTTGTCACACCTGGAATGTCCGCACCCGAGTTTACCTCACGTCCCCATCTCTACCTGTACCGATGGCTCTTTTGTTTAGAGCCCGTTTGGTTTCCCAAAACATCTCATGTATTTCGTTACATTAGAAGACCTCGCCTTGACGCCAGTCTCGAGAGGCGTGTAACTAAATCCAAAAATAGCTTTATAGTATGTGCCAAGAGATCAGCGCGATCAGCGGCCAAGGGCAAGTCAGAGATAAGGTGTTACGATGAGCAAAGGTATAAATGAATTACTTATGATCCTCATGATTTGCGTTTGGTGTTTCTGCACAGCTCTGCAGGTCCGAAAGGATTTACCCTTGAGAAGTCATACAGTAAATGAACGGGAGAAAACCCGGCTGGAGGGAAAATGATGGCGTAAGTTGGATTATCGCTCTGGCCAAGCAAGCCTTGAAAGGGTCCTTCTATATACAGACAAGCGTTGAGCACTTTCGCCGTGAGGAAGGGGGAACAAAGGATCTTCTCTATATAGGCGATAGCGGCAACACGGAGGAGAATGAGCGACCCGGAGACACTGTGGGCATTTTTACAATGTAATCCAATTCGATTGATCTCGATCGACCGACCAATCAGATAGCGGTATCTAGCCGACTGAAATGGTTTACATTGTAAAATGCCCACGGTAAGAGTGCTTAGCAACAGCATGACATAGGCGAGCATGCATGCGCAGTAAGTTACAGCCACTGACAAATGCAAAGTACAACGTTGTTCAAGTTAGGAAATTGGGAGGGGTGGTATGCCTTGTACTAGAATGAGACGATGGACTTGAATGGTAGTCGCATGCGGGGCATTGCAACAAAAAATTGCTGGATTTGATGGCGGCGATACGATACCGTGGTGTCCACGCGCCACTCACTCCTGACTCCAGTGCTGCCGCGACTCCGTGACTCCGGTCCAAGCCCGCTTGTAAGCGGAGCCCAAATTGAGCGACGGCGTGATCACGGCGGCGATGTGGATGGTGTCCGAGTCTTCGAATGTGTACAGCAACGAACTGCCAAACTGCCAATGAAAAGACACATGAAGGAGATCGCTCACATTCCATCGTTTGCCTCTTCTGGATGAAAAATTGCGCAAACGGAGCGGCATAGTACAAGAACGACTTCTACATCACTCAAATCCCTACACAGAATCTTTCTTTGATGTGTTACGACGAGGAAAGGTATAAATGAATGACTTATGATCCTCATGATTTGCCTTTGGTGTTTCCGCAGCTCTCTGTAGACTGCAGGTCCGAAATGATTCATCCTTGAGAGGTCATACAGTAAAGGAACAAGAGAAACCCCCAACTGGGTGGGAAATGATGGCGTAAGTCGGATTATCACTCTTGCCAAGCAAGCCTTGCGTGCTCACGCGAGATAACTGGCAGTGGCAAAGATAAGGTTCACCATCGGGGTTGGACCCTGGCAACACCTTGAACACCACTACAGCCCACTCGGCACTGGCATGCCGTGTAAGCCATCTCATTTCGTGAATCACCCAGGGTCACGAGGCTTCCCGAGGCAGCGGTTGCGAAAGCAGATGGAGGTGAGCCCCTCGCTCGGTGTGCCCTACATAGTACGGTCATACTAGGAGGATGCCTGATGGAGTCAGTGGCGTCGTATAGAAGGATCTGACCGGATTAGGGCCATGGACTCCGGAAGAGAGAAAGTGTGCGATTTTTTTCACTGGGGTGTGACTTCTCATTGACAGTTTTGCAGTTCGCCGGACCGCCTATCAGCACCAAATAGTATAAAATTCGCCGTTGGGAGTCACTAAGGTCCAACAACTTGTCCATCCAGGTCATCTCTGTAATCCCAATAGTCCTCCAACTCATTCCCATCTGCCAGTGATCCAGGATGATGGATGCATGGCATAGCCCTCACCACCAACAAGATCATGTACGCCATCCCTGCATCACCGTTGATCGATTGATCTCCCGAGACTTGTACCGCCTTGCTCATGGCCATTCTTTGTCCCGTAGATCCCGTCTACCTCAGACGGTCCCAGTCCAGCTGGGCAACGGCAACTCGCTCAGACGAACGTAGACATTACCATTCAGGACTGCTCTTGTCCGATCTGTTCGAAAACCAGATACGACCATCAAATGGCCCAGCGTGCCATAGAATACCAGGGCTCACCGGTTCCGAATGTACGCACAATATATTCCATCACTGCCTAGTTTTCTGACTGAGATTCTTCTCCAAGGAGCCCATCGCTCCGTATGCGAATCAAAACTTCGCTAGTGACTATCCAACCAGCACTACTGCGGGTGACCAGCCTCAGGTATGGCCTGTCGATCCGCAAGCTCTGGTGGGTGGCTAGATCCTCTGTTCTTTGTGTCTTTCTGAACTCTAGCTCTAATAGAATCAAGAAAGTGTCGGGTACGCGCCTTTGCAGGGAGGAGTAGCCCCTTTCCAAATCCAGACCGGTGCAGCACCTGACCAAGCTTATCATGTCTCTGACATGCCCGTACCGGAGCGTCTTCGGCGTCTTGCTAGGCGCTATGTTGACAACTCGGAGTCGGTCGTTAATGGTGTTCACTTGGAGTCCGGTCCCTCCGGTGAATTCCAAGCAGTCATCACTATAAAAATAGGCAACATTTTCTGAGACGCTATCAATTGATTTGTATAGCGTCCGAATCGACAGGGGGCCCGGGGAGGGAGATATGATGTGGCTTTGTTATACCCTGCTTGTACAGTGTACATTCGTCGTCAGATTGAATCAGTAGTGTTGGGAGATGGTATCAGTCTCCCTCCAGTTATTATTTTCCATCCGAGAGGTTTGGAATAACGCGCAAAGCGTCCGATCGCTTCAAGTGCCACATGACAGAAACCTAAGAAGAAGCACCACAAAGGCGGTGTCAAGTCCCAGTCTTCCTGCAAGCACGTTGGATCACTGCCACAAGACTAGACGTGACGGATTAGGTCCGCTTACAGCACATACCAGCGGCGTCTAACACAGTATATGTTGCTCCATGGGCGCCTACTGGTACGTACAGAAGATGGATGAAGAGAACTTGAAGAGTGGCGCCTGGCCATCATGAAGAATCTTGTCCAGTTGTTCAGCTAGTTATTGTTTTCATTTTCAGGCCCGTAGACGGAGGAGGAAGAGCTTGAGGGGCCGTGACAGCGACTGGAGTCACGAGACATCGTTACGGCGCTTGTGATTGGGGAACGCGTTCTTGCATGTGAAGTTTTTCTAACTCCGCACATCTGAGTTCACGAGACTACTGTCAGCGGTGAGATCCGTTCGCCAGCGTTTCCGGTTTCCCCAACTTCATTCCTAAGTGGATAATCTTGTTCCATCCACCCTGCCTAAACTGATAGAGGTGCATACGCAAGGGCATGCGAACTTGGATCACCGTGCTTTCTTTTTCGACCAGAATGGTGGCAGGGCTGCGGTTTCGCGGGCTTCTTACCCCACCCTTCACATAAATTGTCAGCGTACACCAAATACGAACCATGGAAAACGATGTGAGCTGATGTGAGAAGGATGCATGACCGTGACAGCCTTCGAACACGCGTCAAAGTGGTCGTACGATGGCGCAGGCTGCACGTTTTCTGTCTGGTTCCTTTATATTTCGATTGTTCAAGATGGGAGACAAGCACTCGATTCGTTCGTTTTCGTGACATGCGCTTCTCTTGGGGAAGTTGCGAAGAAGTTGCGAAGAGGATTCAATTCAGATCTTGAGATCTCTCTTCTCTACCTAGTATCCAATCACGTATCCCGCGGCCGCCGATCCTCGGCTCCCCGTGCTTCCTCCCGTCTCTGGCGAAACATCATTTCCTTTCCCCGTTCAGAAATTCTCTTCAGAATGCCTCTGCAACAAGATCCTTGCACGTTCAATTTGTTTCATACAGCGTGTCCGGGTCTCCCATTTTCGTCAATTCCTACAGTATGAGGTCTGTTATCAATTGCGAAGAAGTGTCCAGACATGTGTGCGCTACAGTATGTCAGGTACATGATCAGACGAATCTCTGCGTTAGTGCCTATCTCAACTCTGACATGGAAGCTCAGGCTATTCACTAACACTAGTACTTTCGTCTTACCCCTCCGATCTCTGCCGCTCAGTTACATGCATGCGGCGCATGGACCCCCCTGGCACAGCCTGGATTCCAAGGCCGCGCACGCTTAGGCCATCCGGATCATTGTGTGCGTGTGCGGTTGTAGTCTAGATCGATAATTTTACATGAGAATAATGTCCATGAGTGGCAATAGCCGCGTGTTCGTCTGTAGGGTATGACGCACTGGCAGGCAGGTTTGACACCTGGAGCCTCTGCGTGAAATTAATTCCACGATTGTGTACACGATACACGCCCATGTTTCAGGGATTGCAAGATCTGTGCTGATGTTTCTTTGGGCCTAGATCTACGTCGAAACAGCACCACGTTGACTCGCCATACGGTAGCGGCTTGATACAGAACATCCAAATGAGCCTAGAGAAAATCAGAGCACGTCCATTTAGCTTCTTCGAGAGAAGCAATAACAGGACGCCGCGGCGGTTTCACGCCATCCTGTGTTTCTTCTCTTCGGATACTTCGTGAGCGGTACTGTGGCGACAAGCCAAAGTCAATCAGGTAATAACGGTGTATCGCTCAGCCCTGCCTTTGAAGTCCCTGCTGCGACCCATTTGCGCAGGATCAAATCCTTGAGGGTACATCTCAGATGGGTCAAAACATGATGTTGTTCACTGTGCAGTCACTGGAAAAGTTTCGTCTCAGAAATTTCTTCCCATCTGTGGGCAACAATGCATACCTGTGTGCAATGTTTTATTTGTGCATGAACTGAAGACCCTGATCCAAAACTCAATCAGAATTGATTCGCGACGGCGGGTACTTGACCTCACCTCACAATTTGCGTGAAAAATGCCACGAACTCGCAAAATGTTAGGAAATGAGCCATTGAAAGGACGTAAACTGTTGCGACAAGCCAAAGTCGATCAGGAAATAGCGGGGATGCCGCTGCGTCCGGGTGTGTCGCTTAGTTCTGCATTTGAAGTCCCTGCTACGATCCGTTTGCGCAGGATAAAATCCTTGAGGGTACATTTCAGACGGGTCAAAACACTCGACGGGTACTTGAACTCACCTCTAACTTGTGTGAAAAATGCCACGAACTCGCAAAATGTTAGGAAATGAGGGCCATTGACAGGACGCAAACTGTCGTGAAAAGCCAAAGTCGATCAGGTAATAGCGGGGAGGCCGCTGCGTCCGGGTGTGTCGCTTAGTTCTGCATTTGAAGTCCCTGCTACGATCCGTTTGCGCAGGGTAGAATCCTTGAGGGTACATTTCAGACGGGTCAAAACACTCGACGGGTACTTGAACTCACCGCCAACTTGTGTGAAAAATGCCACGAACTTGTAAAATGTTAGGAAATGAGGGCCATTGACAGGACGCAAACTGTCGCGAAAAGCCAAAGTCGATCAGGTAATAACGGGGAGGCCGCTGCGTCCGGGTGTGTCGCTTAGTTTTGCATTTGAAGTCCCTGCTACGATCCGTTTGCGCAGGATAGAATCCTTGAGGGTACATTTCAGACGGGTCAAAACGCTCAACGGGTACTTGAACTCACCTCTAACTTGTGTGAAAAATGCCACGAACTTGTAAAATGTTAGGAAATGAGGGCCATTGACAGGACGCAAACTGTCGTGAAAAGCCAAAGTCGATCAGGTAATAGCGGGGAGGCCGCTGTGTCCGGGTGTGTCGCTTAGTTTTGCATTTGAAGTCCCTGCTACGATCCGTTTGTGCAGGATAGAATCCTTGAGGGTACATTTCAGACGGGTCAAAACACTCGACGGGTACTTGAACCCACCTCTAACTTGTGTGAAAAATGCCACGAACTCACAAAATGTAGGAAATGAGAGCCATTGAAAGGACGCAAACTGTTGCGAAAAGCCAAAGCCGATCAGAAAATTGCGGGGAGGTCGTTGCGAATGGCACAGCATACAAACTCAACCCTGCCAGTTGGGATGGCGCTGATCATGACAGGCAGAGGGTAGACCACACGCCTTCTCCCCGGGGCTTTGCACCCGGTGCCGTATCCTCTCCGGGCGCGTATCAGGAATATCATACTCACCTATCACGGACGCATGGGGATGGGTTTTCTGAACCTTTTGTCTGGTCTAGTCCCACTGGGCGTCTCGGACGGCGTAAGCAGGTAAACCACCGAGAGTCTCGGTGGTTTACCTGCTTACGCCTCACCCGCAACCACACAATCATCATACTCGGATGAACGAACGTGTGAATGTGTTCCTTACCTAGAATTGATTCGTGATGACGGGTACGCGCGGCCGCAGAAATGTAGTCGTGTCTTCTTTGGCGATCGCCGGCGACCTTCGAATCTACGATAATCAAAACGTGGACCGTTGCACTGACTAACTGGTAAACCACTACACGCCCAACTGGAAAGTCATGGTCCTGATCTCGGCAACCACTGAGCTCCCCGCGCATAATATATATATCACACTTCGCCCTTGGGATCTATAAAGTCCAACGATTCCTCCATCCTTTACTATCCTCTGCATCTTCAATATACTTCCTACTCATCGCATCTGTCAGTGATTTCAAGATGACAAGTGCATGGTATAACCCTTACCACCAACAAGGTTATGTACGTTATCCCATGCAGTGCGTTTCGGGGGACAAGATTTCCTCATAGCCATCCTTCACCCCATAGATTCCGTCTACACCAGACAATCCCAGTCCAGCTGGGCAAGGGCAAGTCGCAACTCAACCCAACGTAGACAATATCATCCAGGGTTGCCCTTGTTTGGTCTGCTCGAGGGCCAGAAACAACTATCAAATGTTCCAGCGTGCTATAGAATGTCAGGACCCATCGGTTCCAGTACCACGCACCATATATTCCATCACTGCCCGTCTTCTGACCGAGATTCTTCTCCAAGGAGTCAATCGTCCCACATGCAAACGAAAACTTCGGTGGTGACTATCCATCCGGCATCGCTGCCACTGTGGGTGGCCACTCGCAGGAATGGCCAGTCACTCCGCAAGCTCCTGTGGGTAGTCAGGTCCTTTGTGCTTTGTGTCTGGCTGAACACCAGCTCCAGCAGGATCAAGAGAACATCGGCTACGTACCAACGCCTGTGGCAGAAGGCCCTATCCAAATCCAGACCGGCGCGGCATCCGATCAAGCTCAAGTCCATGTCATGTCCATCCCTGAGCGTCTTCGGCGTCTTGCTGTGCGCTATGTCAGCGATCCCGAGTCGCTCGTCAATGGAGTTCACTTGGAATCTGGCCCCTCTGGTCGATTCCAAGTCGTCATCACCGTAGAAATTGGTGATGTTCTTGGGGATACTATCAATTGATTGCATAGCTGTCAGCCACCGTCCCATAGAGGGGAGCCAAGGTAAATATTACCTGCGTTCTAAATGTCCGAGTAATGGGGAGGATATGGTGGTAAGTTTGCGCTTCGTTATGCTCTGCTTGTATATGTTCTTTGTCAGATTGGATCACTTGTGTTGAGGTAGTGATAGTCTCTGTAATTATTGCTTTCGTAGTGAGAGGTTTAGCGTAACACGCAAAATACCTGATCGCTTCCGCATGACGAAACACAAGCCGCTCCCCGAATGCGGTGTTAAGTCCCCGCCGCAAGCACCTTGGATCAGACTTGAGGCCTTGAGGGGCTAAGTTTGCTTACACCACATGGTACGATTGCCATTTTGGAAGTAGAGTAGCTCCAATTACTTAGTCCCACAACATTAGCGCATCCAAATGCTCTGAGCGATCAACATAAGCGGCGTCTAATCCAGCCCATGTTGTTCGCTGGGCAACCCATCACGAGAGGCTACAGTACAGTACTAAAGGTGGACGAAGAGGACTCGGAGACTCGGACCTGAGGGCGAGAAGGATTCTTGTCCCGTTGTTGCGGGGTTGACTCTGTAGGCTAGAAGAGGGGCAGTGTCGGAACATGCCGGGCCTGTGACTCACATACCATATTTGGAAGACTGGGGAAGCAACCCTCTCCCCAACCAACACCGAATTCTCTGATCGATTAACTATTCACCCGCGGAATTGATAAAGCGACCAACAAGGTCTCAAATAGCCTCTCTTGAAAGTGTGCCCATCTTCCGGTCTCCCTGCCATACTCCCCACACCGCCCTCGCCTCCACCATTTCCTAGCCGGGACATCGATCCCAATAGATCACCGTTTGGAAGGCTTGCAGATGGCAAATAATCCTCGTCGGACTCGGAAGAAACAAACCAAGTCGAGTCGACGTATATCTTTCTTATGCAACGTCCTGCAATGACTGCTGACTGACATGATGTGATGTAGGCAAGGTGATACGAATCGACGTACTCCCTGACGACGTCCTACTAGATATATTTGATTTTTATATGAATCTAAATCCATCACGCGGGTACAAGACGGAGATAGAGGCATGGCAATCGCTGGTTCATGTGTGTCGACGATGGAGAAGCATTGTCTTCGGATCACCACGTCGCCTGAATCTGCGACTTTTTTGTACACCGGAAACACCCACAAGAGACACATTGGACGTCTGGCCAGCCTTGCCTCTCCTCATTTGGGGGGATATGGCCTCATCACCAGGCGCGGACGACATCATTGTAGCGCTTGGCCGGAGCAATCGCGTATGTCAAGTCGGCCTCTCGGGCCTTGCAGATCGGCAATTGGAAAAAGTCTTGGGAGCGATGCAGTTGCCATTCCCGGAGCTGACAGAGCTGGGGCTCCTCTCAGATGGTGAAACACCACCGGTCGCTCTCGATTCGTTCTTGGGTGGATCTGCCCCACGTCTGCAAGTCCTCGAGTTGACTGGCGTTCCATTGCCGGGATTGCCAAAACTCCTTTTGTCCGCTACTCACCTTCTCCGCCTTGAACTTTCTAATATTCCTTATTCCGGGTATTTTTCACCCGAGGCAATGGCCGCTCTCCTCCCCGTGTTGTCCAGCCTCGAAAAACTTGTCCTTCAATTCCAATCCCCTCAATCTCACCCTGACTTGGAACGCCGACGTCCACCTCCATCAGAACCCTTTGTCATCCCCGCTCTCGAACAAATTTCATTCAAAGGGGTTATCGAATATTTAGACGACCTCGTGACCTATATCGACGTCCCTCAACTCGGTTACTTGGATATAACCTTCTTCAATCAAATCGATTTTGATGGCCCACGAATCGCCCAATTCATAAGTCGCACACCAATATTCGCGGATTCCGAAGCACACGTGGAATTCGATGATAGAACCGCCAGCGTCGGACTCCCTTTCCCTTTGGGAGATTTTGCGATGAATATCTCATGCAGAGAACCAGACTGGCAGCTTTCGTCCGTCGCACAGGTCTGTAACACCTGTTTGCCTCCCCTTTCCATGATAAAGGACCTCTACATCGAGCATCAATTTTCGGGACTAGTTTGGAAGAATGATGCCATCGAGAACACCCTATGGTTGGAACTCTTACTTCCATTTACCGCGGTACAGAATATCTATCTATGCAAGGAGTTTGCGCCAGGTATCGCGGCCGCCCTGCAAGAAATCGTTGGGACAGAAGTGTTGCCCAGCCTGCGGAGAATTTATGTGGAGGCGTTCAACCCACTGGTACGGACACCTTTCCCAAAAGAAATTACGCAGTTCGTCACCGCGCGACGGCACTCCGATCACCCTATCGGCCTTTCTGTCTGGGGGAGATACTCTTGAGCTGATTGATATATAGACTCGTAGAGATCAGTGACCGATAGGTGTCCTCTGTTCTCTGGTTTCTTGTTACCTGTTGATCCCGTGCTGTTTTCTTTTCCACTTGTTCTCTTACTTCGGGACATCAGTTTTGCTAATTTTTTGACATTACCCATGATTGATCTTGTATGATTACATTTGGTGTGAAATAGAGAAAGGCATGCGCTTTTGGTGTAACGTCATCGTGGTGCGCAAGACTCACGGCATGATTATGAAGTGGCCGGACGAGATGTACAAGTTTGTAATCGATGCACAGTGCCGTTCACTCATCAAAGTATTTGTGAACATTTGATTCATGGAGCTATACCGCTACTCAAATGCGGTGGTGTTGTCTCCGCAATGCCCAAAACCCTAGATGATGATGCTAGCAGACAATTTCAGTCATCATCATTGAAATTATTAACCTTGAACCAGACATTGATTTTTCCGTCCGCCTGCAAGTCCCATAACATCTTCAGGATCATACTTCTTCTTGATCTTATGAAGCCGGCCTAGATTTTCACCATACATCGCCTCCACCGATGTTCCAAACAATGCATAGTTCATAAGGTGCGGCATTCCTCAAGGCCTGCCTGTCCTGAATCTCGGCTTTGACCAATGACGCAGCCGAACGATGCATAGAATCAGCTATGAACTCACCGGCGGAAGCTTTAGTCCAAGTAGTGTAGATATTCAATGGGAGGACGGCGAGAGAGCGATCTGGAGGTGTGCAGATGGTGAGCCGTGGGTAAGGAATCTTGGCTTGAGTGGTTCAATGGTTTAAGCAACTAATACGCTGTCGTCGTACTGGCTAAGCCTATGTAGCTTAGGTGGCCACTGCGAGAATGGATTGTCGTCCAGGAGAAGCAAAGTAATAAAAAAGCTTCGAAGGAGGGAGAGACTGAGAGTGTGAGATGGACGAGGGGACGAGGGATGGAAGACGTTGGAGATAAGCCGCACGTTGTGGACAGCGGTTCCACGACTGCGAGTGCCGAGAGGGGGAGAAGTCGAAAACGCACGCGAGGGGGGGGAAGAAAACACACTGAAATTAACGATGCCCATCCTCTACGAGGAGGCTGCTTCAATACATCTGAGTCCCTACCAGATAATCGAGTCCAGTATGAAAGAGCGGTGTCGTGTCGAGTGAAACCCTAACCCCAGCTCCGAGCCCCGCGCGCATGCTGCACATTACCGTGACCACCTTGCTGGCGCTGGCGCAAGGCTTACTGCCAGTGTCCCTCGGTTAGTTGGCGATCATGAGATCGGACACTGAGCTCGCATGTGCTTTATGCGGGGCTTGATCTACATCTTCCTGATGGCCAGCGTCTGCGCGCGTGCTGCTGCTGTGCGTGCTGCTTCTTTTCGATGGACAGGAACACTGATTTGATCAGATTCTTTTCTCGCGCGAGTTGGCGCAACCGCCTCGGATTTCCCTGCATTCCGCCATCACCAGTCTCTCAATGCCGCCCTTTAGTAGTTCACTCAGCTCAGCGAATAGCAAGGAAAGCAGGTCTGGCAATGGCAATGAGAATCCTCAATTAAGCTTCGACGAGGTCTTATAAGATTCAAGCTCGGTATATCTTTTCAAGTTGCAAGCTTTTATTGGACTTGCGTACTGTACGTGGCAACCCACAGGCTTTGCCGCACTGTCTTGGCCACAAACTGATATCATCCAGCAAGGCGGGGGTCACGTTCTCTGTTACAGGAAGAAGCGAAGAGGGGAAAGCAACAGGTAGCAGTTCTGCCACATCAAAGGTATGACCATTGGATCCTCATGTTAGCTGCTAAAATTGAGCGGGCTGTTGGATGCACTTTACCAGTACATGGTATTACTGGGTTCCGAGTCCCCCCATGTAAGTTACTTGAGTTCTTCAGCGCTGTTTCAGATGGAACTGTCACACTGCGTTACTGACCAGTATTGTGTCGGTTTCCTGCCGCCAAAACTGTTCCTACGAGTCTCATCATGATATTACATACTTTTAGTGTAAACTTGACGTACATACGTGGTGAACATGGCAGCTCTCCGGCAAAGGTTAATGAAATTTTTAAAGTGAATGCGCGCCTGATTTACTCGTGTATTTGGTGCCATACAGTACCGTGACGTTCTCCCTGCGGTCGTCTAAAATAACGAAGGCGCCTGCCTGAGAGCGCCTTTCGGGATGTCCTTTCCGGTGTGCACGTCTCCATGTCCGTATCGATTTACTTCTTATCTTAACGGCGCTTTTATGGACCACGTAAGGTTGCCCGATTAAGTAAGGGCCCTGTCGCATTGCACGTTGAGTTTCGCCTCACAGGAGTACTTTCGGTAGGCCCAGGCCACTGTGGCGTGGCGGGATCGCTCTGCATGTGCGACATTGTCTGTCTCGAAAGATGACAAAGTGGCGTGCGATGTCTGAATCCGGGGTCCCCCGATCGAAACATGTCGTGACAGTTATTGCGTTCAACACTTTCGACTTAGTAGAGAAGAAGCATCTGAGGAACTGAAGGGAGTGAAGAATGATGGGGGTTATTGAGTTGAGAGGGTAGTGACGGTCGAAAAAAAGCCCACTACCGAGGTCGAAAGGAGAATGAAGTGTTGGCAGAGGTGTGTGTTGAGTATTGAAATCACGGAGGATCGGATGGTCGAGCTGATGAACTAAGAAGGGGGGGGGATGATGGAATAGACCAGACCAGAACCTTGCGTGAGGAGGGAAATGAAACTGGGCGCAATGGGGGTGAGGCCTGTGAGGCCCAAGGGGTGAGGCCCAAGTACATTGAACGACAACCCGGCGGGGGTTGGGAAGTAGATCTAGATAATCGTACGCAGAGCCTGAGCGAATGGCCAATT
>WNFQ01000908.1_pt1 | contig 24228 bp, 17 predicted proteins | sample 5400171 | NCBI WGS metagenome assembly WNFQ01 (sample SAMN13153356, study PRJNA577476) | soil metagenome | isolation source: 20 cm soil under Madrone tree | place: USA:California | collected 2016-06-14
GGCAGCAGGCCGGTGGGAGAAAGCGATGAGCGATACTGAGTCAGGAAAACGGGACAAACGGGCTGAACCGTGTGCGCGAGGCAGCAAGGAAGAACGGGAAGCTACGGTTCACGGCGCTGCTACACCACGTTGCGACCGATCAGCTACGGAACAGCAGAGAAGGCTTCGAGTTTCTGGGGTTCCACTTTCATAAGCGAACGGTCTGGAAGACGGGCAGAACGCACATGCGCCTTCCTTAAGCGATTTGTCCGCGTTCTTCTGATATAACCCCGAACAGACAACAACGGGGAGTTTCGGTCGTTGGAACGTCTTCTTTCAAGGCTCGGAGGACTTCCGGCCCGCTCCGCTTGGGCAACAGCATATCAAACACAATCGGGTCAGAAAGACTGTTTGCAGCGACCTGCAATGTTTCGTCGCCATCGGATGCGGAAATAGGAATCACGGTGTATCCCGCCTTCATAATCTGGCGTTCCGTGCTTGTCCGTAGTAGTTTGCTATTTCCACCAGCAAGATGTCTGCATTACTCCACCTGAATCCTTTGATTCGCTGCGAGCTTTCTGTTCAGGCTGATGTTGTCACCAGCCGGTTCCACTCGATTCCGACCGTTCCTTTTGGCTTCGTACAGGGCGACGTCCGCTTGATTCAGAAGACGTTCCACATCGAGATCTCCAGAGTTCGAGACTGCTATACCCATGCTGACAGTCACAGCACGTTCCTTCCTCGCTGTCCTTATTGGAACTGCTCCTATGGTCATCCGGATCTCGTCGGCTCGGACCAGGCCTGCTGCCAGATCGCAGCCTGGAAGAACGATCAAAAACTCCTCTCCCCCATATCTCCCGACGCTGTCGTAAGGGCGAAGAGAGGAACGCAGTCGGCGAGCAACTTCCTTGAGAACGTCGTCTCCAAAAGGATGCCCGAGTTCGTCGTTCACCGCCTTGAATCGGTCTACATCGATCAGGGCAATTGCGACTGGCGTTTTCTCCCGCTTCGCCCGGGCCAAGTCCCTTCGTAGAGTGTCCATGAGTTCCCCGCGATTCTTCAGTCCGGTCAGGGAATCGTGAGTGGCGGAGTACCGCATGCCCTCACGTGCAGAAATCAACTCGGCCTGGAGATCCAGGATTCGACGACCGACCATCAGGCGTGCCTTAAGTTCCAATTCATCAAACGGTTTGACCAAGAAGTCGTCAGCCCCGGCGTCCATGGCGCTTAACAGGTCCTCGCGCCCATCTTTGGCAGTGAGGAGAACGGTGTAAACGTAGGATTCGCAAGCACCCCTCTGTCGCAGTCGTCGACACACCTCGGTGCCGTCCATTTTCGGCATGACCCAATCCATCAGGGCGAGCTTCGGACTATGCGCCTGTTGCAGCAACGTCCACGCCTGCAAGCCGTCCGCGAGAGAGACCACCTCGAAGCCCCATTCGCGAAGATGTCCGGCAATCAACCGTTGGTAGACGGGCGAGTCTTCGACCAACAAGACACGGTTGTCTGATTTGCTATCCAAAGTCACCCGGGCAACAAGGAAGCACGCGAGTGGCCATAATGTGCTGAAGCCAAGTACGAGGAATTTGTTTTAGATAGGGAATTACGGGTTCTTATCGTGTCCCAATCCCGGACATTAATCCTGGACAGCTCAGACTCCACGTACGTTCTGCTGTTCCAAGATCCATTAAACAAGTCATCTTCGGCCGCGCCTAGGAACTTAACTAATTCTCAGTGCCTATATTCCGGCATTCCTATCCCACTTGGCACTGACAGAACCCTGCCCTGTCAATGTTTTGTTTTCAAAGGATTGCGACAGGTCGGGGGGACCTGGCGGCGCACAGGTTGTGAAGGAACGGGATTGGGGCTGGCGATCACCAAGCGCCCGGTGGAACCACGGAGCCTATGCGGAGGGAGACATCAAGGAAGACGAAAAAAGGGCTTGACATGTCTAGTAGTGTTATAGTTAAGTATAACAGTAGCTTGCTGCAGTTAATCGCTCGCCAACCGAATACGCAGGAGAATGAACATGAAATCCCTCGGTTTTATGCTGTCGGTTGTCCTGATATCGCTCTCCACCGTGGCTTTAGCACAGTCGGACGCGCAAAAGTCCTTCGACAAACTGAAGATTCTGGCGGGTATATGGAAAGGCCCTTTGACGACCGACCCGGCGCAACCCGACCTACCCAATCTCGGGTGGGTTTCGTTGCGCGTAACTTCCAAGGGAAACGCGCTCGTGCATGAGATGAAGGAGCCGGGAACACCGGACGACCCCACTAAGGACGATCCAATCACTATGCTGTACCTGGACGGGGACCGCTTGCTCTTGACGCACTATTGTGACGCAGGAAACCGGCCTCGCATGGTGGGCAAGATCTCGCCCGACGGAAAGACCGTGGAATTCGATTTTCTCGACGTCGCCGGTAGCACGCAATACGGACACATGCACCATGCGGTGTTCACCGTCCTCGACGCGAACCATCGCACCGAGGACTGGACATTCATGATGGAGGGCGATAAACCAGTGCACGCTCACCTCGACTTGCAGCGAACAAGATGACGGGTCGGTATCTCTCGCGGGGGCTATTTGGAAAACAGGATGGACCGTGAATGGAACGACAATCAGCCGATTTACCGGCAGCTTCGCGACCGTGTCGTCGCGATGATACTCGATGGAGTTCTCAAGGAAGGCGATCCGCTGCCCTCCGTGCGCAATGTGGCGGCGGAATATCGTGTCAATCCGCTCACGGTTCTCAAGGGCTATCAACAACTGGTAGACGAGCAGTTTGTCGAGAGCAAACGAGGTCTCGGCATGTTCGTCAAGGCTGGCGCGCGCAGTCTGCTACTGCAGGGCGAACGCCAGAAGTTTCTCGCCGAGGAATGGCCCAGGGTGCGCGAAACCATTCAGCGGCTCGGCCTGAACGCGGAACAACTCCTGGATGCGGCCGCAAGCCGCCGGTCGTCGCCGCAAGCCGCACAGTCGAAAACCGAAACGGAGGAGCGCTGAATCCATGACATGCATAGAAGCCCGCGGCCTCCGCAAGGCCTTCGGCACAACCATCGCGCTCGACGGCGTCGATTTGCGTGTTGAAGACGGCCGCATCCTCGGAATCATCGGTCCCAACGGCGCAGGCAAGACCACCGCGCTCAACGCGATTCTCGGCCTCACCCCATATCAGGGACAGCTGAAGGTGCTCGGGCGCGATCCCTGGACCGAGCGTGATCAGCTCATGTGCGATGTCTGCTTCATCGCCGATGTGGCGGTACTGCCGCGTTGGATGCGGGTTTCGCAGGCACTCGACTACGTCGGCGGCGTGCATCCGCGGTTTGATCGCGCGAAGGCCGAAGGTTTTCTCGCGAAGACAACCATCCGCCACACCAGCAAAGTCCGCGAATTGTCGAAGGGCATGGTGACCCAGCTGCATCTCGCTCTGATCATGGCGATTGACGCGAGACTGCTGGTGCTGGACGAGCCGACGCTTGGCCTCGACATCCTGTATCGCAAGCAGTTCTACGATTCACTGCTGAACGACTACTACGACCACAGCCGCACCATCGTAGTGACGACCCATCAGGTCGAGGAGGTCCAGCACGTCCTCACTGATCTGATGTTCATCGATCGCGGTCGAATCGTGCTCAATTGCAGCATGGAAGAATTCGAGTCACGCTATGTGGAATTGACGGTGAACCCCGAACAGGTTGCAGCCGCGAGGGCTCTCCAGCCGATGCACGAGCGCCAGGTGTTCGGGCGCAGCATCCTCCTGTTTGATCGCGTTGATCGCCAGCAACTCGCCGGGCTGGGCGAGGTACGCACACCCGGCATCGCCGACTTGTTTGTCGCCGTGATAGGAAATCAGAACGGCCCGACCCAAGGAGTGGCCAGATGAATACTCCATCGAATGCTGTGCCCGAGTCTAACTCCGAGGCACAAGTAATCGCGCCCACGGCCACATCCGTGACTCGGCCCATGTATTGGTCAATTCGCCGCGAACTATGGGAGAACCGCTCGATCTACATAGCGCCGCTGGCCGTCGCCTGCCTCACTCTGTTCGGCTTCGTGATCGCAACCATCGGTCGTGGTATGGCGACGCACAACCTGGTCCAGCGGCAAGCCGTACTCGAAGAACCCTACACCTTCGCCACGGGTCTGATCATGGCTACGGCTTTCATCGTCGGAATCTTCTACAGTCTCGAAGCTCTGCATGGCGAGCGCCGCGATCGCAGCATCCTCTTCTGGAAGTCGCTGCCGGTCTCCGATCTCACCACCGTGCTCGCGAAGGCGAGCATCCCGCTCGTGGTTCTGCCACTGCTCACGTTTGCGATCGCCGTTATCACGCATTGGATCATGCTGCTGCTGAGCACCCTGGTATTACTGGGGAGCGGCCTGAGCGCCGCGACGCTTTGGAGACAGGTGACGTGGTCCCAGATGATGCTCCTCTACCACCTTCTGACCGTGCATGTGCTCTGGCATGCGCCCATCTACGCCTGGCTGCTGCTGGTCTCTGCCTGGGCGCGGCGCATGGCCTTTCTATGGGCCGCATTGCCGCCGCTCGCCATCGGCGTCCTCGAAAAGATTGCGTTCAATACTAAGCATTTCGCCGCCGTGCTGGGATACCGCTTCAGCGGTCCGGAGGCCTTCAGCTTCACTGCGCCGGGTAGTTCCGCGATGCATCCGATGTCGCACCTCGAGCTGGGGAAGTTCCTGAGCGCCCCGGGTCTATGGACAGGGCTGGTGGTCGCCGCGATATTCCTCGCCGGTTCAGTCCGGCTCCGCCGCTATCGCGAACCGATCTGATTCGCCGGGGCATTCGATTTTTTGGGTTGCAACAAGGAGAAACCAGTATGAGTACCGCAGTATTGACGAACCGTTTGGATCTGGATTCCGTGGCGGACAGCTCATTGAAGGCGGCCGCGCGATTTTGGTTTGTGGTGACCGTCATCGGCCAATTGATGTTCGCGTTCGCGGTAGCGTCTTTCTATGGTCTTACGGCGTTGCGAGGGGACTTCCACGGGTGGAGTAGATTCATAAGCCGTGGTTACGTTTCTGGCGACACCCTGGGCAATCTCGCCGTCGTCATGCATGTCGGCTCGGCCGTCGGCATTATGCTCGCTGGAGCGCTTCAGCTGATCCCGCAAATCCGGAACCGCTTTCCCGCCTTTCATCGCTGGAACGGGCGCATCTATATGCTGACTGCTGTCAGCCTCAGCATAGCTGGTCTCTATATGACTTGGATCCGGGGAAGCGTTGGCGACATTTTTCAACACCTGGGCAGCAGCCTTAACGCAGTCCTGATCATGCTCAGTGCCGCTATGGCACTGCGTTACGCGTTGGCGCGCGATTTCAAAACACATCGCCGCTGGGCGCTTCGCTTGTTCCTTGTGGCAAGCGCCTCATGGTTCCTCCGATTAATGTTTTTTTTGTCATTACTCCTCTTTGGCCCCGTCGGTTTCGATCCGACTACGTTTCGGGGTCCGCTCCTCACTTTCCTGTCTTTCGCGTCATACCTTCTGCCTCTAGCCGTTCTTGAATTGTATTTGCGAGCGCAGGACCGCGCCGGCACGCTAGGCCGCATGGCTACGGCCGTGGGTCTTTTTGTACTCACACTCGCAATGGTCGCGGGAGTCTTTGCAGTCACTATGGCCATTTGGGTGCCACAGGTTAAAGCCGCCTACGATCCCCGCAAATCCATTGCCGAAACTCTTTCGGCAACCATCGCCTCCAGCGGCATCGATCAGGCTGCGAAGCAATACCACGACTTGAAGGCCGCTGAACCTGCCACGTACAACTTCGATGAGAACGAACTGAACAGCTTGGGCTACCAACTCATTCGCTCGAAAAAGTTCAAGGAAGCGATCCGCGTTTTCCAGTTGAATGTCGAGGCCTATCCGCAATCCAGCAATGTCTACGACAGCCTCGCGGAAGGTTACATGGACGACGGCAACAAGCTCCCGGCGATCGCCAACTATCAAAAGTCCCTGGAGCTAAACCCGAAGAACCGCGGTGCCGTCGAGATGCTTCGGAAACTCAACGCCCCCTAATTAGCTCTGGCAAGCGTTTTGATTGCCCACCGTGCATCTGAGCGCGTACTGTGCATTGTTTTCTTCGTTCGTGGGTGACGATTTTGCCATTGGCTAGCCGCCGCGACGCCGGATCATGGTGCACCGCCGCACCTCCTCTCGCGGCAGCAACGAATGGTAGCGGGTATCAATCCGCCGGAAGGTCGTTAGATCGGGGTGGTCTGAGAGAGCACAAGGCCCTTGAAATTACGAAGCTCTTGCAGGAAATGCGATTTAAGGAAGCAATCCGGTTGACTCCGGTAGTGTCGGCAAGACCACCGTATTCACCACCGAGGGGTCATCTCGCAGTTTCATGTATACCGGAGTGCCATCGATGCGGGGAACGCGCACACTGGTTTCCGCAAAGCCTATCGGAATTGATACCGTGTGTTTGAATTCCGAATCGGCAGCGACCGAATCGATCAGGAAGAGCTTCGCGCCGATCAGCGTGCATTGCTCATCAGGCTTGGCAGGACAACGGATCTCCTTTAAGGAGGGCGTCCGGACCAGAGTCACCAGGGGCTGCCAGTCTCCCTTCGCTCCGGTCGCGTCGACCGGGCGGAATCGAAGTGGGCCGAAAGCGGATACCCCAAAGCTCTTCAGCGGATCAAGCGTTGCCAAAACGTCGTCCACATCCTGCAGTACTAGGTCGCCGTCGGCTACGCTCAAAAGCACGGTGAAGGAGTTGTCCGCGGCCGCAACTTCGATCTTTTCGGTTCTCAGGAAGGTCTTCGGAATTTCGGTGTGTAAAGAAAAAACCAGCCGTCCATCCTGGGGCAGATCTTCCGGATTTTCCAGTTTAACCGGAGAAGGATTGGCACCAGGTTGTACGGTTTTATTGACCAGGGTTACTTTGGGACGCGCCGGAGCCACGGCGGCCGGAACCTCCAAGGTTCTCCCGTCCTTGAGGCTGACATGTGCGGTCAACGCCGGCTCTGACTGCCCGGCGAAAGCGGGACTGGAGGCAGACAATTCCAGTTCGTCTTTTTGCTCTGCGCGGGAGAGACGTCCTGGAACAAAGCGAATTCTGTCCAAATCGAGGCTGGCCACTTCGTCGAGCCGGGTTCCAGTCAGAATGCCTTGTTGATCGCCGGCACTGATGGTGAAATGGTCCATGTGCCCTGGTTCGGCGTAGGCGTTCAGTGATACTTCGTCAGGTTGATTCAGTCCAAATTCGCTTACCAGAATGGCAGTTCGGCCGGGGGGAGCGTTCTTCAGAGGGACTTGGACCTCAAGTTCGTTAGGTTTTGCCAGTTTCCAACTTGCTTTTGCGATTGTGCCTTCCGCATTTCTTACGCTGACTTCCTCTACACACGCGGCGTTGTTGGACTGCAAGTGCAACAAATCCTCACGACCAACAATAAGCGCGCTCTGATCCGCAGACGGTACTTTCCATTCCGATGAATGCGCGCTCTGCAGGTTGAAGGCGGGACCGGCGAAGGTTTGAAATCCCCAAGAACCATGCAGCGTTGCTCGGACCGGGCCGCTAACCTGATGCCCTGAAAGAGCGTGTGCATCAATCAAGAAGCCGCCACGCATCGCATCGGCGGTCGCAGGCAGTTCGATGACGGAACCCGCGTCCGTGTGCACCGCGAGAGTGAAATCGTGCGCCAAGGAAGTGGAGAAAACCAGGGGAGCACCTTCCACCGGAAGCATCAACGATGGTCTTTGCAGACAAGAGACCTGATTTGGATCTACAGGGCGAAGAGGCGGGAACTGTGCAGCTTCGACTGCCGGCAGTCCGGCTACGAGAACCGACTTGGGCTTGAGAAAGGAGGGAGGATTGTTCAGCTTCAGGTTCAACTGATCGTCTTTGGCTATCGCCAGAGCAGGTATGTACTGGTAGGTGGCTGTGTGAAGATTGCCGAAAATTCGAGCGACGTCAACGATGGCACCCACGTACGGACTGTAGTACCCTCCACCGGCCAATCTTGTGTTGCTGAGTTGTCCGATCAAATCCGAAGAGGCTCCTGAGGTAAGAGCCGCAACCATGGATTGGCTATGACCGTCGTCGAGTACCAGTTGATCGCTGTGCTGAGTTAAGCAAGAGGTCTGCTGTTCGACAGGCTTCTCGAAGCATTGCGCATCCAGCTTAATGCTTAAGCTGCGGGCCAGCAGAACCGACCGGTCGTGCAGTGCCGAAGGATCCGTGTCCGAGGTTTGTTTGATGGCGTTGATGTAGTGATCCAACCGGGAACGATCCAGGTTCGCCTGATTCAAGTCCTGAGATGCCCTTACAAAAACTCCGGGCTTGCCCTTCACAGTTGACCGCAGAGTGCTGAAGTCTCCACCCGACTCCGGAGCGAGGAATAGCAAAGCCTGTTGCGCATCCGGTGGCACAACAATGACAATGCCCTCTTCCCGTACTTTCTTGTTCCAGGTTTCCGCCTTAGTGAACCAGGAATCGGGCGGAGGATTCGTCGGGCCGCGGAGAAATGCTGCGACCAACAAGTAGTGAGCTGACTGGTTCTGGGGAAGATCCGGATGTACCCAGATCCGGTCCCCAGGCTGCAAGTTCGGAACCCGAGAAATGGGTAGAGTCTTGCCGTCCCTGGTCACTTTGACCTGAATACGTGGTCCCGATAGATCAAACGCTGCTGTATCCGCACGGGCACAATTTAGGGAGGTGAACAGGAGTAAGACGAACAGCCGGGATCGGGAAATCATCTCTTCCAGAGCGCGCAGGGAATAGGTTCCCTCTGATTTTACACCTTGAGAACCTGGGTTCGCGCACACTAGTTCATATTCATCAGTTCATATTCATCCCAGCTTGCGGTTCATGGCAACTTGATGCGAGCAATGCCGGTATTCAGGTTGTCGGCCGAGACTCGACACCATTCCTTCGCATTCGGGCGCTAGACGGAACCTGAAACGTCGCCGAGCTCTACAGAAAGTTCATCAGCGCCTCTATGGTCTCTTTCGGTCGTTCTTCCAGTACCCAATGCCCGGTGCCGGCAGGACCACGACCTTGGCGTCCGAAACCAGGAGAATCATTTGCTGTCCCAGCAAGGCCCGGTTTGCCTTCCCCGCCGATCGCAAGTACCGGCATCGTCAGCTTGGCTGGGAAAGTTCTCGAAAGTCTTTGGGCGGCCTGCTGAAAGAAACGAAATAAGCCCAGCCGGCACGCGTGCGTCCTGGACGAGCATAGGCCGCAGTGTAGGCGGCGCGATCAGACTCGGAGATAGAGTGAGTCTTGTCGGCCGCGAAATCGTTCCGGTCGTGTTCGAAGTACGTTCGTCCACGTCCCCGCACTAGCGCTTCTGGTGTCGGACGGTTGAACTACGCGGCATAGGCATAGGCAACCATCAAACCGATGTCGTGGCCAACGACCCGCGCTTTTTCAACTCCCAGCGATTTAACCGTGTGTGAACGCGAATGGCCCAGTCTTCATGTCCAGGCGGTTTGCCGGGATTTCCGAGTCGCCGATCCCGGGCAGGTCGGGCACAATAACAGTGAATCTTGGAGCCAGAAGGGGAATGATCGGCCTCCACATTCGTGAAGTCTGCGTATACCCATGGAGCAGAACAACGGCTGGGCCTTGGCCGGCTGTCAGGGAGTGCAGCTTGAGCCCCTCCACCGCCACGCTGTGCGAAACGATCAACTTGGCGGGTTTAGCCCCTTGGGCAATCACGGGTACTGCCGATGCTACGAGCAGGTTCAAAAGCGAAACAGAGGGAAGAGGCGGTTCCAATGGCTCTGCAATGCGTCCCTCCTGTTGAGAATGCGCGAACTCCTCACGGAGCCGGCCGTTTGATGGTTGCAATTCTGCTAAGCTGAACAGCTTAATTACCGAAACCGAGGGAGCCAACCGTGCAAGTCGTGGCCGGAGTAGATCTGGGCGGAACTGCCATCAACTATACATTAGTGAACCGCGACGAGCAGTTTCTCATCCATGGCTTGTGTGAGCATCCTGCTCTTTCGAAGCAAGGACCGGGCGTTTGTCTTCGACAGATTGCAGATGGCCTCAAGATTGCCACCGAGAGAGCAGGCGTGCTCCCTACGGACGTGGTGGCCGTCGGTCTGGATACTCCGGGTCCAGCGAGCGCAGCGGGCCAACTCAGTGCCCGAGGTTCCACAAACTTCGTACATCCGCAGTGGGCGGGTTTTGACATCCGCGACGGCCTGGCGCAAGCACTCGGCAAGCCCGTAACGTATCTGAACGACGCCAACGCGGCGGCTCTCTGGGGGCACTATGCGATCTTCGGCGCCCACAGCCGCGAGACATCCGTTTCGATCGTGATCGGCACAGGCAATGGCGGAGGCATCATCATTGAGGGAAGCGTGGTGAAAGGCAAGAACGGTTTCGGGGGAGAACTGGGACATGTGCTGATCCCGTATCAGAGTATCGCCAGGACCGAAGGCATGAAGCCGCAATGCAACTGCGGGCGAATTGGCGACCTGGAGTCACTGTGCTCGCTCACCGCAATTGAAAGAAATATCCTGCCCTATTTCCTGCCCAAGTACCCGGGCCACGAGTTGGCCAAAGTGGATCTCCATCAGGCGGCAAAGCTGGTGCGGAGTCTGGCTGATCAGGGTGACCCGTTGTGCAAGGAGGTTTTCAGAGTTCAGGCACACGCCTTGGGCCTCTTCTTCGACGAAATGGTGAACACGTTCGACCCGGACGCACTGATCGTCGGAGGCGGCGCCCTGGAAACGAGTCAGGCATTTCAAAAGTGGTTCCTGGGGGAGATCCGCGCGGCGATGCCGAGCCAGCGAGAGGAGCAGGTGGATGTCCCGATGCATGTGATGCCGAATGGCGATACCGCCGGAGCGAGGGGTGCTGCCATTGAAGCCTTAAAACTCGCACGGCAGAGCGGTCTCGCTTAGTTTCTCCCGGCGGCATTCGCCCGGACACGACTCGGTGGGGAATCGACCCTGCCATCTTGATCGTGTGCTCGAATTGGCTCAAGTGTTTGCGGGAGGATCCTGCAACTCGCGACGGCAGGTTTCGTCCCGGAGACTGGCCAGCAGCGGGACAGTGTTGAAGAACTGTCCTCTTCTTTATTTCAAGGTGGAAGAAGAGAATTCATGGATCCCCGTCCACAACAAGCTGACGAGATGTTTTGCCACGGTCTTTCCAGACCTTCCAGCCACGGAGATTTCTTCCGCGAGCCTGGGTAGTGTGCCCAACTGGGACTCCCTGGCGACCATTAACTTGGTCGCTCTTATCGAGGAGAATTCCAGATTCAAACGGAGCCTCAGGAGCTTGCGCGGCTGGTGTCTTTCCATTCCATCCTCGACTACGTGAATGAGCGGTCAGCCTCTCGGGGAGGTTCGAATGGCTCGTGATGGGGCGTCGTGGACAGTTATGGGGAGCGATTTGCACCAGGGTGTGGTTCCGTATGTCCGTCTCCGGCCACGTCTGCGTCAGGCCGGCCCCATCGTCTGACTCACTAGAGGTCTGCGTTGCGACTCATCCGATACACGCCTAAACAATTCGAACTCCTTCAGTAAGCTGCCCACAAGATTAAGGGCAACGTCTGCCTTCGTCACCGTCCGTTCGTTGATTACGACTATGCCAGCCGTGACTCCAGCAGTCTCTACCTGTTTCTGGATGATTCCGGAACCGTGCAAGGTTCAATCGGAATTGAAACCCGGCCATGTGAGTATCAATCCGGCCCATAAGCCTCGCGGTGGCGAGCAATTTCCATGCTCTACAGCCCGGTGTCGGCGGATATCTCTTTCTTCAGTGGCTGAGAAGTTATCCGATCTCGCTCGAGCTAGGCGACAGCGAAGACGCCCTTTTCTGGATCAATCGTTGACCGCACCTCAACGTTCTTGATTTCGGAATCAGATTCCGTGCGAAGCCCGAGCGATCCGCTCGGACTCTCATGGCAACCGGTCTCCGCCCCCCGCAAGCAGGTTTACCCTTTGATCTTTTTCCCCGCTGCATCCCAGGTGGCGACAGTCTTATTGAAATAGGAGTAGTTGGCAAGATGGCAGCCAATAGCAGCATTGTTGCCGAACTCTTCATTTTCGACCGTGCGTTTACGGCTCCGAACTGCATTGAAAAAGTTCGCCTGGTGATCGGCGAGATCACTGTAGCCAGGCGGCACGGTGAACGTCTCCGACTGGTCTTCCACGGCAGAGGCTAGCGGCGTGGGTAACGGGTGTTTGGCGTGCCAATCCTCCAGATACTGTTCCCGCAGGCGCTCGGGCCACCCGTAGATCGAGTAGCTCTCCGGTTGCGGTCGAGTGTCTTGCGGGGTGTACGTCAGGGTCGAATCCTTGATCACCATCGTGCCCTTCGTTCCCAAAAAGCCAATGAACTCCCCGCCGTCATTGTTCAGGTTGCAGCGCACAGCAACCCGGAAATTCGGGTAATCATAGAAAGTATCGATCAGGTCGGGAAAATCGCGGCCATCTTTCCAGCGGAATAGGCCGCCCGTCGATTGCGCTCTTTGAGCGACGGTGTTCGTACTCGTGATGAACTGGATCCCGGAAATCAGGTGGACAAACAGGTCTCCCGCGAGTCCCTCACCATAGTCCACGAAGCAGCGCCACCGGAAGAACCGAACCGGATCAAACGGCCGCTTCGGGGCGCTACCAAGAAAGGCATTCCAGTCGATCGTTTGTTCGCTGGCATCGGGAGGAATCGGGTACACCCACGCACCACTCGCGGAATTGCGATCCCAGTATGCATCGATAAAGAAAACGTCTCCCAGCTTTCCGGAGTCGTAAATCTCCTTCGCCTTTGCGTACAGAATCGAACTGACGCGCTGACTGCCGATTTGGGCAATGCGATTCGCCTTGTGCGCGGCGTCGACCATGGCAATCCCGTCTTCGACGGTATGCGACATGGGTTTCTCGCAATATACGTCCTTGCCCGCTGCGCAGGCATCTTCGAACACTTTGCGATGCTGATGATCGGTGACCGCGATAATGACTGCGTCAACATCCTTCCGGTCCAGAATCTCCTTGTAGTTCCGAGTAGCCGGCACCTCGGCCTTCTTGACTGACTCACGAGCGGCTATATGTCGGCCGTCATATAAATCGCACACGGCAACGCATTCGACGCCGGGCACCCGTAGCGACGCCTTCAGCAATTCGCAACCACGGACGCCGGTACCGATCGCTGCGAATCGCACCGTATCGCTGGGCGGGAGCATTCCTGCGGCCCGCAGCCGTGTGGGTTCCAACACCGTAGCCTTCACAGCAGCGCCTGCGGCAACGAATCCGGCGCCGAGACGCATAAAGTTGCGACGAGTTACTGAGCTCTTCTTCATTGCGATCTCCTCAGTTCCCCAGGCTTTCGTTTCTTTGTGTGCCCGATTTTCGGAGCCTCAACTGCCTAAAGTTGGTTCGAAGGCGTTGGAAGCGCCAGCGCTCTTGTACTATTTTGCGGCGAGGATTTCAAATGAAACTCTGCAATCAGGCAAAGCTTGTTGCCATTATTTTTATCTTGGCTAACTTGGTGCTGGCCGCCGCTAAGCCAGCTGACGAGGAACCGCGTTCCTGGAACGCCCAATGGATCACATTTCCAGATTTATCGGGAAGAGCGCCGGCCGTGGTGCATTTTCGCAAAGTACTCGATCTTCCGTCCAAGCCCGACCATTTTGTGGTCCACGTAAGCGCCGACAATGCGTTCCTTCTGCACGTGAATCAGGAGTATGTGGGTTCCGGGCCCAGCCGGGGCGACCTGGCACATTGGAGATACGAAACTTACGATCTCGCACCTTTCTTGCGTGCAGGACCAAATGTCATAGCGGCAACGGTTTGGAATTTTGGAGAGCACGCCGCCGCCGCGCAGATCAGCGACCGGCTAGGCTTCATGCTTCAAAGCGAAGATAAGGTTGAGACCAAATTGAGCACCGACGAGAACTGGGAGGTAGAACACGAGGAAGGCGTGGGAGCCGTGCCCACCCCCTTCAATGTTCTTCCCAATTCATACTATGCTGCGGAGCCTATCGAGCGCTTCGACGGTTCTGTGTTCGACTGGTCGTGGGACGCTCCATCTCCGGGTTCGCGGTCGCATTGGACAAAGGCCCGTTCCGAGGGAAATGCCACGCTTCGTGGCAGTGAGTTGATCTTGAATAACTGGCAACTCATCGCAGATCCACTTCCGCCAATGGAGCGCAAACTGCTTCATGCTGTGAAGATTGTGCGAACAAATGGTGGCCCTCACGCGGAACAATTTCCTGCGACCGCGCTCATGGTTCCGCCCTATTCCGATGCCAGCATTCTTTTCGACAATGGAGAGTTGACGACAGCATATCCAGAGCTAACCGTTAGTGGCGGTAAAGAGGCGTCGATTCGCATCACATATGCCGAAGCCCTGAAGGACGCGAAAGGTGAGAAAGGCAACCGAAACGAAATCGCCGATAAAGAGATCAGTGGTATTTACGATGACTTCCTGCCGGACGGTGCGAAAGGAAGAACTTTCTCGCCGCTGGTGTGGCGAACGTGGCGCTACCTGCAGCTCGACATAACCACCCGGGATCAGGGCGTTGATATCACCCAGTTTCGCAGCTGGTTTACAGCATTCCCGTTTGAGGAGCGGGCCAAATTTTCGTCGGACGATCCTGAATTGTCGGCAATCTGGTCAATCGGTTGGCGAACCGCGCGTCTCGATGCGCACGATACTTATATGGACACACCATACTGGGAGCAACTCCAGTACATCGGGGACACGCGCATCCAGGCTCTCCTCTCGTATACCGTTGCCGGCGACGACCGACTCGCGCGTCAGGCGATCGCAGCTTTTGACAATTCCCGAATTCCCGACGGCATCACGCTCAGCCGTTATCCCACCTCGTTGTTCCAGGCGATTCCTACTTTTTCGCTGATGTGGGTCGGTCTGCTCAGGGATTTCGCTTGGTATCACGACGATGCCGAGTTCGTGCGTGAGCACCTGCCGGGAACGCGCGCCACACTGGACTGGTTCCTGACACATCAAAAGTCCAATGGTCTCCTCGAAAAGCTCCCGTGGTGGGCATTTATCGATTGGGCCGATGGTTTTCCCTTCGGGGTTCCGCCCCAGACAGCGACAGGCGATTCATCGCCGATCACGCTGCAGTTTGTCGAGGCCCTGCTCGACGGCGCACAGTTGGAGGCGGCCTACGGCGATCCAACTCGCGCCGAACTCTACAAAAGAGCGGCCAGCCGCGCGTCGGACGCGGTACGAAGATTATGCTGGGACGAAACTTCCGGTTTGATCGCGGACACTCCCGAGCACCGACACTACAGCCAGCAAGCCAACATTCTGGCCGTGTGGCTGGGTGTGATTCCAGGGGATCAACAGAGAGATGTGTTGACCAGGATTCTCGCAACTAGCGATGCCCGCTTCAAAACAGATGCGCATCTGCCGCCCATGTCGAAGGCCAGTTACTATTTCCGTTTTTACCTGGCACGTGCCCTGGATCAAGTGGGTCTAGCAGATCGCTATCTTGATCTGCTTCAACCCTGGCGCGGAATGGTCGCCTTGGGATTGACCACTTGGGCAGAGGTTCCCGAGCCGACGCGCTCCGATTCCCACGCGTGGAGCGCTCATCCGAACTACGATTTGCTTACCCTAGTTGCCGGGATACGGCCCAACAGTTTCGGCTTCCACAGCGTGACGATCGAGCCCCATCTGGGTCCGTTGAAACGCGTTTCCGCAGTCTTCCCATATCGTCAGGGAGAGATCCGTGCTACCTACACGGTCAGCAACAAAGATGTTCAAGCGCACATCGAGCTACCGTCCGCCCTGACCGGCAAGCTCATCTGGAAAGGACGCGAATACTCGCTTTATGAAGGGGCGCAGGATCTGACCTTGAACCCATGAGCCCTGTGTGAGGCTCGACGCTCTATCGATTCGCAGACAGAACGGCAACTCCATACCTTGGCAGCGTAACTGACTGCCTCGCTCCCCCTTCCAGAACGTCCTGCATACGGGACGGTAGGGGAACCGTCTGCTGCGTCTTCGAGAAATTCACGAGGATGTAGACCGCTCCATTCGATCCATAACGGGGATACACTTCAACACCCTCTGGAACCGGGCCAAGCGCTGTCTTGACGCCACTGGTCTGCGCCATCCACTTCGCGGCAGCGGCCATTCCAGCATCATCGAGCCAAGCGCCGAAGTAGGTGATGCGTCCCTTGCCAACCTGGCGGGTTATGGCGGCCGGCTTGCCGTCGAGCCAGCCGTTACTTTTGCCGTAGGTCGCGAGGACTTCTACGTCCTGGCTGCTTGCATTTAGAAGTTCAGCCCAGAGCTTGCCCTGGCTCGCCCCAAACCTGCCGGTAACCGGCACAGGATCGACGAGGGCGTAATACTGTTCCACTCGGCCGCCAAGCAATTCAACGAGCGGGCCGGGCTGCCCTTCCAGCTGCAGACCATTGTCGTCATTTTTCATGGCCGAGCGCTGGCCCAGAACGAGGTGGCCGCCCTGTCGGACGTACTCCGCCAGGTTCTTGGCCGCCGTATCGGAAAGGACGTTTAGCCCCGGCGCCACCACCAGCTTGTACGCGGTAAGAGGATCGCTTGCCTGAACCACATCAATCGACTGACTGATCGCACGCAGAGGCCGGTAATAGCTCACCAACTCGGCCACCGGATCGTACTCGCGATTGTGTTTCTGCCATTGAAGGGCCCACCGGCTGTCGTAAGAGTGCAAGACCGCGACTTCGGACTTCGGGGAAGTACCCGCGAGCACGGAGCCAGCCTTGGCGAAATCGGCGCCCAGTTGCTGAATTTCGGGATACAAAGGAACTGGCGTTCCGTCGGCTCCCACCAGAGTCCCGTGGTATTCCTCCTGACCGTTGAGCGCGCTGCGCCATTGCCAGTAACTCACCGTGTCGGCGCCGTGGCCAACGTTGTGCCATGCCATCGCGCGCACTTCGCCTTTGTCCAGAGAGGTGTTCACTCCCGCCCAGTTGACGAAGCCGGGCTGGGTTTCCATGATCCAAAAATTCTTGCGTTTGAAGCCGCGCGTGAGATCGTCGGCCGCGCCATTCTTGGCCGGATCGAGATGACCCTGCCCGACGTAGTCATCCCATGCAGCAAGGTCCAGATCCTGCTCCACCGTGTAATGGTCGAAGCCGTCGAACCAGCCCATTGTGTTCGTTGTGATGAACTGCCTTGAGTCGCAATTCGGACGAATCACGTCGAGCTGATTCTTCTGATAACTCCGCCAGGTGTCACTGACGAAGCGCTTCCAGCTGAGCAACAGGCCGGGATTTCCATAGCGGGTTTCAATCGGAATCTGATTCCAGTCGGAATATGTCTGGCTCCAATACGAAGTTGTCCATGCAGCATTCAGGTGGTCGAGAGTTCCGTAGCGCGTTTTCAGCCACTGTTGGAACTGTACTTTGGTCTCGGCGTCGAACGACACGTCCGCATATTCGTTGTCAATCTGCCATCCGATCACGAACGGGTTGTGGCCGAAGTGCTTCGCCATCTGCTCGGCGATCTTGCGAGCCAGGTCCCGATACTTGCTATTGGCGAAATTGAACTGCTGTCGGTTGCCGTGCTCGGCGCGGTGCCCTTCTTCATCCACGCGCAGGGTATCGGGATATCTTTGCGTGAGCCACGCCGGTGGAGCCGCCGTAGGTGTGCCCAGCACTGTGTAGATCTCGTGCTTTGCAGCAGCGGCAACCGCACGATCGAGCCAGTCTAGATCGTACTGGCCCTCGCTCGGCTCCATGCGACTCCATGCAAACTCGCCGACCCGCACCATGTGGATACCGGCCTGCTGCATCAAGGCAAGATCCGCCTCCCACCGAGATTCGGCCCATTGTTCCGGATACCAGGCGGTTCCCAGCAAAATAGGCGGAGGTTGGGGAACTGAGGTTTGACCCGTAAGAGTGATTGGCAGCAGAAGAAGTGCGGCAAGATAAATCCCACGTCCCAGGTAAGAGCGTCGTGCTCTGTTCATCTATCCCTCCAGTCACAGGCAAACGGCGATGCGATTGTACGCCAATGCAAACGATTACATTGGCGAGACTGCCTGCGAGTTGCGCAGCTTCCTCAGGCAGTGGATGGTCCGAAATGCGAGTCTGCAATCAGCCCTTGAGTGCTGAGGACTCCTCCTTGAGCAGGTACCCGCTAGTGCGAGTCTTCATCATCAGTGTTGCAAGATTGAGAATACGAACCGCCGCGTGCTGCACACTTGTGCCGCGAGCGTGGATATTCGAAATGAGATTGCGGTCGGCATCCGTGTGCGATGTCCTCGGCTGATGCGCCATGTAAGCTGACAAACTCTCGGCTGTCGCAAGGCCCGGACGTTCTCCTATCAGCAAAATCGCAACCCTCGGATCCAGCCGTTCTCCGATTTCATTCAGAAGCCCTACCCGGCAATGGCGAACTACAAGAATCTGCCCCATGCTCCATTGCTTGCTCTGAGCTCCTTGGCACAAGAGCTGCAGGAGCGTCGGGACTTGCGCCACAACCGCCGTGACCGACAACCCATCTCCAATCACGATCTGCAGATCGTTTCCGCTGGAACAACGTGCTGATAATTGCGTTCTGGATTCTTCGCTCAAACGCCGGCCCAGATCAGGGCGCAAGAGATATTCGTCCTTGTCGCGAGCTTGAGTGCTCACTTCAAAGAGACCCCATTGCTGGACGAAAGCGGGGCCGAAGTCCCTGTGCAAGTCCAGATCCGCAAGCACCGCATCGCGAGCGGCGGCATGCGCCTCGCGCAATTCCATCTGGGTATCGGTTCGATAGGCAGCTCCGCTGCGGCCCGCCAGCAGACGGGCCGGTGTGCGCGCCCGTACTTTCCGCACAATCTCAGGCCAGTCAGAGGGCGCGACGATTTTGTCTTGCTTTGTTGCCATCAGACAACTTTCGCCAGCGATGACTCCAACCCCTGCAAGAGCTGACGCCGTGCCGAGGCCTCAAGGTTGACCGGCTCCGCGTCGCGATAAATTCCCATGCTTTGCAACCATGCCAGGAATTCCGGGGCGGGACGGAGTTGGAAGAGACGTCGAACGGCCAACGCATCGTGATAACTGGTGGATTGGTAGTTCAGCATCACGTCGTCGGAGCAGGGAACTCCCATAAAGTAATTGCAACCCGCAGCGCCGAGCAGCAATAGAAGATTGTCGGCCGAGTTCTGATCGGCTGCCGCGTGATTGGTGTAGCAGACGTCACAGCCCATGGGCAGGCCCAGCAGCTTGCCCATGAAGTGATCTTCCAGGCCGGCGCGGATGATTTGTCGTTCGTCATACAAATATTCCGGGCCGATGAAGCCCACCACGCTGTTGACCAGGAATGGTTCAAATGCGCGCGCAACGCCATAAGCTCTCGCCTCGAGCGTGACCTGATCGACTCCGTGATGAGCCTCTGCGGACAGGGCGCTGCCCTGGCCAGTTTCGAAGTACATCACGTGATCCCCCTTCCACGGAATCGCCCGTTGCCGATGATCCTCGAGAACGCGGTCACGACCCTCACGCAACATATCGAGTGTGATTCCAAAACTGCGATTTGCAGCCTCGGTGCCTGCGACCGATTGGAAGAGAAGATCCACCGGAGCGCCGTGTCTCAGCGCGTCCAGTTGGGTCGTGATGTGCGCCAGGCAGCAGGTCTGCGTGGGAATGTTGTGGGCTTCGACCAGGCGGTTGAGAGCCGACAGAATCGAGGTTACTTTCTCCACCGAATCCGTGGCTGGATTCACTCCGATTACTGCGTCCCCGCAGCCGTACAACAACCCTTCGAAGGCCGCCAGAAGAATCCCGCCAACATCATCGCTCGGGTGATTCGGCTGTACGCGGATGCCCAATACTCCGCGCTCTCCCATCGTGTTGCGACACTGAGTAATATTGCGGATCTTGGCACCCGCCAGCACGAGATCCTTGTTGCTCATCAGTTTGGTGACAGCGGCGGCGACTTCGGGGATGATGGCCCACTGCAGTTCCTTCAACATCGCTTCGCCGGTCGCATCGTCCAGGATGAACTCTCGGAGTTCACCTACCGTCAGGCTGCTAATGGAACGGAATGCCTGGTCGTTAAAGGTTTCCAGGATCAGCCGGCTCACATCGTCCTCAGATGGATCGATCAGAGGCTGCCGGACAATCTCATCCAAAGTCACATCGGCGAGCCGACGTTTGGCCGCGACCCGTTCGCGCTCGGATCGAGCCGCTATGCCTGCGAGCTGATCGCCGGATTTCTCCTCGTTCGCCTTCGCGAAAAGCTCGCCAAGGTCGGAGAATGTGAATTGCTCAGTCATCGAAAGTTCCGAAGTGGACCTCGATCTCTCGCGGAAGCCACCATGTTACAGAAAAACTCTTGGTCGACGTGCTAGAGTTTGCGATGCTAGGTAAGGCCGTACCCCGCCGTTCTCGAGCCTATGGCGCAAATCCGATGTAGTGCCCTTCTCTTTGATATGGACGGAGTGCTCATTGACTCGACCCCGGCGGTCGCCCGTGTCTGGCGCAGCTGGGCACTCGCACATCACTTCAATCCCGACCAGGTCGTCGAGCGAGCGCATGGGCGTCCCAGCATGGCCACTGTACGGGAATACTTGCCAAACGCAGATCACGAAGCGGAAAACCGGATTGTCGAGCGCATGGAGATCGAGGACCTCGCTGGGGTCGTGCCACTACCGGGCGTGTGACGTCATGCACGCGTCCATTGGCTGAAGTGCGTCTGCGCGCCGCAGGTTTGTCAATTCCAGAAAATCTCCTCACGTCGAGCGACGTAACGCACGGAAAGCCGCATCCGGAGCCATACCTCAAAGCCGCTTCGGCGCTGGGATATCCAGCCAGCGATTGCGTGGTGGTGGAAGACGTCCCGGCGGGCATTCGCGCCGGAAAAGCGGCTGGGGCCAGAGTGATTGCGTTCCCCACGACCTGTGAAGGTTCAGATTTGAAGGCAGCAGGCGCGGATTGGGTGCTGAAGAACTGCAGCGAGATTTCACTTTTGAACTTCGATTCCGGTTTGACCCTAGCACTCGATCATCACGCGTAATTCGAATTACGGATCGTGACAATGGTCTCCCCAGGAGAACGACCCCAACGGTGAATCGAAAAGTCTTCTTTGCGCTTTCTTTTGTGCTTTTAGTGCAGTTCGTCCCGGCGCAGGCCCCGAGTCCTTCCTCCCCGATGTCGAGAAGAGAGTGGATTCGATTCTCGGCAAGATGTCCTTGCAAGAGAAAATCGACTATATCGGTGGTTTCAACGACTTTTATGTTCGAGCCATTCCAGGACTGGGCTGCCCGCTATCAAAATGTCGGATGGTCCGATGGGCGTGCGCAACTACGGTCCTGCGACGACCGTGGCTGGGGGGATTGCGCTGGCAGCAACCTGGGATTCGGAGCTAGTGAAAAGAGCGGGTGGCGTGTTCGGAGACGATGCTCGCGCCCGCGGAGTGCACATCCTGTTGGGGCCGGGCGTGAATATCTATCGAGCCCCGATGGCAGGCCGCGACTTCGAATATTTCGGTGAAGATCCCTTCCTCGCAGCACGCACCGCGGTTGCCTATGTCGAAGGTCTGCAATCGATGGGTGTCTGCGCAACCATCAAGCATTTCATGGGAAACAATCAGGAATACGATCGGCACAACGTCGACTCACTGATCGACGAACGCACCATGGGCGAGATCTATCTGCCCACTTTTGAAGCCGCCGTGTAGCAAGGGCACGTCTGCGCGATCATGGATTCCTACAACCTCACGAACGGCCAACACATGTCGCAAAACGGCTATATCAACAATGATGTGGCCAAGAAGGACTGGGGTTTTGATGGAATCATCATGTCGGACTTCCCGTTTGGATATGGGCTTTCCTACACGACCTTCAACTACAGTCATTTGTCCATCACACCGCAGTCCGGAAATCTCAGCGGGCCCATCACTGTCCTGTTTGACGTGGCCAACAGGAATTGAAGGGATTTAGGTGAATTTGAAGCCTGGTGAGACACGGCGCGTGATGATGACTCTCGATCGGCGGGCTTTTTCCTACTGCGACGTGCAGGGGAAAGACTGGAAGGCAGAGCCTGGAGAATTCACAGTCCTGGTCGGCGGATCGTCCGACAACACTCCTTGGCAGGGCACGTTCTGGCTTGCTCAGTAAGACTTCGTCTCGGCGCGCTGAAAAGGAAGTGAAGCCTGAGAGGCCATGATCGAGTGAGCCGACTCGGCGTTCCGGTACGATCCTGCATACAGCTGAAACGGCGCCCAGTAGAGCGGATCGCGAAAGTTCGTGTCCCGCAGCAACGACAATTTCGCGCTGCGAAGCGCCCGATCCGCCGTGGCGCCCTTGTCCAGTTCATCGTAGAACGTGCTCATTAACCGCTCCGTCGATGCGTCGCTCGCTGCCCACAATGCGGCGATGACGTTGTGCGCTCCGGCCTTCAAAAAAGCCCAGGACAGGCCTACCAGCCCTTCCCCTGAATATTCCCGCCCCTCCGCACCGTAACAAGCGGAAATCGTGACCAACTCGGCCCGCAGCGGGTGACGGATGATCTCGCGAGCGTAGAGCTTGAAGGAATCGCCTCGCGTGTTGCTATTCGACAGAACAATTGCTGAGTCCAGCGGAATCAACCGGCTGGCCGTTCCGTGCGCAACAAAATGAATGTGGGAAAACTGTTCCAACTTGCTATGGGCGTATGCGTCCGGAGTTGCCTGCTCGCGCGTCAGCACGACCCGCTCGGACGCCGGAAAATGTTGAGCTACCGTCTCCACCTGCAGCGCAGCCTTGGGCAGTTCTGGGTATCTCTGATTCGGAGCGACGCTGTTGCCAATGAGAAGCAGCTTGCGTTCTACCTTCCGCTCCCCACTTTGCGTATTCCCCAGTAACCGCAACGAACTGGCGTTCGTGATGGTCGCGTCTTCGATCCAGTAGTGCGGTTTCGGCTCACCGACCAGGAGTGTCTCGAAATTCAGGTTGTTTAGACTCCCGTCGGGAATGATGACCACCTTCCCATTCTTCGGCAGCAATGCTTGTGCGGGCTCGACCAGTGTGCGGTAGAGCGCGATTCCATCCTGGCTGGCCGGTTCAAAGACGACTTGCTGACCGCTCATCGACTCGCGATATCGCTGGATTGCTGCATCGATGACAGTTTTTGACGGGAGTGGACACAGCGTGTTTTTTTGTGCGGTGATGGCCCACAGATAGGATTGCTTTTCCCCCAGTGAATAAAACAATAACGTCCCGTTTTCCCGCTTAGCGGTTCCTTGTGCATCCAGGGGAGGCGGACTCCCCGATCCGTTTTTCGATAGCAGACCCAACCCTTCGGCGAGAGTTCGAGCGCGGTTGTAGTCTGCCCATCGCAAGGCCTGGTTGGTGAGTCCGCGAGCCACCAGGAAGTGAACATAGTCGTCATAGATGCGCGAAGCGTTGGTGAGAAAAGAAAGCTGGGCATCTTCATGGCGAACCGTCTCCCGCGCGGCTTCGAACGTCGCCAGCGCAGCACGATACTCGCGCTCTGCCAGGTCGGGCTTCTGACGGTCTTCGTACAGACGTGCCAGGGAGTATTGAGCCTCCCACCGGAGAGATACCGGGCAATTTGCGTCCTGCTCCACTTCCCGGAAGGTGCGCTCCGCCGTATCAGCATCCCCGCGCCGCATGGCAATTTGTCCCTGAACCAGCAGCGGATAAAGTTCATCGAGCCGGTTCTTGCTCGTTTGCGCCATGCTCAAAGCCTGCCCGGCATAGCCGCTGGCTTTTTCCAGGTTGTCGGTTTGAAGAGAAAGACGGGCAAGAACCCGCAGCGCGTTATACACGTCCTCTTTGCTCTGCACCGACTGTTCAAGTTCCAACGCGTGTCGGAAGGAATCCTCGGCTTGCGAAAAATTGCGTGAGTCCATGTAGACATAGCCTGCATTCGTAAGCCAGGCTGCCTGCGTCCCCATGTCCGAAAGTTCCTTGGCGCGCTGGTTGGCCTCAAGGGACAGTTGTAGTGCTCGGACGGAATCGCCCAGTTTGTAGTAGGCCCAGCCCAGGTTTCCCGCCGCCACCATAGCGGTGTCCTTCGCACCGATTGCGGTGGCTAATTTATAGGCTTCTTCACACTTGTCCACTGCCTCATCGAAGTGCTCCAGAAAAATCGAAACGTCTCCCAGGTTTGACAGGGCGGTTGCAGCCATGTAGGCATCGTCATGCCGGCGTGCGTACTCCAGGCTGTCCTGGAAGTACCGGCGCGCTTCTGGCAGTTGACGCCGCTCTAGAGCCAACACACCGTGCGCTCGGGTCACCGCATTGCAGGCTTTATTGAAGGCGGCTGTACACAAGCGGTCCGCCTGATCCAGATTTTGCTGGGCCTCGTCGAAGA
>WNFQ01002583.1_pt1 | contig 24221 bp, 23 predicted proteins | sample 5400171 | NCBI WGS metagenome assembly WNFQ01 (sample SAMN13153356, study PRJNA577476) | soil metagenome | isolation source: 20 cm soil under Madrone tree | place: USA:California | collected 2016-06-14
TAAAACGGTGAAGGCGTCCGAAATGGCCGATGTCGATCAAAGTGGAATGGCCTTCGGCGAAGGCCCGCGCGTGACAGCGTTCAAAGGCGAACAAGCCATCACCAGCGCGATGATGGACCTGGTCGAAGGCAAAAAGAACACACTCGGCTACGTGCTTGGCCATAAAGAACCACCTCTCGCCGGAAACACTCCGATCTCCGTGCTGAAGACATTCATCGAGAACGAAAACATCAAGTTCCAAGAGTTGAATCTTTTCGATGTCGGCGCGATTCCGCTGGAATTAAAGGCGATCGTGATCGACGGGCCACAGTACGATTTCTCCGATCGGGAAATGAAATTGCTGCGCGATTTCTGGGAAAAACAGGGACGCATCCTGCTCCTTCTCGATCCAGCGGCGAAAACTCCGAAACTCAACGCGTTTCTCAATGAGCTCGGCGTGAAGGCAAATGACGACCGGCTGATGGTTTTTCTACGCACCGGAATTCAGGAGGTCGCGCTCACCCGCGATGTGCAAGCGCATTTTTTGGGCGGGAGCCCGATCACGAAGCGGCTGGCTGAGGTGCACGCGCTGTTTTTTGGCGGCACCTCGTCCCTCACGCTCGAGCCCGAACGCGTGCGCGCGGCCAACATTCGACTCGAGCCGCTGATTCAGGCGGAGAAGGGCTATTTTGCCGAGAAAGATTACAATTCGAACGACCAAGCTAAACTTCAGGCCGATGCCAAGCGCAATCCCGGCACGGCATTAACGATCGGTGTATCGATCGAAAAAGGCGGCAGCGCAGACGAGCGCGTGCAGGTGAATTCGGCGCACATGGTGGTGGTAAGTAACGCGACGTTCATTCAAGACAACGCCCTCACGCAAGACCAGCAGGCGCTCGATTTCATTTCCGGCAGCGTGAACTGGCTGCTCAGTCGTGAGCAGCTCATCGGCATCGCGCCGAAAGTTCCCAAGACGCTCACCTTCAGTCTTAACGAAGATGCCTTACGGAACCTGCGCTGGATCATCCTGGTGTTGCTGCCGCTGGTTCCGGCGGTCATCGGCGGCGCAGTTTGGTGGCGACGCCGCGCCTAACGAATCGGTCCGATCACCATGAAGTCGAAGACGACGCTGATCCTGCTGGTCATTACCGCGGCGGTTTTCGCTTACATGTTCTTTTACGAACGCAAAGCTCCGACAACCGAGGAGGCAAAACGCCAGGCCCAGAACGTCGTCAATTTCAGTCGCGAAAAGATCGATGGGATCGTGATCCAAAATGGCGACGATAAGATCGACCTCCGCCGCCGCGACAAGAAATGGCGCCTGGAAACTCCGATCAAGGAGCAGGCCGACAGTTCTTTGATCGAGAATCTTCTCCTCGATCTCGAGAGCTGGCAGAAAGACGCGACCATCCCGGCGAAAGAACTGGAGGCGGACAAGGGCAAGCTGAACGAATACGGCCTGAGCAAACCGAAGCTCCGGTTGAAGTTGCGCGGAGAGAATGCGCCACGGGAAATCTTGTTCGGCAAAGACGCAGCGCTAGAAGGCAAGATGTATGTGCGCCTGGAAAACTCGAAGGAGACATTTCTCGCCGCACAATCGATCAAGAAGGAGATCGAGAAAAAGGCGACGGAATTTCGCGACAGGAAATTAACCGACTTAATTACCGCGCAAGTCTCGCGGGTTGTGCTGAAGATGGCCACCGGCGAGATGGAGCTACAGAAAAAAGGCGATCATTGGGAGATTGTGAAGCCATTGCGCGCGCGCGGTGACGATCAAAAAATTGCCGATCTGATCGCGCAAATGACGACGGCACGCATTCAACAATTTGTGGCCGACGATCGCGGCGATCTGCATCCCTATGGGCTGGCCGAGCCACGCGGATCGATCACGCTTTTTGCTCAGGACGACAAGTCCGCCGGTCGGACGGACTCGTCCCGTGGCGAGCAAGGCCAGATGTTGCAGATCGGCGGCGCGGCTGAAAAAGAAAAGGACCAAGTCTATGTCCGGTTCTCGGCGCGCGCTTTTGTTTACACGCTGCCGAAAAAAATCGAGGAGATTCTCAACACTAAGCCCAACGACGTGCGGGACCGGCATCTGGTTCGCATCGACACAAACATTCTCGACCGGATTACGATCGATGCGCCGGGAAAAGGCAAAACCGTCCTCGCACGCAAAGAGGACAACTGGACAATCGCCAGCAGCAAGAATGCCCCGGCAAACTCGAGCGAAGTCCGCCGCTTGATCGACACCCTGCAAAATGAGCAAGTAACAAAATTTGCTGAAGAGGTCGCCTCCGATTTGCCGAAGTACGGTCTCGACAAGCCGCAGTTGCAATTGACTTTCAGCTCGTTTGCATCCGAGAACACGGCTGAAACCAAGGCAGGCGAACGGCCCTTTGCCACGATCGCGTTCGGAAAAGTGGATGGCGACAACGTTTACGCGCGCCTCGGTGATGAGCCCTTCATCGTGGCGGTGCGACGCGGACTGCTCGAGCAAATTTTTACCGACCCCTTGCAGTGGCAGGAATTGTCGATCTTTAAATTCAAGCCGGAACAAATCCACCGTTTCGGCGTCGTGACCGACAAGGAGTTGACGCTGGTGCGGGGCGCAAACAACCAGTGGAGTTGGCTAAAAGGCACTGGCGCAATCGACCAGGTAAATGTACAATCGCTGCTCAATACACTGTCGATGTTGCACGCGGTGCGCTGGGTTGGCTCGACCGCGCCGCAACATGCGTTCGAGAAACCGCAGCTCGTCATCACCTTTACAACGTCGCCTGACGATAAAGCGTCGCACAAATTGACGGTTGGTGCGGCAGCGCCGGATGGAATGTGGTTCGCGCGCGTGGACGAACGCGAAGGGACTTTTGTGATCAGCAATCCGGATTTCAACGCGCTGCGCCTGTCGCTCGTGAAGCCGGTTGAGCCTTCGCCCGCGGTCTCGCCGAGCGTTACGCCGAGTGCAACTCGTTAGGCGCAAGCCTGTGGGCGCTCACCGCGGCGGCTACAGTGCCTTTTTTCTTATCGCGATGTAAATCGTGGCAATGCCGCCGGTGAGCGGCTCAGCCGTCGCATTAGCGAAGCCGCTCGCTTCGATTAATCGAACCATTGCACCATCGCTCGGAAATTCTTCAATCGATCCGCCGAGATAATGGTAAGCGCGTTTTTGCTGCGTGAGAAACGATCCGAGGAGAGGCAGACAGCGATGCAAATAAAAACGGTAAACCGTGCGCAAGATCGACAATCGTGGCAGGGAAAACTCGAGGACGAGCAAATGGCCATTTACGCTGAGGACGCGCGACATTTCGCGCAGGGCGGCGCCCCAGTCTTCCATGTTGCGCAAACCGAAGGCGACCGTCGCGCAATCGAACGAAGAATCCGCGAACGGCAGTCGCATGGCATCGGCCACGATGGTTTTGCGCAATCCTTTTCGGTGCGCGACGGCCAGCATCTCTTCGGAAAAATCGACGCCCGTGATTTCCGCGCTCGGCAATTTCTTCGCAATGGCGAGCGCGAGATCTCCCGTGCCAGTAGCAAGATCGACAACTTTATTCGAGCGCCAGTTGGCCACGATTTCCGCGGCGCGGTTTCGCCAATAAAAATCAGCGCCGCAACTGAGCAGATGGTTGGCGAGATCGTAGCGGCGGGCAATTGATCCAAACATTCGTTGGACCCGCTCCGGCTGCGTCTCGATAGCTGGTTCGTTCAAGCGCTCAAGGTCGAACATCCAACGCCCCACATGCAACTACAGATCAAGTTTAAAGGCGCCATTTCGTTAGTTAGAAAAAAGATGTTTGCCATTCCGTCCAACTCCGGCTATGTGAGGGCGCATGGACTTATCTCTTAAATCTTTGGAAGAAGCCGTCTCTATTCGCCGGCAAATCGATACTCTGGAAAGGCGCCTTGCTTCAATTCTTGGCAGTGCTCCAGCACGTTCAACATCCACCAGCGGCCGACGAAGAATTTCGGCGGCGACTCGCGCCAAGTTGGCGGCTGCCGCCCGAGCTCGCTGGGCCCGACAAAAGGCGGGCGGGAAAACGGCTCGAAGAACCGCGTCCGGAAAAAAAGGCGGACTCACCGCTGCGGGGCGGAAGAGGCTTTCCCAACTGATGAAAGCCCGATGGGCGGCAAGAAGAAGAGCCGCTGGGGGCAGCAAGTAAGTTCAAAGGGCACATCGCCTCTTAAATAGCCGACGTGCTCGCGAGAGGACTCGAACCTCCACGGGTTGCCCCATACGGTCCTGAGCCGTACGCGTCTGCCAATTCCGCCACGCGAGCAATAAGCAGCGGTTTCTAAAATGCGCACGCGCTGAAGAGCCGCAAGGTCAAAGCGGCCATGTCGGTCTGCTGGCGTTTCGCAGAGACGCCCTACCAATCATTAGCCTCGGCGTTTCTTGCGCGCACGAACTTCCAGTTGATGCGCCTTGCGTGCTTTGCCGAGGGAACGCAGCAAGTCGGCGTAGTTCGACGCGACGATCTCGTAATCTTCGGGCGGCTTATCGGTCGCCTCCTCCCAGCTCTTGAGCGAGGCGCGGTAGAGCTCCGCCGCCCTCGCGTAATCGCCACGGGAGTGATAGACCACCGCCAGGTTACATTTTGATTGCGCAATGTCCGGATGAGTAGGCGGATGCACCCTCTCTCGAATGGCCAGCGCGCGAAGGTGTATTTTCTCCGCCTCGGAGTAGCGACGCTCGTTCGTGTAAAACACAGCCAGATTATTGAGCACCGAAGCCACATCTGCATGATCGGGGCCGAGCTGCTTCTCGTAAATTTGCAGGGCGTGCAAATAATATGGCTCCGCCGCCTTTTGGCGTCCTGACTTGCGGAAAATGAGCGCGACGTTGTTTAACATGGTGCCGAGGTCCGAGTAAGGCAGATCATCGAGTTGAGTGCCGATCGCGATCGCTTTTTCGTAGAAGCGGATCGCTTCTTCGGACTGACCCAGGTTATCGCACAAAAAAGCAAGCCGGCGTGCAGAACGGTACAGAGGGCGCTGATCCAGCGGGCTTGCCTTTTCCAGGATCGCATATGCCTTGGAGAGATGTGACTTTGCGGCGGCGCGATCGCCGCGTTGATCGAGAAGCTGCCCTAGTTTTTCGTAGCTTAATGCCAGTGCGCTTTCGTCGTCGGCGAAAGTACGCTTGGCAACGTCGAGAGCCGTTTCCGCGACGCGGATCGCTTCAGCCAGGCGGTTGCTGGCGCGCAGAGTGTCGAGCTTGTCGTTGAGGATAGACCAAAGTTTTTCATCGCCTTTCATCGAGCATCACCAGCCCTCGCTCAACCCGCTGACCAATCGCGTGGCGAGGTCTTCCGTGGCCAGCGGCAGCGCTTGCCGTTCGTCGGTGGTCACGTCTGTGCCGACGAAAAAGCTGGTCGTTCCGACGGTTTCGCACGAGGCCAGCGGCTTTCCGTCCCGCCCGAGGAGGGAGTATTTCAGACGCATGGCCAAACTGAATTCGGTCGTCGCGAGCACGTTTCCGCGCAGGGACCGCGCCGGAGACCGATCGATGCGAAGGATTTCGCCTTTTAAGGTGGCGTCGGCGTTTCCGTCACTCGCAATTTGGAAAGTCCCGTCTTGTTGGAACTGCTTGATCACTGTGTCCGTCACCAGCACTTCCATACGAGGGATGAGAGTGTGGTTTTTGAAAGTGGGAACGGCGATCGTGTGAACGTCGCGGAGGTAATATGGCTTGGCGGGCCCGATGTGATAGCCGAGACAACCACTCAAGCAGAAAGAACCAAGTGCTACTGCGAATAATGCTTTCACGGCGCCGGCGAGGCGGACGCTTTGGGTGAAGCTGATGCCTCCGGCGCCGGAGACGCCTCAGATGTTGCGGTGGCTGCGGGACTCGGTGAAGACTCCGGAGCCGTTGTCGTATCGGGCGCGAGGGAAGCCGGCGGCGGCAGCGATAGATCGGTTTCCGGTGATGGCAACGGCGCCTCATCATTCGACGAGCCGCGCATTGCCGAGCCGCTCTTGGCCGTTTGCCCTTCGTGCGTACTCGCCTTTTTCTTCGACGCATCGGCCGCGGCAACAGCCGGCTGAAGAACTGCCTCACCAAACTTTGCGCGCAACTGGTCGATCCTTTTCTTGGCCCGCTCGCTTTCCGTCGAGCCCGGCTCTTGTCGGATGACCTCATTATAATAGATGACGGCGGCCCGATAATTCTTCTGTTTGTCGTAAAACTTCGCCACGTTGAACGAGGTTGCCGTTTGCTTGCGTTCAAGCAATTGCAGGTTCGCGCGCGTTTGCGCCACTTTCTCGCTGTTTGGATAACGAAAGAGAAAATCCTGGAAAGCAATCTTGGCGTTTGTCGTGGCGGCTAAATCTTTCGTCCCGGTTCGCGCAGCCGTAAACCAGATGTACCCGATCTGATATTGCGCATCGGCCGCGACCGGCTCGTCCGGAAACTTGTCGATCACGGCTTGGTAGGCCTGGAGGGCCGCGTCGTTCAAGCCCTGTTTCTCGCGCGCGAGCCCAATATCAAACTGCGCGCGGGCGGTGTACTTTCCGTAGGGCGCTGTCCGGACGACAGCCGCGAAAACCTCCACCGCACGGTCCATCGATGAGGCGAACGGAATGCCGAGGAACTTCACCTTTTTCCCACCCAGATACATTCCGCCGATGCGAAATTGCGCCTCGATTGCTTCCTCGAAGTGCGGGCTGCTGGGATATTTTTCCACCAGGGTGCGAAACCACTCCGCCGCTACGATATAATTATGCAGTTGTTCCTGCAGTTCGGCAGCGCGAAAGAGCGCACCCGGCGCGAGCGCATCCTTGGCGTGGCGTTGCACCAGCGTCTTGTAGGCCCGGATCGCTCGCTTCAGGTTGCCCTCTTTTTCCGCGGTCTGCCCAATATGAAACAGCTCTTCCGCTTTTCCGCTCATCTCTTCATCGCCCGGCGCCACGTACTTGACTTTTTCACCTGGCTTAAAAATCACCGAGGCCATGCTGAACCCGGGAAAAGCGAGGCTGGCGGAGACCAGGAAAGAAAGGACTCGAACTCGGAAATCCATGGAGTCTGGCAGGGTAGTTAAGTTATCGGTTCCGTCAAGTTGAGCAACGGGCGAAAAACCATCCAATTTCGCGTCTCCGAATCGTTGGATCGATATGTTGTAAGTTTTGTCCGGATGTCTAAGACGCGTCCTAACCGAGACTGCATCGACATCTTTCCGCAGCGCGCGATTTAGATTAACTTCCTCTTCGATTGAATCTGACCGATCAACAGAGAATTCGCATCGGCGCGTGCGCGTGGAGTTTTGACGAGTGGCGTGGCGCTTTTTACCCGCCGGACTTGCCGGAGTCTCACTGGCTCGAGTTTTACGCGCGCCATTTTCCCACGGTCGAGATCGACTCGACCTTCTACGGCGCCCCGGCGGAAAACACCGTGCACCGTTGGGTGGACACTACCCCGACCGCCTTTCGTTTTGCCTGCAAGCTTCCGCGTGAGATCACGCACACCTGCCGGCTGCGCGATTGCAGCGCCGAGCTAAATGCTTTTCTCCACGCGATCGAACCGCTTGCGCCAAAGCTTCAGGTCATTCTCATTCAACTGCCGCCGTCCTTCGCTCCCAAAGATGGCAGACAGGCGCTTCGCAAATTTTTCGAGCAATTGCCAAGAAATTTTCGCTTCGCCGTTGAATTTCGTCATGCCGGCTGGCATCGGCCGCAAATCATTCGTCTCCTGGAAAAGTATCGCGTTTGCTGGGTCTGGGCCGATACCAGCGCGCTCAATGAAAGAAATCTCGCGCCCTTCGAATTCCTGCCGCGCACAACCGATTTTCTTTATCTGCGCCTACTCGGCGATTACGCGACGAAGTACGATCGTGACGGCCTGTTCGTTCATCGCTACGATAAACTGCTTTGGAAACGCGAAGCTGCTCTGGAAAGCTGGTCGCTTAAAATCGAGCGGCACCTCGCCGAAGTGCGTAACGTTTGGACATTCGTCAGCAATCACTTCGAAGGTTTCGCCCCTGAAACTTGTCAGCGGCTCGCCCAGCGTCTGGGCTTTGAGCTGCCACTACCTTCAGAAGCCGAAACGGCTTTGTCTGAACAAGATCGATCGCAGCTCGATCTGTTTCGGAGTGACGAAGCTCGAATGACGAATATCGAAGGAATGCCGAAATCCGAATGACGAAAGGGAATCGCCGCGCCTGTTCGAATTTCGTCATTCGTCATTGTTTCGTCATTCGTCATTAGTGCTTCGTCATTATTTCCTCATTCGTCATTCGATCTTGGCCGCGCCGAAATAACCCTGCAATTTTTCCGGAATTCGGACCGAGCCGTCCGCTTGCTGACAATTCTCGATGAGCGCTGCGAACAATCTCGGCAGCGCCAGCCCGGAGCCGTTCAATGTGTGGCAAAACCGGTTTTTCCCCTCGGCATCTTTGTAGCGGAGATTCATCCGGCGCGCCTGGAAATCTTCAAAGTTCGAACAACTCGAAACTTCCAGGTAACCGTTCTGACCCGCCGACCACACCTCGATGTCGTAAGTTTTCGCTGAACCGAAACCTAAATCGCCGGTGCAAAGCTCGACGATCCGGTAATGCAGGCCCAGCAGTTGCAGAACTTGCTCTGCCTCCGCAGTCAACCTCTCCAGTTCATCATAAGATTTTTCCGGCGTCGTGATTTTCACCAGCTCCACTTTGTCGAACTGATGCACGCGAATGATCCCGCGCGTCTCGCGCCCGGCGGAACCGGCTTCGCGACGGAAACACGGCGTGTAAGCGACAAATTTCTTCGGAAGGTCCACAGGCGAGAGGATTTCTTCGCGATGAAGATTCGTCAGTGGTACCTCGGCCGTCGGCGCGAGAAACAGTTCGCCATTCTCCAGTCCGTACATGTCTGGTTCAAATTTCGGCAATTGACTTGTCCCGACCATGCAATCTCGGCGCACCAAAAACGGCGGACTGATTTCGGTGTAACCGTGCTCGCGCGTGTGTAGATCGAGCATGAAGGTAATGAGTGCGCGCTCCAACCTCGCACCCGCGCCGGTGAAACAGATGAATCCGCTGCCGCTCAATTTTGCGGCGCGCTCGAGATCGAGAAGTTTCAGCTTCGCCCCAAGCGCGAGATGATCGAGCACCTCGCCGTGCAATTTCGGCTTCTCGCCCCAACTGCGCGCGACCACGTTCGCGCTCGGGTCTTTGCCGAGCGGCACGTTTGCATGCGGCAAGTTTGGAATTTCCAGGAGCAAATCCTGCTGCAGAATCTCGCTCCCATCTGCGGCTAACTCCTGCTCGCGCCGATTGATCAGCGCGGCATTTTCATTTACGCGTTGGATCAAATCCGTCGCAGATTCTCCTTTACTGCGCAACACGCCGATTTCTTTGCTCAACCGGTTACGCTCTGCATACAGTTTTTGAAGCTCGGTCTGTGCTTTTCGAACGACGAGGTCAAGGCGAAGCACTTCGTCGATCTTTGCTTCGTCGCCCCCGCCGCGTGTGGCCAGTCGCTCACGCACGAAATCGGGTTTTTCACGAATCAAACGAATATCGAGCATCGCGGCAGATTGTAGAGGCCGCCGCCAGCGGCGGCAACTGTTGCGACGCGATCGCTGCCCCGTTAATAACGAAGCTCGAATAAGTCGCGCCGGGTTCCCCCTTCGTCATTCCGATTTCGTCATTTGACCCTGGCTACAACTTACTCGTGACAATCAATCACCTACGCTGATAATTTCCCGCGTGGAAAAACTTCATCTCCTCGGCGTCGCTCTCGGCCTAGCTTGTCTCGCTGGCATTAATCTCTACCTCACCGTTTTCATCACCGGTCTCGCGATCCATTTCCACTGGATCACCCTCGCACCGGCTTATCAATCGCTCGAAGCGCTGGGCAATCCCGTGATCATCACCATCGCGGGCATTCTTTATTTTCTGGAATTTTTCGCCGACAAAATTCCCTGGATTGACTCCGCCTGGGACGCCGTCCACACGGTGATCCGCCCGATTGGCGGCGCATTGCTTGCCATTCAAGTGCTAGGACATCCGAGTCCCACGTTCACAGTGATCGTTGCCTTGCTTGCGGGAGGCACGAGCCTGATTACACATACAGCGAAAGCGGCGACGCGCCTCGCCAGTAACACATCACCCGAACCATTTTCGAACATCGCGCTTAGTTTCGGCGAAGATGTCGCCGTGCTCGGCGGACTCGCGCTCATTCATTACAATCCGGCGCTCGCCTTGTCGATCTTCGCGCTGGCCATCGCGGCGTTTCTCTATTTTGCGCCAAAAGTTTTGCGCGTCATGAAAGCGAAGATTTGGCTGGCATTGAAAAAATTGAATGGTCCCGCCGATCTCAGAGTGCCGGTGAAATTGCCGCTTACTCTGCCAACGCGCTTCGCTTCGGTTTTCAGCCGGCAAAATGTCCTCGGCGAAACAATCGCCTGGACCGCGCCCTGCATTAGCGGACGGGGCCGCCGCATTCCGGCAAATCTTTTCGGGGCGCTCGTCGCGACTAGCGAAGAGCCGCGCAAGATTTTGTTCGTCGCCCGGAAAAGCGGACGGCCCTTTGCCCAGACCATCGAGCTCGATGGCTCCATGGTCGCGCATGAGCCGAAATTTCTTTCGGAAAATTTGATTATTTTCCCGGCAGCCGGCAAAGGCCCGAAATATCTGTTCGTGTTTCCGCGATCGCAGGCTGCGGTCGTCGAGCACATCGTCGATTACTTGCGTGAGCGCTTAACCGAGCCCTCGCTCAGGAGCGAATCTCTCGCGGTAACGTAGGTGGACCGAGCAGTCGCCGCCGCGGCGACCTCGATGCTAAAAATAATGCGCCTTCGGCGCCTGATTTAACATCGCGCGGCGGAGCGCACGATCCACCTTTCCGTTTGCTGTGCGCTACGCTAGAAGAAGAGCTGATGCCTCTGCTCGAGAAATACGTCCAAATACTCACCAGCGGGCGCGTGCGCGAGCGAGCGCTGTTTCCTCCGCAGCGAATCCCAAGCGAACTGGAACTGCAAGCGCGCTGGTTCGCGGGAGACTTCGGCAAACATTTTGTCACTCCTGCCGGGGAGAAGATCGACATCGTGCAATTCGGCGTTTGGAATCGCGAAGCGGGACCAGATTTTAGCGACGCCGCGATTCGCGTGAACGGAAGTGAACCGATGCGTGGCAGCATCGAGTTCGATCTCACCGATCGAAATTGGGAGGCGCATGGTCATGCCACCAATCCCGCCTTTGAAGACACTGTGATCTGACCGATCGAAATTGGGAGGAGCATGGTCATGCGACCAATCCCGCATTCGAAGACACTGTGCTGCATGTGTTTGTCCACCCCAGCGAGCGAACATTTTTCGCGCGCACCCGATCAAACCGCGAAGTGCGGCAGGTGCGGGCCGATCCAAACGCGCTGGCCGAGACGTTGAGCACGAACGTTCCGCTCGCGCGGCCGGGCCGTTGTCAGGCGCCGCTGAGAAATTTGCCGGAAGACCGCGTGCGCCGCGTGCTGGATGCGGCCGCCCAATTCCGATTGCAAAGAAAGGCCGCGCGCATCCGGAGCAAGATCGACAATCACGGTCGCGACGAAGCGCTTTTTCAAGAGATCGCGGCCGCGCTCGGTTACAAACAAAACAAACTTCCGTTGACGCTGCTGGCGCAGCGATTGCCGCTGAAATTATTGCGCGCCAACTCGATTGACGCGGAAGCGATGCTTTTCGGCGTCGCCGGGTTTCTGCAAGCATCCGACCTCGATGTCTACGAAAGATCGGCAAGAAAATATGTCCGCCAACTTTGGGACCGTTGGTGGCCGCATCGCGACGTGCTACAACGGCTGATTTTACCCGCGAAAATCTGGCGCTTGAGCGGCACGCGTCCGCTCAATCATCCGCAGCGCCGTCTCGCCGCGCTGGCGGCGATTTTGGAGAAATGGCCGGCGTTCATCAAATCGTTAGGCAAAATGAATACACGCGCCACGGAACAATTCTTTTTCACGCTTGCGCATGCGTTTTGGGATTTTCACTACACACTGACCTCGCCGGCGTCACCAGAAGCGATGGCCATCGTCGGCAAAACACGCGCAACCGAGATTCTCGCCAACGTGGTGTTTCCGTTCTTTGTCGCGGAGGGCCGCGATGTCTGGAGCGAATTTTCAAAACTGCCCGCGCGCCTTTCCAATCGGCGGCTGGCCACTGGAGCAACGCGTCTCTTTGGCGATGATGCGCAGCGAATGCAATTTCTGAAAAGCGTCGCGCACCAACAAGGCTTGCTCCAGATTTACGAAGATTTTTGCATGCAGGACAATTCCGACTGCGCGCAATGCCCGTTCCCGGAGCAGATACGGAAGTGGAGATGAGGAAGAAAACGTTCAACGCTCAACGTCCAATGTTGAACGTCCTACGCAGAGACGCCTTCACTCTCATCGAGCTGCTCGTCGTCATCACCATCATCGCGATTTTGTTGGGACTTTTGTTTCCCGCCTTCCGCGGCATCCAAAATCAGGCGAAACGAACGCAGGCCAAAAACGATGTCACCCAAATTGTCACCGCCATGAACGCGTTCTACACGGAGTATGGCAAGTATCCGCTTTCAACGAGCAGCGATACAACTTTTGGGCCAGGAGGAAGCCCGACAACGAATGAGACTTTGTTCAACGAGCTACGGGGGCTTTCCGCCACGACGTTCAATCCTCGTCAGATCGTTTTTATTTCACCGCCGGATGTGAAAGATGCGAACAATCCCTGGTCTGGTATTGGCACGAGCGCCGGCAACGTAGGCCAATATTTTGATCCGTGGGGCAAGAACTACGTGATCCGGATTGATGGCGATTACGACAATCAAGTCGACAACCCGTATTCAGCGAATGCCGGCAGCGCGCCTAAGTTGCGATGTAGCGTGATTGCCTGGTCGTTAGGTAAAGACGGCACCGGGGGCTCTGGCGACAAGAAATCGGCCTCATCCAATGACGACGTGATTTCGTGGCAATGATTGTTCGCTGTTTGCGCATCGCTTAGCTTTTGACTATTCACGAGTCACCAATCACAATTCACTTCCTCATCCGCGGGTGTAGTTCAATGGTAGAACGGTAGCTTCCCAAGCTACACACGGGGGTTCGATTCCCCTCACCCGCTCATTCTTTCGTTCTATTGAGCGTTGAACGTTGAAAGTTCAGCGTTGGGCGTTTCCCTCGCAATTGACAAGAACGGTCAACGTTCAACGTCCAGCATCGAACGTTCAATGCGAGGTACGGTTATTTTATTTTCCGCCAAAAAGCCTCCGGAACGACCGGAAGATGCGATTGGGAAAGGCTGCCGCTCTCTCGGGGAAACCTTGCAGCTTGTCGGCGAATTGCATTTGCTCGCCGCCATGCACTTCGCAGGCGACTGTCGGAACTTTATCGGCCGGCAAATCGATTTCATAGGCGGTTCCCGCTGCCTGACATCCAGTGGTGGCGAGGTGATTGGAAATGGAACAGACCATGGCGTGCTGGATCGGCATCGTTGGCTGCAACGGTTGGGTGGGATAAAGTTGCGCGGCTCTGTTCATCACCTGCGTCCAGACCGGCAGGGCGAGGGCCGCGCCGTAGCCGCGCGGTATGATCGTGACCGGTTGATCGAAGCCGACCCACACGCCGCAAGTGAGCGTGTTAGTGTAACCCATGAACCACGCGTCCTTGTAATCGTTGGTCGTACCGGTTTTGCCAGCGGCGGGCAGGTTGAAGCCTAACGAACGCGCGCTGGCGGCGGTCCCGCGGGTGAGCACTTCTTCCATTAACTGCGAGGTCATCCAGGCCGCACTCGGATCGAGCGCCGGGGCGGAGATATGGGCGGCGCGATAAATCGGATGGTGCTCCGAATCGTCGATGCGCTCGATGATGTAAGCCTGCTTGCGCACGCCGGCATTCGGAAAAACGGAATAGGCGGCGGTAAAATCTTTCAGGTTCGTTTCGAATGAGCCGATGTAAATGGCGGGGCCGCGCGGAATATTTTCACCGAGGTTGAGCGTGGTCGCGACTTTCTGCACGGCATCGAGTCCGGCGAATTGACCGACGCGCACGCTCATGGTGTTGCGTGAATGAATCAGGCCGTAGGAGCAAGGCTGGATGCCGACGTAAGTTCCGTCGGAATTTCCCGGCGACCAGTTTCCCGCGCCGTCGATTTCGCCTGGTTGAATCGGGCCGTCGCTGATGGACGCGCCGGGCAGAAGCCCGTGGGTGAAGGCGAGCGTATAAACGAAAGGCTTGAAGGCTGAGCCGACCTGGCGATTCGCGGGTGAGAGCGCGCGATTGAATTTGCTTTGCGAATAATCGCGGCCGCCCACAAGTGCGCGAATGCCGCCGCTGGCGTTGTCGATCGCCACGACCGCGCCTTCGAGATAGGGCATGGAGGAATCTTCGCCGTTCTCAGGCGGCTGATAGGTCGCTTTGATCGGATGATGGAAATTTCGTTGGCGCTCGATTTTCGTGAGCTGGGTCTCGAGCGCCTGCTGCGCGGCGTTTTGCACGACCGGATCGAGCGTGGTGTAAATAAAGAGGCCGCCGTTATCGATCTGGTCCTGGGTGAGGAGCACGTTTAAATCGCGCTGCACCGCGTCCATCGCATAATTCTCCTGGATTTGGAGCAGACGTTTGGGATGCGACGTAACTTTCGCGATCTTCGCTGGCTCCGCTTGCGCCGCGGAAATTCTTTTTAATTCGACCATGCGATCCAGAACGGCGTTGCGTTGAATCGCGGCGCCCTCGGGATTTTTCAGCGGCGAAAATCGGTTGGGGCTGCGGATCAAACCCGCCAGCAACGCAGCTTCGGGCAGATTCAGCTGCGACGCGCTTTTGCCGAAATAAGCTTGCGAAGCTGTTTCAACGCCGTAACAGCCGGAGCCGAAATAGATGCGGTTGACGTAGAGCTCAAGAATCTGCTGCTTAGTGAAATCGCGCTCAACGCGCAGAGCGACCATTGCTTCCAACAACTTGCGGCTGATGGTGCGGCCTCCGAGTGGGAGACTGTTGCGAGCGAGCTGCTGGGTGATGCTGCTGGCACCTTCCTTGGCCGAGCCGCTCAGGATATCGTGAACAAGCGCACGCAGAATTCCGCGCCAGTCAATTCCACCGTGTTGATAAAAACGCGTATCCTCCCGGGCCAGCACGGCATTGATAAAAAGGGGCGAGACTTGATCGAGCGAAACCTTCAGCCGGTTCGCGCCGGCGAGACGGCTATAAATTTTTCCATCGACATCGAAGACGGTGTTGCGCTCGGGCATTTCGCCCACCTTCTTCATATCAAAGGTTCCGGCCCAGGCTCCGAAGAAAAAGAGAACGCCTAAACCGCTGGCCACGAGCAGGCCGAGAAGCGAAAGCTTCCAGCCGAAACGAAAAAGTTTGCCGCGCCTCTTCCTTCCAGATTGAGCGCGAGCGAACAGTTTCATCGTTAAAACGTTAAACCTTTAAATCGGCCAACCGCTGTAACGATTCAAACGATTTAACGATTCAACGCTTCAACGCTTCAGAAGTTGAGCTTCACTTCGCTCTCGTGCTGTTCGGTCGCGCACGGCGCATTTGTCGGAACGTCCGTCGCCGCTTCGCTCGGCTGCACAATCTTATTGTCGATCAAATATTGCTCCACTTCCTCGCCGCTTACGTCCGCGAGCATTTTTCCGTTGATCTCGACGCACGGCGAAAGCGGCTGCCCGCTCTTCGTCTCCATCTCCCAACGAAACGCTGGGTTTTGGATAATATCCTTCTCCGTGTAAACAAGACCGTATTTAGCCAACACGGCGCGCACGCCGGCGCTCCATCCACAATAGGTTTTCAGATAAGCGGTAACTTGAGGCGTATTCATTTCTGGAAACCTAGCACGAAAATCGGAGAATCGCACAAAAGGACGCGATCAGATTTTTCAGAGCAAGGCGAGTTCGGCAAAACCTGTTCAACCCGGACGTTTGAAATGGGTCGCGAACCTGCGGAATCGCGACACCACTGAGGTTTTACGCCAGCCGCGTTGATCGCTTGATGCAGCCGCAGCCGGGCCGTCCGCGATCTTTGCCAGCACTTCATCCGTCGGGAGCACCCAATCCATCGGAATGGAATGACAACCGTGGCTCGGACAGATCACGCGCAGCGGCCCGGTTCCGCGCGTGCCGCCCATGATGTGAATTTCCCGTCCCGTGATGATGGTACTGCAGACGAGGCAATAACGTTTCTCGTCCAGCGACCTCCACTTACGGAATCGATCGAGCCGTTGCAACGCCTCCAGCTTCTCCTGCTCGGAGAGCTTGAGCGGAGGCAGCAGCGCCATTGCCAAGGTATATCAGGTCGAGAAGTTACGACGCAACACATTTCGGTAGTGGGTCAGTTTCAAACTTAAGCCTCGTAGCCGCGTCACGTTTCTAGATTCTCATCTCGACCGGGAGACAAGCTCCGTCGCCCTCCGGGTGACGCGATGCGCATGAGATTCTCACGCCCGCGCCGCGCTCGCCGCGGCGAGCGACTACAACTTCATTTTGAGGACGGATGGCACGCTATAAACAGAGCGCGCCTACGGGCGCTCCAAGCCAATCAAACTGACCCATTGCCCACATTTCACTAACAATGGCACACATCCAATCGGGCCGGGCTTTGCGTTTAAAAGGTGAATGAGAACAAACAATGGCGGTGCATCAAACCGAGGCCAGGCTGTGGATCGAACGCTGGCGGCGATGGAAGAAATGGAACGTTATTGCGCCGAGCATCCGCGGAGTCCGGCCGCACTGCGCCGTCCTCAATTGTCGGTCCGCGGACGCACCTTCATCGCTTTGCTGGGCGTAACAATCGAAGACGGCATCGCTGGCTTCGGGGACAATGTTGGAGCAGCGCTGCGGGCGTTCGATGCGCAATATCAGCGCGTGCTCAGGCCATCTCTCGACCGTCCCTAATGCCACCAATGCCTGTAATTGCCTTGTAACAAGAAATCACAAGCGCGCCGCAAGCATTCTGTCCGATCATAAAGGAAAGGAGAATTACTATGCCCAAAGTCGTGAAAGTCATCGAACTGCTATCGGAATCGCCAAAGAGCTGGGAAGACGCCGCGCAGAGCGCGGTAAGCGAAGCCTCGAAAACCCTGCGCAATATCCGCTCGATTTACATCAAGGAATTCACCGCCGCGGTGGACAACGGCAAAGTCACGAGTTATCGGATCAACTCGAAAGTAACTTTCGACCTCGAGACGGAGCGGGGTAAGTCGCGGCGGTAAGGGCGCCGAAACAGTTCGCCATTAAAGGAAACGTAAGCAGCTCAGCCACGATGGCGCAGTTGCCCCTGGCCGCTCTCGCGCGCGCAGTACGCGCAAAACATTTTGCCGCCTTCCACGCCCATGGTTCCAGCGCCTTGTCACTTCTTCGGTTTAAGCAACGGGAATAATATCACGTCGCGAATGGATTCTGCGCCGGTCAGTAACATCGACAATCGATCGATGCCGATGCCGAAGCCGCCGGCCGGCGGCATGCCATGCTCGAGCGCGAGCAAAAATTCCTCGTCGATCTTTTGTGTTTCTTCGCCGGCTTGTTCGTACAAGCGCTGACGCTGCGCGAGTGGGTCGTTCAACTCCGTGTAACCGGGTGCGATTTCCACGCCGTTGATGAGCAACTCGAAAACATCGACAAGTGAGTTGTCTTCGCGATTTTGTTTCGCCAGGGGCACGAGCTCTTTCGGACAATGCGTGACAAAAAGCGGATCGATCGCCTCTTCTTCGATTAACTTCTCGAAGACATGCTGTGTAACTTCGAAATCAGCGAGCTGCGGTGAAATCTCGACCCCGAGCTTACCCGTGGCGCGCTCCCGTCGCTGGACGCTCGTCAGCTCGAACCAATCCTTCCCCGCAACTTCGCGCACCAAATTGTGATAGCGCGCTCGCCGCCACGGCCGTTTCAAGTTGATCGTGCGCGTGATTTTTCCATCGACATCTCGATGCTCGATTTGCAGCGAGCCGCATACGACTTGCGCGAGGTGACAAATCAATTCCTCGACCAGGTTGGCCATTTTTTCGAAATCGACATACGCCCAATAGGCCTCGAGCATGGTGAACTCGGGATTGTGCTTTCGCGAGACGCCTTCATTGCGGAAGTTCCGGTTGATCTCGAAAACTTTGTTGAAACCGCCGATAAGTAAACGCTTCAAGTAAAGTTCGGGCGCGATACGCAGATAAAGATCAAGACCGAGTGCTTTGTGGTGCGTGCTAAATGGTTCGGCCGCGGCGCCACCGGCAATCGTTTGCAGAATCGGCGTCTCCACTTCCAGAAAACCGCGCTCTTCGAAAAAGCGCCGGGTCTCGCGAACAATTGCGATGCGTTTTTCAAAGTTCTTCCGCGAACGTTCGTTCGTGAGCAGATCGAGATAACGCTGCCGGTAGCGCGCCTCGACGTCCTGCAAGCCGTGCCATTTTTCCGGGAGCGGCCGCAGAGCTTTCGCGAGCACTTGGAATTTCTTAACTTTCAGTGTCGGCTCACTGGTTTTGGTGAGGAAACACGTTCCCTCGACGCCGACGAAATCGCCGAGGTCGAGCAGCGAAAAAAGATCGATTAGTTCGGCGCCAACTTCCTTCGGGTGAATGTAAATTTGAACGCGCCCGGTCGCGTCGCGAAGATCGAGAAAGTGGCTCTTGCCCATGTCGCGATGCGCGGTGATGCGGCCGGCGGCACGAAGTGTGTCGCCCTCTCTGAATCTCGCCCGAATCTCCGCGATGTCGCCGCTGGTCTCGAAAGCTACGCCAAACGGTTCGACACCCCGCGCGCGAAGCTTATCCAGTTTTTCGCGCCGGAGCGCGACCAGCTCATTCTCTTCCTCCATCTTCCGCGAGCGAATGTAAATCGGCGGGGCGAAATGAACAGCCTGAATACGGTAGTCGCTTGCCGCGGCCAGCGCGGTGCGCGCGCGACAATCTCACATGCGTTGCATCGCCCAGCCTCCTGCGCGCCAAAGCCCTCCGGCGGCGGCGCGAGGGCGACGGCGACAGCGCCAATATTGGTTTGCAAAGAAAAGATCGACAATGAGATACTCTGTTGGGCGGGCTGCGTCGAGTTTCCCCAGCCGCCTTCCCATTCCAATGCCTGTCGATTTGCCAGAAACAACTTCAAAAATGGGCGGACCGCTCGTTCGGCAGTTCTCGGTATTTCTGCCGAACAAAGTCGGCGCGATGCTCGAAATTGTGAAGCTGCTGAATGCGCATGAGACGCACGTCGTGGCTTTGAGCGTGTCTGAATCGAGTGACTCGGCCATCGCGCGAATCGTGGTGAGCGATCCGGAGCGCGTCGAGCAATTATTTCGCCAACACGACGTCCCATTTGGTGTTTGCGAGGTGGTTGTGGTGGAGATGCGCGAAGTGGCCACCCAACTCGCCAAACTTCTCGCCGCGCTGCTGATGGCGGAGGTGAATGTGCACTTTACTTACCCGCTGCTGACGCGGCCGCGTGGGCTCGCCGCGCTCGCATTGCATGTGGATGATACCGAGTGCGCTTCCTCGGTCCTGATGGGCGAAGGGTTCCAAATTCTAAGCCAGAGCGACATTTCCCGGTAACGGATGTCGATCCCTCCTGCCACTCCCGGATGCGGCTGGCTCCGAAGGCTTTCGCAAGTTGACAGTTTTGCGAAAGGGCGGTTACAGAAGTAGCATTGGAATCCATGCGAATTCTTACGCTATCGTCCTCACCGCTATCCGATAAAAGTTTTAGGATCGGGCTTGGTGTCGTCGTGATTTTCGGAGCGGCGGAAATTTTGAGCGCCGCATATTACTACGTTAGCCGAATTCACGTTAGCCAGGCGCCGTTCCGGCCGGGCGTCGTCGCGATGAGGACGCCGTCTGTTTCTCTCGCCATAGTTCCGCCTTCCGCGAACGAGGCGCCTCCGCTGGCTGCACCTGCCGCGCCATCCGTTATCGATCGACTCTTAGAGGAGGCGACTGCACTCCGTGCTCGGGGGGACACGGCCAACGCGCTCGCCCGGTTGCAAGAGGCATCGGAACGGGATCCGAAAAACGCCAAAGTGCTTGAGGAGACGGCGAAGATCTACGAATCGATCCAGAATTTCGATCGTTCGAACGAAACCTGGCGCAAGATCCAGGAGATTGGCCCTTCAGCAGGTGCTTCGTTCGAGTTGGCTGCGACGAGATTGAAATTGGGAGTGCCGACCCCGGCGGCGGTGGAGTCAGGTCTTCCCGGTCCGTCACGACTCGATCTTGGAACTTCGCGCACCGACGCGAACGGAACCCTGGAAGGATCGAACCTTGGCATCACCGAAGTCACTGCCACGGAAACGCCTGACGCTGACGCCGAGACAAATCTGACCCTTCGGATCGGCGTAAAAAAGCGGCCCAATGCCGCGATTGATCACACCAAGGTGAAAATTCAGGTGTACTTTTACGACACCGTGGACGACAAAGATGTCAAGCTCACGGATGCGGAAGTGACATACGAATGGTTGACGCCGAACCACGATTGGGCCAGTTCCGATCCAGAGATGCTCGCCGTGACTTACACGCGGCCGAAAAGCAACTTGTTATCACCGGAGGCGGCTTTGTCTGCGGCCGCGGCAGCGGTCAATCCAGGAAAGAAGAGTCCAGCCAGCAAGCCTGGCTCCGCCAAGGCGGGGGAAAGTGGCCGGCGAAAGTATCTCGGCTACATCGTGCGCGTTTACTATCACAACCAACTGCAAGCCGTTCGGGCGGATCCCACAAGGCTGTTAAAGCTTTACCCTCCCTCCCCCACTGCTTCGCCATAATGCAATTGCACATCGTGCACGACGACGCTGAGATCGGCGGGCAACTGGCGCAAATGGTGAAAGATTTGATCGAAGCAGTGGCACGCCGCAAACAGCAGAAGCTGGCACAGGAGCGGCGCCAGCGCGCTTGACCGAATCCAGGCCGGAAAAAACCGGGCTTACTTTTTTATGCGACGAGTTGCGTTATTCTATCGCGTCATGAAGCGCGCGCTGCCGTTTGCCTGCCTTTTTTTTCTCGTGGCCAGAGTGGAAGCGCAAATTCAGGTCGATCTAAGATTGAAGCGGTTGCAACACATCGCTTACGAACCAGTCATGGCGACGCTCGGCATCACGAATCTCGCCGGGCGCGATGTCGAGCTTCACCACGCCGATGGTCAGCCTTGGTTTGGATTGGAAGTGACCGGAAGCGAAGGCCAGCCCATCGCCCCGGTCACCACCGATAACGCGCGGTTGCCGCTCAAAATCGAAGCGGGCAAGAGAGTCACGCAAAGAATCAATCTTGCTTCGCTCTATCCCGTGCATGACTTCGGCACTTATCATGTGCGCGCGCACGTTTATTTCGCGGATTTGAGCAAGTTTTTTTATTCGCAAACAAAGGTGTTCGAGGTGACCGGTGCGCGACCGATCTGGCAAAAGACGGTCGGCATTCCCGAAGGAGCTCCCGGCCCTGGCAGCGCCCGCACCTATTCGCTGCTCACAAATCGTTTCCCGGATCACACGTCGCTCTACGTGCGCGTCGAGGACAAGGACAGCGGCATTGTCTATGCGACTTATTCGTTAGGCCGCGCCGTCGCTTTCAACGAACCGCGGGCCGAACTTGATCGCGCGAATCAACTACACGTGCTCCATTGCGCGGCGCCGCGCAGTTGGGCGTATTCGCGCGTCGGCTTGAATGGCGAACTTCTGGCGCGTTCGTCTTTTATGGAAACGAAAACGCGGCCGCGCCTCTTTCATGCTGCCGATGGCGCAGTGGCGATGCGTGGCGGCCTGCTCGAGATACCGGCAGCGCAATCGGCGCGCAACCGCGCTCCAAAATTGTCTGACCGGCCAGCAAAAATCCCGAAGGACGACTAATATGCGGCAACGCTTTTCCCATCGCAGTTATGTCATCGGTTGGTTGTCGATTGCAGGCCTGGTATGCGTGCTCGCGTCTCGCAGCCCGAGCTCCGCGGCGCAATCGAAAAGTCGCGAAGCGAGCGCGCAAAGCAGTGACCCCTCCACGGTTGTCGTGATCGATGCCGGTCACGGCGGTTTTGATCGTGGCGGTATTCCCCGTCAGCGCATCGCGGAAAAAACCATGACGCTCGACGTCGCGCTACGCCTGAGAAAGAAATTGCTGGAGGCCGGCTATCGTGTCGTTATGACGCGCGACAGCGATTTCTTCGTGCCCTTGTCGGAGCGCGTCGCGATCGCCAACTCCAATCACAACGCGATTTTCATCTGCATCCATTTCAATTCCGCTAGTCGCGCTGAAGCCAACGGAATCGAGACCTATTACTACCGCCGCGATGCCATGGCTCTCGCCGGCAACATCCATCGAAATGTTATCGCCGGCGCGCCTTCGGAGAACCGCGGCATTCGCCGTCGTGGTTACTATGTCTTGCGCAAAACAACCAGCCCAGCGGTCCTGGTGGAATGCGGATTTCTGACCAACCCGACCGAAGGGCAGCTCGCCCTGACCACGGCCTATCGAGACAAATTAGCCGAGGAAATTACCCGCGGAATTTTGGGCAAACCTGCGCTGGTCGCGCGGGCGCCAGCGTCACACTACTATCCTCCGGCCACTGAAGTGGAAGCTCAGCCGTTCAACGGTTATGCGGGCACCGATTTCATCAAAGCGCCACCGGAACGCTCCACTGGACGGCATCGGAAAAGATCGAAAGGGGCGCGGAGCAAGAGATCCTCGCATCAAAGGACAGCTCAGAGAGCGAAAAGCGCCGGCCACACGCCGGCAAAGAAATCGGTGCCAGAAAGCGCGGAGGACTGATTGGACTCGCCGATCCTTAGTTCGGCGCAGATGCGGGAGGCTGAAGAAGCGGCGTTCGCGCGCGGCGTGGAAGTTGAAGCATTGATGGACCAAGCAGGCGCGGGTATTGCGCGAGCAGTCCGTGAATTTTTTCCGCATCCTGGGAGGTGCATTGTTTACGCCGGAAAAGGTCACAACGGTGGTGACGCACTCATGGCTGCGGAGCGCTTGCAGCGCGCCGGATGGAAGATCGACATCCGCCTCGCCTTCCCCGAAGACGATTGCAGCGAACTGACGCGCAAAAAGCTGCAAACCTTGCGCACCGTGTCGCAAAACTCCAGCGCGAGCGAGAGTCGAGTTTCACCGGCCATTGTCCTCGATGGTTTGCTCGGCCTCGGCGCCAAACATCTTTTACGCGAACCGATTCGTGCGGCCGCTCGCCAGATCAATCAACTGCGCCGCGAGCAAAACGCGTTTGTTTTCGCGGTCGATCTTCCGACCGGTCTCGACAGCCATTCCGGCGAAACCGATCCGGAAGACTGCGTGATCGCCGATTTCACGGTCACGATCGGCTTCGCCAAGCATGGCTTGATTGCAGATGCGGCGCTCGATTTCGTTGGCCGCCTTGAAGTTGTTCCGCTTCCCGATCTCACGCTGGGAGATGGCGCACCGAGCGAACTCCTCGCCGCCGCTCATTCTCTCAGTTCGCTTTTGCCGCGGCGAAAATTCAGCGCTTATAAAAATCAATTTGGCCGCATCGGAGTCGTTGCCGGCTCGAAAGGATTTGTCGGCGCCGCGTTAATGACCGCGCAAGGCGCGCTGCGCGCCGGCGCTGGTCTCGTGGAAGTTTTTGTTTCAGAGGAAGTTTATCCAATTGTTGCCGCCGCCGCGCCAAGTGAAGCGATGGTCAAACCGGTGCGCTCCTATCGCGACTTGCTCGAGGAAAAGATCGACATCTGGGCGGTCGGGCCCGGTTTGGGAGAATCGCGCGCCAGCGAAGTGCTTCGGCTGATCGAGCGCGCGGAGCAACCGATGGTGGTTGACGCCGATGGATTGAACATTCTGGCGGAGAAGATTGATACCTTGAAACACTGCCGTGGCCCGCGGCTCGTCACTCCGCATCCGGGCGAGATCAAACGATTGTTTGATCCCGGAAAAATGTCGCGCGCCGGAACGGCCAGAAATTTCTGCGAGCAATTCCCGGTGACGCTTTTGTTTAAAGGCAGCCGCACAATTGTGGCTGAGCGCGATCGGCCACTGAGTTTTAATACGACTGGAAATCCTGGAATGGCGAGCGGCGGAATGGGTGATGTCCTGACCGGTGTGTGCGCGGGATTACTCGGACGAAAGTTGTCGCTTTACGACGCCGCGCGACTCGGCGCGTGGGTGTGCGGTCGCGCGGCGGAGATGGCGATTTTCATTTCGGGCGCGAGCGAGGAATCGTTGCTGGCGAGCGACGTGCTCGATCATCTCGGCGACGCGTTTAACGAGTTGCGCAAGTCCGCAATTTAAGAAGCCGATGAATCTTCGACCCGAAAGCACGCAGTTTGCAGCGCCGCGCACTGAGACTGCCTGGAGCCGCGTGAAGAAAGCGCTCGGCCCC
>WNFQ01002362.1_pt1 | contig 24201 bp, 34 predicted proteins | sample 5400171 | NCBI WGS metagenome assembly WNFQ01 (sample SAMN13153356, study PRJNA577476) | soil metagenome | isolation source: 20 cm soil under Madrone tree | place: USA:California | collected 2016-06-14
AGGTCCGGATCCGCGTACCGGACTTCCGACAAGGTACTCGCGACGTGTCCATTCAGCTCCGCTCTCTACACCGACCGACCTCGGTGGACACACACAACACCCCAGTTCTGCATCGTGCCCTCAGATGCAATGCAGCATTCTCCCCATCATCCGTCTCTGTAGTATAGCGTCGCGACGGTGCTATGGCACACTTCCAGCCCTACCCGCCGACGACTTTCTTTTCTTTCCACGTTTCTTCGACTCCGCAGAGCAACGCGCGCTGCTTTCTGCGGCCCTTCAAAAACTCGACGCTGTTGAGCCGAGGGCTTCGCGTAAACGCCGCCGAGATTTCCTCGCGTCTCGTCGACGAGACCAACCGAAAGACATCGGAGATTCGAAAAATGCCTTTCTCCCCGATGACCTGTACCATTTTGAAGAGGTTCGTTCCTGGCGACTGCGACCGATTGCAGGAATCCCGCCTTACGTCCGGCACGGGTAGGGTCATTATGATGGCGTTATTCGACGCTTTCGGGAAATGCGTGTATCCACCTGGGATGACGAGAAAGACCCTGTCCTGAAATCGGCCCTCTGCCGCCTGGAGACACTTTACCCAGATGCGAGCAACGACACGCAAACTCATATACTGCATTTGGCCTCCGACGGAGAGATACATCCGCATGTAGACAACGTTGGCGTAAGCGGGTCTTGGATATTGGGCGTTAGCCTAGGTTCTGAGAGGATGTTACGAATGGAATCTGTGGAAGACGACGTTGATGGAATTCCGAAACGCACGTTTGATGTGTCATTGTCATCTGGGAGCGTATATGTCCAAAAGTGAGGCCAATTATCTTCTCGGGGTCTTCTTGCTTGAGAATCGTAGGAACTCTGTTCGATACAGTTACAAACACTCGATACTGTACGCCAACTCGACTCTCGGGGAAAAGGTGTCTCACGGCCAGCGTATGAGCATCATGATCAGGGTGCGCTTCCCACTTTGATTTCGTGTATTCAGCCAGATTAGTGATTTATGATTCTACACTCTGAAGGATTGTCTCCCTCCCACTCTGTCGCAGTAGGATCCACTCATCTCGCCCAGCGAGATAACAAAATTACCACACATTAAATCCTAGCAAGACAGATCGTTATCCTACTACTTCGAACGACTTTGCCCAACGCACGAGATTCTTCACGACCATTCTTGCGCTGATGGGCGCTGAACCTAGCGCGAGGTGTAAACCTGGGTATACACCGACAGTATAGGTGAATTTCGGGTGCCTAGAAATGAAATTATGCCTTGATGTCGAGTCACCAGTAAGGAGCATGTACCGTGATTGCACAATGCGATGTAGGATACCGAATAAGAGACTGTCCTGCACGATGAGTTGCCTGGATATCTTCTGTACTAACAGATTGAATGAACCCTGCCAATCTTTTGGCGGATAGTTAGAAGATATCCGAGAGTTAGAGTCCAGCGCATGTACCAAAAGGTCGCGAAAGATGCCTCTTTCTGTGAATATGATACTTTGAGAAGATCGACGAGCCAAAGGTCGCTCGACATACCGATTGCTACCGTGGCTCACTGGCAAGCGTCCTGTAGAATACTGCGCCAACGGCCCGAAGCGAATTGAGGAGACGCGAATACCTTGAGATTCTAACATTTCGGCTAAATTCTCAGCTGCAGCTGACCGACCCTTCAGGGAGAAGGATGCAAGGGGAGAGCCTATTTCAAAAGGATCAGATTTCACCGGGAGGTGAGTGCACTACACCAACGCTCAGCAAAGTTGGATAGTATGATCACTCGGCCCGATGCTTCTGAGAGCAGGGACCTGTAGTCGCATGCCATGATTACTGGTTCTGTGACCTCATCGACAACACTGATTCTCCATGCGTCTTCGGGGGCTATATCGGTATGCTCAGTAGAGTGCAATGGCGGGCTTGTGCCGGCGCGCAGCTGATTGGCGGGCGAAACGAGCAATGCTACGAGGCGGAGGTCGGAAGCAGCACAATGGGCACGGACGGTCTCGTGTACAGCTTCTCGCTGGGATCGAGACCAGAGATTGAGTGGCATTGGCGCGAGCAGGCCCCAGGGGATCGATCGAGACCGCTCCTTTCTGTTGTGCCAGATGTACAGAAGCTTTGGACGGGCGGTGAGATAAGCCACTGCCAAGAAAAAGGCGGGGATGAACAGATCTCACCGAAGCGACGTCCCTTGACCTGCCGGATGTCAGACGGGGCCCAGACACTTCTTCCGCCCGATTGGGACACAATGCAAAGACGGTGTAGCCCAGCTCAGAAAACGAAAGTGCCGCGTTTCTTCCCACACCTGGGCAAATTGATGGCAGCTGTCGATGTTTAATTCTAGTGCAAAGAGTAATGGGTGCACCTTCGTGGGCCCCTAGGATAAGGACCGCACATTTTTCTGTTGGAAATGAGGCGCGAGGGGGCACCCCATACCAGTCAGACGCGAGCTCGAAGAGAAGCGCAGAGAAGTGTTCGAAGGCGGAAAGGAGGACGGAGATCGCGGCGATGAGAGCAGATATCGACAATTGGACTGCCCAGAAAGAGACGAAGAGCAGCCAGTTGATCATCATGGCACGGGAGGTGATTAACGCGCGGATGTACAATTCCCATATCTTGCCAATCTAGATCCCCCAACCCAAAACGCTACGCTACACCACTCCTCCCGTCCTCACTGCCCTCCACAAGTCGCAGGCCCGCAGCCTCCGCAGCCTCATCAATGTCCACGATCATGCCGTATGTCAAGATTAACGATTAACACACCCATACACGCACTCCCATGCCAGTCGTTACGTGCCCCCGATGATACGGTGACCATCCCACTGGCACGCCCAGGCTCCCGCATTCCTTTGGCCACTCCTTCTCATTTCACGCTCCTGCTCCTCTAGCCGACCGTGATCTCTCGGCAATCCTTGTGGTGACTGAGGGATATAATAAATGAGCCCACTCCCGGGCTCAACTGCCGTATTGCGATGCTTGCTTTCCGAATTTCAAAGCTGGAAAGGAGATTTCGTGGCCGTACCGCATTGGCGTCGTTTCTGGCCCACCAGACCATGTCCCCCGTGCCCGCCGTATGGATGAGACCGACATTGTAACCCCAATTCTGCCATGTCTTTGTTAAGCAATTATTGAATTCTAGACTGGCCTCTGGGAAAATCATGCATAGCTCCTGGGAAATCAGATTGCTCTTTACGGGTCCTCTATCAAATGTCCAGTCCCAGTCCCCCTCCCGTTGGCCTGTTGCTGCACATCTTGACGTCACTCCTCCCACTGGCAGCGCCACCGCGCGTCATTCGAACTGAACTAGAATTATCTGTGGGGTGGGATCTATCGAATAATGACATAAATTATTTCGTGCGGTCTATGAAAATACGACTACAGGGGAATGTGTATCGAAACAGTCCATCCGAGTCCGCGATGCAAAGTGCTAATGTATACATACTGAGTCTGTCTATCCATAATCTACTAGATACAATCGGGTAAGGGAGTCACTCCACGCTGTCTTCGCATAGAACAGTGTGGGCTTCATTACTGCTATCCCGCCAGCTGTACGTGATCGATTCTGCATGCGGTTGTGATCTTGAGTTCACATGGTCAGAAATGTAAGCATTATGTTACGTACGGAAGCATCACTGTAGGTGGTTGACCATCCTCCACATGAATCACAACGACTTGAGAGCTCTAATTGCAAAATCATGTGAGGATCGGACAGTAGATCTGTCAAAAGACGCACATCGCTCAAAATGTTGATTGCCATTACTGTCCCATGCTTGAGCTGTCCCCGGGCGTCCCACCATCTGACACGACTGCCAATCTATATTGCCCTTGTCAGGGCCATGTGACGCGTCGAGAAAAGAAATTCAAGCTCGCCTGGGGCGGGTTCATAGCCGAAACAGAGGAAAGTGAGTGTTGTGCGAGGAGGAGGATGGCTCCAAGGCCTGAAGGCTAAGCCAGCTCCGAACCTCTTTTATAAAGGAGTCGCAGCGGAAAAGAGTACGAACGCGATCGTTAATGTCACTCCCAGACCGAGCACCAGGCCTCTGCATTCGGATGGGGGATGAGGGGATGAATAAAGTCAGAAGAATGCGTGAATGAAAAAGACCTCGCGCCTGATCAATGGAGATGGAGAAACTTGAGATGGTTTCATCACATATAGGTGAGGGGTTGTGTCAGGGAACAAACGGTTGACTGCCGCTTATTGCAAACTGTGATCATTAGAATACGTGAGGATTTCCAGGAGGGCGAAATTTCGGAAGCGGTTACGCCAAGGTCTCGACCGTAGAAGCGTGGTCTGGGAACCAGGCAATGTAAGGCAGCATGGTGGGGCGTGGCAGGAATGAGCTTTGCCGAAGTGAAAAGGGTTTCCGGAGGACCATATGAGAACATTCTCGGAACGAAAAGAAGCAGGCACCGTTACCAGACATTTACACGTAATCTTGTAACGCGCAGCCGACGAAGAGCCACGCGCGGCCGCACTAGGCAGGTCCGGTCGGGGATGTACGGGGCGAGGCTTCGGTCGAAAGGTGCGATGAGCACAAGTGGAAAGATGAGATGCTTTCACGGAGAAAAGGCGTCTGCTGCGGCGCGGCGCGTCCATGGCCAGATACGGCACGAGAGAATCATGGCAGAGCAGCATAAGAAAAGTGACCGAAGAAGACGAGAAGGAAAATAAAAGCGAGTGGGCGTGCATGCGGACGCTCTGCCATCATTCCTTTTACGACCTCCCTGTCAAACAACCTTTGCCTCCGTCCCTCTCCAGAGCGACTCCCACCCCAGAAGGCCCCGATCGAGCGAGCGGCAATAACTCGTGAGGCAAAACCAGTTCTAAAAATTCAACGGTATCCTGCCCCCTATTTGCCAAGGGCTTAACACATCCCCTATCATGCCTACCCATCCCTTGGCCCCTGCTCCTGCCCGGCATGACATGTCTGTCATTCTTGTCACCGGTTCTTACGACCACGAGATACGCTTTTGGGAAGCATGGAGTGGTATATGCTCTAGAACAATAGCTCGTTCCGGAGAGTCAGGAGTGAGGCATCGTCTCCTATCCAACTTCTACTCTCACCTCCAAGCTATCATTTCCACAGCAAGTTAATCGTCTCGCAATCTCTCCAGAGTGCGTCCGCGTATCCCGGCGGTCTCTGTCCGGTGCCCTGATCCGATCCCCCTACAGCAAGCGGTTGTTGGCTGCCGCAATTCATAAAAAGGTTAACATATACGAGATTGCAAGCTCTTCATCCACTCCCGTAATTGGATCTTCGATTGTTTCACGCCCTCTTTTCTCAAGCGAAGAACATAGGTCACTACTTTCGAAGGCCACACCTCTAATGTCACCTCGGTATCTTTTCATTACCAGGGAAAATGGTTGGTGACAGGTAGTGAAGATGGAACCATAAAGATATGGGATCTCCGGTGAGTCTATTGCACACGCACCGTCGTACGTTACGATAAATTTATTTTCGCAGGAATACACATTTACATCGCAATTATAACAACGAGGCCCCAGGTCCATCTTACGTCTTTTACTCATTGTCGTGATCGTGACGCAAGCCGTCTATTTTCACAGTGAACGATGTTTGTGTTCACCCAAACCAAGGGGAACTCATATCGTGCGACCAGGCAGGCCGAATCAAGCAATGGGATCTATCCGAGAACATTTGCACGCATGAACTAGTGTGGACTATCTCTGCCTTTCCTTTATCTCATATCTAACTTGACAGCGCCCAAGACGCCTGCTGGAGACGTCCCGATACGATCTGTTACGCTAGCAGCTGATGGATCATGCTTGGTTGCTGGCAATAACAAGGTGGCAAACACGTGTATCCTAAAGTTTTCCTACAGTATGACTGATCGATTTCCAGGGGAAATGCTATGTGTGGAAAATCAACGAAGAAGGCTCAGGATTACCCCGGTTCCAGGCTGTTACAAAATTTCAGGCGCACAATAAGTATCTCACGCGCTGTCTTCTCAGCCCTGATGTCAAGTGGGAAATAGTCTTGATTTCTTCGCGGTTCCCATCTGAGATTAAGGCAGATATCTGGCCACTTGCTCGGCGGACACCACAGTGAAGATCTGGTCGATCTCTTCCAACTATGAGTTCAAACTCGAGAAGGTCTTGCAGGGACATCAGCGCTGGGTATGGGATTGTGCATTTAGTGCCGATTCGGCGTACCTTGTGACGGGTGAGGCAGACCCTGGCCCGTCATCAATTGCAATTCTTCTGATGCGCCACAGCATCTTCTGACCATACAGCACGCCTGTGGGAGATGACTTCCGGAGAAACTGTTAGGCAATACAACGGACATCATAAAGGTTTGTTCCGCGCGTTCTCCGAGGATATTTTGCCTGGTCTTGAAAGCTAAAACTCATTAGCCGCGGTCTGCTGTGCCCTACACGACGGAGCTGGCTGAGGGCAGGTCAGGGGCCGAGGTAGATACGAGCAACGTAAGTAATGTTGTATACAGTGCCCGTGGCGTTATTAGTGAGAATGCTGCTCCCGTTCCCTGGCCAAGCATACGTATGCAATGAGGCGGGTGACCCAGACTAGATCATTTTGAGGATGATGAGGTGGAGATAATGTCGCTGAGATGGAAACTTTGAATAGCCTGAACGATGATTGGCTCGGAATCACGTTCGGCAGACTGATTCGGCATGGCGGGTGAAGATAACGGATAACCCCACATCCCGTCTCCGCTCCGAAATTGTGTCAAATACCGTGAGCTCTTCCGTAAATAATTTTTTTTGTCAACCGGGGCCCCCTTTCGCTGCCAGCATCGAGTGGTTGCGCTATTCTATGCCTCATACTCCCTCCTTCTGCATCCTCCCTGATCCTTCCGAGTCCCTCCCTCTTGTTGAGGATATTGCTCCCCAGTCTTCTATCGACAGCTTCCATGCCGTACTACGCGATCCCGAGTCCTGGGCTGGCGCAATGCCTGCCAGCCAGGGCCTTTATATGAATGAACTCGAAAAAGATTCTTGTGGTGTCGGTTTTATTTGCCATATCAAAGGTGAACAGAGCCACAAAATCGTCTCAGATGCCAGACAGTTGCTTTGCGCCATGACCCACCGGGGTGCCACTGGTGCAGACAGCCGCGATGGTGATGGTGCTGGTGTGATGACTGGTATCCCTCATGCGTTCTTTAAGCGTGAGGCAGAGAGAGACCTTGGCTCCACCTTACCCGAGCCTGGCGAGTACGCCGTCGGCAACGTCTTCTTCAAACCCAACGATCCAGCACTGCTGCAGGAGCATCAGTCTGTCTTTTCCGATATCGCCTCTGACGTCGGGCTCAGAGTCCGTGGGTGGCGTGAGGTGCCGGCTGATGGTTCCATCCTTGGTCCGGCCGCCAGCCACACCGAGCCCGTGATTCGTCAGCCTTTTGTTGTTCTCCGCTCCCACTACGGAGACGGCAACGCCAGCCTAGGCGGGCGCTTTGACGAAAAGTACTTCGAGAGGCAGCTTTACGTCCTCCGGAAACGCGCGACGCATAGCATGTTTGTGATTTCTTATCTCTGTCCAACGCCCTGAGCTCAACATATCGGACTTGTCCCGTATAAAGTACCCTCGCCAAGGGCTTTTATGTCTGCTCCTTGTCATCCAAGAACATTGTCTACAAGGGGCAATTAGCCCCTGTTCAAGTATACAATTACTATCATGACCTCAACCATTATATGTATTATTCCCACTTCGCCTTGGTACATTCCCGATTCTCGACGAACACATTTCCCAGCTGGGATCGTGCCCAACCTATGCGATGGGCGGCCCACAACGGTAAGTAATATATTTGTCTTGGCATCCGGAAATGGTTTGGGTTGACTTGTGTTTGTTCACAGGCGAAATCAACACGGTCCGCGGGAATAGGAACTGGATGTTCGCCCGGGAAGGTGTTCTACACTCTACACTCTTCGGAGATCAACTAGACCACCTTTATCCCATTATCGAAGGGCGTGGTTCAGACTCCGCCGCCTTTGACAACGTTTTGGAACTGCTCGTCGTTAATGGCGTCCTTACTCTCCCTGAGGCCGTGATGATGCTCGTTCCCGAGGCTTGGCAAGGCAACGACAACATGGAGCCGGAGAAGCGCGCATTTTATAATTGGGCGGCTTGCCTTCAAGAGCCATGGGATGGTCCAGCGCTCTTCGCCTTCTCGGATGGTCGCTACTGTGGTGCAAAAATAGATCGAAATGGGCTGCGCCCATGCCGGTCGGTTGTCACGAGCGACGACATCATCATCTGTGCTTCTGAAGTGGGGGCTTTGGTCGTTCCCCCAGAAAAGGTTGTTTCGAAGGGTCGATTGAAGCCGGGAAGAATGCTCTTGGTTGACACCGTTGAAGGCCGCATTGTCGATGACAAGGAGCTGAAGAGTAACACTGCAAGGAAGCAGAACTTCGCTTCGTGGATTGAGCATAATGTACTTCATGTTCCGACCATTGTCAAACGTGTCATGCGCACCCAGTCGGTTGATGTGATTGTTGATGATTCACTGCTGAGGACCGATCCTCGACTTGTAGCTTTCGGCTTCACGGTGGAACAACTCAACCTTCTTATGCTTCCCATGATCGCTACCGGCAAGGAAGCACTCGGTTCGATGGGAAACGATGCACCTCTCGCCGCCATGGCCACACAACCTCGTATCATCTATGATTACTTCCGTCAGCTGTTTGCGCAAGTTACAAACCCTCCGATCGACCCAATCAGAGAGAGTATCGTTATGTCTTTGGAGACATACGTTGGACCCGAGGGAAATCTACTGGAGATGAGACCAGAACAGTGCCATCGCATCCTTCTACCCTCTCCCGTACTTTCGATTGAAGAGATGAATGCTATGAAGAATCTCAAGGCCGCGTACCCCGAATGGCAGTCCTGTACTATCGACCTCACTTTCCCGAAGGATGAGGGCCTCCCCGGTTACAAGAAAGCGCTGGATCGGGTATGTTTTGAGGCTACGCAGGCTATCGAAGATGGAATGAAGGTTATCATCCTTTCGGATCGAGCGACCTCCCCTACTCGTGTGCCCCTCTCCACTCTCGTTGCCTGTGGAGGGGTACATCATCACCTCGTTATCCAGAAGAAGCGAGCGAAGATTGCCCTCATGGTGGAGACAGCGGAGGCTAGGGAGGTTCATCATGTCTGTGTCCTCGTCGGATATGGCGCGGATGCCATTTGTCCATGGCTTACAATGGAAATCATACACAAGGTTGCGCGTGAAGAATTGTGAGATAGAACCTACAGAATTCGTACGCGATTGAACAGGTTTCTGACGTTTTTCTAACGAACAGGGTGAAGAATGACATGACATTGAGCGAGCTCATGTCGAAGTACCGGACGTCACTAGATAACGGTATTCTCAAAGTCATGTCGAAGATGGGCATCTCTACGCTCCAATCGTACAAGGGTGCTCAGATTTTCGAGGCGCTAGGGTTACACAAGGACGTTATCGACCGGTGCTTTATCGGCACGGCTAGTCGCGTTCAGGGTGCAGATTTTGATATCCTCGCTATGGATGCGTTTGAACTCCATGAGCATGGGTGGCCGTCTCGAGACACTATTATTCCTCCTGGGATGCCGGAATCCGGGGAGTATCACTGGCGCGACGGTGGGGAGCCGCACATCAACGACCCAGAGGGTATCGCCAATCTCCAAGACGCCGTCCACGAGAAAAATCGGAAGGCTTACGACGCTTATTCGCAGAATGCGGACAACCAATCGAAGTGCATTCATCTTCGTGGGCTGCTCGAGTTTTGCTATGATGAAGCGACGCCCATTCCGATCGAGCAAGTGGAGCCTTGGAATGAAATCGTTCGCCGATTTGTTACGGGGGCCATGTCTTATGGATCGATCTCGATGGAGGCTCATTCCACTCTCGCAATTGCCATGAATCGACTTCGCGGTAAATCGAATACTGGCGAGGGCGGTGAGGATGCCGAACGATCACATAAATTCAGTAACGGAGACACCATGCGCTCTGCAATTAAGCAAGTCGCTTCCGGTCGTTTCGGAGTGACCTCGAACTATCTCGCGGATGCCGATGAACTACAGATCAAAATGGCACAAGGCGCGAAACCCGGCGAAGGTGGTGAACTTCCGGGCCACAAAGTATCCACCTCTATTGCCCGCACGCGTCACTCCACTGCTGGTGTTGGCCTCATCTCCCCACCACCTCACCACGATATCTACTCTATCGAGGATCTCAAGCAGCTCATCTACGATTTGAAATGTTCCAATCCGCGCGGTCGCGTGTCTGTCAAGCTGGTTTCCGAAGTCGGCGTGGGCATTGTCGCAAGTGGTGTTGCAAAAGCAAAGGCAGATCACATCCTCATTTCTGGACACGATGGAGGGACTGGTGCATCGCGTTGGACAGGCATAAAAAACGCAGGACTTCCATGGGAGCTTGGTCTTGCCGAAACCCATCAAACTCTCGTTTTGAACAACCTTCGAGGTCGCGTGACCGTACAAACTGATGGGCAAATACGGACAGGTCGCGACATTGCGATCGCGTGCCTTCTTGGAGCAGAGGAATGGGGTTTCGCAACTGCGCCTCTAATTGCAATGGGATGTATTATGATGAGAAAGTGTCACCGTAAGTCCGATGCCCCCTCTTCCATTCGTGGTTATATTTCTAACTCTACTGGTAATGTTAGTCAATACCTGCCCTGTTGGCATTGCCACACAGGATCCACAGCTGCGCGCGAAGTTTTCCGGTCAGCCGGAGCATGTTATCAACTTCTTCTATTATCTCGCCTCAGAACTTCGCGGATATATGGCGAAGCTCGGCTTCCGAACTATCAATGAAATGGTTGGGCGATCTGACATGCTCAGAGTTAACGAGAGTCTTCGCACTCGGAAGACTGAGCGTCTCGATATGTCGGAGATCTTGAGGCCCGCATGGAAAATGCGTCCAGGCGTTGCGACATATTGCGTTCGGAGGCAGGACCACAGGCTCCATGTTCGCCTTGATAACAAATTCATTGATGAATCGGAGCCCGCCCTTACGAAAGGATTACCCGTTCACATCGAATGTGATGTGAACAACACTGATCGTGCCCTCGGAAGTACTCTTTCATATCGCGTGTCCAAGCAATATGGAGAAGATGGCCTGCCAAAGGATACCATTCATATCAACATGAAAGGATCGGCAGGACAGTCTTGCGGGGCTTTCCTCGCTCCAGGCATAACGATCGAACTCGAAGGCGATGCTAATGATTACGTTGGCAAGGGTCTTTCAGGTGGTCGGCTCATCGTTTATCCTCCGCGAAATTCGCAGTTCAAGGCGGAAGAGAACGTCATCATCGGCAACGTTTGCCTCTATGGTGCTACCTCCGGTGAAGCGTTCATCCGTGGCATTGCCGCAGAGCGGTTCGCGGTTCGGAATTCTGGAGCCAACGCCGTTATCGAGGGTACGGGTGACCACGGATGCGAGTACATGACGGGTGGAAGGGTCGTCGTTCTCGGTACCACAGGACGCAACTTCGCCGCAGGAATGAGTGGCGGAATTGCATATGTGTTAGACACTGCTCACACATTCGCGTCAAAGGTCAACCTAGAAATGGTCGAGCTCGGGACAGTAACAGAACCACGCGAAATCGCCGAACTTCGTAGCCTCATCGAGGAGCATCGTCATTATACACGCTCTGAGGTTGCTGATCGTGTTCTACGCGACTTCCACCACCTCCTATCTTCTTTCGTTCGCGTAATGCCCTTCGACTACAAACGAGTGTTAGATGAGCAGGTTGCGAGAGCCAAGGAAGACAAGTTGCGTCAGAGCGTAATTGACCTTGTGCCGTCACGGACGGCAAGCCAGGTCAATCTCGCGTCCGAAGGTCTCGAGGATATCCTTACTCCAAAGGAGCCAACACCCGCACAGACTCCACCCATCAAGCGTCACGAACCATCCATCGTCGATGTTGAAGATTCGATGGCAGATGAAGCCTTGACGAGACAGCGTTTGAACAAGTTGGACAAGATGCGCGGTTTCATGAAGTACACTCGCCTTGGAGAGAATTACAGGCCCCCCAGAAAACGCACGAAAGACTGGAAAGAGATCTCGAGTCGCCTGACCGAAAGCGAATTGAAGTACCAATCAGCGCGTTGCATGGACTGCGGCGTCCCCTTCTGCCAGGCAGACACTGGCTGTCCGATCTCTAACATCATTCCAAAATGGAATGATCTCGTTTTCAAGGGACAATGGCAGGATGCGTTGAATAGGCTCTTGCTGACAAATAACTTCCCTGAGTTCACTGGTAGGGCCTGCCCTGCACCGTGCGAGGGTGCCTGTGTATTGGGGATCAATGAGCAACCTGTTGGCATCAAGTCTATCGAATGTGCAATCATTGACAAGGTCACTAATGATCTTCCTTCGCATGATCGCCGCCTCTCATTTCGTTTGCGCAGGGATTTGAAATGGGCTGGATGACCGCTAATCCGCCGACGTTTACCACCGGGAAAAAAGTTGCCATTATCGGATCTGGTCCAGCGGGGCTTGCATGTGCGGATCAATTGAACAAAGCAGGGCACAAAGTCACGGTCTATGATCGTAATGACCGCATGGGTGGGCTCCTCATGTATGGGATTCCCAAGTACGTAAGGGTCTTATCAAAGAATATTCGATTGCTGAAAATGTCTCACGTCTAGCATGAAGCTCGACAAGGCCATCGTGCAACGCCGCATTGACTTGATGGCCGAAGAGGGCGTGGTAAGGCTCGTGCACTCCATGCGTTAGGGCTCACTAACCCTTCCGACTTGCAGGTATTTGTGCCGAATGCACACGTTGGAGTAGACGTTGACGTACACGACATCCGGGCCAATAACGACGCGGTCGTTTTATGTACTGGCGCAACCTGGCCTCGGGATTTGAAAATAAAGGGCCGTGATGCGGCTGGCATACACTTCGCGATGGATTATTTACAGGTAAGCTATACTCCGCTCTGCTCACGGGCTTCTCTCGGCGTTGCGGCGTTGATCGAGATATTATCGTGTTACAATTAGCTGAACACTGCATCACTTCTGAATTCTGAGCTCCAAGATGGAAACTACATAAATGCGAAGGGCAAGGATGTTATCGTCATCGGAGGTGGTGATACAGGAAATGACTGTATAGGCACGGCCATGCGGCATGGCGCCAAGTCAGTTACCAACTTCGAGTTGCTCCCAGAACCGCCCACTCTGCGTGGCCGTGATAACCCTTGGCCCCAATGGCCCCGGTGTGTTCCGGACGTTCTCCCAATCAGCCATCGCAGACTAAACCCTATCTAGCATTTTCCGCACAGACTACGGACATACAGAGGTCGCAGCACACTTCGGAAGTGGTAAATATACTTATGAAATTTGCATTTCATCATTGCTGAGGCAGACTTGCGCACAGATCCCCGTGAATACTGCATTTCCACAAAAGAGTTCTTTGCGGACGAAGAGGGAAAGTTGAAAGGCCTCCAAACAAGTAAGTTTTTTTACCGAGCTTGATTCCCCCTCGGTCTCTCAACCTCTCGTTTGTATTCAGTTCGGGTGGAGTGGACGAAAGACGGTGGCGGTCGCTGGAAGCCAGAGGAAATGCCTGGCACAGAGAAGTATTATCCAGCAGAGCTTGTGTTCCTTGCTCTTGGTTTCTTGGGTCCACAAAAAGAGGCGCTTGAGGCGCTTGGGGTCAATCAAGACGCACGCTCGAACATAGAAATACTTAACCAACGTAGAAGGGGTTTATGCAGCAGGCGATTGTCGCCGTGGCCAGTCTTTGATTGTCTGGGGTATAAAGTGAGCACGGTTGACTCGCTCAGCTCAAGTTTAGTCTAATCGCATTGATACACTCCTTTCACAGCGAGGGGCGTGGCGCTGCGGCAGAGGTTGATATGTGGTTGATGAACAATACCCGACTTCCCGCTGCCGGAGGCATAAAGGCAAGAGTAAGTGTATCTAACTTAGCTCCCTCGCAAGATAAACAGAATCTGACTTTGTCGGTTTTGCAGCATTTCATCGCGCCGCCCAGTAAGGTTCCCAACGGAGGCCCGCTTGCAGTAGCGGTTGCCGCATAGATTTGATGAGGAACGAATCGTGTCCCTACCTTTCCTAATTATGCAACTTTTTCTATATATCAGCTTGGAACGTGGATTGAAAGTTCCCTCGCAATCATTATGAGGCCAATGTTGTATTATCAAGTATCTAGTATCAATGATCAAATAAATGGTTAAAGTAACGCCATTTCTGTCATGCGGGCATGTCAAATTCTTTGATACAGTACAAAAGAGAGGGAAATTCGGCTGTAAGGCATTAATACAGTAAAACGGGATCGTATATTCAGCGAAGTAGATGGGATATACTTCTATTCTTGATATATTCGAACACCACCTTGACCCCACTTCTCCATCAATGCCTTGCCCGACGCAGTGGGTTGGGTGAAAGCGACCTCACCGTGACGGGGATTCAGAGGACAACCGCGCACAAAGGTCAAAGCCGCAGCATCGAGCAGGCGAAGAGCTATACCGTGCCTTTGGTACGTGGAAGGCACAAATACACGAGGGATGCCCATCGGCGTTGAAAGAGGTTCTGGTCTGCAAAATAGGCTGGAATTGGTATCCACGGAGACCAGGCGAGCTGTAGGTGGTGGTACAGGTTTCGCATCTGGAAACGCATCGGCAACTGACCCTTCGACCTCGGCCGGAGAAGCGATAGCCATAGCGGTAGAGATGTGGGTGGCGATCACACAGCCCGCGATAGTTTCGCTGGGAAGCGACCGCTCAGATGGAAGGAGGAAAAGGTAGACCTTCGAGATCCGAAGGACGTCACGGGTGAGTGGAGGCGACGAAAGGTGCAAGGATATCGTTTGAAGAAGTATGGCCAGCTTAACGACGCAATCATTGGGTTACTATCAGATGATATTACAATCGGTTGGAACATACCTTTGAGCCTATCTTTCCCCCAGCATCCGCGTTGACGGATATAATCCTCCCTGACTTGCCTTCCTTCAGTTTCACGCCGGTAGCGATCTCGGAGACCTGGCCATCGGGTGTTGACCTTTCTTCGTCACGACGCCACTGCATACCCCTCTGAACCCTTGCGCAATGGGAATTATGCAAAGTCTCATCCTCTGGTGCGCCCTTGGTGTAAGTGAGATCGCAGAGGGGACAGGTGCGTAGTACGGAGGAGTCGATGGCAAAATGGAGCTGGGTAAGAGCCTTGGGCGGGCGGTCTTCCTTGCCCTTGTACTTCTGTTTAGGCTTTGGCTTCGGTTTAGAAATGGGAGTTGAAGTAGAAGCGGTTGTTGTACGAGCACGTTTGAGAGGTTGAGGTATGTTGTGTAAAGAGAGGCGTTCGGAAAGGGGACGCTTTCTTGAGTGCTCCTGAGAGGACAGATCAGACGGAGACGACGAGCGGAGAGGCACGCGAGAAGAACGGGAGGAGGAGTAGGTTCGCATGCTGGTCACAAGCAGGATCGACGCGACGCGACGTCACGGGAAACGAGCACTGCCACGTGACTGCGGTACTGATGTGATGGCTCCCACGCCCACCGGAAATTGACACAGCCGCAGTCTGTTAATCAAAACCAAACCAGATAGACAAGGATGTCCCTCATTAGATTGTCCTTAACTTGTCTTTCAATAGCAGCAAATGCGTATGTTCTCCAGCTACTTTCGGTATCTCATTGATCTCCTAACGGCTTGTAGTCTCCTCGCCGGTGGAATCTTCACCTTCCCCCTGCTTTCACCCGGGCTTGCTCTCCATCTCAAGTTCACACAGCCACAGTTAACAACCATTGCCATTCTGTGAGACTTTAAGCTTACCACTACGTTGCCTCTTTTGAACTGTCCCAGTGGAATGGTAGGCCAATATCCGTTCGCTGCTATTGTTGGCAAAGTAATCGATGAATACGGCCCCTGGGCATGCTCTTTGACCGCCTCTATCCTCTTTTCTACGGGTTTCAGTCTTTTTGCGGCTGAGGTAGCAAAAACTCCAGATGACATCACGGAACCGTCCAAGTCGTCCTTCAGAATCCTCGCTGCTTGCTTCTTCTTGTTGGGACTCGGGACTGTTTCCTCGTACGTGTCAACTTCGTCGATGTCCACTTCTCCTCACACAAAACAGCTATTTTTCGTCCATCTTTGCTGCCTCTAAGGCTTTCCCTCAACATCCGGGTGCTGCATCAGGGGCAAGCATGACATTCTTTGGTTTATCTCCCCTTCTCCTTTCTCTCTTGGCATCCAGATACTTCACCGACCCGACCACGGGCTTGAATGTTACCCATTTCATGATTTTCTTGGCCTTCGCTTCTGGAATCACCCATCTTATCGGCGCCTTTGCCCTACGGATACCCACGTCGCAGTGCGGAGTTGCATCAGAATCCGACATGGTTGTTTCCGGCAATGATGAGGAAAGTTCAACTGACGAGCATCAGCCCCTTCTATCCAACAAGACACCTCTGCCGGATGTACAGTCCGTACACGCTGATGAAGGCAGTTCTGCCCTATATTTGTTCAGAGATCCTTCCTTCTGGTCCCTGCTTTTCATAGTACTCATAATACTTGGTTCCGTGAGTTTCTGCTTTGAAACGCCATTCGTGCATTTTTGACCAATCATCTGTAGTGTGAAATGATCATCTCGAATATGGGAACCATTGTGCTTTCTCTGTATCATGAGTCAATGTCTGGCATCAGGTCCCTCTCTACTTCCGCTGAAACTGTGACTATGACTCAAGTCCGCCTTATTTCCATTTTCAACACATTGTCGCGTCTTATTTCCGGCCCTCTTGCGGACCTCATATCTCCTCTCGCTTCCCGTATACCTGGCGATAGGCCGCCCTCGCGAAAGTATCGGATTAGTAAAGTCATGCTTTTATCTGGTACATCTCTTCTCTTAGCAGGCGCATTCGTATATCTTGATCTGGCTATTAGAACTCCGGATGACCTTTGGATACTCAGGTATGCCGCTCTGGGCCTTTTGTGATTACACTTTTGCTCAATATTAACTTATACAGTGTTGCCACCGGTGCTGCTTATGGGACCACATTCACAATTTTGTATGTCACAGCTACCACTTGCTCTTTCCTTAGGTCGCTCATAGCTCCCGCCCTGGCACAGGCCCAGTATTGTATCCTGCGTCTGGGGAAAAAAGGACTCTGGGCGTAATTTCGGTCTAATATCCTACGCACCCCTTTTCGGGACACCCCTCTTTTCATACCTCTATGCATTCGTTTCGGCGCACCACAGTGTTGGTGGTGGTGTCTGTATTGGCGTCACATGCTGGAGCCTCACGTTTTGGGTGTGCACTGGCGCGGTCCTTCTGTCTTTCGTCGCAAGCATCCTCCTTGGGAAGCGATGGAAGGGGCTCGTCTAAGTGATTCCACCCCATAAACCTATATGATCGCCACTGATCGGCCCCCTTTGGGATCTCTCTCAGTTGTCAGTTGTGGCCTACCCAACTAATATCGATCCGATGAGTCATATTCGTACTGCAGTTCTTTAGACGTTAGACCTAAATCATATAGTACCTGTATCTTGTAGCATGCATTCATTTCATTTCGGTTCGTACGTTACCTTTGCGCCCTATTCGGGTTACACTTTAGATCGGAAGTAGCATCATGGAATGTCGATCATCAAAGGTGCAAACCTTGTGCCGTATCTGATTTCGGACGCATTAGAACAAGTTGAGCGCGTGGTCTCGGTATCAATAAGAATAAGGGGGTACTGTGGTCATTCAATCGTTCAATTTGAGTCGCTATTTGTAGGCGGCGCACCGCTTTTGTCTGCGTTTCCCAACCCTGGGTTCCGCAAGGGTAGGTGTGAAGACATCGGGCACTTACACGGTGCTCCCTTGACCCGGGCACAATGTCAATCACTCTTAGGCCTGTTTGCCTTGCGCTTCTATTGATCACGCGGTCATCGGGCTAAGGATGTGAGATTGAGAGGGTCCAGCATACATCCTCGTTATTACCACGCTAGCAATTACATATCTTAGCTGAGATCTTTATTTGTCATCATCAAGATACCATCTGGTGGTGTCCTGCAGGCAATTTTCTTTCCACTGCTAGATACTGTACAATGCCAGGCAACCCAACCAAGCAGAAACTATGGGGTGGCCGCTTCACGGGGGAGACAGATCCACTGTGATTTTCCCATCGTATCACACCGTGCCCGGTTTCGCCGCTGACTGCTCACATAGGATGCACGCATTCAATCAATCACTGAAATACGACCAGAGGATGCACGCCGCAGATATTCGCGGCTCGATCGCATATGCCAAGGCGTTGACTCTCGTTGGCATCCTGACCAAGGAAGAGCTAACCAAGATCGTCCAAGGTCTTACGGCTGTTGGAAAGGAATGGGAAAGCGGGCAGGTGTGATTCCGTATCTTCTCGCGAGATCTGTCGTAGTCATCGTCCATCTCTACACAGTTTCAGGTTCAGCCAGACGATGAGGACATTCATACCGCGAACGAGCGCCGCTTGAGCGAGCTGATAGGGCCGTTAGGGGGTAAATTACACACCGGTCGGTCGAGGAACGATCAGGTCGCGACCGATATGCGCCTCTGGCTCCTTGAACAAGTTAGCGAGATAGAAGCAGCCCTGACCTCACTTATCCGGGTCATGGTTAATCGTGCTGACAAGGAGAGGGATCACCTCATGCCAGGATACACCCACCTCCAGGTTTCGTTTCGTTCACTTGCTTATTCTATGCCTAAGCGGATATCTAATCGACATTTCCCACTGCATAGCGCGCGCAACCCATTCGCTGGTCTCACCTCCTCTTGTCCCACTCCTTCTCTTTCAATACTGATCTCGAGCGCCTTCGCCAACTCATCCCGCGGATATCAGTTCTTCCTTTAGGCTCGGGCGCACTTGCTGGTAACCCCTTTGCCGTTGATCGCCACTTCCTCGCAAAAGAACTCGGATTCCAGTCTCTTGCAGAAAATAGTTTGTGGGGTGTGGGCGACCGCGACTTTGTGATTGAATTCATGATGTGGGCTAGCCTGACAACAACCCACTTAAGTCGCATTTCGGAAGACTTTATCATTTATTCGTCAGCTGAATTCGGCTTCATCACTCTGAGCGACGCGTATAGGTCTGTTCCCGTTATTTCGTTCTTGAGTGATGCCATGGCCGACGAACCATTCACAGTACCGGCTCGAGCATGATGCCTCAAAAGAAGAATCCTGACTCGTTAGAATTACTTCGCGGGAAGTCTGGCCGCATATTTGGACATGTCAGTTTCTGGTTGCTTGTTTTCGTGACTTTGTATCTTGAGCGCGACATAGATGGCAGGATTCCTTATGAGCTATAAGGGCCTCCCTTCCACTTACAACAAGGATCTACAAGAAGACAAGGAACCACTGTTCGACACTGTCGACACTATTTCGTCATGCCTTCGAATTGCTGAAGGTGTCATAGGTACACTAGACGTAAGTTGTCCAGATTATGCCAATGTCGCCACGAATTTTATGGGGTTCTCCAGGTGCACCCCGAGAAGATGAGGCAGTCGCTCACAATGGACATGTTGGCGACCGATTTGGCTGACTATCTCGTGCGGAAAGGAGTGGGTGGACTTGTTTATATGATTTTCACAGCCCGTTGTGACGTTTCGCAGGTTCCATTTAGAGAGACGCACCACGTATCTGGGCGTGCTGTGGCTCTCGCAGAGTCCCGAAAATGCCAACTAAATGAGCTCACGGTGGCTGATTACAAAACCCTTCATCCGAGTTTCGGTGATGACGTTCATGACGTGTTCGACTTTGAAGCAAGTGTAGAGAGGCGGCAAGCAGTTGGAGGGCCTAGTCGTGCGATGATTGACAGACAGGTCGCCGTACTCCGAGAAAAGCTTGACGGGTAAATGGGAACGTTAGAAATGGAGCCATAAAGTCCAGAATATTAAGGGACGTTCAATTGGCCGCACCAGTTGCAGTTGTACAATAATAGAAAGAGGGAAGTACCCGGGCCGTTGCGGGTCTCGCGGGGCGGTTTGTCCGGCCGAGTTTTGCTGTGCAACGGTATCTCACCATCCCACACTCTTCCTCCTATCCCTCCATCTTCATTGTGGTCAGCTACTCAAGGCCCTTCGTCCTTTTACGCTTTCGTAGACACTTCACATCATCACAACATGGCTAGGGACAGACTTGCAGCAATGAGGGTCAGTCTTTTGTCGATTTATAGACTTGTATTGATTGGCAACTCTTCAGGCTCAGCAGACTGGGGGCAACTATTCCAACAAGTTTGTTTCCATACATTTCTCAAGCTTCCATGGAATGTCCACCTGAACCCAATTCTATAGTAATTCGTATCCAACTCAACGTTCTGATGGAGGGCAGCCTCGGCGCCAAAACCCTTACGCCCAACAAGACGACAATACCAGCTACGAGATGTCCGACGTAGTGAACCCTAGCACAGCGCATTTAACTTCAAACATGGTTGGGGATACTATGGCCGCTTTCTATGATGAGGTAGAACCCTCGGGGTACGATGAGCAACTCTCTTAACTGACCAGCTTTATTGTCCTGTCTCGTAGATTTCGTCCATCCAAGAGGGCATCAAACTTTTCAATGACAACATCACGAGAATTTCAGACCTACACGCGCGGTCACTTAACAATACAGACGATGCCGCGGCGCAGCGCAATACTCAACGACTGGAAGAACTTGTCAGCGAGACAAGTGCCCTCAGCACAACTCTCAAGCGAAGGATCAAGGCTCTTGAGCGTCAGGGCGGTTCTGCGCGTGAAGTGCAAATCAAGAAGCAGCAGGTCCGTATCGCGTTGCATGAAGTTTTCTGGGTGGCATCATTTTTAACGTTTGTGGCTTTGGCATGACAATCAAAAATAGACCGCGTTGGTCAAGTCGAAATTCGTCGAGGCCATTCAAAATTACCAACAAGTAGAGCAGCAGTACAGGCAGAAATACAAACAGAGGATGGAACGCCAGTTCAAGATTGGTGTGTCGCTATCTGACACACTCGTATTCGTATATCTCAGACAATGTTTACGTTCCCAGTCAAGCCCGATGCGACACCAGAAGAAGTGCGTGCTGTCGTTGAAGATGACCAAGGCGGACAAATATTCTCTCAAGCCGTGCGTTTCACTCTTGTTATTTGTCGAAGTGTCACTGAACCCTTTATCAGCTCATGAACTCGAACAGATACGGCGAGTCTCGTGCTGCTTATCGTGAGGTGCAAGAACGTCACGAAGATATCAAGCGTATTGAACGGACTATTGCTGAGCTCGCACAACTATTCAACGATGTTCGTCTCTTCGTCTACATTATCTGGTTGGTTGCCTGACTGTACCTTAAAATTCAGATGAGTATCCTTGTTGAGCAACAAGACGAGACCATCAATACTATCGAGGCTCAGGCTACTGAAGTCGAGAAGGAGGTCGAAGCTGGGTGAGTACGTGTCTGCAACTGTCCGGAGTAATTGTCTCATCGGCCCGGTAGTCTTGGCTACACGGAAAAGGCTGTCGCCTCTGCACGATCTGCCCGCCGAAAGCGCTGGATTTGTTTCTTCATATTCTTCCTAATCCTCGTCGTCGTTGGCATCGTCATAGCCATTGAAGTCGTGAAGAACAAGAAATAGTCTAATGGTTCAACTTGTGCTGGCTCTCCCGTTCTTTACTTTAATTATCTCTGGCCGCAACATCTGAGCTCTTGATGTATTTATTGCACCTTTTTTGCAAGTCATCCATGTCGCTCCTTCCTTCATATTTTTTAACGTATATTCACGCCTCCTCGGACATGTGCGCTCCTTAACATACTATCAGTTTACTTTCGTGGATGACTAGTGCATTGAGTAGTCTTGACTCACTGGGTTCCTCTGAATATGATACCCGTTTTAGCGTAATTGTGCACGAGACGGGAGTCACCAGATATATTATCCGGGTCCATGACCAAGCGGACAGCCTACTCCACCCAAATCACAGCAAGTCTCTCAGTTGGTGGAATCACGCGACTGAAAAAATGATTGCCCTGTCTATCCTTTGATTGGATGATGGGAAGTTTCGAAAATTTCCCAGAACGTTTCACGGTACTCGAGTACTGTGACTCGGTAGTAAGCGAAGCGTGTTTGCAAGGGAGTTCGCCCGAATTTTGTAGACGCTCGCTTGGTTACCGGCCGCGGAAGACGGGAGACAATGAATCCGGAGGTAGAGAGGAGCGAAAACATATACCCGGACCCTTTCGTTGATCGGCTCAATTCTGAGGCAGGAAAACACAAAACTCAGACAGGTAAAACACAAGAGTTGTCTAGAATGGGGGTGCAGTGCGGTTGCAGCGTGTCGAAAAAGCCCGTCAGTATTATACAAAGGGCCGCACCGCCAACACGAGGTTGTCGAGCAAGCGAAGCGAGTGCGGTGCTGCCCGCTGCCCGTTGTCCGGAAACTCCCAACAGACCACCGATCTGAGATCCACATGCTGACGCGTCCCCAGTCCTGCTGATATAAATTAAGGCCACAACACTCTCGCCTCCTCGTAAACTGCCACCCACCTCCCGCCACTCTTCCCACAGTCGTACGTTGTCTACCGTACCGTATTTCCCCCCTGTCCGGACACTCACAAATGGCTCTACTCAGGTCTCTTCAACCTCCTTTATTGAGTCACCACCCTCCGTCCACATAGCAAAAACTCGAAGACATGCCGCCTAAGAAGCGTTGCCAATTCCATGGCGAGCAACAGTGCAACCAAGCCGCTTTGCGCATTATTGGCAACTGCCCCCATTGTCGCTCTGACTTCTGCGGAACTGTACGTCTGAATTTTGTCCGCACGCTGCGCGTTTTAACCTCGGCTGGCATTACAGCATCGGTTACCGGAGCACCATGCGTGCAATAACCTTGAGGACTGTCGACAACAAGCCTTCAACCGAAACAAGCTGAAATTGGAGAGCGAGAGGACTGTGGCCTCAAAGATGGCCACCGCATGATTGCGTTCCGCGTCGGACCGTCTAAATCGACATTGCTCCTCCCTTTCTCTGAGTCATCAACCCACTACCACCATACACGTCCTCTCGTCCCCGGTGGATACGACTTCATATGTTGTCGACATACGCTTTTTTCTTTGGTGGACATCACTCGCGGACATTTTGGATACTATCTATCCCTTTAATCCAGCCTGCATTTTTTTACCTCGGGCATTTTCCCCATGTAGATTACTAGTGTCGATCTGTATCGAACTCCAATGACGTTTATCGCTGAAAAAGGTTGGGGCGAGATGCTAAAGGAACAAATCGTTAAAGCCTCGGGGGAGACTCGCCCACTACGTGTCACTGTTTTGCGCGGTGGCACAAATGGGCAGGCGCGCTCACGCTTTGCTCTTTCCGTTATCACGTGTGACCATACTAAGGACTTTAATGTGAGCCTCCAGCAGAGCCGGCAAACTTGCCACCTCCACTTTCTAATGTCTAGTAGATTGCAACAGATAGCACGCCATATCACCATGAACGCAGGTGTGTTACATCGAGGCATCAGATAAGCCAGTACCCTCATGAGATCCACAGAGATCTGGGATGTCGTACCACTGGCTCCCCCGGATAGGTATGCATTTTGCTCCTGCATCACACCGATCGGAACACCCTTACGGCGTGGCGACAGCATTTTCAAGCTCACCGCAGCCTACCAAGCAGATACCTTCCCACAGAAGGTCAATCTTGGTGTCGGCGCCTATCGTGACGACGACAACAAGCCGTGGGTACTCCCTGTTGTTAAAAAGGTGCGCAATTTTCAAGATTTTCACTTGCAATTTCTCTCATGCAAGTCCCACTATAGGTTTCACACATCATGCTAAGCGACCCTACGCTAAATCACGAGTACCTCCCTATCACCGGCCTCCCCGAATTTGTATCTGCCGCGGCGCGCTTGATATTGGGACGTGACTCGCCGGCTATTGCCGACGATCGTGTCGCCAGCGTGCAGACCATCTCCGGGACCGGCGCGAACCACCTAGCTGCGCTTTTCCTGTGTAAATATTATCAATTCAACGGCGATAAAGTGGTCTATCTTAGCGATCCGACGTGGGGTACGTGTATCGCCTCTTTCCGCTTTGTGAATGATCAATCCAAAGAGATCTTACGCGCCATATAGCCAATCACAATGCCATTTTCAAAAATGTCGGCATCGAGCAGCGCTCGTATCCTTATTACGACCCGAAAACGATTGGGCTTGATTTTGATGGATTTATTGCCACGCTGAAGAGTGCTCCGGAGCGCTCTGTGTTCTTGCTGCATGCTTGTGCGCACAATCCCACGGGTGTTG
>WNFQ01000596.1_pt1 | contig 24194 bp, 14 predicted proteins | sample 5400171 | NCBI WGS metagenome assembly WNFQ01 (sample SAMN13153356, study PRJNA577476) | soil metagenome | isolation source: 20 cm soil under Madrone tree | place: USA:California | collected 2016-06-14
TCAGGGGGTGATCTGGAACTGGTGGCGCCAGGGCATGATGGGAGACGCCAAGGCGCACTATGACGGCATCGTGGCCTTCTCCCAGACGGACTTCACCGAAGACCTGAAGAAGATCACCGTGCCGGTCCTGGTGATGCACGGGGATGACGACCAGATCGTGCCTTATGCCGATTCTGCACCACAGTCGGCAAAGTTGCTGAGGAACAGCACATTGAAAACCTACAAGGGCTTTCCGCACGGCATGCCCACGACTGAGGCCGACACGATTAACGCCGACCTACTGACGTTCGTGAAAGGTGCGGCGACCACAGCGTCAGCATGACTGCCGTGCGCGTTCGCGGCCAATGTCAGCGACGCAATTCCGGAACACCTCTGCCTGTCCTGTAATACCACCATCCGCGTGGAGCACCTCTCCTGTGACTTGATCTGCTTGTGCCAGGTAGAGTACAGCGTCGACGACGTCTTTCACTGCGCACCCACTACCGCTGTTGAATTCAGCCCGTTCGTAAGCCGAGTATTGTTGAGGAGTTATCGCCGTAATGGAACTTTGTTGAGAAGCTTTACAAGCGGGTCCTTCCTGAATCCTTGCCCCTCGCGAGCCAGGTAGAAGGCGTCGACAGGGACGTTGGGGTACCGATCGACTTGTCCGCTAGGCCATCGCACCTCGATAAGATCGGCCTGTTTCAGGTCCGCCATTCCGATGTGCACACGAACATCGTTACCTGAAAGATAGCTCTCACTGCTTCTCACATCAAAAATGCGGCGTATCCCCTGGGCGCTCACGCTGATTCGCGCGCCGATTCCGTTGCGGTTGCTCTTCACGCCTTCTGTCCTAATCGTAAGCCAGTTATTTCGATTCCCACCGTCGTTGCGAAATAGTGTGGGTACGTCGTTCTTGTTGACCACCAAAACGTCAATGTCGCCGTCATTGTCAAAATCAGCGAACGCGGCGCCGCGGCCGGAGCGGGCATTAGGGTTTCTCAGTCCCACAATCTGAGACACATCGACAAACTTCCTGCCCATTCTATTCTGCAGAAGGTAATTCGGCTCGGCGAATGAATCCTCAGGATGCGACCTCTCTACTTGCGGATCGGTATGGCCAAATGAAACCCACAAATCCAGCCACCCGTCGTTATCAAAATCAAAGAACTCAGTTCCCCACCCGCAGTACTGATACGCAATCTGCGCCAAGCCGCGGGTCATGGTCACGTCCGCGAACGAGTGCGAGCCTTGATTCTCATAAAGCGTTTTTTCCTGATCGATCCAGTTCGAGATGTAGACATCCATCAGACCATCGTTGTTGTAGTCTCCCACCGTGACACCCATCGTTCCTTGCGAATTGCCGAAGCCGTCAACGGCCAATCCCGACTCATAGCTCGCATCGGAAAACGTGCCGTCGCCATTGTTGACGTAAAACCAATTCGGTCCGGCGTCGTTTACCTGATAAATGTCCTGTAAACCGTCATCATTAAAATCCGCGAAAACGACGCCGAAGCCTCGCCCGAGGCTTTTTGCCGGCCGGATTAGACCGGCGGCTTTAGTCACATCGGTAAAAGTGCCGTTGCCGTTGTTGTGATAGAGCATCCCCTGCTCACCCTCAAATGAGTCCGGTGGGCAAGCGATCGGCACTTCTTTCAATTTGCAAGCGTCAACGTCACCGGGCTTTGGCGGAAGGTGTTTCGGATCAAATTTGACGAAATTCGCGACGTACAAATCCAGGCGGCCATCATTGTCATAGTCACCGAACGCCGCCCCCATGCTCCATTTGGGAAAACGCCAGTGAGGATCTGCTACGCCCGCGGCTTCTCCGATCTCGGTGAATGTCCCATCGCCGATGTTGCGGTAAAGCAGATTGGGGCCCAAGCTGGTAACGTAAATATCTGCGAATCCATCGTTGTTGAAATCCCCGATCGCACATCCGCTGTGCCAACCCGAGGCCCCCAAGTGCGCTTGTGCGGTCACGTCCGTGAACGTCCCGTTGCCGTTGTTGCGCAAAAGATAATCGTGATGCAAATCGCCCGCCGCCTCTGATTTGCGCGACGAACCGTTGGCCAGAAAGATGTCCTGGTAGCCATCGTTGTTGTAATCGAGAAAACAGGCGCCCTCTCCGTTCACATCGGTCAAGTATTCGGTCATCCCATCGCCATCGATTATCTTCATGTCCAGTCCCGCCTCGCGGGTGACATCTGTGAACAGCGGCAGGGTAGCAGCGGCCTTCGCAGTTTCCGCTGCCGCCGTCTTGATCAAAATTCGGGCGGAAGCTGTAAGAATCAGCATTGCCGTCAATAAAAACGGCCAGCGTTTCTTGTGCAGGTTCCCGGCCCCGGGTATGAGATTCAAAGGACTCGATTCCGCCGTTGCGAAACCTTTGGCAGACGGCGCTTTATTGATGTTCGGTCGGCGGCTGATCGAGCTTCTCGTCGCTGGGGTCCGCATCATTCGCCGTGCTCGCCGGGCTTAAAATCCGCTTCTGCTCGGCTTCGCGCAAAACGCCAAATAATTCCAGTTCCGCGTTTTGCTCTTTGGTTTTTCCCAGCTTACGGTAGGCTTGCGCCATCAGATAATGCGCCGTGGATTCATCGGGCGACAAGTGGGCGACAGTTTTCAAGTGGCTGATCGCTCCCTCGTAATCGCCCGTTTGAAAGAGTGCTCTGCCCAAGTCGCGGTGAGCCTGCGCGAGGTTCGGCTTTTGCTGAAGGGCCTTGTTCAGGAATCGAAAGGCGAGATCGTATTTCCTTTCCGAGAGGTAGATGTTGCCCAGTTTCCAGGTAGCCAGATAATTCTCGGGAGCGAGTTGCAATTCATGTTCAAACTCCGACTTCGCCTTTTCAAACTTGAGTTCTTTCCAATAAATGCTTCCCAAGGCGTAATGAAGGTCTGGCGCGTCTGGCCTTTTTTCGATGGCCTTGACGTATTCTTCAAGCGCGGCTTGCGTGTCGCGGCGCGCCTCGTAGTAACTCCCAATCAGTTGGTGCATGCGGTAAGAGTCAGGGTCGACTTGATCCATTTTCTCGTAAGTCTTGGTCATCAAGTCCGAATAGACGCGTCCCAACTCATAGAGCACTTCGACATCTTGGGGGAAAAGTTGCTCCGCTTTTTGGAGGATTTCGAGCGCCTGCTCCTGCTGATCTGACTCGGTATAGCAGAGAGCGAGATTTAGATAGGCCTTCAGCTCTCGAGGATTCAGCGAAATCACTTTTTTCAGAGGTTCGATGGCGAGTTTGTATTGACTAACACGAACGTATGCCATTCCGAGAAACAGAGTCGCGCCTAGCAAGTCGGGTTTGGTTTGCAGAGCTTGTTCAAAGGCCTTAACGGCGGCATCATTTTTCCCCTGGCGGTAGTAGATCAGTCCAAGGTTTGTTCGGACCTCAGCCACATCCGGATTAGTTGCAAGAATGGCCGCATACTCGGCGGCCGCTTTGTCCAAATCGCCCGATTTCTCCGCCTGCCTGGCAGCCTCGAAATGCTGCCTCGCCAAAAGGTCGCTATCGCCTTGGCCCTTGGCGTACGACTGATACGAAAGGAAGAGCAGAATTGCAGCACAGAAAACTTTACTGCGACGAAGCAAGGTCAAGGCTGAACCTGATTTCGGCAAGCTCGATAGCTCAACTTGAATATTGCGGTCAACGCACATGCGAATTGGCAAAGTTTGCGCCACAGGTCCGATGCTGCTGCTTTGGCGTTCCCTGCACGCCCGATCTGTTGAGCTTAACATGTCAAACAAGACAAAGAGAGGCTTGGCTGCTTCTTGGGTCTCGTGGTTCTTGGCTGCGTCTTAAGTTTGGCCCTGCGCAGAATCGACTGAAATCGCATTCGCGGCGAGCAACCTTCTGCCTAATTATTTTGGCGCAATCGCCAGGAAAACTACGCATGATTGAGAAAATTATTGACAAGCCCCCTACATAGGATTATAACGCGCGCTGTGCTGTGCCGGAAGTAAGTCTTAGGACTTACGAGACCATTCCGGCAGTGAACAGTTGTGTTCGGACCCTCATTGGATGATTTCGCGTTGGAATTTGCTTCCTAGGTTTGTGGGTTAATTAGGGATTGGATGCAGCGCTTTGTTTGACTGCAATCAACGTGATCACCGTAATCGCATGTTTTGACTGATCGCGAGGAGGGATCCCATGGCTAACGTGTCACGCCGCTTCACTCAAATTCTCGCGTTGAGCATGTTGGTATTTCTGAGTGCAGGTGACCTGCAGGCCCAATCGGACCGCGGTACCGTCACTGGAGAAGTTACTGATCCTAGCGGAGCCGCAATTCCAGGGGTGTCAGTAACTGCCACAAACGTCGGCACAGCCCTTGGCACGATGGTGATCTCCAGCTCGAGCGGAAATTTCACGATCCCGCTTTTGCGGCCAGGAATCTACGACATTACCGCTGAAAAGATTGGTTTCAAGAGGTACGTGCGTACTGGTGTAGTTGTGGAAGTCGGACAGATTCTGGCGGTAGACATTAAGATGCGGGTCGGAGACCGGACTGAGAGAATTGAGGTCAATGCAGAGGCAATCCAGATCGAAAAGAACAGCTCTGATCGTGGTGCCGTGGTTAATGGGAGGGACGTGCTTGAGTTGCCCATTCTCGGCCAAGGCGAACAACGGAATCCAGGATTTTTTATGACTCTGGTTCCGGGCGTGACGGGCAGGGGAACCTCAGGCGGCGGATCACCCCGGATGCTGAATACGACAGTCAACGGCAGCCAAAGCGCCAGTAACGAATTTCAACTTGACGGAGCCCTGATAGGCAGCGCCGGTGAATGGGCCGGGGACTTTCGCAATATCCCATTTCCGCAGGATGCTGTGGGGGAATTCAAAGTGATTACGCTTCTTCCTCCCGCGGAATTCGGAAGGACAGGCCAGGGGATTACGAGCTTTACGCTCAAATCCGGTTCCAATCAATTGCACGGCAGTGCCTATGAATTGCTTCGCAATGAAAAATTGGATGCCATTCCATTTTTTGTCAACTCGTCGGCTCCGGGCTGTGATGCCAATGGGAGAAGACAACCTCCATTTGTCAAACCGTGCCGGAACGTCAACAAGCAGAATGAATTCGGTTTCACGGCTGGCGGACCCGTGGTGATTCCGAAGATCTATAACGGCAAGGATAAGACTTTTTTCTTTGGCTGGTACCAAGGCTTCCGATTGCGCAAACAGCCCACCCAAAGCTTGGATACGCTTCCGACCGAGGCCATGCGTGGCGGTGATCTAAGTAATATCCTTGGCCCTCAAATTTCAACTTGCGGTACTGGAACCCAGGCGTGTTTTGATGCGTTAGGACGGCCGGTATATGCGGGCGAGATTTATGATCCTGCAACACAACGAAGTGTTGCCGCGGGCGCGACGGATCCAGTAACGGGACTGACAAACGCAAGCGGGTCGGCTGCTCTGATACGGGATGCCTTTGGTTTCAACAACGTCAGCGGGTTGCCGATTGCGGGGACGGCCAATATCATCCCGGCGTCACGAATCGATCCGGTCGCAGCAAAGATTTTTTCCTATTTTCCGAATCCGGTTCTGCCTGGACGGCAGTTCGGCTATGCGGATAACTGGCTAACTTCCTTTTTGTCGCTACAGAATAACAATCAGTGGGGAGCCAAGATCGATCACGCTCTTTCCCAGAAGGACCGAATCAGCGGGGAGTTCATCTGGTCGAAAATATATAATCCGTCTGGGGGAAGGTGGCCCGGCGCCATTGGGGATGGGGGAATTTCCACAACGCACCAGGATGTGGCGCGTGTCAGTCAGGACCTGATTTTCACTCCAACTCTGCTTAATCATTGGACGCTCGGCTTCAATCGCTGGGCAAGTAGTTCCGTCTCGGCTGCCGGAACTGATTGGCCGACAACCTTGGGATTTAAGGGTGTGCCTCAGACGGGGCCGGGATCTGTCTTTCCCGGCTTGAATATCAGCGGCTTGGGAAACACCTACGGGAACGGCGGGCAAGGGTATGACGTCACAAACGTGTACACGATCGACGAGAATTTCACTTGGACAAAGGGCAAACATACCATTAAAAGCGGTTTTGGCTACGTCAAAATGCAACAAAACGATGGTGGATTCGGGCGTCAGTCCGGATACCTGACGTTCAACGCCGGTGAAACCTCATTGGCAGGGCCCTGGTACTCTGATGGCTGCAGTCCAGGTAATCCGTGCCCTGGGATGGGAGCGGCAAGCTTCCTCCTGGGGCTAGGCAGCTATGGTGAAGCCGATGTCTACGCCGCCAGAAACGCGGATAGAATGGGCCAGTATTCCGCGTACGTGCAGGACGACTTTAGAACGAATTCGAAGCTCACTTTAAATGTTGGGCTTCGCTATGATCTCCTCCTGCCCGTCGTGAACAAATACAATCAATTCTCGTGGATGGATCCCACAGTAATGAACACCACCTACCACGTTCTTGGCGCGATGGTTTTCGCGACGCCTGAACGGCGCACTGGTGCGAGCACCTTCACCAAAGGCTTTGGCCCACGCATAGGGCTTGCCTACGCCTTTAACGATAAAACGGTTTTGCGCACCGGCTACGGAATACTCTATACGACAGGAGGCGCTCAGCGCTCCAATCGAGGCTGCTGCAGCCAAGGGGGGTTCAATTCCACAAACAATCTTAGCGAGGACACCAGCACGGGGTTCACAGGACTCTTGCCGTCCTTCACGCTCGCTGGCGGTTGGCCGGCATTGAAATTCCCGGCACCTCCGTTTATCGATCAGAATTATGCAATTGGCGGCGCGCCTCACCCAATTTTTCCAGGAGACGGACGTCCGCCCGATATTCAGAACTGGACGCTTAGTATCCAGCGACAGTTGCCGGGGCAAGTCCTGCTTGACGTGGCCTATGTCGGTACGGCAGGGCGGCACCTTGTGAGCCGTTTGAGGCCGACCAATCAGTTGAACAGCAAATACCTATTTGATCCAACGATTGCCGGAACCTCGCAGGCGACAAGTCCACTTTTCAAGGTGATCAGCGATCCGTCTGTGCAGGCACTTTCCGTAGTCCAGACCATGCCAGTCGATCCTGCCACCGGTGATCATTCCCCATTTCCGGGATTTGAAACGCTGATGGGCGGCAACGCCACTCTCGGCCAGGCATTGCGTCCGTTCCCGCAGTATACGCAAGAGGCTAATTTTCAGATGCGAGATATGATGGAGGGACTCGGAGTCTCGAACTATCACGCCCTGCAAGTGCAGGCGCGGAAACAGTCTTCGCAGGGCCTAAGCTTCCTCGTATCCTATACTTGGTCCAAGACACTTACGAATGCCGAGAGCAGCTTTAACGAGTTTTCGGGGTTCACGCAAGATCCTTATAACATCAAAGCCGAAAAAGCTCTGAGTATCAACGACTATCCCCATAACTTGGTGCTTTCCTACGAATACCAATTCCCGTTCGGCCCCGGGAAAAGATTCGCGGATGTCGGTGGCCCGGTAGGCAAGGTCGTAGGAGGCTGGAGTGTGGCGGGAATCCAGCAGTACCAGAGCGGACGGCCGAACATGATATATACCGGTACCAATCCGTACGCTCCGTATATTGGAGAAAACGGATTCCTCCTGCGACCCAACGTGGTACCGGGCGTCCCTCAAAGATCGCCTGCTTTCCTAAACGGGACCTTCGATCCGAACGGTAGTGTCATCAACGGAGTTGACCATGGCGCTCTGCTAAACATCAACGCATGGAGTGCGCCCGCTTGGGGACAACTTGGCAATGCCCCTCGGTCAAACGGCAGCATCCGCTTGCCCGCATACTACAATGAAGACATCTCCTTCGCGAAGCGCACGTTAGCTGGCGAACGCGTCAACCTTGAGTTCCGCGCAGATTTCCTGAATGTTTTCAATCGTGTGGTCTTGGGTCCCGATCAGGGTGGAGATCAGTACGATTCAGCGCTGCAGAGTAACGCACTATCCTGGGGCTTTGGCGGATTTGGCCACCTGACGAGCCAGGGAAATTATCCCCGGGAAATTCAGTTCGGGCTGAAGATTAGGTACTAACTCAGATTTTAGGTAAGCCACTGGTTCGACCAGTGAGACCAGAAAAGGTTTGACCGTTCCGTTTGGGCATAACATCCCCCGTGGCTCGGTGTGCATCGCGATTCCTCCGAAGTATCCGGTGGCCTCAGTGATCGGATTTCTAAAAGGGAAGAGCGCCATAGCGATGGCCCGCTTGTGTGGCAAGGAGCGGAATTTCACGGGCGAGCACTTCTGGGCCCGTGGATACGCAGTGTCCACGGTGGGTTTCGAGTTGGAGCAACTCCGCAAATACATCTGCGAACAAGAGGCCGCGGAAGGTAACAGCGGAAATTTCTAAACTCATCCACGAAGGCGCGCCTTAGCGCGACGCCTCAACCAACGGGACAACCGCCTTTGAGGCGGCCCCACTCACCAAGCCACCCGCTCCGCGGGGGGTGTCTGACTTTAGTCAGATAGATTTGAGGAGGATGAGTTCGCTCTACGGATTCACCGTCAAGTTTGTGAGATCTAAACACAATCTCATTAATCGTCTTGGGTTCCTGCTTTGGTTTGCCTTTGCAGTGTTTCGCGTAGTCTGAATTCGTCCTCTTTCTTGAGCAATTCCTCAAAAATCCGCAGTTGCGCGGCACTGTTCTTCTTATCACCCAAACGGACATAGAGCCGGTAGAGCTGATAATGCGCCTCTTTGTAATTGGGATTGAGCTGCAAAGCTTGATTAAACGCTTCGAGCGCCCGCTGGTCCTCGCCTGTCCCTGCGTAGCACTTTCCCAGCAGAAAGTATGCCTCCTTCAATTCAGGATAAATAGGCGTGACCATTTGTAGGAGCGGGATTGCTTCCCGATAATTCTTCTGGTTGGTCAGAATGTCGGCCAGATAATAGCCGGCCAGAGCATGGTTAGGTTCTTCCTGTAATGCCAGTCTGAGCTGTTCCTGCGCGTTCAGAATGTCGTTTTTGCGCCAGTAAACCTGTCCTAACGCGAAATGCAGGCCAGGGAATTTCGGGTCCTTTCGCAGGACTTCCTTGAATTCACGGATGGCATCGACGAATCGTTCGCTGTCCTCATAAACCTCGGCGTTGATCGCATGCAGGTATTCTGAATCGGGATAAAGTTTCGCCAGTTTCTCGCCAGATTTCTGGGCTGCGGCTCTGTAATCCACAACCAACTGGTAAAGGACGGGCGCGTCGTTGGGATAGTCGGCTAACAGGCTTTCCAGTTGCTGGATCGCTTCAAACAGATGGCCCGAGGAACTCAGTGCCAGGGCGAGCAGATGACGCGCCTGAGGATCTTTAGGATTGCCGGCGAGCTCTTTTTGCATCGCATCAATGGTCTTCTCGAAATCGTTGAGGGCGTAATACGAAGTTCCCACCAACCCATTCACACCAGGGTAATGCGGAGCCCGCTTGAGTATGCTCTGGAATATTTCGATGGACTCGGCGAACTTGCCTTCTGCCTGACAAACCACGGCCAAGGCTTTCAGGACCTCTGGATTATCCGGCGCATCGACCAGAGCCTGACGATAGAGTTTTTCCGCGCCGCCAAAGTCGCCGGCTTTCTGTAGCTCAGTTGCTTGAGAAAGCAAAGAGTCTGTTGTCTGCGACTTTGGCCATGCGGCAGTCGCGAAGACGACGATGTTCAGAAGCAAATGGGCCGCGATCAACGTGCAAACAAGTAGCCCTGAGTTGAATTGCCGTTCGGCGGGCATTGCAAGTGCGGTTTTCGCGGTCGTCAATTCTTAGGCGCCTCTCTATCTTTGTAGGATCCCTCAATTCTTTTCGCCTTGAGTTCACGTTCCTGGGCGTACAGCCGCTCAAACGTTTCCATTTCAGTCCGGGATTTGTCTGGCTGATTCAGCCGCCTGTAGATTTGCCCGAGCTGGTAATGAACACCCTTGTCATTCTGGTCCAATTCGGCAGCTCTCTGCAGGAGTTTCACCGCATCCTGAAGTTTCCCCTTTGCCGCGTAGCACTTTCCCAACAAATAATATCCCTTCATGTAGTTCGGCTCGGCGGCGACTACGATCTCCAGCAGCGGGACCGCATCCGAGACCTTGGAGGCTTTCAGCAGGATATCCGCCAAATAGAAGTTCGCTCTGGGAAGATTAGGATCTTCCGCCAGCGACAGGCGCAATTCCTTCTCCGCGTTTGGATAGTCCACCTTGTAGTAGTAGGCCTCGCCCAGACCGAAATGGACACCGGGAAAATTCGGGTTCTGCGCCAGCACCTGCTTGTACTCGTAAATCGCCTCAGGATATTTCTCCTGCTCAACATGGCTTTGCGCGCGCAGCACCAGGATGTATACCGAATTTTGGTCCACATTGCTCAACTGCTCGATGGCCTCCAGGGTGGATGACTTCAGGAACCGGATCAACTGATAGAGCACCATTTTGTCATTCGGATCCTGCTCGAGCAAAATTTCATATTGCCGCAAGGCACTGGCATTGCGGTTCAATGAACGATACGCCTGCGCTTCATAGAAATGCGCCCGGCGATACTTGGGGTTCGCCTCGAGTTCTGCATCAAAATACGAGATGGATTTTTCGAACTGGTTTAGCCCGAAATACGAGAGCCCCAGGTAGAAATTCACTTCGGGGTACTGGGGAGCGCCGGCGAGTACTTTCTGAAAAGTGTCGATGGACTCCTGAAATTTCAATTCGGTCTGATAAATGACTCCCAGTCGCTTAAAGATTTCGGGCTGGTTAGGGTATTTGCTTGCCGCTTCCAGATAGATTTTTTCTGCTCCCGCAAAATTCTCACGCTTCTCTGCTTCCCCGGCAATCCGAAGGTATTCCTCCGGGCTCTGATCTTGAGATAAGAGTCGGCCGCTGCCCATAGAAAGCAGGAATACCAGCAGCAGAACGGATAAGATGGAATGATGTTTGGGCGGATTAAGCATAAGACCTGATTATATTATGGGCCGTGATTCGAGACCTCTCACCCGTCCTGCTCACGCGCTGAAAACTCGGCACGCATGGACTTCGTTCACCGCGCCGGCGCATGCACCAGTTGGAAGCGCCGCTTCACCGCTCCTGTTTCCTGGTAAACAGAGCTGACCAGCCCGGCGGATCAGCGTGGCCTTGCTCCTTGTTGCTTTCGAGGCGAACCTCCCGAAGCCATTCCAGATCAAATGACTCCAGGAAATCGTATCGGATCTCTTCTTCCGTTACGCCGGAAGCGGTGGCATTCGCTTCGTGCTCGTCAACACGAGAAGCCAGAAGCAGAAACTTTGTGCCGGGATGCGAAAGCGCGCGGACCGTTTCAAGATACGCCGGCAAGTTCTTGTCTCTCACCACGTGATAGCAACCGCGATCGTAGATAAAGTCAAAAGGCTTCAGCTTGGGAGGACGTAATACGTCGGCGAAAAGCCATTGCACCGAAACCCCAGCCGCCGCGGCTTTGCGATGCGCCTGGCCCAGGGCGGTTGGCGCGATGTCGATTCCAGTAACATCGAACCCTTTGCCGGCGAGATAAATTGCGTCTGACCCTGAACCACAGCATAAATCAGCGACACGGCCGGGCTGGACTTTACCCTCGGTGACAACCTTCACCAATTCGTCGGCTGGGCGCCCGATGTCCCACATCGGCGGGCGACTGCCGCGGTAGTCCGAGTCCCAGAGTTCCAACAGACTTGTTCCTTCCGGACCATGTGGAAGCACGCCGGCGGCAAATGGCCGATTCTTCAGCACGGTTTTATGGTTCGCCGTCGAGATCTCGATTGTGCCCGCTCCCTGGTCAGGAGTCGGTAACATCATCTGGAAAATTCGATTGTTTGCGGAGACGGTCAAGCGCGTCTGGTCGTGGTGAATCGCCAGCGCGGATTGCATCTGAAGGTTCTTAACGCCGTGGGGTCGTATTTCAAAGACATGAATGAAACGGGCCGCACCGGAAATCCGTCTATTCGTCGCTTCGATCGTGAGATTGATGCAGCGAGATTCGTCGCCGGAGCTGGATTTCGACTGAACTACACTGGTTGCCGGCAGCAGCGTTTCCCATGATATGTGTCCTGTTGGCTCTTGAACCTCGCCTTTCCGCCCCGATACTCTTGGTACTCCCGTTGAACACAAACGCCAACCTTCAGGCGATGCCCCATCAACGGTGAGGAGCTGGTCATCGACGACAATAATGGATGGTTTCAACGCGATGACGCGTCGAACCAAATGGGCGCTTGGATTCGGGGCGGAACTGGATTCCGGCAACGCCATCTTCCCAACCGCGTATGTAAACGATGCGTTCTCCTCAAACACCGTCAACGCCGATCCCGAGTTCTCGTTGCCGAAAATCAAGCCGGAAATTGGAGCGTACGTATCGCCAGCACTTAGCGAATCTGCGACATTCGCCAATTGGCGTGCGTCGACGGTTGGCAGGACCAGGGCTCGATCACTTGCTCCATAAGCGGGGCAGGATAGCGTTTGGTGGATAAACGTCGCAATCAACCATGGGTTTATACAGCATAAGAAAAGGACGACACCGAACTTTTTGAGGGCAAACATTGATACCATAGTTCAGAGGATGGGCAAAACGCCGGCGACTACGCTGTTCTCTGCCTGGCTTTCGCTACTTGACGACTTAAATGATGGTAGCACCGTCCCAATACTGTCGCAATCCACGGTGCTTGTCCGCAGCAGTTTCGGAACTTTGGCAGGGGAGGCTTTGGGCAGTAAGGGATTGTTTAGTAGTTCGCACTAGCAAATTAAAGCGTCCTGCCTCGATTGATGGTATCAGATTAGAGAACACCAGTAGGTAAAGGCCGGTGACGTTTTTGAGTGAGTAGAGTGGGGCACGAGCGGATCAAAGGGGCTGGAGCCGTGTGATAATTCTTCTTCTTCTGCTCCGTCGTGCCGTCGTGCACGCAGATTCCGCGCAAATAGTTGTTGACAAGCAGTGTGCACCACCTTAAAAACCTCGGTGGTCTGTGAATATCGTTTGCAGCTTAGCAGACAACGGCCGGCTAAAGAAGCCTGCGCGGAACACTTCTTTTTTCTTGCGATCATGTGCTCCGCGGGACAAAACTTTAATGACCGTGGGGCGTCAGGCTGATTCAGCTTGCGGAGATCAATATGCCAAAAGGACTGCTGAGGAGAATTGTACCGCTGGGTATCACTCTGTTCATGCCACTCGGTGCTGTAGTTTTACAGGCGCAGACAAAGATTGATATTTTTAACGTCAAGGATTACGGAGCAACGGGGAAGAAGTCGGACAGCGCAAGCACCGCCATTCAAAAGGCAATCGACGCCTGTGCCAAAGCTGGCGGCGGCATCGTCTACTTGCCTCCTGGCAACTACACCAGCGGCACGATTCACCTCCGGAGTCATGTCAGGTTCTGGATCGAGGCCGGAGCCACGTTGTTCGCCGCAGAGGAGGACGCTGCGTTCGACACCGACGGACTGCTTTTCGGCGAAGACCTCACGAACATCAGCATTGAAGGTCGTGGAACCATCAACGGCCAGTCCGAATACGACTGGCGCGTGAATGTTATCGATGACGCATACATCCGCGACAATCAGAAATCGGCCGAGGCGGCCGGAGTGCCGCTGATGCGATCCTTTCCCAAGGGAATGGGCCAGCGGAAAATCTACCCGCATATGATTAAGTTGCTGCGCTGCAAAGATGTGCTTATTGAGGGCGTTTCGATCATCGATTCCCCCAGTTGGACGATTTATCCCTATGCCTGCGAGCGGCTTCGTATTGACGGCATCTATATCAGAACGGACCAGAGGCTGGGCGTGTGGGCCGACGGCATTGACCCGGACGGCTGCAAGGACGTAGTGATCGCGAACAGCGTTATTGAAACTGGTGACGACGCCATTGTGTTTTATTCCTCGGCGGCGTCGGGCTTTCCTCCGAAAGCGAATGAGAACATCACTATCACGAATTGCCGTCTTTCATCTTCATCCAGTGCGATCAAATTCTGCGACGGCAATTCCGTTGCAGTTCGCAACGTCACCATCAACAACGTTGTGATCACGCATTCGAATCGCGGCCTCGCGTTCATGGTGTACGACGGGGGCGTTGTGGAAAACGTCGTGATCTCGAACGTGGTGATCAACACCGACCGTTTTGACTGGTTCTGGTGGGGCAATGGTGATCCCATCTACTTCACTGTTCAACGCCGGAGCGAAAGCCTTGGTCTTCCTGTGAAGCCGGACGAGCCGCCGGCCGGAGTAATCCGAAACGTCATCATCCGCAACGTTATCGCGCATGGTAAAGGATCGTGCCTGATCAACGGCCATCCCGATAGCTGGCTGGACCACGTGAGCCTCGAAAATATCAAACTCTATCTCTCAACCGATCCTTCCGCCGCTTATGACCGGTCGGTGAACGCAATGCAGTTTCATTACGGGAAAAACTTGACCGTCAGGGATGTTGAGGTCATCTGGGACAAGCCTGAGCTGAACAAATGGGAAAGTGCGCTCTACTTTGAGGACGTTCAGGGATTGAAGGTGATTGGCTTTTCCGGCAGGCCGGCGAAGCCGAATGCGGACTCTCCCGCGATTGTATTGAATAGGGTTGAAGGCGCAAGCATTTCCAATTCAACGGCTCAAAAGGGCACACGCGTGTTCCTTGGCGTGACCGGAACCAATACGCGGGATATTCTTCTGGAGGGGAATGAATTGCACAATGCCCAACTGCCCTATCAGCTCTTCGGCGGAACTAAAGAGGGAATCGTGAAGGCAATTAATAATTTTTGACCTCAGTTGCGTTGTTCCGAATGGGCTTTGCTCGGAGGCTATCGCATGACTAATCGACGGGGATTTCTATATAGCGTGTTCGCTTCCGCGCTAGGCGGGCCGATGTCGACTGGGGCCGTGGCTGCGCGCACTCGAGGCGGCCTTCCTCCTTTCCCTGACGATAACGACCCTGAATTCTGGGATCAGATTCGAGATCAATTCTATATTCCGCGCGGCGAGGCTTTTTTCAATACCGGAACGATTGGCTCCGTACCGCGACCGGTTCTGGAGAGGGTCATCGAAGACATGCGCACCCTTGAAGCAACCGTCGCGCGTTGGGATTATTCCGAAGACACGCCCAATTGGATCAGCGGCTACTCCCCGGAATTGCCCTTGCGGGACAAGCTGGGAAAGCTGGTAAACGTAGAAGGGAAAGATATCGCGCTGACGCAGAATGCCACCTTCGGCTCAAGTTTCGCGGCGAACGGGCTAAGCCTGAAACCGGGGGATGAAGTTATTCTCACAGACCGCGAACATCCAGGAGCCATCTGCGCGTGGCAGGAACGGGCCAAAAAAGACAGAATCGTGCTGAAGCAGGTGCTAATTCCTACTCCCGCGAATGATCCGGATCAATTGGTGGCGTTGTTTGCCAGGACCATCACTTCGCGGACATGCGTTCTGGCATTTCCCCATATTATTTCATCCAGCGCAGTGGTCCTTCCGGCAAGACGCCTGACGGAGCTCGCACACCAGCACGGCTGCCTCGCCATTGTTGACGGAGCACAGGCTCTCGGACAGATTCCCGTGGACCTACAAGACATGGGTTGCGACGCTTATTTCGCGAGCCCGCACAAATGGCTCCTGGCACCTCCGGGAAATGGCATGTTTTATATCCGGCGCGATCAGAGGGAGAAGTTCCGGACAACGCTGTGCAGTTTCGCATGGGACGACCAGACGGATGGAATGTACCGCTTCATGCAATATGGGACGGGCAATCGCTCCCTCTTGACAGGGCTCGACGCCGCTCTGGATTTTCACTTCCGGATAGGCCCTGCCCGGATTTACAAGCGCATGCGCTTTCTCGCCGACCGTTTGCGAACCGGTCTTCAGCAGATTCCGCGCGCCAGAGTTGGCTCGCCCATTCATCCGGAGCTCGCTGCTGCGACAGTGTGCCATAAGGTTGAGGGATTGCCGGCGGCAAAACTTGAATCGGAACTGTGGACCAAGAAATGGATCAGGGTCCGTTCACAGGGTGACCAGGTTGGCGTGCGGCAGTCATGCCAGATTTATAACAGCGAAGCGGAAATCGATGCCACTCTTGAAGTCGTGCGCAGCCTCACCGCACATGCATAAACCTTCCTTGCGTCCGACACTGGCTCGCGACATTCCTTGGTCACTTACATAGCACTCTGTTCTGAGCGGCCGACGCTGGGCGGCGATGGGTAGGAAATCTTATCGCGGTAAAATCCTCCTCGCTGACTTACCGGGGGCTAGAGGAATTGGAAGTTCCGGCAATTGTTTCTAAACGGTTCAGCATGAGGAGGTCAGATTTATCTTGTCCCGCAGCTTAGCTTTTAGGCGCCGCGGTTGAAAAGCATCAAGCCGGGAATCGACTATAAAGCTGTTTTGTTCGAGGTGGTGCGGGCAATCCGTCACGAGCTCGGGAAGATCACTCCTACCCTTGCGGAACGTGGCAGCCCACAGTGTTGCCGAGTTTTGCCGGCAGGATGACCGTTGTGGAGAGCTGAGAGGATTCATGGCCACGAAAAAACCCGAAATTCCCTGCGAGTTGCCAGTCACAAAAAGGCGCCGAGAGTTCCTTGCCAACTGCGCCGCCTGGGCGGGAGGCGCTGTGGCTCAGCTATTCCCCGAGCAAACCTCGCTGGCCGCTTTCCCGATTCTCCAGAGCGGCGCGGCCGACATCAAGCTGCCGTCCATGAAGATCACCCGTATCGACACCACATTGTGGAAGCATCCGGAAGATGCGCCATGGTTGCCGAATTGGACCTGGATACGGGTACACAGCGAGAGCGGCCACGTCGGTATCGGTGAATCGTATCCCCGCAACGAACCCGAGGCTGCATTGGTGCACTCTACCGTCGCTCCATTTCTTCTTGGCCGTGACGGCGGAGATATCGATCGTATCTGGGCTGACTTGTATCGGACCTTTGATTTTCAGGTCACCGGCGGCACTGAAATGCGCGTACTGAGCGCGATCAACCTTGCACTTTGGGACCTGCTCGGCAAGACGCTTGGCGTTCCGGTCTACCGCCTGATTGGCGGCAAATCCAATCCGAAGGTTCGTGTGTACAACACCTGCTTCGGACTCCGCTACGACTTCAACAAGGAGCCCGAGAAAATCATGCGTGAAGTGCTGTACCGCTACGGCGTGAAGTCAATCAAGATATGGCCCTTTGATGAGGCCGCGCGCAGAAACCAGCATCAGTATGTCACTCACGCAGACATCGACGAGGGACTGGCCCCGGTGCGAAAGCTGCGCGACGCCTTCGGCTCTGACATCGAGATCATGATGGAATTCCATGGTGGCTGGAATCTTACTTCCGCGATTCAAATCGCCAGGGCCCTGGAACCGTATCAGCCGGCTTGGCTTGAAGACATGCTCCTACCTGGCAACTATCCTCAGTATCGGCAGCTCACTGAAGCCACATCATTGCCGCTCACGCTCAGCGAAAGAATTGCCGGACTGATGCACTTTCACGAGATGCTGGAAGCCCGTGTCGCAAAGTTCGTTATGTTTGACGTTACCTGGTGCGGCGGCCTGAGTGAGGCTCGGAAAATTGCCTCGCTGGCGGAGGCGTTTCAGCTTCCCATTGCTCCGCACACCGCCGGAGGTCCTCTGCTGTTCTACGCCTCCACTCACCTCGCCACAGCCGCGACCAATTTGTGGATCATGGAGAGCGTGCAAAGGTACTACGAAGCCGATTGGCCGAAAATGATCAGGAATCCCATTATTCCCCAGGATGGCTTCGTGCGCGCGCCGGAGCTGCCGGGGTTTGGAATGGAAATCAAACCCGAAGTGTGGGGACATCCCGCCGCGGTAACAAGAACGTCTTCGCTCTGACGCCCGATCATTCGTGTTTCCGTGGATCGATGGCAACCGTAGTGGCCGTCTTCGGAAGTCCGAGCAGCGGACCCGGATTCCGGTTTTCACCCGCCAACTCACCCAGCAAATCGCGCTTGAAATGCGACTCCGTCGGCGCTTGCGGCAATTCTCCGGTCACGGACCAAGTGAGTGTCATGTTGTCGAGATCAACGTCGAGCCGCATATCGGCATACGCGCCGTGCTTGTCAAACCCGAAGTATTTCTGCCAGGCCTCCAGATCCAGAATCGAGGGCGAGCCGGGCAAGGATAGCCAGTTGAGTCCCCGTCCGACCGCTTGGTTCTCATCCGCGACGCCGCCCCAGTCGGGTGTATACAAGTTCCAGTCCGCGATATTGTCCGGGTTGGGGAAGTCAATAGATTTGCCGCAACGATAAAAGATATTACTAAGTGCAGCATTATGGCGGGAGGTTCCGCCACGGGTGCCAACAATGCGCGATTCCACAGTGCGAAACTTGATCGCCGCGTCCTGCGTCATTCCGATCAGGTTGTAAGCGACCACGGTGTCATCGCTGCCATCAATGGTGATACCCCAGCCACCATGTGGTGGCATGTTATAGGATCCGCCGCCCTTGCCTTCGGTCGCCTTCCAGATGATGTTGTTATCCAGCATGTTGCGCTGGTGGGACGCTTCCAGATAAATACCGCCACGCAGCGTTTCCAGAGTGTCTCCCATCACGTTTCCGGTCACGCGCGTATTCGCATTCAGGTAATCCAGCCAGATCGCCTCCGCATGGATCAGGTGGCGAATCACATTATTCCGCAGCAGGCAGTTTCTTGCCGTATGAAGTTTGATCCCGCCTGTTTCCCAAATCAATTCCACGTCCTGCCACCCGACGTGTTCAATTAGATTGAACTCAATCAGAGTATCTTCCACGCCCATGCCCGCAATACCGCACACTCCAGCATCGTCGATGTGATTCCGGCGCACAATGGTATGGCCGGTGACAGGAGGAGCTCCCATATCCCAGTCCTGCGCGCCGATATCCAGCGCCACGGAATTAGCGTGCCGCAAAACGCAGTCTTCAATAATCCAAAACGCCCCTCGGCTGGTGGAAACCATGCCGCGCTGTGGGACTGGAAACGCGTTTGCCGCGTGCTCAAAGGTGATGCCTTTCACGCGAATGTACTTCAGTCCGCGCGTGATTGGGGCGAATACCTGCTCCTGGGTCACAAGCTCCACTTCATGCTTAGCCGGATCTGCATCCCCGGGAAGCCGTACATGAATTGTGAGTCCGTCGTGCTCGCACCAGAAGGCACCGTCTTTCTCAGCCAGTTCGTGGTAGAGCTCCACCTGCTCCAGTTTTTGCCCGTCCACAAAGACCATTCCGCGGCGCAAAAGGTGCCGTCTTAATTCCTCGGGCTTTGGCATCAGGTACACGCGATCCTGCATCATGTTGACCATGCCGAATGGGTTGTACCCATGAATGTCCAGGTCGTCCAGTCGCCGCTGGTAGATTTCTATCGAGACCGGTGAAATGTTCCGGCCCAACTTGTACTCCGTAGATGGCTGCCAACCCGTCCTGACTACGCGCGAACCCTTGACGATGACGTTGGCGCCGGGCTCCGCTTCGTAACTGATGATCTTGTCGGGACCTGTGCCGCCGCGCACCGGAGTGACGCGCTCCCGATAAACACCTTTACGAATAATGACCCGCTCGCCGGGCTGCAGTACCTGTGCCGCCTTGTTAATCGTGGCAAAAGGGCGTTCGTTTGTTCCTGGGTTGGAGTCAGATGCGGCCGGGTTCCGGTTATCCACGAAATACGTTTTGGCGAAATTGACCGGCTGCTCCCATGAAACAAACTCCTGGCCGTTGGGAAGCAGCACGCCCGTCCTGTTTCCTGCACTGATCACCGACGAGTTTCGCCGCAATTGGCTGAACACGCTGAGGAACACGGATTTGTACTGTACAGGGTCAGGCGCTTGCTGCGCCAGGGACGGGCTGACAAGCGCAAAAACGCCGATCGCACAAGCGACTCTTCTCAGCATATGAATTCCGACCATCATTATTGCGCTCACGTCTGCACGCGGCAGTTAATTGTGAATCAAAAAAGGTGAGGCACCCACGTTTTCATGGCCATTTAGGAGGCGTTAAGGTCCGGCGAAAACAGCCGCTCCCACGGAACATGCCGCAAATAAGGTTTCCCGGAGTGGTAATTTACCATATTTTGCGCCGCTTGGCAGACCAAATCGAATCCGAGTATTGCGCGCGCATTCAATTGATACAGAACCCCGAGATCGGAAGGATGATCCATGAACTCAGCGTATTTTCGAGTGGCCGCCTGCACCTGCCGGCTCGATACTGAGAATCCATCCAACGCCTTGTTCAGTTCCGCGACAAATTGCTGATGCGACAGCTTGCCGCGATCCTTGAATGCCTTATCCAATATCAAATAAGCCTTTCGCATCGTCACCAGCGCGGAGATGTAGTCGCGGTAAGATTCTGTCCGGTTGATCGTGTAGCGAAGTTCGTAGTCGCCACGCGGGGCAACGTTCGGCAAAGCCGCGCGCATTTCTTCCAGCGCTTTATTCAAATAGCCGATGGAGCCCTGGAATCGAACAATCGTGTCAGGCAGTTCCGTGATGAATCCCTTCCAATCGGAGATCGTGGGTCCATCAAAGGCATCGGGTTGGGTGAAGAACCGGTGCCCCATGTGAACTTCCGGCAGCGATGTGCAACAATTCATCATCGTGTACAGATACCAGTAGCTGTTGTAGGCAACGTATTCCTGATTGTCTTCGAGCGCCATGAAGGCGCGGTACATTGCCGGCGCCGCCTTATCGCCAAACAGCCGGCTCGAATAGCCTTTGTAAAAGTCCTCGGGCCCCAATTGCGGAGCCCATGCGGCCTTAGCGAGGAAAGAGCTGTTGGTTTCTGTCCCGCGAATGCGATCGATCTGTCCGGCGAAGCCCGCTAAGCCGTATTTCAAGCCATCGGCAAAAATTTTGTCGTTGACGCTATACTGCCGCACGCTGAACTGCATTCCCATCATTTCAAAGTCATCGTCCACGCGCGGCTCAATCGTTCTTTCACGCTCTCCCATATCGCCGAATATTTGCATGGGAAGGCCCGCCGGAGTCCACACGCCGCTGGACTCCATATCGGTAAAGGGAACGTCTTTCGGCAACAGCTTGTCAAATAACGGCAGCGCATATCCGCGTCCAACGCCCATGAGCCCGATTTTCGCATGGGGCGTCATCACGTCCCGCTGTTTTAGCAGGTACTGGAACAGATCGAAGTAGCCGATATTCGAATCCACTACCAAATCGGAATCCTGGGGAATGTCGATGACCCAGGGAATTCTCGCTTTCCGCAACTCGAAGAACTCAGGGCGTTTCTGCTCAAAGAAAGCCCGGTGCTTTTCATTGTTAAGCTCTGGATACATCTCGCCCACGTTCAAAAAATACCCCTCGGCCTCAGGATAGGTGTCGATAAGCGCTTTCAACCGACTCACTTGAATTTCGCGATTGGTCTGGTCCAGAGGATGGACGAACGCTCCGGCCAGATTCATGAAGGGAAGACTTCCGATTTCTTCGCAATATCGCGCCAAGTTGGGTGGTAATGCATCCAGTTCCACGGCCAGCCACACTTTGATTCCTCGTTGGTTGGCGTGCCGGATGATTTTGTGCAACAGCTCCTCCGCGACCTGAAAAGCCTGGTCGGACGTTTCGACATTTTGCATTTCTGGCGGGGCAAGTCTGTGAAACTTAAAGCGATCCTTGCCAATCGAAACATCATCGGTGGTTCGCGAGCCAAATCCACCGTAAGTCCACGTCATGAAACCGCTCTCCTTCGCGGAAACGTCGCCAAGCATCGCAGTCTCGCCCTTGTAACTAAATTTCAACCACGGCTCGTAAGAGAACCACCAGAACTGCATGTAATTGCACTTCATCTTCGCCATTTGGTCGATCAACCTGGCGTAGTCGTCGTAGGAGAACATCGTGGAATTCTCGTAGCCACCAGCCTGGACAAGAAATCCTCGTCTGGACATTGCTGGTTCCATGCGCACATCGAGGTCCGGAACCACCAGCTGACCGCGTGGTTCCGGGAGGATGTCGCCCGTAAGACGAAACATGACCCCAAGCCGTTCGATGAATTCATACACGCCATAGAGTGTGGACAGGCCGTCGTTCCCGGCGATGACCACGATGGCTCGATTCCTCATCCGGCCAGATTTGATCAGAAATCCGTCGGTCTTGAGGCTTGCGAAATCCAGTTGCAGAGCTGATGCCGTTTCCTTTGCGGCTTTGTTTGCCGCCACGCCGCCCACGATCAGCATCGATTCCTGCGAGGTCGTGGTTGCGATTTCAGAGTCCGAAACGATCTGGACCGTTGCGCCGGAGAGGATCTTCAAATATTTGGCGAGTTCGGCCGCCGCAAACTGATAAGTCTCGTTGGACCGCTCACCCAGGACAATTGAGACTTGAGCCTGCCCGGCCGAGGCGATCACTATTTGTCCTGACCGTTGCGCGGCCGCGTGCGCATGCTGAGGGGCAAGACAATTGGCAAAGAATTGCGTCGCTGCAAAAAGGGTGTGCAGGATCACACGATGAGGACTGAAAACTGCGGCATGACGCATTTTCGGAATCCTTCAGCTTTGATTGCTCATCAATCAAATTTTGGATTGCAGGAAATTCTGACGGCCTATATATACCACATCTGGCGCGTTACGACTCTGAACAGGGATTGCAGGTTCCGGACACGGGTGGTGATTGTGCCGCAGAACGCGACAAGGCCTGCGCATAAGCTCTTTTCCGTACCGAAACCTACTTCTCGGCGCGTTTTTTGCGGATTTCTTCGAGCCTCTTCTTCAAATACTGTTCGTACTCCTCTTTGAGCTTGGGGTCCTTCGGTGAACCATAGATTTCACTGGATTTGTATTTGCCCTCGTCGAATTTCTTCTTCGTCCATTCATCGTGAACGTGGATTTCATCAGCGCGATCCAATACTTCCCGCACCAATTGCGGTGGAATGAAGTACACACCTTCGCGGTCACCAACCACGAGATCTCCGGGCATAACGGTGGTTGTGCCAATGCGGATGGGCACATTGATTCCCGTGAGCATCACATTGCCGATGGGGGTAGGATCGGCGGCTCGAAAGTACGCGGGCAGGTCAATCTCTGCAATTCCATCGAGATCACGAATACTCCCATCCACGACGAGCCCCCCGCCGCCGGTTGCCTTAATCAAATAGTAGAACAGATTGTCTCCCACAATCGTCCCGTTCACTTTTTTGCCGAACATGTCCACGACGAGAACATCGCCGGGCTGCAGCATGTCGATAGCCACCTGATTGGTCAATCCTGCGAGCCCGCGGGTTTTTGCCTTGGCTTTGGCAATTTCGTCTACATCAGAGCGCAACGGCATGAATTCCACGGTGAAGGCGCGTCCTGCCATGGTCTTGCCCGGATGCAGCACTTGGAAGCCGTCTACGTATTGGTTGTTGAACCCTTCTTGCTGCATTGTCGTCCATATGTCCTCCGCAGAGAGGTCGTGCGCTCTTTCCAGCAAGTCCGCCGGTATTTTTGGCCTGCCGTCCGGAAACCGATCAAACGGTTGTTGTGCGGTATAGTCTATGAGTTCTTGCTTAGAAAACGTGAAGAGCTGTCCCCGAACGGTTCTCGGCGAAGAAAAAAGAAAGGCCAAGACGCACAGGGCTCCCTTCATGATTTTACCGACTAAACTGTTGTTCGCGATCATCATTCCCTCCATACTTTGCGGAATCGCGCCTCGCGCGTTTGTGTTAAGCTCCCGCTCGCAAGTTTGCCCTCGCGCCAGAAACTCTCAAATATGCGTTCGTCTGTCAAACGAGACTGTCGCCTTCGGGCTTACAAAAATATCCTGAGGGAAGACCGGCTTAGGAAAAATACGGGCAGTAGACGCGGCTTGTGGCTAGCAGCTTCGTAAGAATTTGCCTGACAAAGGACAAACGGGTGTGACCAAACCTAACAGTTCTGTCATGAATCGTTTCCTTACGGCCTCCCTTTGCAGCAGTCGGCGGGGCCATACTACCCGAAGCGATCGAGGCTTATCCCAAAAACGTCAATACCAACTCACTCCCATCCAAACTCAAAATCACCATCTGCGCGTAGCGACGACGTAAAGCCAGGACCAGGCCCTTGTCCGCTCATTCGCATCGACACCGATCAGGGCGTAGGTATCGAAATGGTCGTCGACACTCCGGGCACAGTCACGAATGCGACCGACATCAGTGAATGGCAAGCGCACCAACTTCCGCATCTGCGGCTGGGTATGGAAGTGACAGACAGAGATATCGCCATGCTCGATGGTGGACGAGAGGGGATTCGAACCCCCGGCCTCCTCGTTGCGAACGATGGGGAAAATAAGCTAAGGCTAGGCGCCACAATCACTTAGCTATTTTCATGGGGCCCTTAATTGGCAAACCTGGCAAACCGGTTTTCTCTCTGTCCTTTCAGTG
>WNFQ01003031.1_pt1 | contig 24194 bp, 27 predicted proteins | sample 5400171 | NCBI WGS metagenome assembly WNFQ01 (sample SAMN13153356, study PRJNA577476) | soil metagenome | isolation source: 20 cm soil under Madrone tree | place: USA:California | collected 2016-06-14
GTTCTTCTAATAAGCAGATCACCGGATCGGCTGCCTGGTCGTCAAACTCGGTGCTATTGGCGCCTTTGAGGCCACAGACATGACGCGCAAATTCGATAGTGGCGACTTGCATGCCTAAGCAAAGTCCCAGGTAGGGAATCCGTTGCTCGCGCGCGTAGCGGCAAGCGACGATCTTACCTTCGACTCCGCGATCACCGAATCCGCCCGGAACAATGATTCCGGCTACTGCACCGAGGAATTTAGCCGGATTCTGATTCTCAAAATCTTCCGAATCGAGCTTTAAAATTTCTACACCACAATCGTTGGCTGCTCCAGCGTGAGTGAGCGATTCGTAGATGCTCTTATAGGCATCCTGGAGATCAATGTATTTGCCTACCACCGCCACTTTCAGCTGCTTGCGCGGATGAACTACGCGCTGAACGAACTTGCGCCACTCGGACATATCTGCCGGAGAAGTATCGAAGCGAAGGAGCCGGCAGATCGTCTCATCCAGTTTTTCATCCTGCAGAGTGAGTGGGAGTTCGTAGATAGTATGTTCTACATCTCTTACTTCGACTACAGCGGGAAGCGGGACGTTACAAAACAGGGATAGTTTTTGTCTGACCTCGAGCTCCAGCGGCCATTCCGTGCGACAAAGAAGCACGTTTGGGTGCAGACCGATCTCTCGCAGTTTAGCGATACTCTGCTGAGAAGGTTTTGTCTTCAATTCGCCGGCAGCTTTGATATACGGCACCAGCGTTACGTGCATGATAATTACGTTCTCGGGACCGACCTCCAGCTGGAATTGACGAATGGCCTCTAAGAAAGGTAGACCTTCAATGTCGCCGGTCGTACCCCCGATTTCAGTGATGATAACGTCAGCTGGATGCTCGTTTGCCATCCTGGTGATCCGGCCCTTGATCTCGTCGGTCACGTGCGGGATCACTTGAACGGTCTTACCCAGATAGTCACCGCGCCGTTCCTTGGCTAAAACGGTCTCGTAAACCTGTCCGCTGGTCACATTGTTGGCTCGTGAGAGGACAGTCTTGGTGAAACGCTCGTAATGGCCCAGGTCAAGATCAGTTTCGGCTCCGTCGCTTAAGACATAAACTTCGCCGTGCTGGAAAGGGCTCATCGTGCCTGGGTCCACGTTGAGATACGGATCGAATTTCTGCATGATTACTCGAATCCCACGGTGTTCCAGCAACGTGCCCAACGCAGCTGCAGCCAATCCCTTGCCCAATGAACTAACCACTCCTCCTGTTACAAAAATGTATTTCATTTCACTCTGATGCCGGCCCGGGGGTGCCGACGTTGGCCCACCTCATGGCCACGATCATCGGCCGGCCGGAGCTGCAGAGGTGCCACCATCGCTTAAAATTTGACGTTCGATCGCCCTGGCATCCTCCGGCGTATCCACACCGATCGAACCGCTCTTTGAAATAACGACGCGAATCTTCATGCCATTTTCCAATGCGCGCAACTGTTCGAGCTGTTCCGTCGTTTCCAGGGGACTCGGCGCCAACCGGACAAATTCTAACAATGCTCTCCGACGATATCCATAGATGCCAAGGTGTCGGAGCCAACCGGGCCCATTTTCCGAGCGAGGGAATGGGATTTTGCTTCGCGAGAAGTAAAGAGCCCAGCCTTCCCGATCCATCACTACTTTAACGATGTGCTCGCTCTCGGCTTCCGCTGGAGATACCGGTGTCGCGGCGGTGATTAAGTCCATCTTCGGATCGCGCTGTATTTTCTTTACTAGCCGGCGCAATAGCTGCGGATCGATGAGCGGCTCGTCTCCTTGAACATTAAAAATAAGGGAGGTTTTCTTCATCTTTTTTGCCACTTCCGCGATGCGATCTGTGCCGCTCTTGTGTTCGGAGGCGGTAAGGGCAACCTCTGCGCCAAACTGGAAAGCCGCGTCTACGATGCGTATGTCGTCGGTAGCAATGATAACTTGATCGAAAGCTTTAGCTTCGAGACAGCGAGACCAGACGTGCTGGATGAGAGGCTTGCCGGCAATGCCGTGTAACGGTTTTCCGGGAAAGCGGGTCGATCCCCAACGGGCCGGAATAATGGCGACGACCCTGCTCATGAGCGAAGTTTGTACCTGAGCGGCTAGCGTAGAATCAAGCTCTTGCAAAGAAATTAGCCAGAGGAACTGCTCGAAAGCGCCGAATTGCGCGATTTAGCCGTTAGTTACCTGGCTTCTGAGATTGTTTAAGCCGCCTGAATTAAAATGAATTCAACCGCTTCCGGGAAGTTCCGCGCTAGCCTAACTCCTTCCCGAGGCTCCTTTTCCTTGGTTCCGATCAAAATCGTTGCTTTCACACCGGCTCTAAGTCCGGCCTCGACATCAGATGCGCTATCTCCAACCATGAAACAAGCAGCTAGATTGAGGCCCAGATCGTTGGCCGCCTCGATTAACATTCCCGGTCCAGGCTTCCTCCGATCAGTAGCTTCGTCTGGATGATCTGCACAGAAATAGGTGGCATCAATCATTTCAGGTCCGGCCTGTTGCTCGAAAGCAGCTTGAACTTTCCAGAATGTCTCCTCTTCGAAATAACCGCGACCGATCCCGCTCTGATTGGTCACAACTACTAGTTTAAATCCATTCTCCTTTAATTTTCTGAGCGATTGGGCCACACCTGGCAGGATCTCCACCTTGGCGGGGTCAGAACAGTAAGGAACGTTGTGTATGAGCGTACCATCACGGTCCAGGAAAACTGCTTTAGCGAGGCTCATGATGATTATGAGAGCAGAAGACGTCTCGTAGTTCTTGCAGCGTAACTGTGGCCGTTCCAAATTTTGCTACGGCGACGCTGCTGGCATAGTTAGAAATTTCGGCCGCTTCCATCGCTGTTGCACCTGAGAGCAGTGCCAATGTATAGAACGCGATCGCGGTGTCGCCAGCTCCCGACAAATCGTAAACCTCTCTCGCTCGTGAAGGAATGTGGTACGGAGATTTTTCCGGAGTAAACAACATCATTCCTTGCTCTCCCAGGGTGATAAGAAGTTGTTTGGGTCCCCAGATCTTCAGCAGTTTTGCACCAATGGCGAGAAGCGGCTGATCCTTGGTCGGATGTTCCGCTGGTTCCTTCCACGGTTCGTTGGCGGCGGAAAAGGCCTCGCTCCGATTTGGCTTAACTGCCGTAATCCCTCTCCACTGAAGGTGATTTCCCGGGTTTGGGTCCGCGGTGATCGTCTTTTTCGCAGCAAGTAGGGCAATTTTGTCGATGAACGATTGTTGCAAAAAACCCTTTCCGTAGTCTTCCAGAATAATGGCGTCAATCTGAGGGAGCAGTCGTTTGAGCGTTTCGATGCAGGAGTCTTCGATTGCTTGGGTCAAAGCCCAGGTCCGTTCTCGATCAACGCGCACAACCTGCTGTTGGCGAGCGATGATTCGTGTTTTGACAATCGTTTGGAATGTTGCAGCGACCTGGATTGCCTCATGACGAATGCCGGTCTCCTCCAGAATCTTGCGAAGCTGTGCCCCGGCCCCGTCTTCCCCAATCAGGCCCATCACATACGCCTCCGTGCCGCATTCACGCACATTGCGAGCTACGTTAGCCGCACCTCCAGGATAGTACGATTCGCGAAGCACCTCGACTACTGGAACTGGTGCCTCAGGAGAGATGCGGGAGACACGTCCCCAGACAAATTCGTCCAACATCAAATCACCCACTACCAGGACCCGTTTGCTCGGGAACTGATCCAGGATTTGGTCTAATCGGTTCAAATTCATCGAAGATCCTTCGGTTTGGAGAAATGGTAGCGCTGTTCGCCCAGGTCAAGCTAAACTCTCTTAGGTCAGCGAGTTGAGCCAGGAAAGCTGCCGATCACGCTCATGTGATTCGCCGTTTGCTCAAAACGCAGTTTGCTTTTAGGCTGCGCCCGATATTTCGAGAGCCTGGCATTTAAAAACGGGAGATTTTAAGTGCTTACTGCCGAAACCGATCTCGCTTCTCGATTATCTTTTCCAAGAAAGATGAAAAGGATCCTTTTTCCATTGGTTATTGCGATTGCGGCGAGTGTTCCTCGCTTGGCGGTAGCCGACGCCCCAGCTCGACAAATCGACTTGAACCGCTTTCCGGCGACAAAATTGGACAATGTCGTTGTGCCTCTACCAAGCGAGGTTTTCAACGTGCTCGATAAATTAGGTACGCCGGATTGGCGCGGTGAACTGCGAAACCCAAACATAAACAATCGAGGAGAACGCGCGCAGATAGCTTTGTTGCTGGGCTCGGTGGTAGCCGAGGGTTTTGTTGCGGTCGAAGCAACCGATCGGGAGCGAGTCAAGCAAGTTGGTCGCGATGTATTGCAACTCGCTCGCGCCATTGGGGTCGAAAAAACGGTCCTAGCTCGAACCAACTCGATCTTGACCAAAGCAGATTCGGATGACTGGGTCGGTGTTCGCCGCGAACTGGACGGTGCTCTTTCTGATGTGAAGAATGCGATGATCCAATTGCGCGATGATCAGTTGGCCCATCTCGTTAGCCTCGGTGGATGGCTGCGAGGAACGGAGGTGCTCACGTCAATTGTGGGCAAAAGTTACTCGGCCGACGGCGCTGATTTGTTGAATCAGCCCGATCTCCTGAAATACTTCCAAGAAAGATTGGCCGGGATGCCGCCGCGGCTACGGAACAATCAATTGGTCAGCAAGGTTCAGAAGGGCCTGGACGAAATTTCCCCACTCATTAACCAGAAGATCACACCGGCTTCGGTGAAGCGAATTCACGATATAACCGGCGATGTAGTGAAGGCGGTTAATTCGAAGGCTTAAGAACGTTTGTGAGACGATTATTTATTGCAATCGGCGTTCTGGCGGCGCAGGCGGCGGTCTACGCTACCGTCGATGACGCGATTTCTCGAGCCATGGAAGCGATTGATCCCTATGTGAAGCAGGGATACGCGGTGCGCCAGGACGAATGGGGTGGAGATTTGGGGGTCAAACAGCAACAGGCAATCACTCACACTTTGTTCAAAGGCAATGATTATTGGTTTTGCATGGGAACCGATGTGGATAACGCCCGCATCTCAATCCATGTTTATGATGCTCGAGGAAAACTCGTTGAGAATGATGCATGGCAAAAAGGTCATTTTGCCGCCGCGCGCGTCATCGCTCCCGCAACCGGCACTTTCGTATGCCGCATTTATTCCTTGCTTTGCATCGCGCTCAGTTTTCGATACACGGTAGGTTCTGCGTTGATCATCGTGAGAGCTACTGCATGTCGATGAGCTACTTTTCCCGGAGCGTCACGATCTCATAGGACCCAAGATGGTGGAGTCAGAAACGCTTCAGTTTGAGAATGGGCGGGCGCTGCAAAACTTGTACGCGAACGATCTTCGACTCTTGCAGACACTGGAAGAGAAGCTCGATCTCAAAGTGACCACCAGAGATGGGTGGCTTCGGCTGCAAGGGGAGCGCAACAACATCGAGAAGGCCCGCCAGCTTTTCGGTCAGCTGGAGGCAGCGCGACAGCGGGGCATGCAGATTCACCGGCTGACCTACGTCCAAGCAATTCAGGCAAGCGATATTGTCTTTGGGATCGGCCCAGCCGGCACTGGAAAGACTTATTTGGCGATGGCGATGGCAGTGGAAGCATTGAAGCGGGAAACCGTCAAGCGTGTCATTCTGACTCGTCCCGCAGTTGAAGCAGGCGAAGCCCTTGGTTTCCTACCAGGTGATCTTCAGGAGAAAATCTTTCCCTATTTGCGTCCCCTCTATGATGCATTGTATGATATGATTTCGGCGGAGGAGATTCAGAAGTTCATGGATCGAGGTGTAATCGAGATCGCCCCGCTGGCTTATATGCGCGGGCGGACGCTCAACGATGCCTTTGTCATCCTTGACTGGGGGCGGACTCTAAGTGCGTGGTTACGGGGGATCAGACGCAGATCGATCTTCCGCCGAATAAAACATCCGGATTGATCGAGGCGTTGCAAGCGCTGCGGGGAGTAGCCGGTATTGAATTTATAGAATTTTCAGAACGCGATGTCGTACGGCATTCTCTTGTGAAATTCATCATTAACGCCTACAAAGCGTTCAGGGAGAAACAAGGTTCGTCCCGATAGCGTGCAGACAAGCTAAACTAAAATTCTTAAAGGGTATGTTTGGATCACAGGACAGGAAGCGATTGGTAAAAAAAGGGCTTGCTTGCAACAAGCAAAGACGCAAGCCAGCACAGAAGGAGTGGATCCGCAAGCTCGAGTCAAACCCGTGGGTGAAAACCGGAATGTTTGCTACCTTCGTTCTGGTATTGGGTTTCCTCATATTCTCTCGAGAGCACCCGGAACCGGCGAAATATTTTCTTATTGGTCTGCTGGTGTTTATCATCGCGTTGGCCCAACTTTGGATCAATTTTCCCGAGACTTTTCACAAGAATTCTCGGATCGCTTTGGTTTTTGGGGTCATGCTTTTGCACCTGTGCGTTGCGAAGCTGATCATGGTATTTTGCAGCGATCCGCATGGAACATTGCGGCCCGAGATCGGGGTATTGCTGATCCCGTATGCGTTGGCGCCGCTCGTGCTGTCAGTGCTGCTGGGCAAGAACTACGGTATCTACGCGGCTGTCTTCGTCAGTCTTTGGAGTTCCATCCTCTTTCGCGGGGTTGACGCAGTACTGCTCGTGATGTCGCTCATTAGCGGCTTCATCGCTGTGTTTGTTACAATTCAAGTACGCAGGAGAAGCCGTCTTTTGCGGGCCGGTTTTTATGTTGGACTGGCTACCTGGCTGCTGGCCGTATCGTTCGGAATCATCTCGATCTCCTGGCTGCAATTGCCCGATATGGACTGGGGCATGTTCGGTAAACAATCTCTCGCCGCGATCTTGAATGGCATGTTGACCGGAATGGCGGTGGGCGGCGCTTTGCCGCTTTTGGAGTCACTATTCCAGATTACTACGGACATGTCTTGGCTGGAAATGGCCGATCGTAACCACCCCGTTCTTTTGCGGCTTAGTCTCGAGGCTCCCGGTACCTGGCATCACAGCGACGTGGTAGCCGACCTCGCAGAGGTTGCGGCCAACCGAATCGGCGCCAATGGAACATTGTGCCGCGCTTGCGCCTATTTTCATGACATCGGCAAGCTGGTAAAGCCAAACTACTTCTCGGAAAATATTGTTGGGGACGAAAACCCCCACGATGATTTGGCGCCGACAATGAGCGCGTTGATCATTATCGCTCACGTGAAAGAAGGCGTCGATATCGCTCTAAAATATGGGCTGAATCAAAAGGTAATCGACGTTATCCAACAACACCATGGGACTTCTTTAGTCAGCTATTTTTACAAACGAGCGCTGCAACAACAGCGGGACGCACGTGAGGGTGGCAAAATCATGAATATTCGGGAGGAGGATATCCCGGAGGTTCGAGAGGAAAGCTTTCGTTATAGCGGACCTAAGCCGCAATTCAAGGAAAGCGGAATTATCAGCCTGGCCGATGCCGTGGAGAGCGCAGCCCGTAGTCTGGATAAGCCGACGCCGCAAAAGATCGAGCAGCTGGTGAATGAGATCATCAATAAACGGATTGCGGAAGGTCAGCTGGACGAATGCGATCTAACCTTAAAGGAAATTCGAGCAATTGCCGAGACTTTCCGGTTCACGTTGCAAAACATGCTGCATACCCGGATTAAGTATCCCAAGGACGAGGAGAAGGCCGAACAAGAGTCTCGCCGGTTGCGCAATCTGCCGCCGGCATCGGCCGCCTGATGCCCGGGATTTCGTTGCTTAATCGGCAGCGCGCGCGAACGATCGATCTTCAGCCGCTATCCCGATTTGCGCAACGCGCTCTGGAAAAGGTGGAAGCGGTTGAGCGAACCCCTTTGCCTGCGGAAATCGTAGCTGTTCTGGTGTCCGACCGACGAATCTCGGCCATGCATCTACAGTTTATGCAGATTGCTGGCCCGACTGACGTGATCACTTTTCAGCACGGTGAGATCATCATTAGCGTTGAGACCGCACATCGTCAGGCGACCCAACTTGGCAAAGAGTTGTTGCCGGAGCTATGTCTCTATCTGCTCCACGGGCTACTTCATCTGGCGGGATACGATGACACCACCGATTCCGGATTTCGAGAGATGCAGCGATTACAGCGAAGATTAATGCGGGAAATCGGTTCGACTTTCAACAAAAGGTCGCGAAGACAGATTTGAACAGGAGCTCACAGAGATCTCAAAGAGGGTAGCATTTGAAAAATGTGGGACGTAATGAAAGCGGATTTCCTCTCTGAGATCTTTGCGATCTCGTTGTTAAGAATCCTTCTCTGCGGCCTCCGGTTGGAGGCTCACGATCCCCCCGGTACAATTGATCGCGTCGCGCATTTCGCTGGCTACGGCGCTCCCGCTACCGTTCATCTTGCTCTCCAGCTTCCTTAGCGCTCGAATCCGTTCCAGAACCGGGGGATGAGTGAAGTGCAATCCGACGAGCAGGGGGTGCGGTGTCAGATTTGAAAGACTGTCTTTGCTAAGTTTCTTCAGAGCGAGGGTCAGCGCTCCTGGTTCTCCGGTCGTTTCGCCTGCGAAGCGATCCGCTTCAAATTCGTGACGGCGACTCAAAAAATTCAGTACCACCCCTAAAATGATCGCGAGCGGTTGCACCAGGAGGGAGAAAAGCGCGAAACCGACGTAGTAAGAGGGATGGGTGACTCCGAACGCTGCGTACAGTTCCGGCCGAGAAAGGCAGAGGGACGCCAGAACAAACAAAAAACAAAGGTTAATTTGTGCGAAAACAAAATGCTGGATCACGTGGCGACGTTTGAAGTGGCCAACTTCATGAGCCAATACCGCGATTAGCTCTGGTACTGAATGATTTTCGATCAGTGTATCGAAGAGCGCGATCCTCTTGTTCTTTCCGAAGCCGGTGAAAAAGGCGTTTGCTTTTGAGGAACGACGTGAGCCGTCGATGACCAAAAGATCCCGGAGCGGGAACTTTTGTTTGTGGCAATAGGTCAAGATGGCTTCCCGCAATGCTCCAGCCGGCAACTGAGAAAACTTGAAGAAGAGCGGCAGAATCACTGTGGGTGCGAGGTACATCAGCAGAATTGAAACCGCCGCCGTGAGTAACCAAGCTACCGGCCAAATCTGAAGACCGAAGCGTTCCAAGAGATTGAGCACAATGGTGAGAAAGCCGACCGTGAGCAAGGCGGCTAGGGCCCAGCCTTTCAGCCGATCGAGCACAAAAGTCTTCAGCGTGGCGCGATTAAACCCGAACCGTTGTTCGATAACAAAGATCGCATATGCCTCGAAAGGGAGTTCTAAAAGCTCTCGGGCAGCTGCCAAAGTTCCCAGATAGAGTATGCCGGTGACGACGGGCCCTTGATGGAAGCTCCTCAACCAGATATCAAGTCGCTCAAAACCGCCCAGACTCCAGAAAAGCAGCAAACAGCCGAGATCGAAAGTGGCGGAGACTAATTCAAATCGAGTTTTTGCTTGGAGATAGCGCTGCGATTCCCGATAGCGATTCGGCTCATAAACGCCGAGAAACTCAGCTGGCACTTTGTCTCCTAAGTTTCTAACATTCAGGACTTTAGCCACTGAATCCAAGAGGTAATACCCGATTAAGCAACAAAGGATGAATACGGCTACCATTCAAAAATCAGTTGTTAGAGTTGCGGCCTGTAACCTGGCCCAAGAGAATATTCAATTCCAATCTTTCTCGTACCGTTATGAGTAGGAGTTGCAAAATACCACCTATTACGATTGCAAAATACAAACCGCTTGCGCTTGACTGATCGGTTTAGTAGATTGTTTAGCTAAATGAAACAATGCGAGTCAAGGCTCAAACTCTTGCGTACCGCCCACGAGCTCATCTGGCGTCAAAGCTATGGCTCGGTAGGTGTTGACCAGATTTGCGAGCAATCCGGGGTAAAAAAAGGAAGTTTTTACCATTTCTTTCGATCGAAATCTGAATTAACGGTGGCGGCCTACGAGTATCACTGGGACCAACTGCGGGCTTCTCTGGATCGGGTCTTTTCTGTGCAAAGGACTCCGCTTGAGCGGCTTGATTCGTATTTTAATCAGATATATCAAAATCAGAAAGAGCGCTTCGAGCGGGTTGGCCGATTGCTCGGGTGTCCCTTCGTTTCGCTTGGGTGCGAGTTGAGCACACAGGACGAAAGTATCCGAAAGATGGCTCAACAGATCAGCGAAGGGAAGTGTCGTTACTTGGAAGCTACGCTTCGCGATGGTATAGAGCGCGGCGACATCCCTCCCAGAGACCCGCAGATTCTCGCACGCGAGTTGCACTCATATCTGGTTGGGATCGTACAAGAAGCTAAAATCGCGAACGACCTGCGAGTATTGGAACGAATGCGGCCCGGTGCTTATCGGATGCTTGGTTTGGGTGAGCCTGAGCTCGTTTCCTGATCAGCTATTTTTCTGATCTGCGGTCTTCGCTCGATTTTCTTGCGATCTGTCCGATCGTGCATTGAATCAACAGTGCGGACTTGCGTTCGACGCATGCCGAATGCGGGAATAACAATACACAAAAACGATTATGGCACTAAAACCACTGTATGCAGCATCGGCGACTGTAACTTCCGGACGGGAAGGCTCCGGGGAAACTTCGGATGGCAACGTGAAAGTAACGTTTAATCCTCCGAAAGAGTTGGGCGGTAACCCGAAACCAGGCTCAACCAACCCGGAACAATTATTCGCTTTAGGCTACGCTTCTTGTTTCGGCCAGGCCGTCAAAGTAGTGAGTGGGCAACAGCATGTCGCGATCAAAGACGTGAAGGTTCGTTCGGAAGTAACTCTCGGTAAGACGGATGCGGGCGGATTCGGCTTAGCGGTCAAACTGGCGGTTCATCTACCTGGAGTAGAACACGGCCAAGCCGAGAAAATAGTCCACGCGGCGCATCAAATTTGTCCTTATTCCAACGCGACGCGAGGCAACATTGACGTTCAGCTAGCCGTCGAATAACCAGCCAGCGCCGACATGGACTTAGAGCTGAGCGGTAAATCGGCCTTGGTAACCGGTTCCACTGCGGGAATCGGATTTGCCATCGCGCGGGGACTAGCTCGCGAGGGAGCGCGAGTGATTATCACCGGTCGAACCGAGAAGCGAGTGAACGCGGCGATCGATGCGATCAAGAAGAAGCACGGGTCCGCGGAAATAGAAGGTTTCGTCGGAGATCTTAGTCTGGCCGAGGTCGCTGCCAGATTGACCTCGGTATACTCCGAGCTTGACATATTGATCAATAATCTCGGCATTTTTGAACCGAAGCCGTTCGTAGAGATTACCGATCAGGAATGGATGCGTTTCTTTGAGGTGAACGTCCTTTCAGGAGTACGGCTATCTCGTTTTTACCTTCCAAGAATGCTTAAAAAGGATTGGGGGAGAATCATTTTCATCTCGAGCGAGTCAGCGCTGCAGATTCCGGCAGAAATGATCCATTACGGCACGACGAAGACCGCCCAATTAGCAGTCTCGCGAGGACTTGCCGAATTGACGGTCGGCTCAGGTGTCACCGTGAATTCCATCCTGCCCGGACCAACTGCTTCGGAAGGCGTGAGCGAGTTTGTGGATCGGCTCTCCAACCAAGCAAATCAATCAGCGTCCGATTTTGAAAAACAATTTTTTGAAAAGATGCGACCGACCAGTTTGCTGAAGCGTTTTGCTTCCACCGAAGAGGTGGCTAACCTGGTGGTTTACGTTTCCAGTCCGCTGGCGTCAGCTACCAACGGGGGTGCGCTGCGGGTAGATGGTGGGGTAGTGCGCACAATTATTTGAAGCCCGCGAGAAACGATTAGGTCATCCATGGATCATTCGGAATCCATCCAGTTCCATGAGGCGCCGGGATCGCAAAAGTTACACCAAGCCGGTATTTCAATTCACCACGATTTCGAGCCGGGCGATTTGGGTCAGCTCGTACTGATCCATGGAGTGCAGAATTTCCGAGACTACGGGTTCAATCCAGTGCACGAGGCATATTGCGCGAAGATTGCCGGTGATTTCATTCTTTCGGCGGCGAACGATCGATCAAAGGTTTGGTTGGCCAAACAAAAAGCTACCGTGGTTGGTTCGGTCTTTATCTTCGAGCAGCCAAGAAACCAGGCGCAGCTTCGATTATTATTTGTCGATGCATCGGTCCGGGGTTGTGGACTTGGACGCTGGTTGGTGGAAGAATCAGTCAGCTATTGCCGCGCCACAGGTTTCGGCACGGTATTTCTGTGGACGGTGCAGGGTCTCGACCGAGCAATTTCAATCTATTCTTCCCTCGGATTCAAAGAAACCGAGGTGAAAAAGACGCTCGCCTGGGGCAGGGAGAGTGTTGAGGTACGGTACGAATTAGTAATCGGTGATCGGTATCGGTGATCGGTGATTCGTTGTGTAAGGGGACCTGAACATCCAGGCGTTCAGCCGCGTCCTGGCGGATCCCATAGCAGGGCGAAAAACTCGGCGCGCTGGAAACCGTGCCACCTCTTTCAACCAGGTTCGCGTCGGGTTTGGAGCGATCGCTGACGCGCTTTCGCGCAGCGATTATGAATGGGATATGAATCATCGGGAATCAACGCCGTTCGCAAGCCACAGACGGCTCCCGACTTCGCAAAGCCTTCGTCGCATCACAGCCCAGTATTACCGATGTCCTGACCACGCCCCCACACCACCAATTACTGATCACCGACTACCGATCACCGATTACTGATTACCGATTACTGATTACCGATCCCCGGCTTCCAGCTCTTCCTCGATCCCATTCAATGCCGCCACTGGATCCGCTGCTGTAGTGATTGAACGTCCGATGACTAAATAGTCAGAGCCGGCCTTGAGTGCTTCGGCGGGGGTCATCACCCGCTTTTGGTCACCGCGATCCTCACCGGTTGAGCGAACGCCAGGGGTTACTATCGTGAAATGAGATCCAAACCGTTCTCGTAGCGGTCGGATTTCCAGCGGGCTTGCTACGAGGCCAGTGATCCCGGTTGCCTTGGCCAAAGTTGCCAGCAGAAGCACCTGTTCCGCTACATTTGCTTTGGTCCCCACCTCGGCTAATGTCTGGTCGTTCTGACTCGTTAACACCGTGACCCCGAGAAGTAAGGTGGACGATCCCGCACGGCCCGCGACCGCCGCTCGACACATTTCCGATCCACCGCACAGATGGATGGTTAACATGTCCGCGCCCAATGCACAGGCGGAGCGGACCGCTTGCTGAATGGTATTAGGAATGTCATGAAGTTTCAGGTCGAGAAAAACTTTGGCTCCGGTTTTTTTGATCTCTTCAACAATGGCTGGTCCCGCGGCCGTAAACAGTCTTAGTCCAACTTTGAACCATCCCACTCGATCATCGAGCCGTCGTACCAGTTCGCGTGCTTCCTGGGGGGAGACATCTAATGCCAGGATGATTTTATCTTTAGCCAGCAAGAGATCTTTCACAAGATGACCCTGCATGAGGATATTCACTCCCGCCAAGATTAATCTCACACTTGAAGTTCTCGGAAAACGTTCCGACGGCTTTCATGAACTGGCCACGTGGATGATTCCAATAGCGTTGTATGACTGCTTGACGATCGAACCAGCGGCTAAGATGGTTTTCGAATCAAATGTTCCGGAGCTGCAAAGTGACCGCACAAATTTAATAATACGCGCGGTCGAGGCGTTCCAGAAACTGAGTGGAAACCCGCAAGATTATCGCATCGTTTTAGAAAAGAATATTCCGATCGGAGCGGGGTTAGGCGGTGGTAGCAGCAACGCCGCGGCCACGCTTCGGCTTTTGAACCGAATGGCCGGTGATCCAATTTCGCCGCAAGCTCTATCCGGGGTGGCCGCCGAACTCGGCTCGGACGTTGCGTTTTTTGTCGAGGCCCGTTCTGCCTGGTGCACTGGTCGCGGAGAGAAAATGGAGCTGCGGGATTTTCCAGAAGATCGCTGGCTCTGTTTGGCCAAACCCGGTTTCGCAGTACCCACTGCATGGGCCTATGCCACCCACACCAAGCTGCCAGAGCAGCGGAAACGCGGCGAGCCGGCGGCAACCGTGTGGGGCAGTCTGCGCAACGATCTGGAACCCGCCGTTTTTACCAAATATCTGTTGCTTGCGGAAATCAAACGATGGTTCCAACAGCAAGCAGAAACAGAGATTACTCTCATGTCTGGATCTGGTTCGACCACATTTGCTGTTACCGGTAGTTCGGCGTCGGCCAACGCTTTGCGAGAACGGGTTGCCGCGGAATTTGGCGAGAATTTTTGGACATTCGTTGGACAGTTGAATCCCTCGTCATGCTTGGCTGTTGCCGAGGGCGCCAAGAGCGCCTAAGACTTTTCCATGTCAGAGATTGCCACCCTTGGACTTATTGCCGGTAATGGCATTTACCCACTGCTGGTGGCTCGAGCGGCTCGCCAGCGCGGTGTCCGCGAAATTCATGTGGCCGCGTTTGCCAGTGAGACTCGTCCCGATTTGGCTGATGCCGCCGACACGATAGAATGGCTTCGGGTTGGACAGCTTAGTCGATTGCTAAAATATCTTAGCCGGGTAGGAGCACACCACGCCATCATGGCCGGTCAGATCACACCGAAGAATTTGTTCGAACTTCGTCCAGACCTGAAAGCGCTGATACTCTTGAGTAAGTTAAAGAAAAGAAATGCGGAGACCCTGTTTGGAGGAGTCGCGGTGGAGTTGGCCAACGCGGGTGTAACTCTGTTGCCGGCAACAACCTTTCTGGAAGATTCTCTGGCTGGATCCGGCTGGCTGGCGGGACCGAAAGCGAAGCGACGGCTTTTAGACGACGCTGAATACGGGTTTACTGTGGCCAAGGAGGTCAGTCGATTGGATATCGGCCAGACGGTCGTAATCCGCCACGGGACTATTTTGGCGGTAGAAGCATTTGAAGGGACAAATGAGGCGATTCGACGAGGCGCGGCGCTCGGAAAAGGGATTGCCGTCGTAGTCAAAGTATCGAAACCAGACCAGGATTTTCGTTTTGATGTACCAGTGATCGGCTGCCAGACGATTGAAATTGCTGCTGAGTCGGGGGTAAAGCTCATCGCGGTCGAGACCGGAAAAACGTTGCTGCTGGATCGACCGGCAGTAGAGACTGCAGCCAATCAGCATCAAGTTTCAATTTACGGAATGAACGAATGAGCGAGCTGACTAGAATCGGAGTAGTAGGGGTTGGCAGTATCGGGAAAAATCATGCTCGGATTTGCGCCGAATTGGCAGATGCGCAGTTGTCCGCGGTTTTGGATATCAATCGTGAATCCGCCGAAGTGATCGCTGCTCAATACGGTACCAAAGTTGCGAATTCGCTCGATGAGTTCATATCGCTGGTCGATGCCGCAACCGTGGCAGCGCCAACGGCGGTTCATTACGAGATCGGCAGCGCGCTCCTCAGGCACGGCAAACATGTCTTGATTGAGAAACCGATCACGGAGACTCCGGCTCAAGCGGAGGATCTTGTTCGGTTAGCCAAGGAACGCTCACTGATCCTCCAGGTTGGCCATATCGAGCGGTTTAACCCGATATTAATCGCGCTTGAACGACGCTTTACCCGTCCGCGATTTATCGAATCCCATCGGCTGTCGCCTTACCCGTTTCGTAGCGTCGAGATCGGTGTCGTTCTCGATCTGATGATCCATGATCTGGAGATCATCCTGCATCTCGTCCGCTCGCCGGTAAAGACCATCGATGCAGTGGGAGTGCCGGTCCTGAGCAAGGGAGAAGATATCGCCAATGCCCGCATCCGTTTTGAGAATGGGTGCGTCGCGAATGTGACGGCTAGCCGGATTAGTCCGGAGAAAATGCGCAAGATTCGCGTATTCCAAGAAGACGCTTACCTTTCGCTAGATTATCAGGCGCAGGCCGGAGAAATTTATCGCCTGGTCAACGGCCAAATAACACGTGAGTCGGTGGCGATGGAGAAGGAGGAGCCGTTAAAACGAGAGCTGCAATCTTTCGTCGAATGCGCGCGACGCGGGTTGCAACCGGTGGTCTCCGGATCTGGGGCAACCGCTGCCTTGGAATTAGCCATCGAAATTACCGAGATGATCAACGCGTTCATTGCCAGTCAGCAGAATCCTTGAAAAGCAAAAGCCGTTGTAAATGAGTCAAGTTTTTGTCTGCATCGACACGATAAGGTTCGAAGGCTTTTGCTTTTCAAGGATTCTATACAACGAGGCCGGAGACTCGCCCTCAGCTATTTCCTTAAATAACCTTTATGGCTTAGGTCTCACCATTCTGAGGCGCGGCCTCGCTAGTTGTTCATGAAGCTTTACATCATAGCCGGAGAATCCAGTGGAGACGCACATGCCGCCGTGCTCATGCACGAGCTGCAGTCTTTGCGGCCAGACATCCAATTTTATGGTGCCGGTGGTCCAAGGATGCGCGAAGTAGGCGGCTCCGGCATCTTTGAATGGACCCAGGAAGCAGTCGTCGGTCTTTGGGATGTATTAATGAAGTATTCGTACTTTCGGACCCAATTTCATCGGATGTATCGCGAGATCTGCCGGTTGCTTCCCGATGCAGTGATTTTTGTCGATTATCCGGGGTTCAACCTTCGGCTGGCAAATTACCTGCATCGCAAAGGCTATCCGGGCAAAAAGATCTATTACATCAGTCCCCAAGTCTGGGCGTGGAATCGAGGACGAATTGTGAAAATGGCGAGCTATCTCGATCTTATGATGTGCATCTTTCCGTTCGAAAAACCGCTGTACGAAGCGAGTGGCTTGCGCACGGAGTTTGTCGGTCATCCAATGATCGCCGAGCTTGAGACAAAACGAATATTAGTAAAACGCGATCCCAAGCTGATCGGTCTGCTGCCAGGCAGCCGGGAACGAGAGGTGCGCCGGATATTTCCTGTCATGCTGGAGGCAGCCAGCATTCTTATGCGGCAAGATCCTTCCCTTCGCTTCGAAGTCTCGGCGGCATCGGAGAAGCTAGGCGAATTGATCGAGCAGATTGCTGTTCGCCATGATTTCCCTAGAATTCCCATCGGGGTATCCCACTCGATTGAGCTGATGCAACGCGCGTTTGTCGGAATGGTCGCTTCCGGCACTGCCACCATGGAAGCGAGCTTTTTCCGATTTCCGTTTGTTCTGCTATACAAAGTCTCCTGGCTTACGTTTGTGCCCGGTCGTTTGTTGGTAAAGGTAAATTACCTAGGGATGCCGAATATCCTGGCCGCGCAGCCGCCGATCATTCCGGAGTTTATTCAACACCAAGCTGTCCCGGAGCATATCGCGGAATCAGTCTGGGCGCTCTATTCGGATGAAGCAACCCGGACCAAGATGGTCAATTCGATGGATGAGATCATCCTGCAGCTAGCGGAAGAAGAAGCAGGCCATCGTGCGGCAGAGGTCGTGTTGCAGGAGCTGGGCGTGCCAGTTTTGCGGTAGGACTTCCGCCCCGTAGGACCTATCGGACTTATAGGTCTCATGGAACTTTGTGGTCTTTGCGATCTCCTTGTTCAAAATTCGGTCTTTGCGTCCTCTTGTGGTTGGCCGCGCGCGCTTTTCTCCTTTGAAGAACGTCCATTTTATCCTAAAAATCGGAAGCTCCTGAAGCGGTCGCCTATGCCAGAGACCAAGCGCTACAAGCAATACGAGATCCTGCGACGTCCGGATGGTACACAGTGGGAACTTGGTTCTGGGGCAATGGGTACGACCTACAAGGCGTTTGACACCAATCTAGAGCGCGCAGTGGCCTTGAAGATCATCAACGACGCCTTTCTCGGGAACGACACCGCCCGCCAACAGTTCCTGCGTGAAGCTCGTTCTGCTGCCGGTTTGCGTCACCCTAATATCGCTTCGGTTTACGATCTGGGAACGGATCAGGACCAATATTTCTATGTCATGGAGCTGATCGATGGGATCACCGTGAAAGAAAAGGTTCAGCGCGATGGACCGTTTAATCTAAGCGACGCTCTTGGGTTGATCGTACAGATCGCTTCAGCGCTTTCGGCCGCCGAACGTCAGCAATTGGTGCATCGAGATCTGAAGCCGGCTAACTTAATGCTCACCGACGAGAACGGCGACCAAGTTGTTAAGATCATCGATTTCGGCTTAGCGAAGAAGATCCTGCCCGCGGGCGAAGTTTCTGGCGCATTCACCATTGCCGGAGGATTCGTCGGCACTGCTGAATTTGCCAGCCCGGAGCAGATTCGCGAAGCCGATTTGGATGCGCGGTCTGATATCTATTCGTTAGGCGCAACGCTTTTCTTCATGTTGACCGGAAGACCTCCTTTCACGGGCGCCGCCGGGGAAGTAATGAGTCATCATCTCTATAAAGCAATTCCGTTGGAGCCACTTTCAGATCAACCTTCGGCAGCGATTGAGCTGGTCCAACGAATGATGGAGAAGGATCGCGAAAAAAGGCCGCAGAATGCTGCCGAACTGCGGCAGTTGATTGAGAGTTCTCTTCGGCAGCTATCGGCGCCGGCGGACCTCGATCGTTTCAGACTGGTCGAACCCAAGGAGGAGACGCCGCAAGGGCAATGGTTCCGGGCTTTGGATGAGCATACTCGCCAACCGGTCGAGGTTTTTATTTTCGATCGTGACCTCGTATCCGATGCAGCCTTTTTAGCCACCTTAAGGACACAGACCCGAGCTAGTGGGAAAGGCCGCACATCCGTTGCTGCGAGGAATCCTATCTTTGGAAGAAACCATCGAGCACACGTTTCTCGTCGAGGAAGTGGAATTAGGGCTATCATTGCAGGAGCTTCTGCGGAAACGTCAGCAACTCGCTCCCTCAGAAGTCGCGATTCTACTTACCCGGTTAGCTTCTCTCGCTGATTATGCGCAAGATCTGGGCCTTTCACTACTCGATCTCACATTGCGTGGAATCCGTTTGAGCAAGTCAGCCGCGACTGACAACGCAACTCCGCTGCTGGATCTTGATTCTTGGAAAGCGTTGGAGCTAAAGGTAGATCCAATTGATCTGTCCCTCATTATGTCGAACTTGGCCGGATCAGCGGGTGCGGCGACATGGCAAGGCGGCGTGACGCTGCTTAACGTCGCCAGTGCTACCGGTCCGAGAAGCAGCTATCTGCGTTTGCTGAGTCTGCTCGGTTACGAACTGATGGGCGGACAACGGAGCCAGATGGAAAGGACCGGACGGATGTCGCCGCTTTCAGAAATTAACGAAGAGGCGAACCTGATCTTGCGGAGAGGGGCGGTTGATGAATTTGGTTCAGCCACAGAGATGGCCAATGCGTTTAAGCGGACGCTGGATACGCATTTTCAACAAGCGGCTGGGCACACCGGCGCGATATTGCCTCAATCCGCTCCAAGTTCGCGCCAAGTGCCGCCCGGGCAAGTTTCGGGAAGTAGTACGCTTCCGCCGATTAGCCGTCCAACGAAAGCTAATCAATCGACGGTAACGCCTCCCGTTGTACTACCTCCGCCGCTACCGGTTACTGCTTTTTCTACGGCAGGACCTGGAAAGAACTTACCGCGAGAAGCGGGCCGGCTCCGCCAAGTCCCGCAGCCAGCGAACGAGGCGGCAAAGTCGATTTGGCAGAGACCAATCATTTTGATTGGAGCAACTCTATTTTTGGCCCTTGGTTTGGGCGCTTTGGCGTGCTACCTCACGATTCAGCAGCTCGTCCAAATCGTGGCCGATAATGGCCGCCAGCCGCAGCTAGTCGATAAACAGGAGACACCAGTTCAAAAGCCGGTTGAGCAAGAGAAGCAACAAAGTTCTTTAGCGCGAACGCTTAGCGCGCCCGGACAGTACGCTACCATCCAATCCGCTATCGACGCCGCAAAACCGGGAGATACCGTGTTAGTTAAGGCGGGGGTTTTTAGTGAAAAACTCAAATTTAAGGACGGCATTGTATTAAAGGGCGAGAGTCGCGATACCACCATCATTCGATATGCTGCTCCCCCCACTGCATTAGTTGGTGAAAGTAGTTACGACGCCCCGCTCGAGATCCGTAACTGCAAATCTGGCCAGGTAGAGCAGTTGAGCCTTGAACAGACAGCAGCCGATCCGCGCCAAGCGACGGCGGGGAACAACATTTGCCGGATCGACGGCGTCATTGTGGTGAATTCGTCGATCGTTATCAAGAATTGCCGGGCCACCAGCGCGGCGGCTTGTGGAATCGACGTCTCCGGCGCAGGATCCGCGCCGACTCTGATTGAGAATCAATGTAACCTTAGTGTGTTCTCTGGAATCTTATTCGAAGATGGTGCACAGGGAACCGCTGAAAATAATATTTGTGAGCAAAACCAAGCAGATGGGATCTGGGTCGTTGGCCCTGGGACAGCGCCCAATCTCACGAGCAACGAATGTCGATCAAATAAGCGCGAAGGCATCTTTTTCTTGAGAGGAGCACGTGGTCGAGCCGAACAGAATGTATGCGAGCAGAATGTTGAATGTGGAATAGGCGCTTTCGATCCGGGAACGGCCCCGGAATTGGTTAGAAATCAATGCCGATCGAACCGGCTTCACGGTATTTTCTTCAGCCATGGCGCCTTTGGCCGAGCGATCGAGAATATCTGCGAGTCGAATGGCGATGGGAATAAATTGGGTGAGGTAATCCCGAACACGGTCTTTAAATAGAAATCAGGCTTTGTCCGAAAAGCTTAGCGGTGACGAGTTGCGGCGGCGGTAAGGATCTACTCGTTTCACAGCATTCTTGCTTGTGGCCATTGTCGATTCGGATTCATTTTGTCGAGTGGATGATCTGAGACCCTTTTTGCAGTCGCTGTGGGCGCCCTGGCGAGTGGAGTATTTCGAACGCACCGATAACTCGCGCGATTTTTTGCGCCGTGCTGCCGAATGCACTAACGACGTCGATTACTACGTCGTCTATCGACGCAAGTCCGCCTTTCTCATGATGAATCTTTACCCATATTCCGCTGGCCATTTAATGGCCGTACCGTATCGCGAAGTATCGACCCTCGAGGAACTACTGGCAGCGGAAAAACTCGAGCTGATCGACCTTTCGATTTACGCGCAGCGTCTTCTGCGTGAGGTGGTGAAGGCCGAAGCATTCAACATCGGATGGAATCTCGGTACCGCAGCCGGAGCCGGGGTAGAAGCACATTTGCATCTGCATATCGTGCCGCGGTGGGCAGGTGACCATAATTTCATGACGGTGATTAGCGGCACGCGGATTATTCCGCAGGGCTTGCGTCCGCTTTACGAAAAGCTGCGCGAGGCGATCGGCCGTACCGCGTTTCCGGCCGACAGTAGCGCAGCCAATCATTGAAGAGTAAGAAATCCGCAATCCGCATTTACCAACACGTATATCCTCCATCCATGACTAAATTGCTGCCAGTGAAATAGCTACTGGCATCCGAGGCGAGATAAACGACCGCGGTAGCTACTTCTCTTGGCTCGCCGACTCGTCCCATTGGTGTGAAATCGAGCCAATACTTGTACCAATCGTTTTGCGACATACCGGCTTTGGTCATTTCGGTGCCGATATATCCCGGTGAAACACTGTTGACCCGGACACCGCGTTTAGCCCATTCGGCGGCCAATGATTTGGTCAACATTATCACGGCAGCTTTGGAGGCATTGTAGGCGGCCTGCGGCTGCGGATAATTGGAGATCAGGCCCGACATCGATGCAGTGTTGATGATGCTTCCTTTGCCTTGTCGGAGCATAACCTTGCCGAATTCCCGACAACAATAGAAGACAGCGTTCAGGTTGATATCAATCACCCGGAGCCAGTCTTCGCTACTGCATTCCTCCGCCGGCACATTGTGGGCAATGCCTGCATTATTGAATGCGATATCGATGCGAGAGTGTTTAGCAACAATGTCATTAGCCAGCTTGGCGACTTGCTCTGGCTTCGTCAGATCAGTCGCAAAATAATCGCCCTCGAAGTCTTTTGCTGCCTTTTCTCCCAGTTCGCGATTGATATCGACAATCACAATTTTGGCGCCGTTTTCACGCAGGGCGCGGGCAGTCTCAAATCCTATGCCGCGAGCTCCACCGGTCACAACGGCGATGCGGTCATCTAAAGGGGTAAGGGGAGAGTAACTCATGATGGACGAACAGAATAAGGAGGATGCGGTCGGTAGCAACTTCGAACCGGAGATAGAAGCTAGAATTTAGAATCTAGAAGCTCGTCGGAGCCGTTCTTTGTACCGGGCGAGATCGCTTCAATCGGCTAATAGATCCTCTCTCAGCCTATTGGGCTTTTAGTTCTGCGACGTAAGATTCTTCGCCTTTTGCGAATGCGATCCAAACCGAGTGCGTATTCGAGTCAACGGCGAGCGTGTGCGTACCGGCTGGAGTAGCAACACTACCGAGCGACTTCACCGCTGCTTCGGTCTCCTGCAAGACGGTAAGCTTTCCTTGCCCGGCGGCGCAGTAGATGCGCTTGTTGCCGGGATCAAACGCGATCTGATCCACTCCTTCAGCGATATCGACCGTACCCAACGATTTCCCAGAAACTGAGTCTAAGACGACCAGTTTACCGTTCTTTCCGGCGGAAAACAGTCGATGCGTTTCCGGATCGACGGCCAATCCATGAGGGCCTTCGGCTGGGACGGTTGACCAGATAGCGGCGACCGAGTTTGGTCCAGGGTCAATGACCATTGTGACCGGTTGAGACTTGATGTTCTGAAACACCTTGTCAGTGACCGGATCGTAGACAACAAATTCCGGTTGGGTTGGAATCTTAACCGATGTCACGATTTTCTGCCTGCTCGGATCAACGACCCAAACGTCTTCTCCATCATCATGACAGACGTAAACCATTCCGTTCTTTGGGTTGTAGGCAAGCGCATCGGCGGGACCGGGTAACGAGACCGTGCCGGTTATCTCGAGGGTCTGACGATCAATAATCGCGAGCTTCTTCTCCGCGCTTACACTGGCGTAGTACTTGTTGTGATCGGTATCCACCACGGCTCCTTGGACCGTACCGGTACTTACGCTCTTGATCAGCTTTCCATCTGGAAGACTGATGATATCCAAGGTTTTGTTGATGGTGTGAGCTGCCAATAGGCGATTCAATCCTTCATCGATTTCCAGGTAATCGAATCTTCCCTTGGTTCCCGGCACAACAATCGGCTGACCGAGGGTCAATGGTACGGTTTCAGCCAAAAGGGGCGGTGGGAAAGAAAACAAAAATACCGCGATCGCGGAGCAAGCGTTGGCAAGGTTCTTTTTCATCGTGATGTGGTTCAACCGTTTATCAAAACTTAAATTTCATTCCCGCCTCGTAGGTAAAGTCATAGTATTCTTGCTGGATGACTCGATTGCGTGTCCCTTCATAAATCCGCCAAGGCGCATCGGTCAAATTCTTGACGTTAAAATAAACCCCGACGCCATTGCGGAAGATGTAGCTAACCGCCAGGTCTAGGGTTGTTCGAGCATCAAAGTATTGATCGGTCCGGAAATTGGGTTGGGCGCTGCTCGATTCTGAATTTCACGCGCCGATATTAAGTATCCGCGCAACAGAAGAAACGAAAGATTTGTTACGTCTTTGTCAAATGCGATCATGTAACAAAGGCAGTTAACAGCTCGAATCCACCGCCATTCTTGCGTCTGCGCCGATGTCCCTTTCCAGAGCAAATTGCAACGTGATGTTGGTTTGGGAGAGACTGCTCGTCGAGGTCATCGAGGTGACGTTTGGCACATTCGACAGAGCCCGCTCCAAAGGTCCAGCTATTGGGCTTGCCATGTTCTCCGCGCTGGCCCCGGGCATCGTCGCATAAACGTTGATAGTGGGAAAATCCACATCCGGCAGTGAGGAAATTGGCAACTGAAAGTAGGCCACCACGCCCAACCCAAAAAAGCCGGCGACTAGTAAGATCGTTGCCTTCGGCCGCTCGATAAACGGTTTGGATAGGTTGGGCATGCGCGATTACGTCAGAGCCGAAGCATGATAGCTCTTAGGGTTACGAGTTGCAGGTTACAAGTTACAAGTTACGGGTTCTCGGGGCATGCCCGCCTGCAGCGAAGAAAAAACATGCCTAATCAGCAATGAGCGTCTCGCTTCTGATAACCGGTGTAATTCGCCGGCTACATATGAGACGAAGCACTAGCTTCCAGCAGATAATTCGGACGGCCCGAGATGCAGCGCCGTGGTAACACCAAAGCGGTCGCCAATGCCGAACTTGCAACCCGCAACTACCGTTCTACATCAACGAAGCGCCGGCTTCTGCCAGCGGGCTGCGCTCGCCTTTGGTCAAGCAAACATGTGCGGTGATTCCCTGATCTTTCAGCCGATTCCGGGTATAAACGAGACCATTCGAGCGGCTGTCTACGTACGGGTTGTCGATCTGAGCCGGATCCCCAACCATGACTAGCTTCGAGCCTTTGGACATGCG
>WNFQ01000785.1_pt1 | contig 24142 bp, 18 predicted proteins | sample 5400171 | NCBI WGS metagenome assembly WNFQ01 (sample SAMN13153356, study PRJNA577476) | soil metagenome | isolation source: 20 cm soil under Madrone tree | place: USA:California | collected 2016-06-14
AACCGGCGATGCGCACGAAGAAGCGCGGGCCGCCGAACTCCTCAACTTTCTCGTGATCGCGCAAGACGTGGCAGACATTCTGGCAAAGAAAGCATTCGATGCACTTGCGAAACTCCTGCACGCGATCGACTTCGCGCTGGTCCATTTTCCATTCGACGTTCGGCCGCGGGGTGAACGGCGGGATCTTTTTGTTGACGCGGTAATTCCACGAGACGTCGGTGACCAGATCCTTGAGCACCGGAAAGGTCTTCATCGGCTGCACAGTGATCGGTTGGTCCTGCGGCAAAGCGTCGAGACGCGTTTTACAAGTCAGACGCGGACGACCGTTGACTTCCGCGGAGCACGATCCGCATTTGCCGGCTTTGCAGTTCCAGCGCACGGCGAGATCGGGCGCATGGTGCGCCTGGATGTAATGCAGGGCATCCAGCACAACCATGCCGGGCGCGATCGGTACCAGGTATTCAACTAACTCGCCGCTGTCGCGATCGCCACGAAATATTTTGAAAGTTGCGTCGGACATAAGAAAAACCGGAAGAAATTCACCACGGAGACACGGAGAGCACGGAGAAACAAATCAATGCACGAGTCGCCTGATGCCATCCTTCAACACGACAACATTAAAGTTAATCAAAAAGCCAACCTTGACGCCTGTTAGTTTGAGATACGTCAATAACTGCGCTTCGTGAATTGGCGCGAGCGCTTCGACCGATTTGATCTCGACAATCACCAAATCGGCGACTAATAAGTCTATACGATAACCACATTCCAATCGGATACCTTTGTATTCAAGTGGCAACGGCTTCTGACACTCGAATTAGATCCCTCGGAGTTCTAACTCGTGGCACAGACAAGCTTGGTACGTCGATTCAAGCAATCCCGGGCCTGGTTGTTTGTGAACTTCGATCGCGGCGCCGAGGATCTGACCGGTCAATTCTTGCTGGTACAGTTGTCTTTTGGGCTGCACTTGTCTTTCTCCGTGCTCTCCGTGGTGATTTACTTCTTTTCTTCCAGGATCGAACAAAGATCTGAAGGCATCTTTCCAATTGAAGATTGACCTAGTCTCATCACTTCCCCATCGCGCGAGATAATGTTATTCAGCTTGCTCCACTGCTCATCATATTTCGGAAAATCGATCCGGCTATGCGCGCCGCGGCTTTCTTTACGTTCCAGAGCGCTCAGCGCCACCGCCTCTGAAACCGTCAACATTGATTTCAAATCGCGCGCCAGATGCCATCCGGGATTGAAAAGCCGCGAGCCGTCAACGCGAACATGAGCGGCCCGGCCCTTCAACTTCTGAATTTCGTCCAGCCCACGCTTCAGATCTGCCTCATTTCGAAAGATGCCCACGTAATTCTGCATCGTTTCCTGTAAGTCACGATGTAAGTCATAAGGGCTGTCACCTTCGCCACGCTCGAACGGCTCCAGCATCTCCCGCGTAGCTTCCTCGACTTGCGCGTCCTCAATCGCCCGCGCGCCGGTCTGCTTCGCGTGTTCCGCCGCTGCCAACCCAGCGCGACGACCGAACACCAGTAAATCCGAAAGCGAGTTTCCGCCCAAACGATTTGCGCCGTGCAGCCCAGCGGCGGCTTCGCCCGCGGCGAATAGTCCGGGAACATTCGATTGTGCGGTCTCCGCATCCACCCGAATGCCACCCATCATGTAATGACAGGTAGGGCCAACTTCCATTGGGCCTTTGGTGATGTCCACGTCGGCGAGTTCGCGAAATTGGTGATACATACTCGGGAGTTTCTTCTTCACATATTCAGCCGGTTTATGCGAGATGTCTAGATATGCGCCGCCGTGTTCTGTGCCGCGCCCTTCCTTCGCTTCGGTGTAGATCGCGCGAGCCACCACGTCACGCGTCGAAAGATCCAACCGCTCGGGGTCATAACGTTCCATAAACCGCTCGCCGTCTTTGTTGCGCAGGATGCCGCCTTCTCCGCGCACCGCTTCGGTGACCAGAATGCCCTGCACGCCTGGCGGCCAAACCATTCCCGTGGGATGAAACTGTACGAACTCCATGTCCATCAATTCGGCGCCCGCGTCGTAAGCCAAAGCCATACCGTCGCCGGTGTACTCCCAAGAATTGGAAGTGATGCGCCACGCTTTGCCGATGCCGCCAGTGGCAATCACGACCGACTTGGCTTTGAAAACTACGAACCGCCCATTCTCTCGCCAGTATCCGAAAGCTCCGGTCACCCGATCACCATCTTTCAGCAAGCGAGTGATCGCGCATTCCATGTAAACATCGATACCCTGATGCACGCCGCGATCCTGCAAGGTGCGAATCATTTCAAGTCCGGTCCGATCGCCCACGTGACAGAGCCTTTTGAAAGTATGGCCGCCAAAAGCGCGCTGCAGAATATCTCCATCTGCGGTCCGGTCGAACAGCGCACCCCACTGTTCCAACTCGCGAACCCGTTCCGGTGCTTCCTGAGCATGAATCTGGGCCATGCGCCAGTTATTAAGAAATTTTCCTCCGCGAATCGTGTCACGAAAGTGCGTGCTCCAGTCATCAGCTCGGTCGACATTCGACATCGCTGCCGCGATGCCACCTTCAGCCATCACCGTGTGCGCTTTTCCCAGCAGAGACTTGCATACGACGCCCACGCTCGCGCCTTGCGCCAACGTGTTCGTGGGTTTCGTATTTTTCGGTCACGATGCCATCACGTGCAAGATTCGAATTTCGGCTTCAACCCGGCTTGTTTGCAAAGTTCGTTTGCTGTTATTCGGTCTATGGTGCGATGGCGCTTGATCGGAAGTGTCTTCTCATTATTCGTGTAAATTGAATGCTTACCGCCCTCGCGCAACAAATAGAATCCGTTCTCCTCGAAGTACTTGATCAGGTCACGGCGTTTTACGGGCATGCTATATCTCGACCGGGATTTGCTCGAGTAAGGCTCGGCCCAATGGTATCTCCCTATTCTGATCGCGATAGGCCAGGATCATTTCGTGCAGTGCATCTTCGAGCATCTCCCGGCACTCTTCGACATCTTTTCCTTCGGTTATCACTTCCGGCCACTCGATTACTTGACCCATGTAACCCGAATCTATTTTTGTGTACTTGGCAGTAAATGTGCTGAACATGTGACACCTCTCTCTAGTTTGATTCTGCCGGGCTAATCCAACTAAAGCAATCTCAAGTCGGTGATCGCACCGGATGCCACCAAACGCACGTACAAGTCGGCCAAACCAACCGAGAACAAGCTCAGCCACGCGAACAGCATGTGACGCTCGTTAAGAAACGAAACTCCGCGCCAGGCGCCGTGTCTCGGCCCGCCGGCAACTACACACGAGAAGCAATCGACGTTGCCGCCGATGATGTGTCTTAGCGAATGACACGACAAAGTGTAGCCTGAAAGCAGAATGATGTTCGCGAGCAGCACCAGCGATCCGATGCCGATGCCGAAGTGTTTTCCAGTCGGCGATGGAAACCAAAAAGCCGTAATTGCGTCGTACCAAAGGATCACCAAAAAGACGATGGCGACATAAAGAAAGTAGCGATGCAGGTTTTGGAGAATGAAGGGAAAACGAGTTTCGCCGCTATAGCGATGCGCGTGTGACTCACCGACGGCGCATCCCGGCGGATCAAGAAAGAACGCGCGATAGTAAGCTTTACGGTAGTAATAACACGTGGCGCGAAAACCGAGCGGCGCCCAAAGAATCAGAATTGCCGGTGACAACGGCCACCATTTCGGTTTGATTAAGGGCGAGTAGAACGGCGAAAGGTAAGGACCAAACTCATAAAAGTTATTTTCAAAAGTCCGCCAGGTTGCATAAACCGAGAAAGCACCGAGCACCAACACCACCGGGATCAGCTCGACCCACCACGCATCACGGCGTGCTGTGGCGCCAAAGCCGCTGGTCGCGATTCTGGGTTCAGCCATGGGACTCGATGAAACTGAAGCTTCTTAAGTGCTGGCGTATTCTAACATCGACATTTTCAGCGCAACTATTTTGAAGTTTTCTCAGTGCCCTCCGTGCCTCGGTGGTGAACCTCTCGGTAAATTCAACCACGGAGACACGGAGAGCACGGAGATAATGAGCGCCGTTTACGGCACCAGCACAACCTTGCCGATGTTCTTTCGTCCTTCGATGTAGCGATGTGCTTCCGCAACTTGATCGAACGGGAAAGCGCGATCTACGTAAGGTTGAATCCAACCTTCATGAATTCCGCGCAATATGTTTTCCGTCCAACCAGCGACCTTCTCGCCTTCGCCCCACATGTGTCCCAGATTCAAGCCGAACACTCCGCGGTTGCGATTCATTAGCGCCAGCGGATGAAATTTCGGAGTCTGCACCAGGGCTTTCAAGGCCCGCAACTTTCCGCGAATTCCGGAAGCCGACGCCGTGGACATGCCAAAGACTCCCATGCGTCCGGTAGTTCGCAGCGCCTGATAGCTCTTCTTCCAACTTGACCCGCCGAGCGGATCGATAACCAACTCGACGCCACGATTGCCGGTCAAATCCATCAGCACCGGCAACCAATCCTGATTACGATAATCGATCGCGTGGTCCAGGCCGCGCTGCTTGAGAAACTCGTGCTTCCCGGTGCTGGCCGTGCCGTAAGTCTTCGCGCCGATATGTTTCGCAATATCCAGGGCCGCCAGGCCCACGCCGCCGCCGGCATTGTGAATCAACACAGACTCTTCTTTTTTCAAACCGCCCATCGTTACCAGCAAGGCCCAGGCTGTCAGGTAATTTACCGGAATCGCGGCGCCTTGTTCGAAACTGAGCTGCTCAGGCTTTTCAAAGATCTGTTTGACAGGAACGACGACCAGTTCGGCTTGCCCGCCGAAATGCGTCATCGCGATCACCGGTTTGCCGATTGGACCCTGGGGAACTCCCTCGCCCACTGCTTCGATAATGCCGGAAACTTCATAACCCACCACACACGGTTTCTTCGGAGCATCGGGATACAGGCCCTGCCGCGCGAGTATGTCCGCAAAATTCAACCCGGCAGCTTTGACGCGTATCAGGACCTCGTCCTTGCCCGGCACCGGATCGGGACGCGTCTCGATTTTCAAGACATCGACATCGCCGTTGCGAGTGGTGACGATTGCACGCATGGTCTTAGGGGGGTAGCTTAATACCGCGAAGCGGTTACGAAACACAGCCCAGGGTTGACGCGCTTCGCGGCTACCCTGGGGATGGAGTTAAGGAAAAGATCAACCCCAACGGGGTTGCGAGAGCCCAGTTTGAGGTAACAGAATCGCGGGTTCGAAACCTTCGTCTCTTCTTGTCGATTGTCTGCTCTAGGCTTTCAACGAGTAACGCCGAGACACAACCCCGTCAGGGTTGACGAGGTATTGAACCGTTTCCCCATGGTAGCGGCTAAGCGCATCAACCCTGGGCTATGTTTCGTAACCGCTTCGCGGTACAACCTGAAATTGATCAGGGCTTCCTAGAGTCAATGCTACTCCTACGTCAGCTTTGCTCTGCTGTCTTCGTCTGCGGCCTGTTCGGCTGCGGCACGACGCGCAGGTACGGTTTCAGCGTTTTCCATCCGCCGGGAAACTTCTCTTTGGCGGCCTCATCGCTCAACGAAGGCACGATGATCACATCGTCGCCGTCTTTCCAATTCACGGGCGTGGCCACACTGTAGCCGGCGGTCAACTGCAACGAATCGATGACGCGCAGGATCTCGTCAAAGTTGCGGCCGGTGCTGGCCGGATAGGTAATCATCAGCTTGACCTTTTTATCGGGGCCAATGATGAACACTGAGCGCACGGTGAAGACGTCGCTAATCTCCGGATGGATCATGTCGTAAAGCTCAGCGACTTTATGATCCGGATCGGCGATTACCGGGAAGTTCAACGCCGTGCCCTGCGTCTCGCGAATGTCCTCGGCCCAGCGCTTGTGCGAATCGGTCTGATCCACGCTCAGGCCGATCACTTTGACGTTGCGCTTATCGAATTCCGGTTTCAGCCGCGAGGCCTCGCCCAACTCAGTAGTGCAGACCGGAGTGAAATCCTTTGGATGAGAAAACAATACCGCCCAGCTATCGCCAATCCATTCATGAAAGCTGATCGGCCCTTCAGTGGTTTCCGCGTTAAAGTCCGGCGCCACATCGCCTAAACGTAATGCCATGGTTGATACTCCTTCTTTCTTTCTTGGGAAGTCAATTAGACCTCGCGAGATCACTTCGAACTAACTAAATTGTTTGTGCTGACTGAGCGACTTTTATCTCTAAACAGCGGGCAAGTCAAGGTAAGCGGGTGAGTGGCCCTCAATGATTGGAGACTAACGGTCGAACCGTATCTAGGACTGGCGTTGCTAAGTAGGTCAGATAAGCGAGGATTACTGATACCACGCTGAACAAGACGGAAGTGCCCAAAGCAATCAACGCAACGGCAATGACAATATTGTTGTTTATTCTCGACTCTAAGCTCGTGATTTGAGTGTTTACATCTTGGAGTAGAGTTCTCACCGTTTCTCTTTGCGAAGCCAAACTTAATCCAGAGATATAACTCATTTCTAAAAATCTGTGTTGGACAGGATTCGGTAGATCTTTTAGATTTTTCGACCAGGGATCGGAGGTCATGTGAAAGTAAACGGAAACATGATTGTCCAGGTCGATGAACCCCAAGAATAGAACATTATATTGATGCTCAAACTTGTAAACCTTTTCTTTCGAGAATGTCCAAGGCCGCACTTTATGTGCGCGGGTCTCGCCTAGTAGTTTTAGTAAGTTGTTTCTGAGGCCCACGCTATCGAGATACACTGCTTCCCGATACTCTTTTACATTTACGTCGCCTGGGTCTTCTGGTTGTTGGGCTTCCATTTTCATTAGTTAAGAGGGATCGTGGATCAGAAGTCAACACAAACAGAAATGGCCGGGGCCTCCCACAAGGCTAGCCTAGTAGATCAGCCTGCGGAGCAGGCGCCAGCATAGAGCCTGGGGCGTAAGCCCCAGGTACGCGTGAAGAAAAGAATTCGAGCCCGCGAAAGCGGCAACACCGCGTGGTGTATTTCCGGCTATCGCCGATCATGGAACGACTGCTCTGCCGCCCGCTTTCGCGGGCTGATGATTGTCGTTGATTCCTACCTGGGGTTCCGCTGCGCTCCACCCCAGGCTTTATGCTGTCGCCTGCTCCGCAGGCTGATCGCGTCCTATTTCAACGAGCCTCAGAGACCCCAACCTATTTCGCGGCACTAGACGGCCACCACCGCAATCTTGTTTCTATTCGCCAGCTTTATCATCTCTTCGCGGTCGAACATCAAGGTCTTCCCGGCGCTCAGACAAAGACAGGTCGCGCCCGCTTCGATCATGGCGGCAACCGTCGGCAGTCCCACCACGGGCACATCGAAACGCATGTCCTGATCAGGCTTGGCAATCTTGACCACGGTGAGGCGGCCGCGGACCAGTTGGCCCGCACGTCGGATCACGGCATCAGTACCTTCCATGGCTTCGATGGCGACGCAAGCCCGTTCGCGGACTACGATGGTCTGGCCGAGATCCCGGCGCGCGATTTCGCTCGCTATCTCGAGGCCATATTCGATATCACCACGCTCACGCTCGTCTGGTTTGCGCTTGCTGAGATTGCCTGGCTGCGGCAATTGATCCTTGAGAAAGTAAGTTGAATCGAGCAACTCGATTCCTTCACTGGCGAGCTCTTGCGCAACTGCCCCAATCAGCGCGACGGTGTTGCGACGCGGGAGCCGCAGCAGCATCTTCAACATTCGCACGTCAGGAATCGCGCGGCTGAAAATCTGCACGTGCTTGACCTGGCCGGCCATGATCGCCTGGTCGACGCCTTCGGCTTTGAAAAAACGAAGCATCTTGCCGAGCTGCCCGATGCCCACCCAGACGAGGCTATCGGCGATTCGTTCAATTGCCGGATCGGTTTCTTCACGAATGGCAGCGACGGCCACCGAAGCGCCGGCGCGTTTCGCGCCTTCGAGCACGAGAAAAGGGAACTCGCCATTGCCTGCTATTAGGCCAAGCTTCATAGCTTCCGATTGACTATGGTGATTCAAGTTTGATTTTTCGCAGAGGACGCAGAGGTTTTCGCAAGGGACGCAGAGTAAAACTTTTTTCCTTCCTCTGCGATTTCCTCTGTGTCCTCTGCGGTTGGAATTTTACTTCACTACCCCACGCTGCGACGTCTCAACGAATCGAACCAGCTCGTTCACTTCCGACGAATTCTTAACCTCTTCCCGGATGCGATCGAGCGCCTGGGTGGTGTTGAGCTTCGCGGATAGCAACAGGTGAAAAGCGTGATGCAAGGCGGCTATCATTTCGCGCGAATAGCCGCGGCGACGCACGCCGACTTTGTTTAGACCATAGCATTTCGCATGATTCCCCACCGTCAGCGCAAACGGCAGAGCGTCTTTCACCACGACCGAATAACCGCCGATGTAGGCCTCGCGGCCCACCCGGCAGAACTGGTGTACTCCCGAGTAGGCGCCAATGTTCGCCCCGTCGGCGACAGTCACATGCCCGGCGAGAGTCGCGGCGTTGGCCATGATTACCTGGTTGCCGAGAAGGCAATCGTGCGCGATGTGCGCCTGCGCCATGATGAAGCAGTCGTCGCCGGTTTTTGTGATCCCGCCGCCACCCAACGTGCCGCGATGGATCGTCACGAATTCGCGGATTCGGTTGCGCCGCCCAATTTCAGTTTCCGAAGGTTCGCCGGCAAACTTCAGATCCTGTGGCGGCAAACCAATCGAGACAAACGGGAAGATCTCGGTTTCGTCGCCAATTCTGGTGCGGCCGTCGATCACAGAGTGGCCGTGGATGTGCACGCCATCACCCAGTATGACTTCATCGCCAACTACGGCATAGGGACCGATGCGGCAGTTCGCGCCTATCCGGGCACTGGGACTGACGACCGCTGTGGAATGGATTTGCACTGGGGATTCCTGGCGCGGGTGGCTTTGAAAGGACGGAGCACTCATAGCGAAGAAGTGGGCCGGTCGGCGATCACGCTCATGAGTTCGGCGTCGGCGCAGAGTTGTCCATCAACTTTTGCTTCGCCGCGCATACGCTGAATGCGGGGGCCGAATCTTAGGGCCGTAACCTCCAGGACGAGCGTGTCGCCCGGAGTAACCGGCCGGCGAAAACGCGCCTCTCTGATGCCAGTAAAAAACACGAGTTTCTGATCACGATCGGCAATTTCGCGCAGCGCCAGGATTGCGCCGCACTGCGCCAAAGCCTCAATCACCAGAACTCCGGGCATAACCGGCGCGCCGGGAAAATGGCCCTGGAAAAAAGACTCGTTGATACTAACTTGCTTGATGCCGACGATGCGCTGGAGCGGGGTTAATTCAATGATCCGATCTACCAGCAGAAAGGGATAGCGGTGCGGCAGAAGTTTCTTGATGCCTTCGGAATCGAGGACCGTTTCCATAAGCTCTTCAGAGTTTATCGACGTGGATAGACTGTTACGCGTTCACTCAGTAACGTGCGCGCGTGCTGGATTACTTTGGCAGCGTCGCCTGGGCCGTGGCCGGATTCTTCAGGTTGTATTCAGTAATGAAAGCCTTGGTGACATCCATGCTCTCGGCCGCATACAGAATCGGCACCTGGCTGCCATCGATGATCAGCGTGATACCGTGAGCTTTGGCGTAAGCATCGAGGGCCTTACTGACATCGTCCTGCAGGGGAAGAAACAGATCCTGATATCGCTTTTGGTATTGTGCTTTGGCGTCTTCGCCCTTGCGCGTATAGTCCTTTTTTTGCTGATCCATCGTGTCGATCTTGGCTTGGATTTGAGCCGGGGTTGCCCCTCCCGCCTGCTGTAGCTTGGTGATTTCGTCCTGTAGCGCCGTGAGCCGCTGCTGTGTCTGGGTGAGATCGTTCTGAACCTTCTGAAATTCAGCGTTCAATTTATTTAAGGTGACAGTGAAGCGCGCGATCCCGGTTTTTTGATCTTGAAACTGCTCAGAGTAGATGACCGCCATCTTACTTACCGGCACGTTCACGGTTGCTGACGCGGCCGGACCTTGCGGCCGGACGGCCGTGCCCTGGGCGATCACCTGGGTAACGCTGACGCAGGCCACGAAAGCGAATGCAATAGTTAAAGTAGTTCTATTCATATTCGATACTCCACCAGTCCTCAAGCCGAAAGATGCGAAGGCGCGTTGTGGTCGCACCTCCGCATCGTTATAGCTCCGTCAAAACCAGCGGTTACTCCGGCGACGTCAACGATGCAGTCGCAGGATTCTTGCTATTGAACTCAATGATGAAAGGCTTGGTAATGTCCAGTGATTCTGAGGCACTCACAATACCCTGGATTTTCGTCACATCCAATATCAGGGTAATACCGTGGGCCTTGGCATAAGCGTCGAGGGCCTTGCCAATATCATCATAGACAGGTCCCAGGACCTCCTGCAGCTTTTTCTGATAAGCCGCTTGAGCGTCTTCGCCTTTGCGTTTGAACTCAGTCTTCATTGCTTCGATCTTGTCGGCTTGCTGCTGGGACACCCGCGCGTCCTGCAGCGGCTGGGCCTTGGTGAGATCGGCGGTCGCCTTATCAATCTGCTGCTGCAAGGTCTGCAACTCAGTCCGCCGCGGCTGAAATTCGCCATCGACACGTTTCATGGCGTTAACCAAACGAGTTATGCCGGTCTTTTCGTCAGCGAACTCGTCGGTGTTGACCAGAGCGATTTTCGTTTCCGGCGGGGCAGCGGTCTGGGTAGAGGGCGCTGAGCCAGGCGTGGTGGTGCGCGGCTGGGCCAAAACCGACCCGGCGCTGATCGCCGCTAAGAAAGCGACTGCGGCTATCGCACGAAATATCTTCATGACTTTATTCGTAATACTCCTTAAATTTCAAAGGCGACTGGACTCAACCTGTTAGTTGTTCACGCCGCCTGTTTGGTTTGCTTAAATCGACGATCCGCTCTCGGGTTCGGTCAATTGTCTAAAAAGTGCGGCCAACGCTGAACCGAAAAACGGTCTTTTTCTCGTTAAAGAAAAATGGAAAACCATTAATGATCTGGTCTTTCCGGGCGTTGGGATTATAAGCATAAATAAGACGAAAAGGCACGTTGAGAATTGGTATTTGAAAGCGCACCTCAGCGCCCATGCTGCTACGGATGTCCGTAAATTTCGCGAATAGACTTTCATTAAGACGGACCACAGTATTTGTTTGTGCGTCGCCCCGCATAAAGACAGGGAAGAAGCCAACCGGCAAACCTAAACTGCCGGTGGGACCGGAACCCAGAGCCTGGTCGAGCTCGGCCTGAGTTACCACACGGTTATCGCGCCCGATCAGCGAATCGAGCACTACGTTATAGGCCAGGTTCGAGAAGTTGCCGCCACACGCGGCCAGCGAATTGAGGCTGACCCGCGCGAGTCCGTTCCCCGCCCCGGCACTTTGATCAAGACGAGGACACCGGACTACGCCAACGGTGCTCAGAAACGGCTGGTCGGCAAGGAAATTGCTGGAATAACCCTGCGTGCCGTTTGAGCGCAGATTAAAGGCCGAGCCGACATCGACGAACAGAGCGCCACTTACGGCGTTGCCGAAGATCGGAATTCGATATTCAAAGTTACCCAGCACCTGTGTGTCGGCGCCGGTCGCGGTATAAGCGCGCGGCAATTGCGCGATGTTACTGCCGGTTGAACCGGTGAACGTGCCAATAGCCGCAAACGACTGTGACAGTCCCGGGACCGGAATTGGCGTGCCCGAAGGGTTGGTCGACACCACCACGTTACGCGAAGTGATATAGGTATCCAACGGCGTGATGGGACTGATGGAGCGGACGTTGTACCCTCGGATAGTGAACTCATCGCCGAGGAAGAAGCGCTCGTAAATCGGCACTCCGTCGACAAAAGCGAGCGAGTTCGCGTTCCTTACCTTGGCCGAAGTAGCAAAGCTACCGGTTGTTCCAGCCAGAATGCGGAAACCAAAAACATGCGGGTGCTGAGACTTCTTGTTGCGCAGCTTGTAAAACTGCGTGAACTCGATCGTGGGTTGGTAGGTGCGCACATCGCCGCCGAGTCCTGCCAGACCTACGGCCAGCGTTAAAGAGCGTCCCGCAGTGGGATCGATACTGGCGTTGCGGGTGTCATATACGAACGTCGCCGTCGCGCGGCTGGTGATAATGCTCGGCTGTCGATAGATCACCGGAATGAATTGATCGGCAGTTCCGGTTGTATTCACAGCCGGGTCCTTAACGCTCGACTGGGCGAGCTGATACGACAGACCGACGCGCGAAAACTGGGTAAACGGGCGCTTGCGATAAAACTCTGACAGGGGGGCGCTGGCAAAAATCGAAGCACCCAGTGAATTCCGAGTGAAAAGATTTGTGTCGTTGGCGGTCGTAAAGCCGAACGTGGAATCCAGGAAACCCTGCTGCGCCGAGGTGTTTTGCGAAAGGAATGTTCCTTCGCCGAAGAACTTCTGCGAGTACGCAAACAGTGTAAAGCCAGCCGTGATTGGCCGATTTTTTATGTAGGGTTCGGTAAAGGAAAACTGGAATGACCGTTGCCGATTGCCGGCCGCCAAATTGACAGAAAGGACCTCGCCCCGGCCGAAGAGATTGTTGGTTGAATAATCAAGACCGAAGAATGATCCGCCAATACCCGAAACTCCTCCATTGAAGGAAATCTGCTGGCGCCCTTTCTCAGAGACCTTTACGGTGACATCCACCAATCCTTCTTCTTCGTTGGTGCGATAATCCGCATCCTTGTCTTTATCAATCGGATTGAAGTAGCCGAGTTGGTTTAATCTCGTGATTGAAAACTCAAACATTCCCTGATTGTAGATATCGCCTTCGTTGATTAGCACTTCGCGGCGGAGCACGTTGTCCCGCGTAAAGGTATTGCCGGTGAACTCCAGGCGACGCAGGGTAAATTGCTTTCCTTCGTCAATCGTAACCACAAAATCGGCAATGCCCTCGTTGGGATTCTGCGGATTTTCTTTGAATGTCGGGGTGATCTCTGCCGTGTACTGAATGAATCCCTGCTGGCCGTAGTACTTCTTCAAGTTTTCATAAAGCGCTTTGCTGAGTGCCTCGCCATTCGCCACCTCGCCCTTTTGCAAGCCTATGATTGACTTAATCGCCTGCTCCGAGAAGATCGAATTGCCTTCTATCTTCAGATCGCCAAGCCGGTAAAGCTTTCCATCTATGATCGGGACCGTGATTTTCAACGTATCATCGACCGAAGAGATGAAGGGCAGCGGCAAGATGGGAAAACCGGTGCGACGAGGGCCCAGACCTTCAATGCGCGGCTCGCCGTGACGGGCCTGCAGATAGCCCTTCGAGCGCATGTAGTTATCCACTTTGTGGAGATCGTAATCCAGTTTCTGGCGATCGAGGATGTCGAGATCCTTGAAGCGTGAGATTAGTCCGGCCTCTTTAACGTACTTCATCTGATCACGCAGTTTGCTGCTCTTAAAAACCTTGCTGCCTTCAAACTGAATCTCAGCTACGCGCACGCGAGGGCCTTCCGTTACCTGGAAGGTAATGGCCACTGAAGTGGCGGACACATTTTCTCGGCCTTCCGCGATAACGGCGTTGGGATGACCTTTGGCGGCCAGCAATTCTTTCAGCACGCGGACTGCGGTGCGCGCCTTAACCGGATCATAGATGGCTTCCTTGGAAATTCCGACGCGCCTTTCGCGGAAAGTCTTGAGGACGTCTGATTCCGAGACGCTCTTCAATCCTTCAAATTGAATATCGCGGATGATCGGGAGTTCCCTGACGTAGAAGGTTACCCGAATGCCGCCCCGCGGAGCATCTTCAATCGTGACTCGCGTCTCGGTTTTTTCAAAAAAACCAAGCGCGTTGATGGTCTGCAGGTCACGCGCGACCTGATCTGCGTTGTACGGGTCACCGGGACGGGTTTGAAGGTAGTAGATAATGTCGTCTTTGCGCAGACGACGGTTGCCCTGAATGTCGACTTCTTCAACCAGACGCTGTGTCGGCTGTTGGGCCCGCGCAGGACTAGCGACAAAAAGAGAGGCAGTGCCAATGGCGATGCTCAGAACAGCGAGCCAGACGACGCGATAAGAGTGCATAAGTGACGGTTCCCTTGGAGGTTTCTCCTGGGAATAATACTCAACGTATGAAAAGTTAAGCGCTTACTTCAGGAAAACCGTAACACAAACTCGCCGCGGTTGCGCTCTCTGGGGAGCACTTTGATTCACCGCAGCCCCCACCCGTTGCCAGTTTTCCATTTTGCAAAGTGGCGCATTATACCGGGAAAATAAAGCGAAAGTCCAAAACGCAGTATGCCGGGGTTGAATTATTCAGATTTGGTTGGCGCAGGTGAAATACTGAGGTTCAGGGAGTCAGCAGCAAATCACTCGACTGCTCCAGGCCGGTTTCGTCAATTGTGATCGAGCGGAAGTTCAACTCGTTCCCATCGACGAACATCTCGACCAGGGAAGCTTCGCCCAGATGACCCTGGATCAATGCTTCCGAGAGAGGATCTTCGACGTACTTTTGCAGGGCCCGCCGCAACGGACGCGCGCCGTAGGCACGATCCGCGCAGGTCTTCTGCAGGATCCAGCGTTTAGCGTCGTCAGCGAGGCGGACAATAAAACCATGGTTGGACATCGTGCCGTTGATCTGATCCACCTGCAATTGAAGGACGTCCAGCAGTTCTTCATCGCCTAATTCATCGAAGATGATGATCTCGTCGAGCCGGTTTATGAATTCCGGATTGAAAGTCTGACGGACGGCGGTCATGACCATTTCTTCCAACTTGGTGTGCGAGATATCGGCCGAGCCCTGAAATCCCATGGCGCCCTTTTTCATAATGAAGCGCGCGCCGATATTCGAAGTCATGATGATGATCGCGTTCTTGAAGTCGATCGTGTTTCCGAGCGCGTCGGTAAGAATTCCATCTTCGAAAACCTGGAGCAGGACATTGAAAATGTCGGGATGTGCTTTCTCAATTTCATCAAACAGGAGTACCGCGTACGGAGAGCGTTTGACTCGCTCAGTCAGCTGCCCGCCTTCTTCGTGACCCACGTACCCAGGCGGCGAGCCAATCAACTTCGAGACCGAATGCTTCTCCATGAACTCGGACATATCAAAGCGAATCATCGATCTTTCAGTGCCAAAGAGGAACTGTGCGAGGCACCGCGCGACCTCGGTCTTGCCAACGCCCGTTGGTCCCAGGAAAAGAAAGGACCCAACCGGGCGGTGCGGATTTTTGAGACCAGCGCGCGAACGCCGAATCGCGCGGGCCAGTGCCGAGATGGCCGGCCGCTGCGAGATTACGCGCTTGTGCAATTCAGCTTCGATACGCAGGAGCTTTTGCGATTCGCCTTCTTTTAAGGAGGTAATCGGAATTCCGGTCCAGCGGGCGATGACCTCTTCCACGTCGGCGCGGGTTACCTCAGCCACTACGATCGCGTCTTCATCATCTTCGATCGGGGCCTGGGCCCGGCCATAAGTGGCGCGCTCCCATTCCGTCAGCGAAGCGGTCAGCGCGTCGAGGTTCCCCTGCTCCGCACGCACGCGCAGTTTGACGCGGGCGCCCGCCTCGTCAATTACGTCAATCGCTTTGTCAGGCAGAAAGCGGTCCGGAATGTAACGGGTCGATTGAATCACCGCGGCTTCCAGGGCCTCCTGGGTGTAACGAACTTGATGAAAACTCTCGTAGCGTTCGCGCACGCCCTCGAGAATTTTGATCGCTTCGGCTTCCGATGGCGGCGGCACCTTGACTGACTGGAAGCGACGCTCCAGCGAACGATCCTTCTCGATTGATTTGCGAAACTCAGCGGGGGTGGTGGCGCCGATACATTGAATCTCGCCGCGCGACAGCGCCGGTTTCAGAATGTTGGCCGCGTCGAGCGACCCTTCCGCCGATCCCGCGCCGACCAGGGTGTGCAACTCGTCAATGAACACGATGTACTGTGGGTTCTCGATCAACTCGCGCATGATTTGTTTCAAGCGCTCTTCGAACTGGCCGCGATACTTGGTGCCGGCGACAATCAAGCTGATATCGAGCGAGAGAATTCTTTTATTAGCCAGAAACGAGGGAACTTCGTCGCGCACGATGCGCTGGGCCAAACCTTCGACGATGGCGGTCTTGCCGACGCCCGGCTCGCCGATCAGCACTGGATTGTTCTTGGTGCGACGGCAGAGGATCTGCACCAGACGCTCAATCTCGGCGTCGCGTCCGATCAAAGGATCGAGCCGATCGTTTGAAGCATCTTCGGTCAGGTCGCGGGAAAACTCGAGCAGATGCGGAATGTCCTTGCGATGACGAGCGTCGGCTCCGGTCTGGCGAGCGATCTCGTCCCGCACCGCGGCCAGCCGCAGTCCGCGTTCGAACAAAATTTGCGCGGCCATGGAGCGCTCTTCGCGCAAGAGACCCAGCAGTAAATGTTCAGTCCCAATGTGTCGATGTTGCAGGCGGTCGGATTCTTCGTGCGAGTAATGAAGCACTCGCTTGGTTTCCGGAGCCAACGGCAGTTCGACGGAAGTTGGAATCCGTTCGCGCAGCAGCGTACGGCCTTCGATCTCTCTTCTGATGGATTCAATTGTGATTTGCGCGCGCGGGAAGAAGCGGCCAGTCAGGGTCTTGTCTTCGCGCATCAGGCCTAAAAGCAGGTGCTCAGGCTCAATTGCGGGCGCGCCGAATTGTGACGCCTCGTAACGCGCAAAGAAAATTACCCGTCGCGCTTTTTCAGTATAGCGTTCGAACATTGGTTCTACAGACTGTCTCTGATTGCCGAGCGCTCCAAGCCAAGACTATCAACGCCCGGGCATTATAGCGCAATGGGCGAGAGGTAAGAAGCTTAAGTTGAGCGCAAAGGCATCCCACCAGCATTGAGCACGGAACACGAGTTCTGCGCCAAGCAGTGGCCAGAGCCCACCGTGCGTCCAGGAATGTACCGGGCGTCGCTGGAATGACGTGCAGAAAAGACATATGGTGCCTGGTACAGAACCGCCAGCGGTAGCGACCGGTCAAAACCCTCAATGTGCGGGAAGAAGGCGGACAATCCTAAACGATCGAAGTCTGTTAGCATTCAGAGCGAGTTCTGATTTGTCCGGCCCACTGAGTTGGATGGCTGGACCCCGTCGCTACCGCTCCGGGTTCTGTACAAGGGGGTCTTTGGATTTCATCCTGAACCAACCCAACACCGATTGCCCCGGACTGCGGGAAATCGTGCTTATCAAACTTGTTCGCCCTGGTGAATCTGATCGATCTCTGGAAGCCACCCCGTCCGATCCTCCTCTCAACGACCTCTGATCAAGAAAACGCGTCATAACGATTGCCACCAGTTAATCTGACTGAGAACATCCGTCAGCCTGATTACTCCCCACTACCAGAGCAAACTCGCGCTAATCGGACTAATTCCCTTTTAGGTCAACCAGTTCTCTGAGAGCCGGACAGCTGGCACGGGCCTCGCACTAGGGGAAGCGCCGTGGAGTCTATCTACGAGCATGATCTTTTCCAGAAGCTCTTCGCAGCGTGAACGATGAGAGTCTTGCTGACAGTGTCGTCGACAGACTTCTCAGACTCTGTTCTAACCCGGCCGAGTAACTGCTGTAAGTAGCTGCCCCCTAATAAACAAACCGGCTCAAGTGGGAAGACCGGTCGAACTTACAGGAACGATTGAAGATGAAAAAAATGAAACGAACCCCCGTTGTAACCTGGCTCACGATTGCCGCCGTAATGGTGTCGATGTGTGCCAGCTTGAGTTTTAGCCAGCGCACAACTGCCCAGTCGGGCAAGGGGGAGACTGGCCGCCAGAAATCCACCCGCGTCGCCGCTGATAACAAGTACCCGAGCCTGTCCCAATACGCGACCGACCTTACGAGTCTGGCGCTGTCCGGCAAGCTGGAATCCGTCCGCGGTTACGAGGCGAACGTTGCTCGCGTCATCGCCAGCCTCTCGACGACGGCCAGGACCCCACTCGTGCTGGGCGAATCCGATCTTGATCGCGACGCAATCGCTCGCGGTGTTGCTTCCCGAATAGCTTTCGGCGAAGTGCCCGAGACGCTGCGAAACAAGCGCGTCTTCAGACTGAGTCTGGAAGCGTTGGCCAGGGGCGCTCAGACCAGCGCCGAGTTCGAACGCCGGCTCCGGTCAGTATTCGTTGAAGCCGAGCAGGCGCAGGGCGAGGTAATTCTTTTCGTCGATCAGATGCACCAGTATGCCGGCGCCCGCGCGACAAGCGTGGCCTCGGCGACCTTGAAGGCAGCGCTTGAAGCGAATCACTTCAAGGTTATCGGCGGCGCTACTCCCGAAGCTTATGCGACCTACATTGCGACGGATGAAAGCATAGCTAAACTTTTTGATTCGATCTCGATCAGCGGCGCGAATGACAGCGCCTCGGACTCGACGGTAGCCAGGGACAAACGCAAGAGCCCCATCAATGAAGAGTTTGAGGGCGACAAGATCGCTTCGGACATGCGCGAGCTAATGGAGAGCGCCGGCCCGAACGGCCGTGTTTCGGCCATCCTGCAGGTCGATAATGTTCACAGCGCCGAGGTCAGTTCGTTGCTCAAACGCTATGGCGTGAACGTCGATTCACGCATGGCCCAGTTGGGCGCAATGAAAGTTGAACTGCCCGTCAACGCGATCGAAGCGCTGGCGAAGAGCCGCGCCGCGAACTACATTTCACCAGACGTTAAACTGGAGGCCTTCGGTCACGTTACGGTAACTACGGGTACGGATCTGATCCGCACCCAATCATGCGGCTTGCTGTGTACCACTACTTTCGATGGCTCGGGCATCGGCATCGCGGTGCTTGATTCGGGTGTGGATACGGCCCATGCGGCATTTGGCGGCACCGGTCTACTGGCGGGCGCGCGAGTCACTTTCAGCAAGGACTTCACCACGGAAGCTAATAACAGTACTGACCCTTACGGTCACGGCACCCACGTCGCCGCATCAGCGGGCGGAGTAAGCACCGCGGCCGGCAATGCCTATCAGGGCATAGCCTACAACGCCAGCATCATCAGCCTGCGCGTGCTGAACTCGCAGGGCAGTGGCACGACGGCGGCGTTGCTGAGTGCTATGAACTGGATGCTCAGTCCGGCTGATCCGACTAAAGCGGTTAGCTCGACCAATCCTCTCAATAAGGACAAATACAACATTCGCATCGTTAATATGAGTCTGGGAGCAGCCGCGATCAGTTCTTACAAGAACGATCCGATTTGCCGCGCGGCGCGCGCCCTGGTTGATGCGGGAATAGTTGTGGTGGCCGCCGCCGGTAACAATGGCAAGGATAGTAACGGCAACAAAATCTATGGCCAGGTTCACGCCCCCGGCAACGAGCCTTCGGTGATCACCGTCGGCGCGGCCAATACCTTCGGCACCGATGCCCGTAATGACGACGGGGTAGCAACGTACAGTTCGCGCGGACCAACCCGCAGCTATGCAACGGACACGAAGGGCGTCAAGCACTATGACAACTTGCTCAAGCCTGACCTGGTGGCGCCGGGCAACAAACTGGTCTATGCAGAATCCGATTCAGGCGGCAGCGCTGGTCTGCTTGGCATTGGTGCTGTGAGCGCCGCCAACAACTTGCTGGTCGCACAGTATCCGCAACTCGATTCGGGTGTGACTACCGACAACAACAAACGATTGATGTACCTGAGTGGAACTTCAATGGCCGCCCCCGTTGTGTCCGGTACAGCGGCTCTCTTGCTCCAGGCTAATCCAAAACTGACACCTAACATGGTCAAGATGATCCTGATGTACACCGCCGGGCCAATCAAAGGCTTCAATATGTTGGAGCAGGGCACGGGCGAGTTGAATGTCGAAGGCGCCATGCGTCTGGCCAAGCTGGTTCGCACAGATCTCTCGTCCAGCACACCACAGGACACTGCCATGCTGACCAAATCAGCGCCGGATCCGCATACGACGATCGCGGGGCAAACATTCACCTGGTCTCAAGGGATTTTCTTCCGTCATCAATACGCTAAGGGAACCAGCCTGATTACGAAATACCAAACCTACTATGCGCAGGGCGTGGTCCTCGGTGATGGAGTCGTCGTGCGCAATGGCGTCGTCCTTGGTGACGGAGTCGTGTTGGGCGACGGGGTAGTGCTCGGCGATGGCGTCGTGCTGGGCGATAGCGTTTTCACCAGCGCCGGAGTCGTGTTGGGCGACGGGTCAATATTTTGCAGCGGCGTGGTGCTCGGCGACGGCGTCGTGTTGGGCGACGGAGTTGTGCTGGGCGACGGTGTCGTGCTCGGGGACAGTGTCATCCTCAGTGACGGCGTCGTACTTGGTGACGTACAGGCGATGGCCCTGCGCGCAATGATTTACGGAGACCCGGGCACTGCAATGCCGGCGCCTCGTTAGTCTGTTGAACTGAAATCCGAACCCTGTTGAAGGAGTAACCGATGGCCGTAACACTCATGAGGCATGAATCCGAAGCAAGATCGCCTGACGTATTCGCCCGTGACGAGCCTTACATTATCGGTGAACTGAGTGCAGCCGACGAAGCCGAAGTATTCGAGTTCCTTTCGTCGCGGACGATTCACACGGTCTTCATGGCCAGCCTGATCCGCGATAACGGATTGGTGAGCCGACACAACCGGGGATCGTTCTACTCCTGTCGGGATCGTTACGGCCGGCTGGAGGGGGTGGCCCTCCTGGGCCATGCGACGGTGGTTGAGGCACACTCTGAAAACTCGCTGGCCGCGTTTGCGCGGCTGGCCCGCAATTGCCTGAATGCTCACTTGATCCGTGGCGAGCAGGAAGCCATTCACAACTTTTGGAAGTATTACGCCAACAGCGGACAGAAACCGCGTCTGGTCTGTCGCGAACTTCTGTTCGAGCTGAAAGCGGCCGCGCCGACCGAAGGCCGAAGCGACCTGCGGCCGGCTACCGTCAACGATCTCGACAAGGTCATGGCAGTTAACGCTGCCATGGCTTTGCAGGAAGCGGGCACCAACCCTTTGCAGAATGATCCCGGCGGCTTTCGCTCCCGCACTGCACGGCGCATCGAGCAGGGCCGGGTCTGGGTTTGGACACAGGACGACCGACTGATTTTCAAGGCCGATGTGGTCGCCGAAACTCCGCAGGTCACTTATCTGGAAGGCGTGCACATCCACGCCGAAGAGCGAAGGCAAGGTTACGGACTTCGATGTTTGCTCAACCTGTCGGCAATGCTGCTCGAGCGCAGCGAATCGATTTGTCTGACCGTTAACGAGAAAAACAAAACTGCGATGAAGTTTTATGAAAAGGCCGGCTATCGATTTCATAGCCATTACGAAACCATCTATCTACGCTAAGTGGCTGGTCCAGGAAAATCGTGGAAACTACACTTCAATTAATGGGGCGGCAGAGATTTAAAGATCCGTACAAATGGCTGATCGTGGCCTTGGGATCAGTCGCGCTCGCTTTCGCTGTGTACTCGTTGCCGATGCCGCGATTTGATCTTCGATTCATGCTGCTGACCGCGGTAATGGTCCTGGTTAGTTCCCGCTTCTCAGTGCAAATTCCGCGAGTGAACACCAGCGTCACTGTCTCAGACACGTTCATCTTTTTAGTTCTGCTGCTCTATGGCGGCTTGGCCGGTATCATGTTGGCCGGAGTAGAAGGGTTCTTCTCAGGTATACATCTCAGCAAGGGTTTGCGGACCGGCAAGAAGATCCTGATCGTTTCTTTCAACTCGGCAATGATGCTTAGCTCGGCGACCCTTACCGTTCTGGTAGTGCATCTCTTCTTCGGACCAATAGCTGATATCAGGTTTCAGGACCTTTCACATTTCATCGCAGCGGTCGGCGCGATGGCGCTCGTCCAGTATGTTTCGAACACCGGCATCAGCGCGATCGGCCTGGCCTGCAAAACCGGTGAACCGATCTGGCGCACCTGGCAGGCCCATTATTTGGGCACCTCGATCACCTATATAGCCGGCGCGGCCGTCGCCGCAGTCAGTGCCAACTCATTTGAAAAAGCCGGCTTGACCATTCTGATGATTGGGACGCCCGTAATCTTTATCGTCTATTTCACCTATCACAAGTATCTGAATGAGATTAAGGCGACATCAGCACTGGCAGAGCAGGCCGAGCACGATCGGGCCGAAGCAGAAAGAGCCCGGGCAGAGGCTGAGCGCAAACGCGCCGAGCAGGCTGAGCGTCACGTCGAAGAGCTGAGCCGGCATATTGCCGAACAGGAAAGAATCAGCGTCCAACTGCAAGAGAGCAAGGACCATTTTCGTCACGCGGCATTCCACGATGCGTTGACCAAGTTGCCGAACCGCGCGCTGCTGGCTGAGAACCTGAAGTTCGTGATTGAGCGCGCCCGGCAGCACGACGATTATCAGTTCGCGGTACTGTTTCTGGACCTGGATCGCTTTAAGAATGTGAACGACAGCCTGGGTCACTCAATCGGCGACCAGCTCTTGATCACCATGGCGCGCCGGCTGGAAAGCTGCATTCGCGAAGTGGACATGGTGGCGCGTTTGGGTGGTGATGAATTCGCGATCCTTTTGGACGGAATTCCGAACCAGGCCGAAGCGACCAACATGGCTCGCCGGATTCAGGAAAAGCTGCAATCACCTTTCAATATCAGCGGTCACGAGGTCTTTACCACCACCAGCATCGGCATTGCCTTGAGTTCAACCGGCTACGATCATCCCGAGAACATGCTGCGTGATGCGGACACTGCGATGTACCGCGCCAAAGCGCAGGGCAAGGCCTGTTACGAAGTATTCGATAAAGGAATGCACACGCACGCGGTTTATCTGCTGCAAATGGAGAACGACCTGCGCCGCGCGATCGATCGCGACGAGCTGCGCGTTTACTACCAGCCCATCGTCGCCCTCGACAGCGGACAGTTGGCCGGCTTTGAGGCGCTGATTCGTTGGCAGCATCCTGAGCGCGGGTTTATTAATCCGGCCGACTTTATTCCGCTGGCCGAAGACACCGGACTGATCGTTCCTTTGGGCTTGTGGATTCTAAAGCGCGCCTGCCGGCAACTCTGTCAATGGCAGTGGCAGTCACCGGCCAATCGCTCGCTGTTTATGAGCGTCAACCTTTCCGGTAAGCAAGTCGCGCAGCCGGACCTGGTCGAAAATATCCGGGACATCCTGGAAGAGACGAACGTTGATGCGAAGTATTTGAAGCTGGAGATCACCGAAAGCGCCGTGATGGAAAACGCCGAGCTGGCCGCGCGCCTGCTGAAGCGGTTGCACGAGCTGGGGGTGCAACTGAGCATCGACGATTTCGGCACCGGCTATTCTTCGCTGAGCTATCTGCACCGCTTCCCGGTCAATACTCTCAAGATCGATCGCTCGTTCGTGGGACGTATCGGCGAAGCGGCTGAGAACCTTGAGATTGTGCGCACAGTGATTTCGCTGGCCGAAAACATGGGCATGGAAGTCGTCGCCGAAGGCATCGAGACCATGAGTCAATTGACGCAACTGCGCAGGCTGAAGTGCCAGTACGGGCAAGGCTACCTATTCTCGCGGCCGGTGGATGCCGATTCCGTCTCCGCCTGGATTTCGAAGAAGCCGGACTGGCAGGAGAGTCTGTTCCACGACGCGAGCGATTACTTCATTCCCGCTGCACCCGTAGCAGTCCCCGCAGTGGCATAGTCGCGAACGGGGCACTAGCCCGACCGTAAGGGAGGGCTCATCAGATCGTGGCAGTAGCCCGACCGTAAGGGAGGGCTTGCTACTCAAGCACCAACACCCGCAGACTCTTGCGAGCCTGCGGGTGTTTGAGCATTCAGTCAGATCGTTTTGGTCAGTGACTCATTAAGAAGACGTCCCAGGCCCAGCGTCCGACATGTGCATGCTTCGCATCACCCACTTTCGCTCGATAGCGAAACTGATTGCCGTACTGGTCGGTCCGTTTCGACTCTTTGTAATCGGGCGAAATCGATTCAACGTCGAGCGAAGGCAAGGTGTGCAACTCAGCCGGCTCGGAAATGCCGTTGTGATTGGTGTCCTGCCACAGTCGCAGCGATGAGAAGATTACGTCTCTATGATCGATCACTCCGTCGCCGTTGCCGCCGTTCGCCGGCTTGTCGTATTCAGCCAGGGCGAGGAATCCATTCGGGGTAGCCGAGGGCGGCTGCGGCGTGACATCGCCGAACATCTCAGTGCCGTTGTCGATCAAGCCGTTGCCGTTCCGATCCAAGACCAGCCAGGCGTCGTCTGAGCCTGCTGTGGTCCATGCCAATCTTTCTTTCGCGCCATCCGAGTCGAGATCAAAATCAACGCCGCTTGCTGTATTCGTCAGGTCAAAGCCATCGCCCGAGACATCA
>WNFQ01000598.1_pt1 | contig 24138 bp, 23 predicted proteins | sample 5400171 | NCBI WGS metagenome assembly WNFQ01 (sample SAMN13153356, study PRJNA577476) | soil metagenome | isolation source: 20 cm soil under Madrone tree | place: USA:California | collected 2016-06-14
GTCCGGTTACGGAGAAGCGCCATAGCACAAGCTGACGTATCGATTTGACGTCACGCACGGCTGGTCCGCGAATGACGGACCTCACGCCGTGATGGCCGCCTCCTTCAATGGCACACGATGGTCGGACAGCTTGCTCGGGTCGCGGACCTCGGCGTAAGCCTCGTCGAGAGAGCGCCGTTTGGATCTGGCGGACGGAAGCACTCTTGTTTGAGCAACCCGATCAGGCTCGCACCCTCTGTCCGGGAAGACCGCGTGCGGAGGGTACTCGGCTATTGTGATCTCGCAGTAACGTTCCGCGGCAAGAATCCTCCCGCATCTTCGCGATGATTGCGGGCGGACGAAGAAGCTGTCCCAAGCGCGTCTGCAAGACGCCGTGCGATATGCAAAAAACCCGTCAGAGCCGGCAAATCCGTGTCCCGCCGCCAGGCAAATCCCAGTGCATAGGTCACTGTTGGATCGACGAGCGGCCTAAACACGACATCGTGAATGCCTTTGCTCGCTGCCCAACTCGGCAACAGAGTGATCCCGACTCCGGCATCCACCAAAGCCAAGGAAGTGTCGATCTGAGCCGCCTCCTCAACCACCTGCGGAGTGAATCCCGCGACCGCGCAGGCGGCGACGATAATCTCGTGGATCCGCGATCGCAACGCGACCGGAAACAGAATGAATGGCTCATGCTCAAGTTCGGCGATCTGAAGCTTAGGGCGAGCAGCCAGGTGGTGTCCCTGTGGCATGGCGACGATCAGAGGTTCCGCCACAAAATGCTGACAGGCAAACCGAGATTCGTCGATGGGCTCTGGCAACAGCGCAATATCAACCGTCCTATCGTTGAGTCCAGCGATCTGGCTTTGCCGATCGAGTGCCTGAAGCTTGAGTTCCACTCGTGGATATTGAGCCCGGAACTCCCTTAGCAAAGGCGGCAGCAACGAGGAGACTGCGTTATCCACAAATGCAAAGCGGATGATCCCGACGCCGCGGCGTGCGGCGTTCTGCGCGGCGAGGACCGTATCCTCGGTCAGGAGCAGCAGCTTTCGGCACTCGGGGAGCATCTGTCGACCCGCTTCGGTCAAAATTACCGAGTTACCGACGCGCTCGAATAGCAAGACGCCCAGCTCATCTTCCAGATGCTTGATTTGCTGACTGATGGCCGGCTGCACGACGTTCATCTTGTCCGCCGCACGGCCAAAATGTAACTGCTCCGCCGCGGCAACGAAATAGCGGATGGATCTTAAGTCCATGCGTCCCCCGACGCGAGCGTCAGCACCGAGAGCAAATCACGCATATCTGCACCACGGGAGATCGCTTCTTCGCCTTTTATCGCATCGTCCGCGCAGGGATCGCCGGCGCGACCGAACAGCCTTGTCGAAGTCGACAGCGGGACATTCGGGCGCTGCCCACACATTGCCGAGAGCACGCCAAAAAAGCGAACGCGACCCAGGCACCGTCATGACGTTTTGCCTCCCCCCTCGCCCCGTATTGGCACATTAGCCGAGTCCACCGAAGCAGTATGCTCCATGAGGCCTGATTGCTCCAAGGTTTTGTGCAACGCAGCATGCTCGGCTCGCGCCTCGCGGAACACCGCGACGCCCTCATCGGGTAGATGTTATGATGACTGATACATTCTCGATCATGGCGACCAACTGTCACATGGAGATTCGTCAATTCCGCTATTTCGTTGCGGTCGCTGAAGAGCTTCACTTCGGGCGAGCCGCCGGCCGCATGAATGTTGTGCAAGCGGCCATCAGCCAGCAGATCAAACGGCTCGAGGAAGAGATCGGTGCCGAGTTGTTTGAGCGTACCAGCACTGATGTCCGCTTAACTGAGGCAGGTCGCCAGATGCTGCGACATTGCCGATTGGTGCTCGCGCAGACCGAGCAGATACAACGCGCGGTGAAATTGGTTGGAGCGGGCCGAAAAGGCCGGCTCAACTTTGGCTTTGTCGACAATGCCATTTGTGGGTTATTGCCGCCCCTAGTTCGGGCGTACCGGGCCCGATACCCGGAAATTCATATGACCTTCCAGACGCTCGATCGCAACCAGCAGACCGATGCGCTGGAAGCCCACAGGCTTGATCTCGCCTTGCTGCCGGGGCCGGTTTCCGAGCCAAACTTGGAGAGCGAGACTTTCGTTTCGTCAGCGCTGATTGCCGCACTTCCAAGTGATCACGATTTGACGAAGTACTCCTCGCTGAGAATGGAACAACTGGTAAACGAGCCATTTCTATTGTCCGCTCCCTCGACTCGCTCTGGCTTTTTGGAGGTCATTGTCGCTGCCTGCAAGAGCGCCGGATTTGCTCCTCGAGTTGTGCAGGAGGCACCCCAGATGCACACGCTGTTGGCGCTCGTGCAAGCAGGCTTCGGTATCACTCTGATCCCTTATTGGGTCGCCCGTGGGAGCAGTCCTGACATTGTTTTTCGACCCGTTGTCAGTGCCGCGGAACCATACGAGCTCGCTTTTGCATGGCGGCGCGGCGCGTCCAATGTGGCCGTCGACCGCTTCCGCGAGTGCGCCCAACGACTGGCTCCGGAACTGAGGGAATCCATCACCCCGTGAACCCACGGATTTCTCCCATGCAACCGAGTCATGGCGCTCTCAACAAGCTGCAGCCTCTCTGCGATCTTGTGGCCAAGTCACCCAGTTCCCCGGTCCATCGAATCCGATACGGCGGACGAGAACCGGTACAGCCGCTCGGCGCAGTGGCCCAGAACCCGCAATAGCTGACCCGCGGGACCAAAGCACAGTGACCCCGGCATGCTGGCCCACCACTGAATGACGAGGGTCGGTGCGTGCAACGGCGCGCGTCCAGTGCACTTCATCGAGTTTGAGCAACGATGAGTCAAATCGGTCGCCCTGCCCCAATAGGCTCTCCACGGCGCGGGTAAAATAGTCCACCTGGATCTCCGGCGCACCGGATAGTTGCGCCTCGGCATGCGCTCGGACGAAGGCATTCCACAGATCCGCCCCGCAATCCTCCAAGCGTAGCCCTGCCGCGACGCCCTGCGGCAAGAAGAATCCCGTGAAACTCGGTCTGCTGTGCTTGGGATAACGGGTTCGATCTTAGCCGGCAAGACATGTCGCGGCTTCGGCGGCAGCACTTCGTTGCCCCGAATTGTGGGCCTTGTTGGTGTTGGAGGTACCCCTTGCGCCGCGTCGGACAATCGCTTCGAGCGCCACGACGCACGGTCGGACCAAGAACCTGCGTTTGAATCATTGACTAACGTCGCTAGAATCACAAAGCCGCACTGTATCGGGAGCGTGGTGAGACACCGAACGTTCTCGAACTATCTGTCGGCTTCGCGCCTCAATAGGCTGGTGTTCCTCTGATCGTCCCAAGCCCAGCCGAGCGACTCGCCGTGGCGCAACAACTTCGCCCCGGGCCTCGTTTCCTGCGGCCTTCGTCACCTTGTCCGTGGCCGACTGGTCAGCGCGGCAGCTATATTTCGTACCGCGAACACGTTCATAACTTCGTGCATTGCGCATGCTAACGCGGTGCATCGCCACTGTGATATCTATTGATGACCCGGACATTGAGATCGTTGGATTAACAACACGGCTGTTCCATCTGTTCGCGGGCAAGACCAGAATACGCATTGGGCAGATCGTCTATCGCGAATAGCTTAAATTCATTGGGCATTAAGATGCTCAACGAATTTGGCGGCGTAGGCATTCACACACCCGTTGACCGCGCGACCACATCCCAGGCGACTCGCAGACTACGCAACGAGGGAACGATAATGCTCTCAGTGTAGCGCAATGGATGGTGATCGGATGCGAAGCGCAATCCCGGTAAACGGCGAAGCAACACGTCCAGCGCCTTGGTCATTTCCATCCGCGCCAGCGGCGCACCCACACACGCCCGATTGAACGCACCGAAGGCCAAATGCTTGCGCGCATTTGGCCGTTCAATGTCAAACTGGTCGCCATGTTCGAACATCGCAGCATCTCGATTGGCTGAGCCGATGTGAACGTATATCTTGGCACCCTTGGGCAGTGTCACGCCGCCGAGTTCGACGTCTCGGGTGGTGATCTTGATAACGCCCCGAACAGGAACGCGCAGGCGAAGCACCTCCTCTATCACCCTCGGACGTAAATCGGAATTGTCGCGCACGCGCTTCAGTTGATCGGGGTTGGATAGCAGCATGTACATCATTTGACCGATTGAATTGGCAGTAGTGTCTGTGCCCGCAGCCACCATACCGATGCAATTCGTTACGATCTCGCGATCGGTGATGTTGGCGCCCTCTCGCTGCGCGTTTAGGAGCTTTGACATCAAATCCTCGCGCGGTTGCTTACGACGATCCTCTAGGCATCGATACGCCCAGTTCTCAAAATCAACGAATCCCATCCAACACGCTTCTGCGCGCTCATTTGATAACTGCGATGATCCGACCAACTCGAACCAATTCTCGGCCCACTCCTTGAAACGGTTTGCCTCGTCATCCGACGCACCAATCAAGTGAGCGACGGTGCCGACGGTAACCGGCCAGTTGAAGGATGGAACTAGATCAACCTCGCCAACGTCTGCAAACTGATCTACCAACTTCTCTAGCCGCGCCTCAAGCCAATTATCCATGCCGCTCAGAGCCTTTTGGAACACGCTGACTACCAGTCGCTTGAGCGGCAGATGAACAGGCGGGTCCAACGCATTGATGCTCCCATCGACCGGGAGCCCATATGCCTCACCGACCCTCTCGATTACCGCCTGCGTTTTCGGCGTCAGCGGTTGTTGCGCCGGTCCATTGGAAAAGGCCGCCATATCCTTGTAGATCGCAAGCACGTCCTCACGACGCGTCACGACCCAAAGATCATGTTTGTCCATGTAGAAAATCGGCGCTTCCTCACGCGCACGCGCCAATATTGGATAGGGATCGATGATTTGCGCGGGCTGCAACGGATCAAATGCCGCAAAATGAGGACATTTTGTGAGCGACTCGCCAGCCATAAGATTAGGTTCCATCGTCGTCATTTTCTATCCCCTTTAGAAATATAACCGATTGCCTTGGTGTCATCGCCCGACTTGACGGAACGGACGTCGACACGGCCGTCGCCGATACGGTTGCGACCCTAATGCGACGAGGCACCCAGTCGTCAAGATCGTGTGACACATTCAATCAAAGGTCGAGTGCGGCAGCAAGCAACCCGAGAATCCTAATCGGTTGCAATATCTTCTAACCTGAAGAGCATGTCGACAAGTTTAGATTGATAGAGTAATCAAGTTTTGTGATAGGCGGCCGCGTGGAGCGTGCATAATTTAGCCGCTCACTTGCTTGTGGCGACGGCTGCGCGTTCTATGTTGACAGGTGTCAGAAGCTACAAAGTACTAACACAGCGATCATCAGGAACACGCCAGTCAAGTCTTTCGCCCGTGGATGTTATAGCGATCGCAATTTACTATCGATCGATCAGATGGAATTGGTGGACACGACGAGGGACAGCATGCAAGTATCGCCTAGGCGCTTGTTCCTCCGCGTTGGTGGCTCTGTATAACCGACGTGACCAGAAGGGGATCATTCAATCTGCGTATCTGGTCTCCTGCAGAAACACGATTCGCGGCGAACCACCAAGGTTGCTTCTTTGAACAGGAATACTGAAATGGCGACGTGCGGCCACGATTTTGACGCTTCACCTTTTTTCCGGCCGATTCAAATTCGCGGCCTGCGGCTCAACAACCGATTCGTGATGCCTGGCATGCAGCGCGGCTGGTGTGAGGATGGGTATCCGCCGCCGCGTCTTGCCGAATATTATGCTGAACGCGCGCGAGGCGGCGTGCAACTCATCCTTAGCGAATCTACCGCTGTTGATCACCCCTCCGCGACGCGGACTTGGAAATATGGCCGTCTAACCGGAAAAACTGTCGACGGCTGGGCACGCTGCGCTGAAGCCGTGCACGTTGCCGGCGGACATTTCTTCATGCAGCTTTTCCACGAAGGCGCCTTGCGCGCGGAAGCCGGCGACGACCCTTGGTCCGCCCATCCAACGCTGAGCCCTTCAGGATTGATGAGCGCGGCCGCGCCGTCCGGACGCGCGGCGACCGCAGTGGACCTCGAGGAGATTCGAGACAGCTTCGTGCGCTCGGCGCGTCTTGCGAAGCAATCGGGAGCCGACGGTCTAGAGATCCATGCTTGTCACGGGTATCTCCTGGATCAGTTCCTATGGGGTGAGATTAACATCCGCGACGACGGTTATGGCGGCCCGAAAATCGAAAACCGTGTTCGCTTTCCAGCCGACATCGTGAGCGCCATCCGTGCCGAGGTCGGTCCCGCATTTGTTCTCTCTTTTCGTTTCTCGCAGTGGAAGTTAACCAATTATGAGGCGCGAGTTGTCCACAACCCCGCGGAGCTTGAAACGATGCTCCGCATATTGCGCGAGGCCGGTGCGGACATGTTCCATGCTTCGGTCCGGCGCTTTTGGATACCCGAATGGCCGAATTCCGATTTGGGTCTCGCCGGATGGACAAAGCGTCTCGGTGGCCTTCCAGTCGTCGCGGTAGGCAGCGTTGGCCTGGAGGTCGACGCCCTTGAAACTTTCTCAGGCAAGGAGCGGCCTCAGGGTGACCCGCGCCAAGCGATCGAACGCAATCTCACCGAACTGCTGAGGCGCTTCAACAATGACGAGTTCGATCTCGTTGCAATCGGACGCAGCAGCATTGCCGATCCGGATTGGGTGACTAAGTTGCGTGAACATCGTATCGATCTTATCAAGAGTTTCGACATTGCCGATCTAGGAGACATCGCACAAGAAGCGGCTGCGGCTGGCACGCGCGCCTCGTAATGAGTACGACCACAGGAGGCTTAGCCAGCGCTTCGATAGGGTGACGCGAGATGATTGATGATGTATGCGAGAAGGATCTCATGGAATGTGACTTGCTCGTCCTCGGCGCGGGCGCGGGCGGTCTTGGAGCCTCCGCCGTCGCGTGCCGCTCAGGGCTTGACGTCATCCTCGCCGAAAAGGAACCCGTAGTCGGAGGCACGGCGGCTCGATCTGGCGGCGTCGTATGGGTCCCCAACACGAGACAGGCGATCGAGGCAGGGATCGACGACTCGCGCGAGGACGCACTTACCTATGTTCGCGGCTTCGCAGGCAATTGTTATAATGAGCTTATCGTCAACGCCTATCTCGACAATGGCCCTCACGCCATTGACTTCTATGAGCGGGAAACCGAACTCCAGTTCGACCTCCAGGCCACATTCCCCGATTATTATGCCGAGGCAAATGGTGGCATCGCCGGAGGGCGCTCCCTACTTGCGCGCGACTTCAACGGACGCCAGCTCGGCGGCGACATCAAGAAGCTCCGTGGCACACTGCCTGGTGGTAGCTTCCACGGACTGCAAATCGGCGTCGCCGACTACGGCTATTTCCTGACAGCACTGAGAAGCCTTACCTCCTTCCGCTATGTTGCCCGAGAGATGGTCAATTTGGCGCTTGACAAGGCGCGGAACGGCCGGTCTATGCGGCTCAAGAACGGCAACGCGCTCGTCGCACGGCTCATCGCCACGCTGCGCAAGCAGCAGGTCAAGATCGTTACCTCAACGCCCGCACGTTCTCTAATCATCGAGAATGGCGACGTGAAAGGAGCAGTAATTATTTTCCACGGCAAGCCAATAGCCGTGCGGGCGCGCAAAGGCGTCGTTCTGGCGACAGGCGGGTTTCCGCATGATCGGGAGCGCGTCGCCGAAGTGTTGCCTGAGGTCACGCAAAATCCATACATGTGGAGGCTCATCCCCAACGGCAACGTTGGTGACGGCGCTCGATTGGCTGAGAGCGCTGGCGGTTACCTTGATACAAGGATGAAAAAAGGTTCATCGCTAGTGCCTATAATCCAGACGGAAGATGGCGAGGCCCAAACGGGCGGATTTCCCAACTTCATGCGTCACTTCCCAGGAATGATTGCGGTTCTTGCCAATGGTACGCGCTTCGTCAACGAGACACTTTCCTATCATGGCTTCTGCCTCGGAATGCAAGAAGCTGGGGCAGACACAGCCTATATCATTGCAGACCACCGATCCTTGCGTCGGTACGGAATCGGGCGAGTACATCCTTTTCCTGTCCCGATCACTAGGCACCTGCGCTCGGGCGAACTCATCCGAGGCCGGACATTGATGGAGCTCGGCGAAGCTGCGGGGATCGATCCGAGCGCCCTAACGCAGACCGTAGCGCGCTTCAACGAGAATGCCCGTAAGCATGTCGACCCCGACTTCCACCGAGGTTCAACAATCTATGCTGCCGCCTATGGCGATCCAACTGCACCCCATCCCAACTTAGCACCCCTGGTAAAAGCGCCGTTCTACGCGATGAAGGTTCATGTGGGGAGCCTGGGCACTTTCGCCGGTATCGCGATCAACGAAAATGCGCAGGTAATTGATGCGAATCGCCGGCCGATCACGGGGTTGTATGCCGTCGGCAACGATTCTGCGAGCTTTACTGGGGGCAATTATATTGGTGCCGGCATCACGTTGGGTCCGGCATTAACCTTCGGTTTTATCGCGGCGCATCATGCGGCTGGCAAGCCGGTCCGGCATACCGTGCGCAGCCGATAAAGCGCTACTCGCATGCAGAGCGCTTCTGAAATCGCATCTTGGTCTAACAGGGGCGGGGGTTTTTAGGGGATGCGCTCCGGACGAAGTTGAGCATTTGCAAGCTGGCATGGCACCGCGGGTCCGTTGTTCCTGCCGGCCGCGGGTTAACGAGGGAACACATTCGCTGCTCTGCGCCGGTTTAACAGCGATGTTCGTCACCTTTCGGCGGAGATCAAGAAAGTCGATAGCTAGGCCAGCGCGCTGAAGCCAGCCGTCTCCGCGAGACCGCCATCAATAACAAGTGCTTCGCGTTGAAGCACTCTCGCTCGAAATCGCGCGATTCCTCCCTGGCGCCAAACTTCCGTACGAACAACATCTCCTGGAAGCACCGACGCAGTGAAACGAAGACGGATCGCGGTCAACCGGCTGGGATCGTCGTCGCAGCATAAACGAATTAGAGCCCGCCCCACCACCCCCATTGTGGCGAGGCCATGGAGGATAGGCTGATCGAACCCGCCCCTTGCAGCGATGACCTGATCAATGTGAAGCGGGTTGCGATCACCGGTCAGTCGGTAAAGCATCGCCTGGTTGCGCGCTGTCGGCAGGTCGAGGAACGCATCGGGTTCACGTTCAGGCATTCCAGGTAGAGGATGAAAGAAGGGGGCATCCTCACCGCCGAATCCACCGGCGCCGCGGATCACCCAAATCTCTTCAAGGGAGGCGATCGGGGCGCCTGAATTCCGATCGACTAGTTCGCGCGAACAGCGCAGTATGGCAGGCCGATCAGGGCCCTTGTCGGCGAGCTCCCCGATCTCCGTGCGGCCAACGATGTCCTCCGTGGGGCGAAGCGGACGGTGTAGCCGTAACGCCTGCTCGCCATGCAGGATGTTCGGCCAATCTAAACCGGTAGCCTCGTTCATGAGCCAGAAACCGGGCGTTCCTAAGACGAGTGCCATGGTCGGAAGCGCGACAATGACCTCTTCATAAACATAACGCGTCTCGTCGAAATCGGCCAAGCCCGCACCAACCCCCAATGCATAGAGGGCGGTCTCGGCCGGTGTATAGCGATGAAAGGTTTCGGGGACTTGATAGGAGCGCAGCTTCTTAACGTTGAGTGGTGCGTTGGCTAGCGTGTTCGGAGGGTTCAAATCTTTCTCCGTGTCGAGAATAGGCCGCAACCCAGATCCGTCTTGGGCTGCCGTTTTTCGAGTTTCAGGGGACGTTGCGCCGACTGGCGTGCAACATGGCAAGATAAGCAAAGGTCATGGCAGGGCCCAACGTGACGCCTGGACCGGGATAGGACGTGCCAACGACGGCGGCACTGCAATTCTCCGCTGCATACAGACCACGACCCGATCATCGACCAATGGGGGCAGTTTGGAGTTGGGCTGACACAGGCTTGTCGCCTCTGATTCGGCGGCCCGCGAGATACCCCTCCGTAATCGCGAACTGCACATCGCGAGGCGAATTAGCGTCGCCCACTAAGTGTACCGGCAACTCGTCGCGCAGTTCATAATACAGACCGTCGAGGGGTTTGTTCTGGGTAATGAGCACGACGCGATCCGCGCCGATGCACCGGCGGTGAGAGGCATCGGCTTCGGTTGGCTGCACAACGGCAATGCCAGGCCGGACCTCGACCAATCGGTGTTGTGGCAGAAATTCAATTTCCCCCTTGCGATAGAAGCGTTCGACCGCCGGATCATCACGCCACGTCGAGCGGATATGTGGCCTCACCATGTTGTGCATGTAATTCACGAAGGTGACCTTGATCCGACGCGTCATGAGAAATTCGATCGCCGCAAGCGCTTCATAATGCCCGACCATGTCCACCACGACCGCTGTCGAGACGCCTTCAAGATCAACATTTGAAAAAAGGTCATGAGTCGTAAGCACGTGCGGCAGGTCAATTCCCTCGGGGCGCTCGCCCGGAAAGGGCACCTGCACACCGTCGGCTCGCGGGATCGATCCAGTAGCGATGATCACCTCATGCGGACACTCCGCCCGGATGTCCGCCGCATCGACGTAGGTGCTTAATCTGACATCCACGCCATGACGAAAGACTTCCTGCTCGAGCCAATGCGTGATGTCCCCGAGGGTGTGGAGCGCGGGCGCCCTGCGCGCTAGCGTCACAGTCCCGCCCAAATGCGGCAGAGCTTCAAATAGCGTTACGTGATGACCGCGCAATGCGGTGATGCGAGCGGCCTCCAAACCGGCGGGCCCTCCGCCAACCACCACGACCCGGCGCGGAAAGGCAACAAGCTCAATCTCCCTGTCCGACTGCTCGATGTCGCGTCCAACCGTAGCATTCACCGCGCATCCTACCTTGCCCGACCGTAGCAGTCCGCCGATGCAACCCTGATTGCAGGCAATGCAGGGACGCACTTCCTCGACCCGACCTTCTCGCGTTTTCCGGATGAGGTCGGGATCGGCAATCATCGCTCGCACCATAGAAACAACGTCTGCCTGTCCGTCCTTGATGATTTGCTCGGCCTCTTCGAGGGTTCTAAACCGTCCTGTCAGCAGACGGGGCACGGTCGAAACGGAAGCGACATCGGCGGATGAGTGGAGCTGATAGCCTGCCGGATTGTGCATACCGCCGACAATCTCGTCTTGTCGGAAATAGTCGCCAAGGGTGACATTCACATAATCGATTAGCTGTTCCCCCTCGACCATTTGAATGACCCTCTTGAGCATGCTCTCGGTGACACCGCTCGAGCGTGAGGCACCAAGACGGACACCTACGGCAAAGCTCGGCCCAACACGCTCGCGAATCGCGCGTAACACCTCAAGCAGGAAGCGCGCGCGATTCTCGAGGGGCCCACCATACTCGTCATCACGCGTATTGTAGAAAGGCGAGATGAACTGGTGAATGAGATAGCCATGCGCGCCATGGACTTCCACGCCGTCGAGCCCGCCCTCCTCCGCCATAGCGGCAGAAGAGGCGAACGCATTGACCAATTCTTTGAGTTCAGCGTTGCCCATTGTTCGACCAACGATTCCAAGAGGGCCCGGCACGTCGGAAACGGTCCAGGGTGGGCTGCCGTCCAACGCAAAATAGGTGTTCCCGCCGTGCCATAACTGCTGAAAGACTCGCATATCGTAGGGGCGTATGGCCGCCATGAGTCGCTGATAGCCCGGGACGAGCTGATCACCATATAGCTGAAAATCGAGCGCCGTCGAAGGATGAACGCGCGAGGCTTCAATGATGCTCAACGCACAACCGGCCGCGGCCCTCGCGCGATGATATTCGATGAACAAATCGGTTATATGCGGCGATGCCATGCCGGTGCCATGTGCAGCGCGAACAATTCGGTTGGCGAGGCGTGCTCCCCCGATTGAGATTGGCTCGAAGATCTTTCCCAATGCCATGTCATCTCCTTAGCCGCCGTATCGCAGCCGGCCTCTGGTCTTTTTCGTAATTTCGTAATATATCGCTAACCAAGAACTCGAATGCCACCCTCGGACCACGACATCCGCTTCACAGGAGGTTTCGACGCTGCCAGCGGTTTGATATAGCGCTCTCGACCGCTACACTGTCCACTAAACTATTTTAATACGCCGATAACTTAAGCTGATCCGAGGTACCCGTGGCCATGAACAAGTGATCGACGCGTTCCGTCATTGGCGATCGGCATGAGGAGATGTTTTGCATAGCCGCGAAACAATCGGCTCCAATAGCATAATTCCATATCCTCAGCAGGCGCCGACATGTCAGGGATCTAGGTAGCCAGTCGTAAGCTCGAACATGTGATTCAGATGACATTCATCAGACCTCCGTCCACAGTCATGACCAGCCCAGTAATATAGCTTGCGTCGTCCGAAGCCAGGAATAGCAACGCCTTTGCTTGCTCCTCCGGCTCGGCAACGCGTCCCATCGGAATGTTCGAGCACATACTGGCATATTGCGCGGGGTCAACGACAGAGAAGTTCGCGATCATCTCAGACTTGGTAATACCGGGTGCTAGGCAATTGACGCGGATATTGAATCGCGCCCAGTCGAGCGACAGGCTTCGGGTGAGACCAACCATGGCGTGCTTGGAGGTGATATAACCGACATCGTCTCGAATTGCCTGCAATCCTCCGAGGGAGGAAACGTTGATGATAACGCCGCCGTTATTGGGGATCATGCTTAGAGTTGCGGCGGATTGTGACCAATGGAAGGCACCGCCGACATTGACGGCCATGACACGATCAAATTGACTATAGTTTTCGGAGCTCGAGGGTGCGGTGATTCCCGCATTATTTACGAGGATGTCAATCCGGCCGCAACGGTCGATCACTTCCGCCACATTGTTTCGAACTGTCTCCCGGTCTGCGACGTCTCCAACCACGCCGAACACCTTGCCGCCGGTTGCGCGCACCTGCTCGACGGCTCGATCAACGGTTTCGGCCCTTGTGCCGTTGATGGCGACACGAGCGCCCTCCTTCGCAAAGAGATCGACGACCGATCGGCCAATTCCCCTGCTACCCCCCGTTACCACAACGACCTTGTTCTCGAAACGCATATTTTGTCCTCCCAATCACGCACATGCGATTGTTCTTATCCTCAATCGCGCCGCGAATTAGCTGTTCCGACCGAGTTCTATTGGCCTTGCATCCCACGACTGGCTTCGATTTTGAGATCGATACCTCGGCGGGCCTGTTTCCGCTCGATCACCTCGAAAATGCGAATGAAGCCGATACTCCGCATCTTCCACCCGTCCGCTTCCTTCACGTATTCGTCATGATAATAGGCGGACCCTGTCAACTGCTCTCCGCCGATCAAGTTAGCGTGGGCATAAATCGGATTAGCCGCGGTGAAATAGACTGTGTCCTGCATGCGCCAGATGCCTTCGGCCGTCCCGGGTCCAGTGATTTTCAGCTCTGGGTGCATAACAATATGGCTGCTCACAAAGCTCGGCGTGATGAGCTGACGAAGAAACCCGATGATCTTTTCCCGTCCGTCGAAGGTAAATGCCCCACCAGCGAACCACGCTCGAGCGTGGGCGGTAAAGCAGGTCCCCATCAGATCGAAGTTCTGAGTGTCGACAGACCGCACATAGCGGTACTTGAGCTGGTGAAGATCGTGAAGGTCGATGAGCTCCCTTGCGGACGTGTTCATTGATTCCTCCCGGCGCCTGTAGCAAGGGTCGGCACGGCGCTGCTACTGTTTCGAACCACGCTGCTTTGTAAGTTTCGCGTGGCGGCGTCGCCTCCCGCCCTCCGGCCGGAGAAGACACCATCGGAGAGCGAAACTCCGCTGAAATAACCGATTGCACAAAGGCCTGCCGCCGTCCTTCCCGCGGCATAGAGGCCGACGATCGGGGTGCCGTCGTGACGAAGTACATTGCCGGTGTCCTCGTCGACCTTGAGACCGCCGAGTGTGAACATCATGGTAGAGCCGTATTTATTGCCGATCGACATATTGAGCGCTCGGAACGGTGGCTTTACTATTGGACTGCGGCTTTTCTTGGACAGCGGATCGGAGGCGCCGCTTTGCTGAGCGCCATTGTAATCGTTAACATTCCGTATCAGGGCTTCGGCAGGCATATTGAGCTGCGCGGCCAGCGCCTGTAGCGATCTTGCCTTTTTGGTGCCACCTAGAAAGATATTGGCAAGTGTTGGGAGCGCGAACCAGCGGAAATCGGCACCGCGCATACGAAAGCATTGCTTCAGAACGGTTTTATATTGTGTTTCATCCAGAATCAGATAAGCAGTTCCTTCCGGCTGCTCGCCGATTGAGCGGCCGAGATACCCAAGATAAATCTCCTCGTTGCAAAAGCGCTCGGCCTTTCGATTAAGGAGGATGCCCTTGAGCAAGCCGGCAGGGGGCGAAAGAATGCGACCGGCAAAGACGCTATCCATATAGGCGGTCGCGCCGCCCGCCGACATACCGAGGCTAATGCCGCTTCCATCACAACCCAACGTGCCCATGCGCACCAGCGCGCGCCAATTGTTGCCATAGATCGGCAGATGGCGCTTCAAGAGATCCTCATTGTAGCCAAAGCCGCCCGCCGACAAGATGACTCCCTTGGTGGCGCGAAGCAATACGCGTCTGCCGTGCTTCTCCTCAAGTTCGCGGGCCCGCGCACCTGCACGGTCCACCGTCTTCGCCATAAACGCTCTCATGGGGTGCACCTTCTTTGTTTGCCGGGCGTGTTCAGCGCATTGTTTCTCGTCCGTGATCTCAAGTGCTTCGACGCCGATCACGACTCCAGCCCGATCCGTGACAAGGCGCATAGCGCGAGTGTGGTCCATACGTCGAACGCCATCTCGAGCGGCGGACGCACTGATTGCGTCATAATACGCGTAGCCGCTGAAACCGACGCCGCGGGTACGATGGCCACGGGGCGCCGCCTTCGCAATCGCTTTATATTCAGGGACATTCTCGTTGCCAGAGAAGTAGAGGAACTTGCCCTCGGGTGGATAGCCCGTCTTTTCCAAGAACACATCGCCGCCCAGTGGCACACCAAAAGCGGCAAGCCATTCAAGGTCATCGGCGCTGTTGTCGCAATAGCGCTTCAGCGTGTCGGGCCTGATAACGTCGGCAAGTTCCTTTTCAAGATATTTGTACATTTCCTGTTTGCTGTCTTCGATACCGACAGCCTTCTGAAACCTAGTCTCGCCGGCATAAAACACGCCGCCGCTATAGGCGGTCGCGCCACCCGCGCCAAACCGATCAATGGCCAAAACGTCCGCCCCCATCCCACGGGCCTCCAGCGATGCACAGGCGCCGGCACCGCCAAACCCCACAACCACCACGTCAGCCGTGTCGTGCCATTGCGCCTTCTCAGGATCGTCGAGAACGAGCAGTGGCTCGATCAAATTGCCAACCGTCTTTACCATAATTCCATTCCTCCCTCTTGGTTGCGGCCCGCGCACAGTACAACGACTGCCTAAGGCGGCACGATGAACGAACTCCGGACCATATATAAAGAAGTCGCCGCCTCGCCGGCGGATCGGAAACCGACCGATTGACCCTTTGGTACTTGGAAACGGAGTCTCACCGACCATGGATCGTGTATCTTGATGCGCGAAACCGGACTCGAACTGCGCGTAATGAGCGAAGCGAATGCACAGATCGTCAACGCCGGCGGCGTGCTGATTGAACGGCTCACCTACGCGATGCATCGGCGCCACTCATGTCGAAGCGTGAATATACGGCCAGAACCTCGACGCCCTCCAATGGAGCGCGCTGCCACCTTTCTCCGCCGAGTCTCAAGTCGGGCCACGGGACGCTGCCAACACTCAACCCCTCTACCTCCGAATCGAAGACAGCCAATCTTGAGCAATCATCAAGATAACCCGTCGATCCCTAGGACAGACTCACCGCCGCGGTCAACGTTCTCGGCGATGCAATGCAAAAGCTTGCTGATCCTTGAGATTGACGTCACTGGTAATACAAACGAATGAACCATTAATCCCTCCACACAAACACCGGCCCCCTGACGCACGCGGTATTTTGGGTCAGACCAACATCAACAGTTCCAGAGCTTTCATATCTCTGGTGCATGGAATCATCGTCACTTGGCTATGTCTACTAATTCGCCGTTATGGGTCGATTAGCTATCCCGATCAGGTACGCGATTGGCCGAGTCGCTCCTCGCTCGCTATCTGACGGACGTGAGCTTCGGGAGCTACTCCATTCCCTTTTGGGATCATCCTATATTCCAGATGTTGCGGCATTAGCCTCTTGGTATCATCAGTCACGATGTGCAATGTCTCGTTGGCCCTTGTGGATTCTCGTCTCTTAGGTAGACCTCAATTACTCTCGATCTTTATTCGTGATCGCTGTATCACAATGGATGAATTGACAGGCAGTGAACGAGCGCCGACGCTCAGCACGCCCCAACCGTCTCAGCGATAATCCCGCCAACGATCGCCGAATTTCGGTCGTGGGCGTCCGCGGAGCACGGCGCCGGATAGAATGGGGCTGAGCCCGCGTCTATTCGAACAGACTGGTTTGGAGGTTGATGATTATCTCCGCCCGCGCCAGGGCCCACTGCAGACACACTGACCGTTTGGTTTTGTACGTTTACAACCGGAGGAAATCCAGATGCGCGATGAAAACAGGCAGTTGAATGTCGAGGAACTCGTTCGAGCACATTTCGACTATTCAGCGAGCAACCCGGGGAAATGGGCAGAGCTGCTGGCCGACGATGCGTCCTGGGAATTTCCTTATGGAGATGCGGTGGGTCTGAAAACACTCGAAGGGAAGCCGGCGATGGTAAACCTCGTGAGCACCTTCATGGAACCTCTCAGCAGCTATGCCTATGGAGAACCCTCTATTCATTTGTTACCCGATGGATCTTCTGCCGTGGCAGAATTTTCTGGCCAAGGAATTGTCACGGCCAACGGCCGAACCTATGCCAACAAATATGTTCTCTTCGTCGAAACCGCAGGCGGGAAAATCACCAAGCTGCGAGAATATTTCAATCCCGCAGCCATAAAGGCTGCCTTCGGCGAAGGCGCCTGATTGAGGCTTCCTTACTCAGATTCGCAACTAGGCTGCTGACTCAGACTACCGCACAGTCGGTGAAAGGAATATCGAGATGATTGTCGTTGCTGGAACCATGACGATTAAACCCTCCGAATTGGCCCGATTTGAGCAGCTCCTACCTGCCCATATCGAGAAAACGCTCGCTCAGGATTTTTGTCTAATGTTCGCGCTCGGTGTGTCGAATCGCGCCACCGGTTTGATTTCGGTTGCAGAGGCTTGGAAAGACGAGGAGTCGCTCATACGCCATCATCAGCAGAGCTTCACTCAGGAGTTTGTTGCCGCCTTCGGCGGCATCGTAAGCCACGACGTCAACGTTTACGAAGTCAGCCAGGTGCGAGCTCTACCAAGCCTCGAGTCCGGCGCCAACCCCGCGTGATTTTCCTGGCCGAAAGGCGCGGATCGGTCTACGCTTTGGACTGCACAATACGTGCTTGAGAGCTCGTACGACGTCAGATGAAAATCTGTCAAACTCCGCGACGTTGCGCCTGTGTCAGCATGGCTTAGACGGTCCCGACGCTTCGAATCATTGCATTTCACTCGGCAATTGGCATTCACCGGCGAAACTGGCAAGCGGCTTCCACGCCGCTGCGTGAAAGTCTCAAGTCCGTTCTTCACCATGGACCTGCCCCGTTTCGGTGGACAGTCTATCGTCTTAGTTTCCTGACTTCGCCTTCAACCAAATCCTCCGGCAAGCGCAGTCTGCCGGAGGAGGCCATAGAAGCTCTTGGTTTCTTCGTTTGATCGCTGATGAGCTCGTCGTAGTTCACCGGTGACTCGACTACATCCGGTAGTGCACAGTAATTCCATAGGTACGCGGAGGTGCAAGCGTTTCCTCATCGAGCCCGTAAGGATTGACTTGAGTAATGAAGTAGGTGCTATAGGCCTTATTGCCAAGGTTTTTACCCCAAACGGTGACATCAAGATGGCTTGCCGCCGGAGGGGTCCAGAGCACTCGAGCATTGATCACAGAGTATGATGGCTGACGCAGAAAATTCTCTGCGCCTGAATACCAGCCCGAATTATAGGAGAAGTCCGCGCTGAATGTAATGTTACCGTTGCCCACCGGAAGTTTGTATGTCGGTCCAACATTAAATACTGCATCCGGTGCGTACGGAATGCGGTTGCCGGCGAGACTGTAAGATGTGGCAACGTTTCCTCCGCCTTGAGACGCAGGCACTGGCAGGGTGACGGACCCCGACGGGAAGCTCGTGAAGCGATCATGAATGACTTCAGCCCCCGCCGCAATCGAGAGACTGTTCGTTACTTTGGCGACAAGATCGAGGTCGATGCCGTAAATTCGCGCTGCCGCGCCGTTCTCGAGAAGCGCGCTAGTAGCTCGAAATACATTGACCTGCAAATTCTTATAGTCGTAATAGAATCCGGCGAGATTGATTCGAAAACGATTATCGAAGAAATCGGTCTTGAGGCCGATTTCGTAAGCATCAAGAATTTCCGGTTCCACCGGTTGTGCTCCGGGACCTCCGGTCGGAATAGTCGGATAGACACCGCTCTTAAAACCGCGATTGGCGGAAATATATGCCATCACGTCATCCGTAAACTGATGATCGAGTGCGAAACGCCAAGTCGGCCTCTTAAAGGTTTTCGAGGAATCCGTCGGGCTAACGAACCCGCCCAGCGACTCAAGAGGCGGAGAAAAGAACAGTTGAGTGTTTCCCTCAATCGCCACATTCTCAATCGAGTACCTCAGTCCTACGGTTAAATTCGTCCGATCCGTGAGCGGAACAGTGGCTTGGCCATAGATCGCCCCCGCTTTGGCAGTTTGCCGATCCGTAAAATTTATCTTTTCAAGTGGCGCCAGGGCAGGGCCTATGATCGAAAATGGGTCGTATCCTACTTCTGAATCTAGAAAGTAGAGACCCGTTACCCAGTTGATCTTACTTGACGATGAACCGACCTGAATTTCCTGACTGATCTGACGTCCCAGGTCGTTCCAACCGGCGCCTTCAATATGAACAGGTAGCGAAAAGACCGAGAAAAAAGTCGATTTGGCGGAGTCCCTATAAGCGCTAATACTGGTCAACTTCGCGATGCCGAAGTCGTAATCGGCCGTGATACTGGCGCCCTTTTGGCGATATACATAGTACGGATCGTAGGAGTTCTCACTTGCATTCCACGGATTCCCACCCGGCTCGTAATACGGCGAACCATTGGGAATGTTGACCGGATGACCTGGAACCGCTCGAAATGTGGCAAGCCCATTGTTGTTGGTGGTAGAAGAATCAGCCGCTATCCTTAGCGTTAAGGCTTCACTCGGAGTAATGAGCCATTTTGTTCGAAACCCATAGTCGTTCTTCGTCCTATAGATGTCAGTTCCCGAGTCTCTGTTAACACCATAACCTCGCCCCATCATAAGACCGTAGGCCGCAAAATCGGCAGCGACAGTGCTCGATAACCCGCCAGTCACATACAGATTTGTCGAGGCGGTCTGATAGTTGCCATAAGTAGCTGAAACGTCAAAGTGAAAATCTTGAACGGGATCCTTCGTCCTGACCTGGATCACGCCGGCGTCGGCGTTTCGTCCAAATAAAGTGCCTTGAGGCCCCTTCAGCACATCGATCTGTGCGATGTTGCTGAGTTCCAGCAAGGCTCCACTCATATTCGCGACATAGACCCCATCGATGTAGGTGGCGACGGAGCTTTCATTGCCGCTGGAGATTGCCGTCGTGCCGATGCCTCGCAAATGCGGCTGCATGCCGTCGAAGCTATTCTGAATGGTAAGACCTGGCACCGTCTGCGCCAAGTCGGCTGTCGAATGGACACCGGCTTCCTCAAGAGAAGCGGAGGTTACCGAAGAAATCGCCACGGGAACTTTCTGCGCGTTCTCGGCCCGCTTATTTGCGGTGACAACAATTTCCTCGAGGTGTCCTTCAGACGCGGATTCCGCCGTTGCAACTGATTGCGCCGAAGCAAGCGATGCAAAACCCAGCGCGCCTATGCATAACATCAGTTCGACAAACTTGTTAGTCATTTTTCTCTTCCCCACAATCGGATGCATGGCAACGATGAACCGCCCGCATCGTGTTTTTGAAATTACACAATTACGCACTCCGACTTCCCGACCAGACTTATGTTGTTCGATGCAGCGCATGGGAGTCCAGTAATGTATTGTAATCCGACAATAAGCTCTTGTTATCTTGGATCGACTTCATGCAAACCTTGCCGCGCGACCCTGCATGATGCAACCCGAGTCCTAGCATAGAGTCCAGTGCCTGCAACGAGCGCAACTGTTGGGGTTGCATCGCGCAGGCTGTTCTTAGTCTTTGCCCCCGTTCAGAATAGCTTTGGTACCGGTTGCGAAATGGTCATGCACTCTCTCATCAAACGAGTGAGCAGCGCCGATAGCGACCAGGGCGCCCCCGAAATACATCCAATCTTCCTCATCCCACCTCAACGGAGAAGCGAAATACAACTTGGTATCTTCGAGCGTCGTGCTCAGGAGAGAGTCCGCTGGACGACCGACGTAAGGATTTCCCCTTTCTTTCAGAATGTGCTAGTTATCGACACACTTAGGCAACCTGAGTTCTGTGTTTGAAAAGGTGCACCCCGTTACTCCCCGAGCGTGCTGAATCAAGATGATCTTTCCAACCGCGCTGCAGATCGTGCTGGGGATTCAAATCGCCCAGGAGGATCGCGTGCGCTGCACAAGTCAGAAACTAGCTGACTCGCTCGGCGTCAAAGCGAGTTTCGTGCGCAAGTTATTGGTGACGCTCAGCCGCGAGCGCATCATCATCGCTACCTTGGGCATAGGCGGCGGCGTACGCTTGGCGCGCCAGCCGGCGGCGATCACTCTGCGAGACGTTTATCTCGCAATCACGGATGAGAAGAAACTGTGCGTCGCACGCGAGGGAATTCCGTGTTAGTGCGTGGCGAGCGCCATCATCGCTCAATTTTTCGAACGTCTGGCGGGCGAGGCGGAGGGCCGCGTGCTTGAGATACTCGCGAGTCGCACGGTTGCAGACAGTGTGGCGCAGATCCGTAAGCTCGAAATGGCCCGGCTCGATCAAGTAACGAGTCGGGACTGACGGCCACTATTCCCGCATCGGAAATTACAGTGCACTTGAATTGGGGGCCAACGCGCGCTCACCGATGGTGCGAGGAGTGGGAAAATGGAATCAGTTGTCTCGACCCAGTGGTTGGCCCATTCATTGAACGCACCTGATTTGGTGATCGTCGACGCGACTTACAATTCTCTCAGTCCCACGAAGGATGACCGAGCGGCGTACGAGGCATGCCACATCCCGGGTGCTGTTTTCATGGCTCTGGGTGCATACATCGATGAGAGATCGAGGCTGCTGCTCCTGTTACCCACCCCGAAAAGTTTCAAACAGGCCGCCGAAGCCCTGGGTATCCGCGAGGACAGTCGTATCGTGATCTATGACGATAGCCCGCTGCATTCGTCGGCCCGCGCCTGGTGGATGATGCGCACGTTTGGAGTGCGCAATGTTGGGATATTGGACGGGGGCTTAGCGAAATGGATTCGCGAGGGACGGCCGCTGGACACCGGCACGCCAGAACCCGCGAGCGGGCAATTTACACCGTCGTTGAATCGCGGGTTCGTTCGCGAGCTCGACGACATCAGGCGAAATCTCATCGAAGGCAACGCTCAGCTCGTCGACACACGACGACGGGAACATTTTCAAGGTATCGCACCCGACCCGCGCGGTCTGGCGTCGGGACACATACCGGGATCGAAAAACGTGCCTTATCACCTGTTATTCGAGACCGACGGAACCTACAGGGCGCTAGGATCTCTGGAGTCGATATTCGCCGCGGAAGGGGTGACGCTGGATGCTCCCATCATCGCGACCTGTGGCTCGGGAATGTCGGCGGCTACGGTGCTGCTGGCCGCTCATTTGCTCGGTGCCCGCGATCTCGCTCTCTACAATGCATCCTGGAGCGAATGGGGCGCCCTTGCTGACACGCCAAAACGTATGGGCCCCGGTTTTCCACGATGAGCCCTAGCTGATGCTGTAGCCGCTGTCCACCGCGAGATTTTGTCCGGTAATTCCGGCTGCATCGTCCGAAGCGAGGAACAATGCCGCACGTGCTACCTGTTCCGGCTTTTGAAAACCCAGCAAATGTCGATCTACCCACACCTGAGGAAGGACCACGCCTTGGGTTCTTCCCACCACCCGTTCAGACAGGGTAATTCCCGGCATCACCGCATTGACGCGCACATGGTCCCGCCCATATCGCACCGCCATCGAGCGCGTGAGTGCTGCGACTGCGCCCTTGGATGCGGTATACCCGTCGTTGCCGCTGGGCGAACCGCTCACGGCCACTATCGAACTGGTGTTGATCACGGCGCCGCCACCGCTTTTTATGATCTCCCGCACGCCGAACTTCGAACATAGCCATGTTCCATAGAGATTCAGGCTGATCTCGCGCCAGAAATCATCGTCGTCAGCCTCCGTGACGGATCCTCCCTTGACGGCGGATCCGCCCGCGTTGTTGTATAGAATGTCCAGGCGGCCATTGCGACGGACCGCTTCGGTAATCGCTGCTTCGACGCTTTTCGGATCCGTGACGTCCGTGCGAACGAAGAACGCATTTCCACCCGCCGCGCGGATCGCCTCCGCCGCGGCTTCTCCTCGTTCGCCGTCGATATCCGACAATACAACCGCAGCGCCTTCGCCCGCGAACAATTCCGCGGCGACACGTCCGATGCCGTTCGCCGCCCCCGTAATAAAGGCGGTACGATTTGCTAGCTTCACTTGTTACTCCCCTTCGATCTCAAGCCCGGCGATTCTCCGACCAGATGGGCGGTACTTATGTCGACGACTCGGCGCCGCGTCCAATAATCTATCCTCAAGTCCCGTCCTGGCGCGGCTGGGGCCATAGAGTGCCGGTGTTGGAAGTCCACACATATAGACGGGTAAGCCGCAGCGATTTGATCAGCCATTTTCCCTCGAGGAACTCGTAAGTCTCGTGGTAGTGACCCGATCCCTTGAGTTCGCTGAATCCCAGGTTAGGACCGGTCGGCGCATGGTGGTGATCGTTCATTGCCCAAATTCCGCTCGCAGTCGTCGCGGATAAAATCTGAATTTCGGGCATATATCCTTGATGAACGGTAGCGGTGCCGACCAACCAATAGTCGAGCATTGTCATCGCGAGGTCTCGCCCCATTGGAGGCTTTCTCGTCTCCACATACTCCAGTGTCGCATCGGCAGTGAAGCACGAGCGCAAGTCGTCCCATTGTTTGGTATCCACAAACCGAAAATAACGAGCCTTGAGGGTTTTGATCTCTTCGATGGCGACAAGACGCTCAAGCGGATCGAGCCCGTTGGAGACACTACCCATGGCGGTTACTCCTCCTCATCTGTTATATAATCCCGCGCCAATGCCAAATCCGGTAACGCGCATATGCTGGCAAAACAAAGCGGCGCGCACTTCCCCGACTGAAGCATGATTTCTCCCCCTTAATTGCGAGCCCATTTTTTTTACGGCTTTTGATCCGACGGTTGAGCGAGCTATCTCAGGCCGACTACTCGGCTATCCATAAGCTCCCACATACCGCACCGATTTCTTCGAACTCGCCTCACCCACAATCCAGCCTCATCAAAAAGGTATGCGCCGCACCGGGGGTCGGTCCAATAACCTATAATGATGTGGGTATCGTGGATAGTAATCGGCCCGAGAATTGAGCGGACGCCCAGTCGTTCGCCTTGCACGGGCCGGCGCATCGCGCTCTGAAACGACGAGCTTTGGAGTGCGAGAATTACGAACCGGCGTTGTTATGCGTCCGTCTGCTTATTCGCGGTGGCGACGATCGCTCATGGCGATCGATCATCGAACCTGATCTCCCGATAACCAAAGATTAGTCGACACGCTAAGGTCCATGGGGAATTGTGTGCATTGACACCGTGCGGGGCCGGCGACCGATAGTGGTAAGGGGTGGCATCGGTTTGACCCGCCGCGATCCGGTGCGCCCCACTCAACGATAAAAGACACGCTTGGGGAGACGCTCGGAAAACATGCCGAAGGACACGAAAACCGCTTGGTACAGCTGGTACGTCTTGATCGTGCTGACACTGGTTTATCTTTGCAGCATGATCGATCGGCACGTCATCACGATTCTAGCGCCCTACATCAAGAGCGACCTGGGAATCACCGATGCTCAAA
>WNFQ01003355.1_pt1 | contig 24130 bp, 22 predicted proteins | sample 5400171 | NCBI WGS metagenome assembly WNFQ01 (sample SAMN13153356, study PRJNA577476) | soil metagenome | isolation source: 20 cm soil under Madrone tree | place: USA:California | collected 2016-06-14
TCAGTCCGGCAACGCCGGACCGAGATTTGTATGATAACTGAAACTCTCTCGCTGCTTTGCGGCAGCGACTTGATTTCAGACTCAGCTCTTAAAGTTGTATTTTCTTACTACCCTGTATGTAGATGTCAAAGAACCAGCCCGGCCTCCGCCGGGGTAAACTGTTTCACGCACATTTCAGACGACAAAAAAAACTCAATCTTGAATCCGACTTGAACTCGGTTCTGCCGCGCATAGTGTCTGCGAAGGCAGCTCCGATAAATCATGTCGGGACAAAATTGAGCCAATTTGCAGTCCCAAAATGTACGTAGAACGCACTCCAGATTAGAGGAGTCCCGCTTTCAGCGGGATCATCAACATAACGGTAGATGAACGACAGTCAACTGCATTCCTGGCAAATTTCACGGGAATTTTTCTTCGCCGCATCCACTTGATGTGAAGGGCTTTACACGCACAGAGCCGATGGCACTCGGCTGACATTTAGCGAATTATTGCAACTCCGATGCTATGGCGACCATGAACTTCAAAGCGCTCTAACGCGGAACTCCAAATGAGCGAGCAGGCGCCGGCGAGTTGAGCTTACCGGTTTGCGCGCGAGCGAAGATTATCCGAGACCATCCTGTCTGTGACCCCGGGTTGGATGCAGCAAACCCTCGAAATGCAGATTCCCGCGCAAATCACATGGACGACGCGAAATAGTTGGTCGCTCCTTGAACCATGTGGGAAAATCAAGTGCGAGAACAATTGCCGTGTGCGTAAGAAAGGAAGAGGGTGATTGGATTGCGAAACAGCGCACTCAGTTCGCTACGCGCTTAGGCCGAACGCTTGCTAAATGGTGATCTTTGTCTCTCAAGATCGAGGAGAATGGAAGCGACCGTGAAGATTTTCTCTTTGGAGAGTTCCGGATAGATCGGGAGAGAGAGACAGTGCTGACACAGCCTTTCGGTAATAGGGAGATCGCCCGGCCTGTAACCGAGATGCGCGTACACCTTTTGTAAATGAACAGGCACTGGATAGTGGACGCCAGTTTCGATGCCGGCCTCGTGCAAGACCGAGCGAACCCAGTGGCGTTCCGGAGCTTCGATGACATAACAATGCCACACGCATTCTGAATCGGAAAAGTGCGTCGGCAACTTGTACGAGGAATTGGCAAGCAACTCGGCGTAGTGGGCAGCGCGATCAGCACGAGCTGCATTCCAGGCGTCGAGTCGCTTTAGCTTGATGGCGAGCACTGCCGCTTGAAAACTATCCATCCGGTAGTTATACCCGATCTCATCATGCAGGTATTTCTGGCTCTGTGCGTGGTCGCGCAGCGAACGCGCGCGCTGTGCGATAGACGCATCATCAGTGACTAAAGCGCCGCCTTCACCGTAGGCTCCCAGGTTCTTGCTCGGATAAAAGCTAAAACACGCAATTTTTCCGAATTGGCCTACCCGCTTACCGCGGTACCGTGCTCCATGCGCCTGCGCGGCGTCTTCAACAACCGGTAGGCCATGTCCATCAGCAATCGCCTTGATGCGATCTATCTCTGCTGGCATGCCAAAGAGATGGACTGGGACAATCGCTTTTGTTCGAGGCGTGATCGCCGCTTCAAGCTTGGTGGGACACATTGTTCGACGCGCAGGGTCGATATCTACAAAAACTGGTTTTGCTCCGACATAGCTAATCGCCCAGGCAGTTCCTATAAAAGTCATCGCAACTGTAATTACTTCATCTCCCGGCCCGACATCGAGACAGCGTAAGGCAAGATGAAGCGCGCTCGTGCCACTGTTGAGGCTCACGCAATGACCGACTCCGCAGTAGGCTGCGAATTTCTCCTCAAAATCTGAGGGGGCTGGTCCCTGGGCGAATCTGCCCGATTCGCAAATTTCCTCCAAGGCCGCTAACACTTCCCTGCGAATGCTGTCGTATTGAGCTTGAAGATCCAAGTACGGCACGCGTTCCATAATCAGTTGTGTCCAAATTGAAGAATGTGCACGCTAAGGCTGGCTGATAGTTTTGCTGATCAACATAAGCACAGTATCCAATTTCGCCACCTACCCAGGCGCACTGACTAGCCGGTGATCAGACTTATGTTTCAACTTTAACGTCGGAAAAGCAAAATGATCGGGATAAGTCATGTTCTTCCAAAAATCTTAGGCCAATATTATAAGTTTTCACATCCAAACGCTCCTTATATCTCAATCCTCCGGCTCCGGGTATTTGCATTCAACCACGCCGGATCAAAGTGCTTTGTGGATCCGAGGGCAAAGAAGGTGGCTTTCCATTTCATTGCCGGGAGAAAATTGAGTTCCACGTATCTCGCTAGTAACAATGACCTTATGAGGAGTCGATTGTCGGGGGGTGCGGATCGGAATTAAAGGATTGGGTCGGGTGCCGGGATTTCATGTTCGCGGGTTCTGCGACAATAACGGTCAGTTTACGGTTTTGTGGTCTGCAACGTTCTGATTACCTCCAGAGCTTTCTGATATTGGTTATCCACTGTAGCGATGTATTGAACGCGTTCATTGAAGGCACTCTCGATTTCATTAGCTGCGCTGGGAGACTCATCCGCTGGCGCCGTACCCTCCTCGATCTGACGCGAGAGTTGCGTCGCCTGCTCGACAAGAGCGGGATCCGTGTTGGAATCACCAATTTTGAAATCCGCCGGCACCTCGGAACTGTTGATCCGTGTCTGAAGCATATTTAGACACTGGCTAACGAACGTCTCACCAACAAAATTGAAACACGCCTGCAAAACGTGCTCTGGTGTGTTTACCAAATCGGAATACCGCAGCCGGAAGACGACGTTTGGACCATAAGCCCGTTCAGCTAATGAGCAACTGTTCACGGTTCGTAACCAATAGGTATAAGCCTCCTGCTCATTTGCCACGAGCTTCCCTGCGCCCAGACGGTCGAAATTTAGCATTGAGCGCACAACCGAACTCACGTCGCGGACGATGTGAATGAATTTGGCGTTTGGAAACAGTTTACGTAAGCCGCAGATATAAAAGGAGTATTCCGGTGTTCCGTCCACCCAGCGTGCTTTCGGGTCGGTTTCCCCTCGCATGATCTTCCGTTTTTTTTCCAGATCTTCGCGATGCCGCAGGATCAAATCGTTAATGGCGTTGCCGAAGCTTGCAAAGAACTCGTCACGCCCGATGTCCATCGCGCTAAGGACCGAGCGATTCTCTCGCGCGCTTCCAATGTTGTACTTGATCGCAACATCGATCGCGAACTGGCCCATCCAGCTGGACTCAGGTAGCGGTATGATGTTCGGGTGCTGCCCGAGGCACCAGTTAAGAATGCTCGTTCCTGAACGTGGTGATCCCACCACAAAAATCGGCCTGTTTACTTGCTCTCGCATTTAAGTCACACAGTTGGCTGGCCAGCATAGGTCCGACCAGTCGCCAGCTGCATTTATTCTTCTCGCCATGACGGGATGCATCTTACAAGAGGCGTCAAGTTTTTGTGAGTTATTCGCGTTCTTTCTGAAGCTTAGCAATTAACTGCTGGGCATCGCGGTATTTCGCTCCCAGATTATAAAAGTATTCGACCTGTCGGTTGAAGTCAGTTTCTAATTTTTCCGCCATTCGCGATGATGCTTCATGTTGCTGAGGAAAACCTCTGAAGTTGACGCTCAATTGCCTCGTTGTTCGACAACTGCCCGGTTGGTCGTCGGATTGCTTGAGTCGAAATCGGTCGACATATTGGAACCGTTAATTCGTTGCGCCAGCGGTTCAGGACGTTGTGGGACGTATGGCTCGGTGAGAAACTCAAGCCATGATCGCATGGCGGCCTCCGGCCGCTTGACGATATCTGAATATCGCATTCGACACATGACACGTGCACTACGCAGTCGGTTACCCTGCGCCGCCAATATTCGTAAGTAGCCTATTCATTGACGACTAATGGATTTTGACCGTCGGAAAAAATTGGTAGCGATCGTACTACATCGTAGCCTGACCAGAAAAACGAAGACACATACGGCGGCGACTGCCAGCCCGTCCAGTAAGCGGTGCACTGAAAGCTCGCTTGGGCGTCCGGATGTCATCACCAGGTTCAAATTTATGCCCGATGGTCGTGTCGAAGCTCAGCCGCTTGAAATCTCCGAAGAGACGTTGTTCAGTCTCGAAGATAATCTCCTGCTTTTTACACGCTCGAGTGCAAGTGTCAATTTCATCGTCATCTTCCGGTCGCTCTGGCCGTTGGTTTCCACGCACGTTCCATCCTGTCTCGGACGGACCGGTTGCAAAGCGGCTTGGAACGGCGACGTATTCTGAAGCATATGATTACCGCCCCAGCTGAAACTCGGTCCGATATTGCGCCCGCCATCCCTTGCGAGCGTTCATCGGAACTCTCTATTGTGATGCCCTGCCTGAACGAGGCGGAGACCTTGGCAACCTGTATCAACAAGGCGCAACGCTTCCTCCACGAGCACGGCATCATCGGCGAAGTCATCATTGCAGATAACGGTAGCACGGATGGCTCGCAGGAGATTGCCCGTTATTGCGGCGCGCGTGTAGTGCCGGTCGAACTCCCGGGTTACGGCAGCGCGCTTATGGGTGGTATTGCTGCGGCTTGCAGTAAGTATGTCATCATGGGCGATGCCGACGACAGTTACGATTTCAGCCGGCTCATGCCTTTCCTGATCAAGCTACGCGAAGGCTATGAGCTCGTGCAAGGATGCCGACTACCATCGGGCGGTGGCACGGTCAGCCCAGGTGCTATGCCACTTTCTCATCGCTGGCTGGGTAATCCGATCTTTTCGTTCTTGGCGCGCACTTGGTTCCGCGCGCCCGTGCACGACATCTATTGCGGTATGCGTGGCTTCACGAAGAGCCTCTTCCAACGGCTCGATCAACGTTGCATCGGAATGGAGTTTGCCACCGAGATGATCATCAAAGCGAGCCTTAACAAGGAGAGGATTGCCGAAGTTCCCATCACGCTTCATCCTGACGGACGAAAGACTCGAGCGCCGCATCTCAAAACTTTTCGGGACGGTTGGCGAACGCTGCGGTTCTTCCTGGTTTGCAGTCCGCGCTGGCTTTTTCTTATGCCAGGTCTGTTATTGATCTTGCTTGGCGGAGCTGGCTATGCGATTGCATTGCCGCGGCTAACACTTTACGGAGTGACATTCGACGCGCATACCTTGCTCTTCGCAAGTCTTGCATTCTTGTGTGGATTTCAAGCCGTGCTGTTCGCGATACTAACGAAGTTGTTCGCGATCACGGAAGGTTTGTTGCCTCCCGATCCACGACTCGAACGTGCGTTCCGGCACATCACACTTGAAACAGGACTGGTGGGTGGCACTGTCGCGCTAGTCGCCGGTTTTGTTCTGCTCTTGATGGCTGTGCTAATTTGGCGAAGAACGGGCTGGGGCCGGCTAGATTACAGCGATGTCATGCGAGTAGTAATTCCCGGTGCGACGCTAACAGCACTCGGCTTTCAGACTGTGCTCTTCAGCTTTTTCATGAGCATTCTGGGAATGAAGCGGAAATGAATCTGCTTGAAAAGATTCATGGAAGCTATGTCCACAATCCCAGAGTGAGGGGGCTGACCCGCGAACTCTCCGAACTACTGCCAGCTAATGGCTAGGTCTTGGATGTCGGCTGTGGCGACTGGCTACTAGCCGCGCTCATACAGAAGGACAAGCCGACGTGGTCATTACAGGCATCGATGTGTTGGTTCGCGACCACGCGCATATCCCGGTTGTGAAATTTGACGACACGAGTATTCCTTTTCCTGACCGGAGTTTCGATACACTCGTCTTTGTCGATGTTCTGCATCATACGAATGATCCGGTGTTGTTGCTACGCGAGGCGGCGAGAGTGGCGCGCAACACGATCGTGATTAAGGATTGCATTTGATTTCTGCAGTCGGTCTAGAGATAATTCGTTTAAATGCAAGCCGTGAAATCAGAAGATAACTTCCCCTCCGAATCGGGAGGGACAATACAGGTCCTCGACAACTCAAAAGTCTGTTGTGCCCATTCTTGGGAAGAAGCATATATGCGTTTCGAAACTCCCGAGCAGGAGATCGAGAAGTTTCGCCGCAGACTTACCCAACTGGGTGCCGAAGCGTGGCCGAAAAATTCAAAGATCGTCGAACTCTTTTGCGGCCGGGGCAATGGTTTACATGCTTTGGAGCGACTCGGGTTTACTTGCGTCGAGGGCGCCGACCTGTCCGCCTCCCTGCTGAATCAGTATTCAGGGCCAGCAGATCGGTATCTTTGCGACTGCCGCCGCCTTCCGTTTGATAGGAATTCCAAAGATGTAGTTATCATTCAAGGTGGTCTTCATCACTTGCCAATACTGCCAGGTGACTTGGACGAGACCCTTTCTGAGGTGAGAAGGGTATTAAAAAGTGGGGGGCGGCTTGTTGTCGTAGAGCCGTGGCGGACTCCTTTTTTAATGTTTGTCCATTTTCTTTGCAACGCCCGATTGGCGAGAGCCCTCTCGCCTAAACTCGATGCATTCTCCGGCATGCGTCATTATGAAAGACGGACATACGACCAGTGGCTCGGGCAACCGGTAATGATTCTGAATCTATTTCGAAAGCATTTCACGCTCGATCAGTGCTCGCGCCGTTTGGGAAAGCTAATGCTCATCGGGCGCCCCAAGCGGTAGCGCGACCTACGCTGTCCGAGCCGCCTGCCAGATTGTTCTCGCCAAGCAGTGCCAGGTAGCTGAAGACGGCGGTACCAATTTATGAGTCGGCATTTCTTACGGCCGACGGACCTATTGCGGAAGGCAAGAAGATCAACTGGAAGGATTTTGTAAGAGCTTATTTACGGAGTAAAAAACAATCTCGGGCGATAGAAAAATCAGGCGAGCAAGAATTCGGCCATTGAATGTTTCCCGCGCACAAACACGATTGTCGAGCTACAGGGACTATGCACCGAGAGTGCAACAGGCGAGATACCGCAAATCACCTGTTATTGAGAATTGGAACGAGCCGTAAAACTACTGAGTCTGGAGCGGAATTTTCACCGATAACCCATTTATAGCCGTGGAGCTCCGGCAATCGCGAAACCTTTTCATTCATCTCGTCCCGCGAAACGAACAGTGCGTAGATGGGAATAGTGTGTTCTATACCGCGTTTCAGAAGTTCTGTAGCCTGGGGCCGGTCATAGTGAAAAATTTTGCTGAACCCGACGTATCCCTTTCCATCTAGGGGCGCCGTCACGAAACCAGCCGGCAAAAGCACGTGCAGGTAGGAAGGATGAATATCAGAGAAGACGATGCCAGGTTGATTGCTGACGAGTTCAACGAAGCGTTTCTGTGCCACAAAGTCGCGAGATCGGCGATTTGAAGGGTTGAAATGGAGAGCATCCCATGCCTGCGATCGATTGATTCCAACTATTTCGCCTGAGCGCGAAGGATAACCTAGACAGGCCATGGCAAATAAAACAAAGACGGCAAACGCGCCGATCAGCCGTTTTCCCGACACAAGATTCTTGGCCGCCCATGTCACGGGTAGAACCGCGACCGCGACCAAAAGAACCAGGAGTGGCAGGTAGTAGCGTACATCCGAAAACATGAAGATGAGTGTTGTTGCGACCGAACTCAAGCCGGCTGAGAAAGCGCAGATGACGAAGCGGTTGATCTGGATGAAGAATGATCCCGCGCAAATCAGAACAACAAAGGCAGGGACAAAACACGTACCGGTGCCGAAATATTGGGCGACAAAACAGCAAGGCAGTGGACACAGAGCGAATTCCTTCCATAATCGCGCGATATTCGTTGGGACATAGCCGAGAGAAAAGAGCCGATGGGTCTCGACCAAAGAGGGAAACCAGTAATCGTAACCCGTCTTAAAGGGCGAATGAAACTGGATCGTGTTGAGGACGAGCATCGGGCTGGCCGCAATAACGAAAGCGAACGCAACTCCAATACAATGGAGAAACCAGCGGAGGCGGTTCTCATTGGCTGGGAATACAGCCATTGTTAACAGTAGGGGCGCAAAGAAAAGTAATTGCAGCCGGATATTGAGTGAGAGGCCAAGGAAAACCGCTGACAGATAGATTTTCCAGCGGCGCTCTTCGGTCAAGCCGAGGTAGGCAAACATAAAAGCTAACACGACTACTGTGGTTGCGCTGATTTCGCTAAATGGTGACCGGCAGAAGGTAAAAAACGCCGGCAGCGTGGCCACCATCAGGGCCGCAACCCCACCCGCAAACGGCATCGCAAGATAGGCATAAAAGCCAAACACGGCCAGAATTAACAACAGGCCAATTGTTTGATTTGTCCTGTACGGCGCAAGAATAGAATCGGATTGAGGCAGAATCCTGAGCCAGGGAAGCATTAGTACTGGGTAGCCTAAAGGGTACACCGATGGCACTTTGTCGTAACCGATTTGCAAGTAGGGGTATCCATCTTTCAGAATGGCCTCTGCCTGAGCGAAGTATTCCGTCGCATCGGCTTGACCGAAATCCAACAGCGAGCTGTCGCGGTAATTAGTTTTAAGGACGGTAAAGTAGTAAAATGTTATTGCGCAAACCAAGAGGAATGTGCCGGTCAAAAACGCTGGGGTAATAAACTGTCTAGATTTAGTCACTTGCCGATGAGAAATTATCGAGGCAGCTGCCACAGACAAGCCGAAAAAGCAGAGCGAGTCCTAACAGATACTGGAGCTGGTCAATGAGTGGATACTGAAGCGTGTCTCACGAGTTTGGATTGTTACTAACATCGTCTTGGACGGGGAGCGCCTCCTCAGAAAGAACATTATCGTCTGCGCTACGGACGATGTAATGAAGCTGAGGATTGTAATCGGAGATGTAACCAAGAATACAAGTTGTGCAAAATTTGCCTTGAAATAACACACGATTCGCGAACGAACTCATCCCGCAGGAGCGCGCCACCCCGCGAATAATACCATTGGAATCAATGACTGCCAGCCTATTCGGAGTCATATATCCCTGCTTCGTCTCCTTATCGACGAGCCACGCGACTGGACTAATCGCACATCGGACAATCCTGGGAATATGTCGTCTTGTGGTTACATGGCAAACGATTCGCGCTGCTGGAGCTCCAGTGTCGGACTGCACTAACTTGCTAACACGGCAGGTCCCCAACAATCCCTCCGGCTTGTGACGTCCCGCAAACAAACTTGCTTCGTTAAGGCCGATCCAATCTTGTAAGCCGTCCGCGAACATACCCAACCGGTGTGCTCGCAGCTGGGGAGCCACCATATATGGAAATTCAAGGTACACTGGCGCTATGATCTTCAGCGTTTCAATGTCGCGTACTCGGTTAATCAGACTAGTGGCCGCATCGGTAGCCAAGATCTGCGCATATTTGGAGTGCAGTGCCCACCTCTGATGTGATGGAAATGCAAAGACTGGGGTTGCCAAAGGAATACAGAAAGCTATCCAGCGTAAATGCGGGACATTTTCGCCTCGCGCGATGAGTAATAGCAGCAAGCCGCCCCAGAACAGCGTACTCCAGAAAAGGTACCGCGGAGCGTCCACGTCGGACGATGTCCCACGGGTAAGTGGCAAAGGAACTACAATGCTTGTTGCAACAAGAATGCTAAATGTGACTAGCGCCAAACCAGTCAGTTTCAAGCGGCTCTGTCCTATATCGCGCCGGTATACCGCACGTCCTATTATAACTAGGGCGATCGTGAGACCTGCCGCTCCGAACCACACCGACATGGAAGATTCCACTGTTTGAGAGAGCAGCTGTTGAGGGCGCCAACCCGCAATCGCATACGCGACGGGAGTTCCTATGATTTGGCATAACCAAATGCCTCCACTAGCAGCAATCGACGGTAGCAATTGCATTTGTAAATGTTGGCTCTCCCCGGGCAACATAACAAGTACGACAGCCGCTACTACGCTGGCCACAGCTAGCAGACCGATGGAGTATGTCCGCAGACGCAAGCACCATGCGAGCAACAGTAGGGTTGGCCAAATTGCTAAGCCGGAACCGAAGCTGAAAGAGGCGAGAAAACCGCCGCATACCACGATAAGTGCTGCTAGCCATTGACGCGATTGGCCGTTCATCCTCGGCAGTACGAGAAAAGCTATAGCTGCTCCCACCATCACTGAGGAGCAAATACAGTTGAAACCGCCGGATGCCGTGATAATGGACCGCCCCATCCAGAAATTGGTCGTCACCAAGACAAGCGCGGATAAGATTTTTCCCGTAAGGGACACGTTTTTATCGCGCCAAATTGGTATCAGCAGAAGTGACACGGTGATCGAAAGCAGCAGAATCCCGGCGATCACGAGTGGTTGCTGTTTCCCGTGAAAAAAGCGAAGATCGGTCAGCCAGAAAAAGCTTGGAAAAAATATGGAATGAGGACCGTACTTGAGCAGCGCACTTTGGAGCCACGAATGCGTGAGAGCTCTTTGGTACAGCTGCCAGAAATCTTGATGTGTCACTGGCCAAGAACCAAAATATAAATACGCAAGCCCCGAAACAGAATAAAACGCGATGGCCAGAGCGGCGAAAGCTTGCGCGGTCCGTTCCATCGTGCGCGATACGTTGAATTTCAGAGGCATCCTGGTGTCAAAGAAGCCCAATTATCGCGACGTCGATACCCCGCGCAAGCTCTGTCATCTGTGCCAGCAACTTATGGGCCGGCCCAGCGATTACAGCAGCGTGAGTGCGCTCGGTATCTCCCGTTTGGGATCAAGTTGCGGGCAGAATCGGATTCTTCACCACGATTCTAAGCGGCAGTCGAAAGCTATCGCAGTTCTCATGAAGTCAATATTACGCGCGCCATTTGGATAAATCTTGCTTGCATAAAAGAGCCGTTTACGGCCCGGCGTACACAGCACCGCGTTCTGCCCACGCAGTGCCCACGCAGGGCCGATCCGACAGTCGCGCATAATCGAGCATGTTGCTCTTGGTCGCGCGCAGGTTCGGGCGCCCAGTGTTGAGTTTTCTCCGGCTGCGCACGAGCGCAATCACCTGATGGCCTTGTTCCAACGCCTGAGCTACCATTGCCGGCCCCGTTCTGCCGGTTGCGCCTATTACCAAAACTCGCAAGCGACTACGTCAGCCACGCACCGGCTTCTCACACTTGCCGGGTCGGCGCCGTGCGCGAACGCGACCGACAGCGCCAGCGCGCGCGCAAAATAGGGATTAGGCCAATAACCTTCACAACCGACAGCGGGTTTGTTTTCAATTCATGCTCGCGCTGTAATCATAATCGATGCATCGATGACCTCTGTGGAACATAGATCATTCAGAGCTCGGCTTGCGGGCGATGATAAGGAGACTGGCGCCGGCCGGAAAGTCGCAGTGAGGCAGAATGTAACGTTCGACTGCAAATATTGTATAGAGAATGTTATTCTGCCATTGCGGCAGGGGCTGGATATCGGAAACGTACATGTCACGAGGTCTAAACAGTCGCTTGTAAAACAAGACCAGAGCAATAAGCGGTAAGAGGAGTGTGTTAAAATAGCTGCTCCGCTCGATAAAAAAACCTGCCTTGCGAACGCGTCGTTGAAGCAACGAACGTGTGTACCGTCGCACATGATTTGAGATGTAATCCTCGCCGCTCCAGAGAAAATCGTAGGCCGGCACAGCTGCAATTAACAAACCGGCGGGACGCAACGTAAGTTTTAACTTTCGTAACAGGCCGAGATCATCTTCGACATGCTCGAGGACATCGCAGGCCAGGACACAATCGGCGATAGCCGGTGCTGGCCAATCATTATTGAGGTCTAGCGTGTTGAGTCCACGTTGGCGACAAGCCGCCAGCGCAGGCACGGAAATATCGGCGGCGAGAACTTTGAAACCAAGATCGACAAGGTGCCTGGCAATAACACCCGAGCCGGAGCCGAAGTCGATGATCTCGCTGCCGGGCCGAAGATATCGCTGGACAGTATCGGCGATGATTTCTTTTCGCGCATGGTACCACCAATATGTCTCCTCAAGATCGACAGGGACAGCCGCCGTCGATTGAACCAAGCTCTCCTGATTCATCGAACAGAAACGGGCGCGCCGGTTTTTCTCAACACGTAAACCTTGTCCCTGCCGCCTGGGATTTTGAAGGACTGCTTCAACTCTGGCGAATAATCCGCAAACAATTGGTCGAGAGTTTCCTCGCTGAAACGCGCCGCCTCGCTTCCTTCGGCTGCGCCGGCCAATCTCTTCGCCAGATTGGAAATTCCCGGGATCGCGCTACTGGAAAGATTGCGAATGGCTTCGGCAATGATGACTCCATTGTCCGCGGCGGCAAGCATGCGCTCAATCAGCGGTGACGGGTCCGGCAGAAAAAAATAAAGCGCGCCTTGAATAATGACGTAGTCGGCGCGCGGCAAAGGCCGGTCCAAGCGCAGGTCCCACACGATGCCATGGCCGCCACGCCTGTTGAGTGCGTCGATAAAACTCGAGCTGGCATCCAGACCGGTGTAGCGAACATTCTTCGCTCGAAGGAACCGATGATAGAGCGTCGCCGTTCCGCAGCAAAGATCGACAGCGCTGGCGCGCGGCGGGATCAGATCGGCAATCACACGATAACGCGCGAGATGGTACCGGCCGTAGAGCAACCGATTAACGACTCCGTAAAGCGCGGAGCTCTTGTAGATCAACTGCATGGCCGGAATTTTTCCATGGCCTCCACGACGCGGGTCAGCTCCGCAGTCGTTAGGGTGTTATAAAATGGCAGCCGCAGCAAACGTCCAACGACGCTCTCCGTGACCGGGCAATCGCCCTCCTTGCCTCCGAACGACCGTCCCATTTTCGAAAGATGGAGCGGCAGATAATGAAACACGCTTTGGATTCCGGCCTGGCGCAAATCTGTCATCAGGCGGTCGCGGTCCCGGCCGGTTTTCATCAGCACATAAAACATATGATACGTCTGGTCGGTGTAATCCGGCAGCACTGGCAAGCGCGCTCCGCACCGCTCCGCCCATTCGGGTAAATGCGTGGCATAAAAATTCCAGATGTTTTCGCGCAGCTTCTGGATCTTTTCCCGCACTTCCAATTGCGCCAGCAGATACGCCGCTAGAATGTCCGAGGGCGCGTAGCTCGATCCCAAATCGACCCACGTGTATTTGTCCACTTCGCCGCGAAAGAAGCGCGCCCGATTTGTCCCTTTCTCGCGAATCATTTCCGCCCTCTCGATGAATCGCTCGTCATTGATCAGGAGGGCGCCGCCTTCGCCGCAGGTAAAATTTTTCGTTTCGTGAAAACTTTGCGCGGCCAGGCAACCGAACGTGCCAAGATGTCGATCTTTGTATTTTCCGAACAAGCCCTGGGCGTTGTCCTCGATCAGCGCAATGGAGCGATCGCCGGCAAGATCGAGAATTGCATCCAGCTCGCAGCCAACGCCAGCATAATGCACTGCCACGATGGCTCTGGTGCGCTTGGTGACGTGTCTTTCGATTTGTGTCTCATCGATGTTCAGCGTGTCGGGCCGGATATCAACAAAAACCGGTTTTGCTCCACGCAAAACAAACGCGTTGGCTGTTGAAGTAAAGGTGAATGAAGGCAGAATGATTTCATCGCCCTGCCGCGAGTCGATGAGCATCGCGGCCATTTCCAAAGCGGACGTGCATGACGTTGTGAGCAGCACTTTCTTCACTCCGAGCTCACTTTGCAGCAGCGCCTGACATTTCGCAGCGAATTCACCCGCGCCGCCGATGCCGCCCGTTTCCACGGCCGCGTTGATGTAATCAAGTTCCCGGCCCATCGCAGCAGGCCGGTTAAAGGGAATAGTCATGGCGACTTGGCCTCGTGGATTTTTCTGATCACGGTGTAGGGCCGATTTTTCGTTTCGATGAAAATGACTGCGAGATACGCGGCGATGATCCCCTGGCAAAAAAGAATTAAGCCGCTGAACAATGAGATCGAAACGATTAGCGAGGTCCATCCAGTTGTCGAGACACCGAAGGCGAAGTATCCGATTATCAGTACGATCGCATAAATTGCCGAGAGCGCAGTGACGAGCAAACCAAGATAAGCGATCAATCGCAGCGGCTTGCTGCTGAAAGCAGTGATCGCGTAAATGGCTGCGGCCAGTCTGCGCTGAAACGTGTAAGTAGTTGTTCCTTTGAATGGACTTTTTCGAACGCCGACCGCCACTTGCTTGAATCCAGTGAGTTCCCAGAGGCCGATCATGTTTGAGAGATGTTCTTTGTAACGCACGAGTTGATCGACATAGCGCCGTGTCATCAGCCGCGCGGTCAGCGAATGTGGCGGAATTCGATAATCGGAAAGAAGTTCGAACACCCAGTAAAACAAATTCGCCAGGGTGCGTGTGAGCCAAGGGCCGTGCCGCGGCGATTGGACGCCGTAAACCGCGTCGGCTTTCTCTCTATCGAGCGACTCGAAAAAGGTGCCGAGCATCTCGGGCGGCTCTTCAAGATCGACATCGATGAGGAAAACGAAATCGCCTTGCGAGTGCTCGAGCCCGGTCATCATCGCCTTGTGGTGGCCAAAATTGCGCGACAAATCCACCACTCGAATGCGTGCGTCCTGTTTTTGCAATTCGAGCGCAACTTCGAGCGAACGATCGGTCGAGCCGTCGTTAACCAAAATGAATTCCGCATCCGGCGTAATCTTTTCCGCTTCCGTTCGCACCCGGCGGTAGAACTCCTCGATGTAAGGAGCGGACTGGAACAATGTCGATACAACTGAAAGCTGCATGGCAGAGAGTTATTCCTTAGATGAGGGGCTTTTTGCTCGACGAAAATCGTGCTGGCGTCAACTTGAATTCAGCTGGTTGCATGGTCTCGCTTTTTGCGACAGAAAAGAACCAGCATTTCGTAAAATGCCTCTGTGAATTTTCGTTTTTGCTCGATCGCAAATTCATTGCCCAGCAGCGTAACATAATCTTCTTCTCGCCGAAACCAACGCCCCTCATCGAGCCATTCGAGCAGCGCCGCGACCGGTCGCCGTCGTGCGATGGGCCGGATAGCATCGGCAAAAAAGAAAACGCCATCATCGGTCAGGATACGTTTGATTTCGCGCAAAACACGCTGGAGCGAGTCGTCGGGAAGATGATGCCCCACGCTCAGGCAAAGAACAGCATCGAATGTTCTATCGGAAAGATCGAGACGCTCCCCTGACATCTGCTCGAATTTGCCCGCACGCTTTCGCCGGCAATAGGCGATGTAATTTGGATTCGGGTCGACTCCGAGATAATCATAATTCGGGAACGCATAATTCCCGCTGCCGCAGCCTATTTCGAGGATCCTTCCCGGAGCAAGTTTTTCGATTTCCTCCCGAAGAAGCGAACGCAGCGGATAAGGCTCGTTGCCACTTGTAAGCGCGTATCCGTGAGCAAACAGTTCCTGGATGCAATCGAAGAGCAAGCCGGTCTTCATCCTTTCGGAATTCAGGGAATTAAAAAACTGAGCTATTTATTCTCACTAAAGCGATGAATCTTTCAACACGAGCAAACGCTACCCGCGTTCTCCTCGATCAGTTCCAAGGCAATAACCGACGGCTGCATCAATCGCGAAAAGCGCCAGCCAATTTGATTTTTCTGCGGTACGATGTTCGGGGTGCCGGCCAAGCCACCAGGTGAGGATGGTCGATCCTGACCAGTCTGAACTTACGATAAGAATCGACTTGTTTTTGCTCAGCTATATGTTGCACTATCGCGCGAAATTTAAGAGCGAAACTCTGGCTACCGGTCGCTTTTCCGCTCGGTCTTGCCAAGGCCGAAGCTCATGCCGACCAATGTCTTTCTCTTCCCTGCCATCCGGAGCTTCGCGATGATGAGGTCAACAAATCATCACGGCAGTTAATGAGTTCGAGTGACCATCGGTGTTATTGCGTCAACCTTCTGTTTACCATGACAACGGCGTTGTTCACGCGGCAAGCGGTGTCAAAGGATAGCTAGTCGCACACACCTATCCAACGTACGAACTGAGGAAGAGTTCCATGATGTGATCCGCCCCGGGTCCCCTTACGTGTCTTAGATCCGGCTCCCAGGTAGCGGCACGATCGGAGTTTTGGACGATTTCGTAGCTCGGAAAGTAATCGACATTATCATGCGCGGCGGCCCATTGCTGCGCAACAGCTCTCAAAACAGATTTTGCGTAGGTGTTGGCTACTACTACGTCCATCGTGGAGAAAGTATTCATAAGGGGAACCGGCGAAACCGTCACAACAATTTGAACGCCGAGGTGTCCGTAGCGCGACAGCAGCCCGTGGATTTCTTGCAGATTCTGCCAGTTTTGTGCGAAGCTCGTCAGGTGGAATTCGTATCGTTCCCTTTGGTTTTTTACCAACAAGGGCACGGGAACGTGATTAAGGCATACATTTGTCTGAAGATCGCGCCAAACTTCCACAAGACCGAGCGTCACGATTACGACTCGACAATCTCTTATTCGTTGGGTGACCGTCTGCATTAGGTGCCGCCGCCGGAGAGTCTCCTCAAAACCTGCCAATTCCAGCGTCGGATTCGTATGGGGGTCAAACCAGACGCCCTCAGCCACCTGTGCAATGGATTCGACAGGAAAGACGGCGGCTGGATCGAGCGCCCAGCGTAACTCATTTAGTATCGAATATGTGTTGTACTTGTTGACGAAACCTATGCCACTGCGCTCCTTGTTAGCTGGTTTTAGCCCCGCAAACTCCGGTGCCGCGCTTTCGACCGAAATTTTGCGTTTTTGCAGAGCGCTTTCGAGCCCGCGCGCGAAACAGGACCCAATCGCATAAAATTTGTCATCCGCTCGGACTTTGAACTTGGGATCGATCTTTGGCGTAAACCGAGTTTCCCGCAGCCGCTGAAAAGCATATTTGCCCTCAGCATCGTTCGGATCCGCTCCCTCTCTGTACCACGTTTTGGCCCAATTGTTTCTGTAATTCCACACCGCTTCGGCTGCCGTCGCTGCATAGATCGAATGTGACCGCACATCGTCGGTCGAGCAATCAGGGGTCGCTATTTCGCTCTGAGATACCAAGGATAACATTAAACGATGAGCTCTTTCAAAACCGGTGAGATACCGATACCCGCGCTCTAACTATTCTTTACTTGGTTTGTAGGCTTCTGTCGCATCCAAAAACTACTGCTGCCCCACCCATGGCAAGTGGGTAACGACGGCCTTGAGTTCTTCCATGTAGCGTGAGCTAAATATGCATTGGTCACCAACACGTCGAACTCGGAATTAACGTTCGGAAACGCCTGCAGTCGGTCTGGTTGTTTCCGTCTGATTCACTCCTAAAGCAAGATTAAGCCGCACCTGTGACAAGCAGTTCCGGCTCGGCAACCGGCGGTGACGTCCCCAAACATTTCAGGTGCTCATCACCAAACAGAAGTTTCAGCTTTTCGCGCGCCGCCTCAGTAGAATAGAGAGCCCGTGTTTTCCTGATGCCGTTTTCTGAAAGGCGGTTCCAAAGTGCTTCCGATTCGTATAGCTCAATTAATGCATGCGCAAAATCTTCCGCCCCGTCAGCGACGAGAATATCCTTACGATTAATTAGCGGCATTCCCTCGACGGCGAGAGTAGTAGCGACAACCGGCACACCAAATCCCATGCTTTGATTGATCTTGCCTTTGATGCCTGCCCCAAAACGCAGCGGCGCCACAGATAACTTCGCGCTATCAAAGAACGGCCGAATATCTCTCTGCCATCCCGCTATAACTATCCTCTCAGTCGCCAGAGCGACGATTTCCGGAGGCGCCTTGTCACCAATGATGTAGAATTTCGCATCCGGCAGATGTTCGCTCACCAGCGGATAAATCTTCTGCACGAAAAACAACACTGCATCGATGTTTGGGGTGTGTTGGAACCCGCCGATAAAGAGCCAGTCTCGCCGCAGCGCGAACGGGGTCTTCGACCCGGGTATCTCGGCAATCGTTGAGACGATCTCAATAGACTTATCCGGCCTGGCTTTGCGGAGAAGCTTCTGTTCAACGCTGCTCACCACCCAAGTCTCATCGGCTTGGTCAATAAGATCGTATTCCAGCTGTTCTTTCTGGCGCGCCTTTTCTCGCGTCTCTGGGTCGCTGGTGATCTGGGCCTCCCGCTCGGTGCGAACAAAGTGTAGATCGACAGTATCAAAAACGATGCGGCTTCGCGGCGCGTACAGCCGAATATCCGCGATGTGTTTGCGAGCAAAGTCGCACCGACTTAAGACCACAGCGTCGAACTCGGAGCCGTGCGAAATGAGATAATCACGCACTTTTTTGATATAAGGATGGTAAATGATTTCAATCCCACGGCTCTGCAATTCTTCGCCGTACGGCGGAATATCCGCGAGATTATCGGGAATAAATGTCACGCGATGGCCCAGCTCATGAAGGATGTTAAGGATATGGAACATCCGGACTGATCCCGCGTCCTTATCTGGCATTGGAAGATGGTGGTCGATTACAAGAATGTTCTTGCCGGAAGAGTTTCGGGGCTGCCGCAAGAAGCTCACGTCGCCGCAGACTGGCTTCGTTGTCAACTCGTCAGCCCATGCCTTTGCGAAATTCGAGCGGTTGATGTCCTGATATTTTTTGGCGCCCGCTGAGAGATCAGTGCCGCCCGTTGCCCCCTCGTAATGAATCACCTCGCTTAGCGGCTGATATAATACCTTGTAACCGGCTCGGCGAACCTTGAATGCTAAGTCAGCGTCCTCGTAATAGGCAGGTGCGTATCGGAAGTCAAAACCGCCCACCCTTTGAAACAGCGCCTTTGGAATCATTAAGGCTGCAGCCGAGCAATAATCTACTTCGCGCAGGTAATTGTACTCGGGCTTTTGTGGATCATCGAACTTTCCGTAGTTCCATCCGGAGGCATCTTGCCAGATAATCCCCCCCGCCTCCTGTAAGCGGCCATCCGGATAAATCAGCTTCGAGCCGACAATGCCCGCTTGCGGCTCTTCGGTAAATGTATCCACTAACGCACTCAGCCAGCCGTCGCTCACAATTGTGTCGTTGTTGAGAAAAACAAGATACTTGCCGCGTGCTTTTTCCGTGCCGCGGTTACAACAAACAATGAACCCGGAATTTGTCTCGTTCCGCAGATAAACAACGCCCTCAATTTTAGGGACGATTTCCGGTGTTTTATCCCTGGAGCAATCGTCCACGATAATCACCTCGAAACGCGGTCGTTCCTGCGCAGTCTGCAAAGCAGCAAGACACGCATGCGTAAATTGGAGCTGGTCGAACACCGGAATAATTATTGAGACCTCAACTTCCTCGTGCACCGGAAAATGCAGGGAGGTCAACGGCAATGCGGGAACAGGCGTGGCGGTAGCCGTCGACGCTTTAGTCGGCACGTGACTTGTCGTTGCGCCAACGTCGTGAACCAAAGCCGTCCCTTCAGAATTACCAATCTTTCGATGCATGTTCGTCGGCGCAGTTCGGGGAATCTTGGGCATTCTGGCAGCGTTGATTTCATCATCGATCTTCGCAATTTCCGGGTGCGCAGCGCGCCATTGCGAATAAGCCGTTACAATCTTCTCCAAGTGTCCATAACCTGCGGATATCTTCCCGTGAGACAGCTTTGCTTTCAGTGTCGCTCCGGGATTAGCCAATTTCCACCTGCGGGAGGTGCGGAGTCTGCGGGCTGCGTGTTCTGTTTCCTCGAGCAGGCGCGATAGCCTTCTGGTGCTTTGGAGCTGCTTACGTAACTGGTCCGTCAACTCCCCGATGTACTTCTCATCCTCTGCGAGATTTACGCTCCTCTCGCGAAGTAGATCGTTCATCTCCATTATTCGCGCGTTCAATTGTTGGATTTCGCCGTTGTAGTGGGCAACCAGTTCCTCGACTTGCGACTTGTGCCGAGCTTCGGTTTGCGCGAGGTGCTCGCTGAGGTTCTCGAGTTGCGCCTTGTATCGAGCTTCGGTTTCCTCGTGCCGAGCTTCAGTTTGCGCAAGGTGCTCGCTGAGTTTCTCGAGTTCCGTTTTGTGGCGAGCTTCGGTTTGCGCCGCCTGCTCGCTGAGGTTCTCGATCTCAGCTTTGTGTCGAGTTTCGGTTTGCGCAAGCAACTCGCCATAGAGATGCTCGATCTGCGCAAGTCGTTCTGGAACGAAGGCATTGAGGCGGCTGACTGCGCCGGGGAGCAAATCGACTTCGTCCGCTTTTGCAGCTTGGGCACCTTTCGATGTCGGTGCCGCGTTCCTCCTTCCCACTGAGGTTTCAGCAATCAACGCGCGATAAAGCTCGATCACTTCCTCGGCGACGCGAGCGTCGATCAGTTGCTCGATGGTAAAGTGCGTGTGGCGCCTTTGCGTCGCCACCAATTTTGCAGCACTCTGTATTTTCGCATCGGGCAAGCCAATGAAGTTCGCAATGCGCCGCAACTCTGTTTCAGCGTCTTGGAAAAACAAATCGTAGTGCGTGAACAGCCGCTCTTGCTTCTTTGCTGCCTCTAGCAAACGCCGATTGTAGATTTCCCAAAGGCGCAACGCGAACGAATAGGATGTGCCATTTCGTTGCCGCATCGAGTAAGCCATTTCGAGCGGATTACGTACCACAATGAGAGTTTTGAGGCCGGCCAAGAGATCCTGCCAGAACGGCAAAGTCAAGCTGTTACGAGGGTCCTTCCAGCCCCAGACCCGCGCCGAATCAAAGGCTTCGACGAGTAGCCGCGCTTTTGAACGCAATGGATCCAGCCGCGGCTGTCGAAAGTTCTCGTTCGCGTTTGGTGGCAGATCCCATGCGCCGCCGAGTTCATTTAACAATTGATCATTGAGCGCCACGAACCCGAGATGCTCCCAAAACCCATCAGGGTTGTCAGCTTGTGCAGGCATCAGCTCTTCCTTTCGACCAAGATAAAGTCCACAGGCGTGCAACATCCGTGTGACCATCGATGTCCCTGAACGGTGCGCGCCGGCGATGCAAATCACCGTTTGAGCATTAGGGCTATTTTTCACTCAAAATGCTTAAAGAACGATGAGCGTCGCACTGCGTCAAGCCGATTACTCACAGGCATGGCTGGTGAGGAGCGTAAAATGTTCGTCGCACAAAGTCGCAGCTACACCTAAGTTTCCACCGATGCAGCGAACTGATGGCCGTGTACCCGATGAAATCCGACCGCTCAATTTCGAGTTGAACACGGCTCCGCATGCCAGCGGGTCGGTGCTTGTCTCGATGGGTAACACGCGCGTGATCTGTGCCGTCACGATTGAAGAAGGAGTGCCGCGCTGGATGAAAGAGCAAGGAGTGACCGGCGGCTGGCTCACTGCCGAGTACTCGATGCTTCCATATTCCACACAGCCACGCAAAGCTCGCGATATTGCGAAAGGCCGCATGGACGGTCGCAGCGTGGAAATTCAAAGGCTGATAGGCCGGTCACTGCGAGCCGTCATGGATCTCGAAAAGCTCGGGCCGCGCACGATCTGGATCGATTGCGACGTATTGCAAGCTGATGGTGGGACACGGACCACCGCGATTACGGGTTCCAGCCTGGCCCTGGCGATAGCCTGCCGGAAGCTTGTTCGTGAAAGAAAGCTGGACGCGCCGCCGATGAAAAAATTGATCGCCGCAGTGAGCGCCGGCATTCTGGACGGGCAGGCAATAGTGGATCTTGATTACGAAGAGGACAAACTTGTTACCGTTGATTTTAATCTTGTGGCTACCGAAGACGGTGAATTCGTAGAACTACAAAGCTCTGGTGAAGAGGCGACGTTTTCCGGATCACAGCTGGATGAAATGCTCACGCTTGGACGCAAAGGCATCAGCGCACTAATCGGAGCCCAGCGCACTGTTTTGGCGCGAATTATGGTGACACCGCCAGATGGCTGACTGAGTGCGCAATTGTAGGGCGTCCGCCGCGGCGGACGTCGATTGGCGTTCTTGCGTTGGCGTTTCACAGAAACGCCCTACAATTACTGCCGGAAATGAAACGAGCGCTTATCACCGGCATTACCGGCCAGGACGGGAGTTATCTGGCCGATCTGCTGCTTGAGAAGGGCTACGAAGTTCACGGGATCATCCGCCGTGCCAGTACGTTTAACACTTCGCGCATCGACCATCTTTATGCTGATCCCCACGTCAACGATGTGCGACTGTTTTTGCATTACGGAGACCTCAGCGACTCCGTGAATCTCGTGAAACTGCTTTACGAATTGAAGCCGGACGAAATTTATCATTTGGGCGCTCAAAGCCACGTGCGCGTGAGCTTCGATATTCCTGAGTACACCGCCGACGTCACCGCCGTGGGCACAATCCGCATTTTGGAAGCCATCCGGGAAGCAGGGCTGCGTTCGCGTTTTTATCAGGCATCCAGCAGCGAAATGTTCGGCAAGGCGCAACAAGTGCCGCAAAATGAGAAAACGCCATTCTGGCCGCGGAGTCCCTACGGTGTGGCCAAGGTTTTTTCTTATTGGGCCACTGTTAACTACCGTGAAAGCTATGGCCTTTGCGCCAGCAATGGCATTTTGTTTAATCACGAAAGCCCGCGACGCGGCGAAACTTTTGTTACCCGTAAAATCTCACGTGCAGTCGCCGCGATTAAGCACGGGCTACAAAAAGAATTGTTTCTGGGCAACTTGGACGCAAAACGTGACTGGGGATATGCGCCCGAGTATGTGAAGCAGGATCCACGTTATCAGCGTCCTGCGGAAGTAGACCTCCTAATCGGTGACCCCTCAAAAGCAAAAAAAATTCTCGGTTGGGAACCAAAAGTGCGATTCGGCGAGCTCGTCCGCATCATGGTTGACGCGGACATGAAATTCTTTTCCCGCGAAACTCCGAGAAGACATCTCGGTCAGATGCCGTGAGCTACGATCGCCATGGCTGAGCGCGGCCCGCCGTCAGCGACGCCGGCGGCAAAAGACCACATTGGAGCCGACCGTTTGGCTTTGGCGTGGGCGAGTGCTTTGTCTTCCATCTGGCGTTTCACGTGTCACCCCAGCGGTCGTGTCCTATCGGCGTGAATCGATCGCAGCGAGCTCCGCCTCAACCATTTCGCGCACGAGTTGCTCGAAACTTCCAGTCGGCTTCCAACCAAGTGTTTTGCGAATCTTCTCCGCACATCCGACCAGGCGGACCGGCTCGGTAGGACGATCGAACGAAGGATCGTGCTTTACGTATTTCTCCCACGGAAGATCGACAACTGCGAAGGCTGCTTCGACAAATTCATGTACGGAATGTGTCTCCCCCGTCGCCACTACATAATCATCGGCCACCTCGTGCTGCAGCATTAACCACATCGCCTGTACGTAATCCTGGGCACGACCCCAATCTCTTCGGCTCTCCAAGTTCCCCAGAACAAGAACATCATCGAGATTTCGAGCGATCCGCGCGGCCGCGCGTGCGATCTTGCGCGTCACGAAATTTTCGCCACGGCGCGGTGACTCATGGTTGTAAAAAATACCATTGCAAACAAACAGTCCGTACGATTGTCGATACACCCGAGCCAATTGCGTTGCGAATGCTTTGGCGCAACCATACGGGCTCGTCGGCAGCAGCGCCGTGTTCTCGGTTTGCGGCGAAGCGGATGCGGCTCCAAAAATCTCTGCGCTCGAAGCATGATAAAATTTCAGCGGCGACGGATGTGCGCGCGCCATTTCGAGTAACCGCAGCGTGGCCATGCCCGTCTCCTCGCATGTCGATTCGGGAATTTCGAAGCTCAGGCCAACGTGGCTTTGCCCAGCGAGATGATAAAACTCTGTCGGGCAAACATCGCCGAGAATTCGACGCAAGGTCGTGCTATCGGAGAGGTCGCCGTAATGGAGAAACAACCGGCGACCGTAAATTTTTTCATCGCGCCGTAGGTGCTCGATGCGCGATCGTAACAGATTGCTCGTGCGCCGAACGATTCCGTGCACGGCGTAATCTTTCTCCAGGAGCAATTCAGACAAATATGAACCGTCCTGGCCAGTGATTCCGGTAATCAGGGCAACTTTCTTGGATTTTTTCATCTAAGATCGAACCGCGTCCTGCCGAGCTTCGTAATCATCAAAACAAGATAATCAAGCTTTATCGGCTGTTCGGGAGTCAAACGTACGATTACCTTGGTGGTGCAAGAGATTGTCCAGCGATGAACAGCGTATGCTGGCCACGCAGCCAGTACGGCGTGGCCAAGGTTTTTTCTCATATTGGGCGACCGTCGATTATCGGGAAAAGCTACGGTCTTGCGCTAGCAACGGCACCATGTTTAACCATGAAAGCCCGCGACGCGGCGAAACTTTTGTTACCCGTAAAATCTCACGTGCAGTCGCCGCGATTAAGCACGGGCTACAAAAAGAATTGTTTCTGGGCAACTTGGACGCAAAACGTGACTGGGGATATGCGCCCGAGTATG
>WNFQ01000601.1_pt2 | contig 24123 bp, 18 predicted proteins | sample 5400171 | NCBI WGS metagenome assembly WNFQ01 (sample SAMN13153356, study PRJNA577476) | soil metagenome | isolation source: 20 cm soil under Madrone tree | place: USA:California | collected 2016-06-14
GCGTTCCTGCCGAAGCAGGATGAGGTGTTCCCCGACCGCGAGCACTTCGGCCGCATATTTTTCAATCAAGCGCGGCTTTCCGCACGGGGCATCGCGCAGATCGCCGTAGTGCACGGGTCGTGTACCGCGGGCGGCGCCTACGTGCCCGCCATGTCCGACCATGCCGTCATCGTGCGCAATCAAGGCCGCGTGTTTCTGGGCGGGCCGCCCCTGGTGAGGGCGGCAACAGGCGAAGAGATCGATGCGGAGTCCTTGGGCGGCGCCGACGTTCATTGCCGGCGTTCCGGCGTGACCGACTACTACGCTGAGAACGACACGCATGCGCTGGCGTTCGCGCGCCGCGCGGTGGCGCGGCTGCGGCCGACGACGATGACTTCCGCGATGGGCGCGGCGATGAGTGGGGGCTCCGCGCGCGCCGCGGCGTCGGCGGGCGAACCTGCATACGATCCCGCGGAGCTGTACGGCATCATCCCGCCGAGTTCGCGCAAGCCCTACGACGTGCGTGAGCTCATCGCACGCCTGGTGGACCGTTCGTGGTTCGATGAATTCAAGGCAATGTACGGCACGACCTTGGTCTGCGGTTTTGCCGAGATTCACGGTTCGACGGTGGGAATCCTGGCCAACAACGGCATCCTGTTCTCGGAAAGCGCGTTGAAGGGCACGCATTTCATCGAGCTGTGCTGCCGCGAAGGGATACCCCTGGTGTTTCTGCAGAACATAGCCGGTTTCATGGTGGGCCAGGCCGCGGAAGCCGGCGGCATCGCCAAGGACGGTGCCAAGCTGGTCACGGCCGTGGCCTGCGCGGCGGTGCCGAAGTACACCGTCGTCATCGGCGGCAGCTTCGGCGCCGGCAACTACGCCATGTGCGGCCGCGCCTATAGTCCGCGATTCCTGTTTCAGTGGCCGAACGCGCGCACCTCGGTCATGGGCGGCGAGCAAGCCGCCAGCGTATTGGCAACCATCAAGCGCGAGGCATTGGAGAGGGCCGGGGGCACGTTCAGCGATGCCGAGGAGGAGCGGCTGAAGGCGCCGATCCGCGAGCAATTCGAGCACCAAGGTCACCCCTACTATGCATCTGCACGCCTCTGGGACGATGGCGTCATCGATCCGCTGGATACCCGCCGAGTTCTGGGTTTGGCGCTGGCGTTGACGAAATCCCAGGATATCCCTTCGACGCGCTTCGGCGTGTTTAGAATGTGAGGCCGCCGATGTTCCGACGACTGCTGATAGCCAACCGCGGCGAAATCGTCTGCCGCATTGCGCGCACTGCGCAGCGTCTGGGGACCGCCGCCATCGCGGTGTACTCCGAGGCTGATGCCGGCGCGCGCCACGTGCGGGTTGCCGATGAGGCGTACCACCTGGGGCCGGCGCCCGCGGCCGAGAGCTATCTCGACATCGCGAAGATCGTCGCGCTGGCGCAGCGTGTCGGTGCCGATGCCGTGCATCCGGGCTACGGATTCCTGTCGGAGAACGCCACATTCGCGCAAGCCTGCGTCGACGCGGGCTTGACCTTCGTCGGGCCGCCTGCGTCGGCGATTCGCGCGATGGGCTCGAAGAGCGCGTCCAAGGCCGCCATGGCGGCCGTGGGAGTACCCGTGGCCCCCGGCTATCATGGTGCGGATCAATCGCCGCAGGCGCTCATGGCGGAGGCGCGGCGCGTCGGTTTTCCGCTCATCATCAAGGCCAGCGCCGGCGGCGGCGGCAAGGGCATGCAGGTGGTGAGTTCCGCCGCCGAGGTCGGGGCGGCGGTCGAATCGGCGCAGCGTCTGGCGCGAACCGCGTTCGGCGACGACCGCTTGCTGCTCGAGCGCTATTTCCCGGAGGCGCGCCACGTGGAGGTCCAGGTGTTCGCCGACTCCCACGGTGACGTCGTGAGCTTGTTCGATCGCGATTGCTCGGTGCAGCGCCGCCATCAGAAAATCATCGAGGAGGCGCCGGCGCCGGGCCTGCGCGATGAGGTGCGCGCGGCGATGTCGCAGGCCGCCATCCAGGCGGCGCGGGCGGTGGGCTATGTGGGCGCGGGCACGGTGGAGTTCCTGGTCGACGAAGCCCAGAACTTCTATTTCATGGAAATGAATACCCGGCTGCAGGTGGAGCACCCGGTGACGGAGCTCATCACCGGTATCGACCTCGTGGAATGGCAGCTGCGCGTCGCAGCGGGCGCGCGCCTACCCCGGGCGCAGAACGATATCCTCCGGCACGGCACCGCCATGGAGGCGCGTCTGTACGCCGAGGACCCGGAGCACGGGTATCTGCCGAGCGTGGGCCGCATCACGCACCTGCACTGGCCCGAGACCGCTCCCGGCCTCAGGCTGGACGTCGGGGTCGACGCCGGCGATGAGGTGTCGACCTATTACGATCCCATGCTGGGCAAGGTCGTTGCCTGGGGGGAGTCTCGCGGCGAGGCGGCCGATCGGCTGCACCGGGCGCTCGCGGACATCGAGATCGTGGGAGTCACCACCAATCGCGCGCTGCTGACCAGCGTGCTCGCCGACCAGGAATTCCGGCGCGGGGGCGTGACGACGGCTTTTCTGGACCGGCGCGCCGCGCAATTGTCGTTCGGCGAGCCCAAGGCCGGCGACCTTGACGCCGCGTTGGCGGCGCTGTGGTACGCGACCCGCCGAACCGAGGGCGATGCGCTGTGGGCGGATACCCGCGGCTGGCGGCTGGCGGGGCCGCCGCGCAGCACGTGGATCGTCGCGGACCGGACCGTGATCATCGAGTCGTCCGCGCCGAATCACTATCTGGCGCACGTTACGGCGCGGGGGAAACGCGCGGCGGGCCACGGCGGACGCACGGCGGAGCTGGAATATGTGCTGCATGTCGTGGCGCGCGGCGCGCAGTCGTTGGACGTCGATCTCGCCGGACAGCTGCAGCGTCTCCGCGTCATCGAGGTGGATCAGACGCTGCACGTGTTCCGGGCAGGGCGGCAGGTGGTGTTGCGCTTGACGCGAACGGAAGATGCCTTGCAGGTGAGCGCCGGTGCGGAGGAGGGCTCGCTGCTCACACCGCTGCCGGGGACTTTGGTCGCCGTTCACGTGACCGAAGGTCAGCGCGTGGCTCGCGGCGCACCCTTGGTGACGGTCGAGGCCATGAAGATGGAGCATACGCTGACGGCGCCCTACGAAGGAATCGTCTCGCGCGTCGCCTTCGGCCTGACGGAAAGGGTCGCGGCGGGCGCGGTATTGGTGGAGCTTTCGCCGCTCGACGCCTGATCGGCACAATTCATGAGCACCGGAAACGCTTGAAGGAGGCTGGATTGGGGAGGCATTTCCGGAGCGTGAGAATGCTTATCCCGGGTGGTTCCAGCTAAGCCACTTGCGCGTCGGTGACCGCAGTCGCCGGCAGCGTGACTTTGAAGCGAGTCTCATGCCCGAGCAGAGTGGCGAGCGCAATCTTGCCGCCGGCTTCGTGCACGTAGCGGCGTACCAGGGACATTCCGGTGCCGTGCCTTGCTTCGCGCGGCGCCGAGTCGAGGGTGGTGTATCCCGACTTGAAGATCAACTTGATGACCTGTCGATCGCGTAACCGCGCCGCGGCATCCGCCGTGATCAGACCTTTGGCGACGGCGGTAGCGCGCACTTTCTCCGGATCGAGACCGCATCCGTCGTCCTGGAAATTAAGCTCGAAGCTCTGGTCGGGCAGGATCTTGAACTCGAGCCGCACGGTGCCGTGCGTGGGCTTGCCGGCGCTCGAGCGAACGACGGGCGGTTCGACACCGTGCATCACGGCATTGCGGATCAACTGAATCGCCACGTTCTTGATCGTCGACTGGTACCTCGGGGGAACCAACTGCATGCCGGTGCAGTCGAGGACGACGGTCCTGCGCTGTTCCTGCGCCACGAGCTCGGTGAGCGCAGTCAGCGTGCTCTCCAGGCTGCCTGCCTGCGCCACGCGATGTGTCTTGGGCGACGGGGGTGTTTGAGATTCCGCGGACCTTTGCGCCATTTCGGTCAGGAATTTCGGTGCTTCGATGATCTGAGTGCCGTTCTCCGTCACGCGCGTTTCGGGGAACACGACATCCGGTTCTGCGACCGGTCCCGCCTGCGAGATGAGCGAACGCAGCAGCGCGAACTGTCCGTAGAGCTGGTCGAGCTTGACGGCCAGGGGCAGGAAATCGCTGCCGCTCAGGGCGCCGCGGCTGCGCAAATCCTGCAATGAGTCTTCCATCGACCGCGCAGCTGTCTCGAACGCAGTGAGCTTGAGCGCCGCGGCATCGCGGCGGAGTCGATCGACCTCATCGAGCGTTTGTTCGAGCTTGTTGCGGAACGCGTCGGCCTGTCGCGCCGGCTTTTTCAATACCCCGTTGATGGCGTTCATCGAGGCGTCGGTCCGCTGCAGGAAGGCGTTGAAGCGTGCTCCTCCCGCCTGCAGGACGCTGCGCAGTACCTCACCCTGGGTCTGGACCTGCGTGCGCAGGTCTTCGAGCTCGCGCTGCTGCTGCACCCGCGCGGTGATGTCGGTCACGCGCACCAACCACGTGCGCGGCTCGTGCGACGGGTCGAATGCGTGGAATTCGAAGGAGTAGTGCGCCGTCTCGAACGTGCCGTCGGTATTCGCCAGCCGCACTTCTACATCCTGCAGCGGATTGTCCTGCGGCATCTGCCCGATATTGATCAGGCTGGGGGCGTTGCTCAGGCTGGGGGCGTTGCTCAGGCTGGGGGCGTCGAGCAGCCCGGTGACGAAGGCGCGTATCGCGCTCAAGCTCTTTGCGGAGACGAGCGGACCGATCAACTTCTCGAAGCTTGAATTCGTGAAGTCCTGGCGGCGAAACAGCGCGGCCATCGACGCCGATACCTGCGGGAGGATCTTATCCTTGGCGTCGAGCAGGAACAGGCCCTGCTCACTGCTCTTCAGGAGTGCATCGGTCAGCCGGCTGCCGGCGCCGATCAGATCCTGTTTTTCGCGCTCATGACGTTTGAGGGAAATGAACATGGATGGACAGAGTGCCAAACGCCCGAGGTGGAGGGCTTGATGGCTGTCACAGCATCATGACGGCCGGCCATCGATGCTGCGCCGAGTCACGAGCGACTGTGACGCAGATCACATTAGGCAACGGCCGCCACCAAGGGTCCCAAGTCGGCGAGCAATTCGTCCGAGGACGCGTAGCGCGCGCTTTGCTGCTTTGCCATGAGGCGTTCGAGCAGGGGCTGTTGCGCCGCCGTAGCCTCCGGCAGCACGGGCACGGGACGGCTGGCGTGTTGCGACATGATGGCCACGGCGCTGCGGCCGCCGTAAGGCCTTTGGCCGGTCAGCATTTCATAGAACATGACACCCAGACTATAGAGATCGGTGCGGGCATCGACGCGCTGCGCCTGCGCCTGTTCCGGGCTGATGTAGTACGGCGACCCGAGCACCTGACCGACTCCGGTGGTTCCGGCGTCGTCCATCGAGCGGCGCGCCAGCCCGAAGTCGATGAGTACCGGCGAATTGTCCTCGCGCAGCATCACGTTCGCCGGCTTGAGATCGCGATGCAAAATCCCGAACACGTGGATGACTCGCAGCGCTTCGGCGATGGCGCGCAGATAGTACAGGCTCTCGTCCACACTCATGGGATTGCGCAGACGGTCGCGCAGGTCGCCGCACGGAAAATATTCCATCGCCAGGTATAGATGGCGCGGCAGCGAACCGAAGTCATAGATCTCCGCGATGGCGCGATGCGTGATGCTGGAGATGATCTCGTACTCGCGCTGGAAACGTTCGGCGTCGTCGAGTTCTCTCTGGGATTCGCCGCGGTTCATGACCTTGAGCACGACGTTGCGCCGCAGGCGTTCGCTGCGGGCCAGGAAAACCTGGGAAAAATTGCTGGTGGCGATCGGCTTGACGATGGCGTAGCCGGGAACGTCGATGCCTGAGTTTCCGGCGTCCGAGTGGCTCACGGTCTTGGCCGCGTGAGAGGCCGCGCGGCGCTTGGCGCAGGCTTCCGCCATCGCCGTCAACAGCTGATCGCGTGTGATGCGCGCCAGCGGCAGGTAGTCTTTGGCGCCGCTCTTCATGGCGCGCACCGCGGACATTTCGCCGCCGTTTTCGGCGAGCAGGATGCAATGCAAGGCAGGCTGCGCCTGCACCATCCGGGTCATCTGGGCAAGCACGGTGCCGGCTGCCGTCTCTTCGGCGAAGTCGGCCTGCAGGATCACGGCGTCCGGTGCGCGCTCGGCGATCAAGCGGCTCAAGGAAGCGGACTCTTCGGCCGGCACCGTGGTTACCTGGGCGTCCGGCCAATGGCTGGTGACGTGGTGAGTGAGCCACTGCAGGCGTTTCGAATCGCCCCCTACCACCAACAGATTCGGACCGGTCGCGTCTGCCATAATGAGGTCTGCCACAAGGATAGCCAGCCTAGCGCGTGAGGACTCGGGCTGGCTCGTCGGGATTCACATTTTAGGGGTCCCCTTGGAGGGTCCCGTCCGGAGTCTACCGGGGTGCTTCGCGCCCCTTGGGCCAAAAATTACCGGCGTGTAAGCTGGAAAATTGAAACCAAGCCCCTATAGGTGGGTCTCAACCGTATTCAGACAAACCGCCTAGGAGAGGGTCTATTTCAATGGGAAGCATCAGAACTTGGTCGCTCGCACTGGTTGCGGGCATCTTGGTTGTGGTCGTCGCTCATCAGGGTTCGAAGGCGGACGTGGGGATTTCGGGTCCCGGCGCCGCTCCCGCCACGGTGCCGGTTGCGGCAACGCCGGCGCCGGCCTCGTCACGAGTGACCGGACTGCCTGATTTCGCCGGACTGGTCGCCGAGAACGGCGCCGCGGTGGTCAATATCAGCGTCGTCGAGAAGCCGCAGAGAACGGGCAATCCCGGCGAGCCCAGCGACTCCGATGACCCGCTGTCGCAGTTCTTCCGGCACTATCAGCCGCCGGCGCCCGGGCGCGCACCGCCCGCCCGTGGCATCGGATCGGGATTCATCGTGAGCTCCGACGGCTATGTGCTCACCAACGCGCATGTCGTGGACGACGCGTCCGAAGTGACGGTCAAGCTCACCGATCGGCGGGAGTTCGTCGCCAAGGTGATCGGAGTCGACAAGCGCAGCGATGTGGCTTTGATCAAGATCGCCGCCACCGGATTGCCCACCGTCCACTTCGGCGACTCCTCGCGCCTCAAGCCCGGTCAGTGGGTGGTGGCGATCGGTTCCCCTTTCGGCTTCGAGAACAGCGTCACCGCCGGCGTGGTGAGCGCGACCGCACGTCCTCTCGATGAAAACTATGTGCCGTTCATTCAGACCGATGCGGCCGTCAATCCCGGCAACTCCGGCGGCCCCCTGTTCAATGTCGACGGCCAGGTCATCGGCATCAATGCGCAGATATACAGCCGCACGGGCGGCTTCATGGGCATGTCCTTCGCCATCCCCATCGATCTGGCATTGAACGTCAAGAATCAGCTGTTGACGAAAGGCAAGGTGAGCCGCAGCCGCATCGGCGTCGGCGTACAAGACGTGAATCAGAAGCTCGCGCAGAGCTTCGGCTTGGGCACGCCGCATGGCGCACTCATCAGTTCCGTGGAGCCGAAGAGCCCCAGCGAGCGCGCGGGGCTGCAGCCGGGCGACGTGATTACCAGCGTCAACGGCCACTACATCGATCATTCCTTCGATTTGCCGACCATCGTTGCGGACATTCCGCCGGGCAGTGTGGCGCACATCGGCATCTGGCACGACCACAAAGCCGACACGGTGGATGTCAAAACGGTGCTGCTGGACGAGGAGCCCGCGCGTACGGCGCGTACCGAGAGCGATGAGGGCAGCGGCAAGTTAGGGCTTGCCGTCCGGCCGCTGGACCCCAAGGAGCAGCAGCAGTTGCACACGCGCGGCCGGTTGCTCGTGGAAGATGTGTCCGGACCGGCGCTGGCCGCCGGCCTGCAGGCGGGCGATGTGGTGCTGGGGGTCAACGGAGCCGGTGTCTCCTCGGTGGCTGACCTCAAGCGGGAGGTCGCGCGCGCGGGCCGCAGCGTCGCTCTGCTGATTCAGCGCGATGAAGCCCAGATTTATGTTCCCGTCGACATAGGCTGACGGATCAGGCCTAATCGCGGGCGTGCAAACCGCTACCCCCTTGTTTTCCAGCGTCAAGCAGAGCCCCGCCGGCGCACAGCCGGCGAGGTTCCTGCCGACGAGCCGTGCCGAAATGGACGTTCTCGGCTGGGAGCGTTGCGACATCATCATCGTCACCGGCGATGCCTATGTGGATCATCCGAGCTTCGGCATGGCCATCATCGGCCGGGTGCTGGAGGCGCGGGGGTTCAAGGTGGGCATCATTGCCCAGCCGGATTGGCACGGCACGCGGGATTTCGAGGCGCTGGGCGCGCCGCGCCTGTTTTTCGGCGTCACCGCGGGCAACATGGATTCGATGGTCAATCGCTACACCGCGGATCGCCGGGTGCGCAGCGATGATGCCTATACGCCCGGCGGGCAGGGCGGCAAGCGCCCGGATCGCTGCGTCATCGTCTATTCACAGCGAATTCGCGAGTCCTACAAAACCGTGCCCATCGTGGTCGGAGGCATCGAGGCGAGCCTGCGGCGTATCGCGCATTTCGACTATTGGTCCGAGCAGGTGCGCCGCTCAGTATTGGTGGACTCGAAAGCGGATCTCCTGGTGTACGGCAACGCGGAGCGCCAGATCGGCGCGATTGCGGAGCGGCTCGATGCCGGCGAAGGCATCGAGGACATCACGGATTTGCGAGGTACGGCGTATTTGCGCCGCGGCATGCCGGCGGGCTGGGTGGAAATCGATTCGAGCGAGCTGGATGCCCCGGGCCCGATGAATCCGCCCGTCGACCCGTACGCCAGCGAGGATGAGCGCCGGGCGACTCCGCCTGCCGCCGCAGGCGCGCATGCTGCGGCACCTGCAACGGCGACGCCTGCCGCGGTGACACCTGCAAGGGCGGCGGCTTCCGCTGCACCCGCGGAAAAGGTCGTCAGGTTCTACCGCAAGGTTCCGAACGCGCAGCGCGACCACAGCGTCATCCGTCTGCCGTCCTTCGAACAAGTGAGCGGGGACGCCGTCCTGTACGCGCATGCATCGCGCATTCTGCACCTGGAGTCGAATCCCGGAAACGCGCGCGCACTCGTGCAGCGCCACGGCAACCTGGAGCTGTGGTTGAATCCTCCGCCGATTCCGTTGAGCACGGCCGACATGGACGCGATTTACGAACTGCCGTACGCGCGCGCTCCGCACCCCGCGTACGGCGCGGCGAAAATTCCCGCCTATCACATGATTCGATTTTCAGTGGCGATTCAACGTGGCTGTTTCGGGGGCTGTACCTTCTGCTCGATCACCGAGCACGAGGGCCGGATCATCCAGAGCCGCTCCGAAGATTCGGTCCTCCGGGAAATCGAGACCATCCGCGATCGCGTGCCGGGTTTCACGGGAGTGATTTCCGACCTCGGCGGACCGACCGCGAACATGTACCGGCTCCATTGCAAGAGCGCTGCCATCGAGTCGGCGTGCCGCCGGCCATCCTGTGTGTTTCCGGGCGTGTGCCCGAATCTCAATACGGATCACGCGCCGCTCATCAGTCTCTACCGCCGGGCACGGGCCCTGAAGGGCGTCAAGAAAGTGTTGATCGCCTCGGGTGTGCGCTACGACCTTGCGATCGAGTCGCCCGAGTATGTCAGGGAGCTCGCCACCCATCATACCGGCGGATATCTCAAGATCGCGCCCGAGGCCATCGGCGAGGGCCCGCTGTCGAAGATGATGAAGCCCGGCGTCGGCGCGTACTACCGGTTCAAGGAGTTGTTCGACAAGTATTCGAAGGAGGCGGGCAAGGAGCAGTACTTGATTCCCTACTTCATCGCGGCCCACCCGGGGACCCGCGATCAAGACATGCTCGAACTCGCCCTTTGGCTTAAGAAGAACGGCTTTCGCGCCGATCAGGTGCAGGCATTCCTACCCTCGCCGATGGCCACCGCCACCGCGATGTATCACTCGGGCAAAAATCCGCTCAAGCGCATCACCCGCGCAAGCGAGGAGGTGGTGATTCCGAAGGGGATCAAGGTGCGCCGCCTGCACAAGGCCTTCCTGCGTTATCACGATCCGGACAATTGGCCCGTGCTGCGCGACGCGCTGAAGCGCATGGGCCGCGCAGACTTGATCGGCAACGGCAAACACCATCTCATCCCGGCATACCAGCCGGTGGGTTCGGGAGTCTCGGGTGGGGCGAGACGTCCGGCAGCGCTGCCGTTTCGAACCCAGCACACGGGCCTGCCCAAATCGGGGCGCGGTTACAGCGGCGGGCCCGGCGGCAGCCCAGGCGTGGGGCGGCGGCGGGGGCGGCCCTGAGGCGCTGCCGGGCCGCGCTGAAGAGTAGAGACGGCGGTGGCCGGCCCTGAGCATCGCGGGGCCTAAGGCCCTCAGGAGACGGCGGGCCGCGCTAAGGCGAACGGAATTGCTTGCTAGCTTCCCCGCGGTGCGATTAAAGTTCCGGGCTGTCTAGCGGTTTCCCACCGCAATTCATCAACTTATACGGTTAGGGAGCGATAAGAACGCCCTTAAGGTTACGGGGCGTGTGAAGCATGGACAAGTGGATCGTACATAAATTTGGGGGTTCCAGCGTCGCCGACGCCGGTTGCTTCCACCGGGTCGCCGAAATCGTCGAGGCATCTCCCAATCCGCGCGAAGCCGTGGTGCTGTCCGCCTGCCGCGGCGTGACGGACGCGCTGCTCGGCCTGGTCGCGCTGGCGGAAACGCCCGACGCCTATTTTCCTTCGGCCATCGAGGCGATCAAGAAGCGGCATGTGGAACTGGCCCGCGGTCTCGTCTCCAAGGCGGCGTTCGATGTCTATCGTGAGCAGCTGGAGCACGATTGCCGCGACATCGCCGGCATGCTGCAGACCGTGCGCCTCATCCGTTCGTCGACGTACTCGATGCGCGACGTGATTTCCGGCTACGGTGAAATTTGGTCCACGCGGCTGTTCGCGCCGTTCCTCCGCGAGCGGGGCCGCATCAAGGGCGACGTGCTGTGGATCGATGCGCGCGAAGTCGTCATCGTCGAATGGGGCTCGCTGGGGCCGGCAGTGCAATGGGCGGCGAGCGAAGCGAATATTCGGCGTCTGGTGCCGCAGGGATTCACCGGCCGTCTGATCGTGACCGGTTTCGTGGCGACCACGGTCAAGGGGATTCAGACGACCCTGGGCCGCAACGGCAGCGATTTTTCCGGCTCCATTTTCGGCGCCCTGCTCAACGCCGCGGAAATAATCATCTGGACAGACGTCGACGGCGTGCTGTCGGCCGATCCGCGGTTGGTGCCGAATGCGGAGGTCATCGATCAGCTGTCGTACAACGAGGCCATGGAACTCGCGTACTTCGGCGCCAAGGTGATCCATCCGCAGACCATGGAGCCGGCGGTGGCGCGCGATATTCCCATCTACATCCGCAACACGTTTGCGCCTCAAAAGCGCGGCACTCTGATTTGCGCGAACCCCGTGTCGGCGCTCCAGGTCAAGGGCATCACGACCATCGAGCCGGTGGCGGTGGTGAACCTCGAAGGGGCGGGCATGATCGGGGTGCCGGGCACTGCGAACCGCTTGTTTGGTGCGCTGCGTGATTCGGGCATTTCGGTGATCTTGATCTCCCAAGGCAGTTCTGAGCACTCCATTTGCTTTGCCATCCCGGAGGCGCAGGCGGTGCGCGCCGAGGAGGCGGTGCGGCGCGCCTTCGATGCGGAACTGCGCGACGGGCAAATTCAGCATGTGGACATCGGCCTGGGGATGAGCATCCTGGCGGTGGTCGGCGACGGCATGGCCGGCGCGCACGGCGTCGCGGCGAAGGTCTTCAACTCGCTGGGCGATGCGGCGATCAGCGTGCGGGCGATCGCTCAAGGTGCCTCGGAGCGCAATATCTCGGTGGTGGTGGACAGCAAGGTAGGTGCGAAGGCGCTGCGTGCGGTGCATGCCGCCTTTTACCTGTCGCCGAACACGCTGTCGATCGGCTTGATCGGACCCGGCACCGTGGGCCGCGTGCTGCTGGCGCAGATCGAGACGCAGGTCGAACGTCTGCGCGCGCTCAATCTGGACCTGCGGGTGCGCGGAATCGCGACATCCAAACGCATGCTCCTGGAAGAGACGGCGGTCGACCTCGATCGTTGGGCGGAACGCCTGGCCGAGGCGGGAGAACCGTTGGATCTCGCGAAATTCGCCGATCACGTGCAGGCGGACTACATACCGCACACGGCCATCATCGATTGCACGGCGAGCGCCGACATCGCCATGAACTACGTGACCTGGCTGAAACGCGGCATACACATTGCGACTCCCAACAAGAAAGCGAACAGCGGAGTACTGCCGTACTACCGCGCTTTGCAGGAGGCGGGCCGCGCGGCCGGCACGCATTATCTGTACGAAGCCACGGTGGGCGCGGGCCTGCCCATCATCCAGACCCTGCGCGATCTGCGCCAAACCGGCGATGAGATCACCCGCATCGAGGGCATATTCTCCGGCACGCTGGCTTACCTGTTCAATATGTTCGACGGCCGCGAGGCGTTCTCGTCGATCGTGCAGGCCGCGAAGGCCAAGGGATATACCGAACCCGATCCGCGCGACGACCTGTCGGGCATGGACGTCGCGCGCAAGCTCATCATCCTGGCCCGCGAAATGGGACTGACCTTGGAGATGGCGGACGTGCAGGTCGAAGGGCTGGTGCCGAAGGAACTCGAGAAGTGCAGCGTCGATGAATTCATGGCGCGCCTTCCGGAATTCGACGCGGCGATGGCGGCGATGTTGAAGAGTGCGCGGGAGAAGAACGAAGTGCTGCGCTACGTCGGGCGGGTCGATGAGGACGGCAAGGCCACCGTGGGATTGATGCACCTCGACGCAAAGCACGCGTTCGCCAATATTGCGCTGACTGACAATGTGGTGCGATTCGTGACCCGCCGGTACTGCGACAATCCGTTGATCGTGCAGGGTCCCGGAGCGGGTCCCGAGGTGACGGCGGCGGGCGTTTTCTCGGATCTATTGCGATTATCCGCCTATCTGGGGGCACACCTCTGATGCTGACCGATGTCACCGCCTTTGCGCCGGCCACCGTTGCCAACGTGGGCATAGGCTTCGATATTCTAGGGCACACGGTGGAGGCTGTCGGCGACAAGGTGCGCCTGCGCCGCATCGACGAGCCGGGGGTGCGCATTCGCTCGATCACCGGGATCGCCGGCGAGCTGCCGGTTGACCCTGCGCACAATACCGCGGGCCGCGCGGTCCAGGCCATGCACGAGGAGCTTGGGCTGGACTTCGGGTTTGAAATGGATATCGAGAAGGGTATTCCGCTCGGGTCCGGTTTGGGGGGGTCGGCGGCGTCTGCGGTGGCCGCGGTGGTGGCCGCGAATGCGCTGCTGCGCGCGCCGGTGCCGCGGCTGCAGCTGCTCAGATACGCGATGGCGGGCGAAATCGTCGCCAGCGGATCCGCGCACATCGACAACATCGCCCCCTGCCTGTTCGGCGGACTGACTCTCACGGTCGGCATCGATCATCCGCGCGTGAAGCAGATTCCCGTTCCGCCCTCGCTTCGCTGTGTCCTCGCGCATCCGCACATGTATCTCGGCACCCGGGAGGCGCGCGCCATCCTGAAGGCCGACGTCACCCGTTCGGATTTCGTCTGGGCGAGCGCCAACCTGGCCGGATTCATCAGCGGTTGCTACTCCAACGATCTGGACATGATCCGCGACTCCTTCAACGATGTGATCATCGAGCCGCAGCGGCAGTCGTTGATTCCGGGCTTCAAAGACGTGCAGCGCGCCGCCATGTCGGCCGGAGCGCTCGGGTGCTCCATCTCCGGCGCAGGGCCGACGGTGTTCGCCTGGGCCGAGATCCAATACGCCGAGGCCGTTCGAGGTGCGATGGTGGCGGCCTTTGCCGGCCACGGCCTGCAGTCGGATTCCTGGATTTCCGGAATGGAGAACTATGGGGCCAGAGTGGTGAAGGCCTGATGTCAGATCTCAAGTTCGTCAGCACCCGCGGCGCGGCGCCGGGCGTTTCCCTGAGCGAAGCCATCGCGCGAGGATTGGCGCCCGACGGAGGCTTGTACGTTCCGGCACGCTTGCCGGCGGCGGATCGGGCCGGCGTCGCCGGGATTTTCGAACTGCCGGACATTGCGCGCGCGGCGCTCGCCGGGTTCTTCGCCGGCGACCGGCTGCAGCCGGTGCTCGGGGAGATAGCGGACGCCGCACTCGATCTCGTCGCTCCGACCACTCCCGTCCCGGCCTGCCCGGATCCCTTGTTCGCGCTCGAGCTCCATCATGGGCCGACTGCGGCGTTCAAGGACTTTGGCGCACGCTTCCTGGCCGAGAGCCTGCAGCGCCTCGAGGGTGGGGAGCGGCAACCCCTGACCATATTGGTGGCGACCTCCGGCGACACCGGAGGCGCGGTGGCGGCGGCCTTCCACGGACGGCCGTGGGTCCGCATCGTGATCCTCTATCCTGCGGGCCTCGTGAGTCCGCGGCAGGAACAGCAGCTGACGTGCTGGGGGGAGAATGTCGCTTCGCTGCGGATCGCCGGCACCTTCGATGATTGTCAGCGCTTGGTGAAAGAGGCGTTCAGCGACCCGGTGCTGGCCGGCCGCCACCGGTTCAGTTCCGCCAACAGCATCAACATCGGCCGCCTGTTGCCGCAGATGGTCTACTACGCGGCATCGAGTCTCGACGTCGAACGCCGGACCGGCTCGAAGGCGTCCTACGTCATTCCCGCGGGCAACCTCGGCAATGCCTTCGCCGCGGTGTGGGCGCGCGCCCTCGGGTTCCCCGTCGCGCGCATCGTTCTCGCGCACAATAGCAACCGCACCGTGCCTGATTTTCTGAGGACCGGAATCTGGCAGCCGCGGCCCAGTATCGCGACGCTGGCCTCGGCCATGGACGTCGGGAACCCCAGCAACATGGAGCGCATGCGGGCGCTGTATCCAGGTCTGGGGGAAATTCGCGAACAATTGAGCGCCGACAGCGTCGATGACGCTACAATCCGAACTCGTATCGGAGAAGATTTCATGCGGTATGGACGCGAATGGTGCCCGCACACGGCAACCGCGGCGGAAGTCTATAGCCGTTTGAGCGACACCGAACGCCGCTCGCCCTGGGTGGTCGTCGCCACGGCGCACCCCGCGAAGTTCAACGAAATCGTGGAACCGATCATCGGCAAGCCGGTGATCGTTCCCGAAAGCCTCGGTCGGCTGCTGAGCTTGCCGCAGCACGCCGTGGATCTGCCGCCGACGCTCGAGGCTCTGGCCGCGGCGCTCGAATGACCAGCATCGAAATAGACCCGGAATGGATTGTAATAGGCGTCGGTCTATTGCTGCTGTTCGCCGGCGGCTACTGGGGTTTGCGCGCGTATCAGCGCAGGGCGCGCCGCCGAGCCTTGCTGGCGCGCCTGGAACGTGTTGCGTTCGAGGCGGCTCACCAGGTGCTCGTTCCGGACGGCATGGGCGGGTTCATCCACATCGATCATTTGCTGCTCACCCCGCGCGGGGTATTGGTGCTGGATACGCGCCGCGTCGCAGGACTGATCTTCGGCGGAGATCAGATGAGCGATTGGACCGTCATGGGCCGGGGACGGCGCTACACCTTCGATAACCCGCAGCCGGCGCTGTACGACCGGATCGCGGCCGTGAAAGCGCTGGTCGGCGATGTGCCGGTCGAGGGACGGCTGGTGTTTTCGAACGCGGGAAAATTCACCAAGGGCTTTCCCAAGTGGGTGCTGATGCTGGACGGCATCGAAGTCGAGTTTCCGGCCGTCGATCGCGGCATGCGGTCATCGCCGGGTTTTGCGGGGTTCACGGAGGCGTGGGGTGGGCTGGTACGGCAATTGCGGCCGAGCCCGCACCTGTTCACCAATCTTTAGCGCGATTCCCGAACGATAAGTATCTCGTGCACGGAGGCCGGACCGGGAAGGCATTTCCCGGGCCGCCGTAAACCCATTGCGCTACGCAGTCCCTGCTCCGCGCAAGCCCGGGGTGGCCATCCCTGGCCACCCGCGCGACGCATGCGTCGCGCCCATGGGGGCTGCGGGAAAAACGTCCTGTTTTTCACGCCCCGGGAAATGCCTTCCCGATCCGTTCGACGCATGCGTCTCACCCTTCGAGCTGTTCCTAGGTTCCGATTAAGCGTGTCCTAACCCGAAGAACAAGCTGGTCTTAGCCCGAAGAACAGGGTGGCGTTGCGCGTCGTCGATTCGCCGACGCTCTCCAGAGTCTCGCCGCGCAGGTGCGCGACGGTACGCGCTATGTGCGGAAGAAAGCAGGGCTCGTTGCGCCGCGATTTGGGATGCGGAAGGAGATCGCGGGGCAGGAGATAGGGAGAGTCGGTTTCCAGCATCAGCCGGTCGGCCGGGATATGGGGGACGGATTCGCGCAAGGTTTGGCCGCGGCGCTCGTCGTTCACCCAGCCCGTCACTCCGATATGGAGATCGAGTGCCAGGTAGTCTTCGAGTTCGGACCTGCCTCCCGTGAAGCAATGCGCAACGCCGCGGGTCAGGCCGGCGCGAAAATCCTTGAGGATGGCCGTAAAATCGGCGTGTGCATCGCGCTGATGGAGGAATACCGGCTTGCGCGCCGCCGCCGCGAGTTCGAGCTGCGCGATGAAGGCCGTGCGTTGCGCGCACCTTGGCGAGAAATCGCGGTAATAGTCGAGGCCGCATTCGCCGACCGCGACCACCTCCGGCCGCTGCAGAAGGCCGGTCAGTTCCTCGCGCCGCGCTGTGTCGAAGCTCAGTGCATGATGGGGGTGCACGCCCGCCGTACTCGACAAACGAGCCGGGTGTGCGGCCGCCAGAGCCGTGGCCCGGACGGAACTTTCCACATCGGCGCCGGTGACGACCTGGTGGCGCACGCCGGCCTCGAGCGCGCGTGCCATCACTGCGTCACGATCGTGTGCAAAGCTGTCGTGGGTGAGATTCGAGCCGATATCGATTAGTGATATCTTCATGGCGCCATTGTAATTCGCAGGCGCCTCTCCAAGGGTGTGTGGGAGCTGATACATGATCGTTGCCAGGCATCTCATGGTGTGGGCACTGTTGGCGTGGGCGCCGGCGGCGTGGGCGCAGCAAGGCGGCGATCTCCAGGCGCAGATTCTCTACGCATATCAGACCGAGGATACCAACAGTCTGGCGAATTTGATTCAGGATTTGACCGCGCGGCTCAGGGAGGACGCGGGCGACACATCGCTGCGCTATCACGCGGCGCACGCAGAGTACCGCCGGGGACTGCTGGCGGGTGTCCCATATGCCCGCGAAGCTGAGGCCGCGTTCGCGGACTGCGTGGACCAGCTCAAGCCGCTGGTGGCGCGGGATGTCAAGTCGGTCGAGGTGCTGGTCCTGCAGTCCGCCTGCTACGCGGGCCTCGCCGACCATGGAAAGCTCGAGTCGGTCCTGCTGCGGTCGCGGTCCGGCGAGCGGCTCAGCGCCGCGCTCAGCCTCGCGCCGCGCAATCCACGCGCAGTGTTTCTGTCGAGCACGTACGGCTTGGCCTACGCGAAACCCGGTACCGCCGAGCGGCAGCGTGCGTTCGCGCAGCTGCAGCTTGCGGTGCAATTGTTCGACGCGTCCTCGGCCACGAGCATCGACACTCCCGGCTGGGGACATGCCGAGGCGTACCTGGCCCTTGGACGGGAGCTGCAGGCGCGCGGAGATCAATTGGGGGCCCGCAACTGGATCGAGAAATCCCTGATCGCCGCGCCCGACTACAAGGCCGCGCAGCGGCAGCTGGCGCTGTTGGCCCGCCCTCGCGACGGCGGTCATTAGTCAGACAGGCTCCGGCGCCGCGGTCCGCGAACCTGGTATGATCCTGCGAGATGAAGCCACAAGGCACGCAGTTATCGCTGTTCGAGACTCGTAGCTCCAGCGACCCATTTGCAGTCCGGGTCAGTCCGCGCGCGCGGCGGCTGACGGCGCGCGTTCACGTCGGCGGCCGCGTGGAAATCGTGGTACCCATCGGCGTCAATGCCCACATGGTGCGCGATTTCGTGCAGCGATTCACGCCGTGGATCGATCGAAAGGTCGCGGCCATGCAGTGCTTTGCCGCGCCCAGCGAGCCGGTGCCGGGAACAGTCGAGTTCGCGCTCACGGACGAGAAGTTCGCGGTGGATTGGCGCAGGGGATCGAAGCGCCGCCTCGAGCAAACCGCGGACCGGATCGAGGTCCACGCCTCCGATGAACGCGGAGCGCGCGAGCTGCTCCAGGGTTGGCTCAAGCGGGCCGCTTACGACCGGCTGGCCCCGCGGTTGCTGCAGCTGGCGAACGAACTGAATTATCCGGTGGCGCGCGTGTCCATTCGATGTCAACGAACCCGCTGGGGGAGCTGCTCGACGCGCGGCACGGTCACCTTGAACTGTTCCCTGCTTTTCCTCAGCCTGGAGGTGGTGCGCTATCTGTTCGTCCATGAACTGGCCCATACCAAGCATATGAACCACTCGCCCGATTTCTGGCGCCTGGTGGAAAGGATCGAACCGGACTACCGGCGCTTGGACCGCACCTTGCTCGCGGGCTGGCGCACGGTTCCCGGCTGGGTCTTCAAGTCTTGAATATGGAAAAGCCGACCCCCACGCCCAAGCCGTTCGTCGATTTGAGCGACGAAGCCGTGCATTGGGACTTGAGCGAGTCCCTGAGCTATTCGCAGTACCTCAATCTCGACAAGCTGCTGGACGCGCAGCATCCGCTGTCCTACCAGCACGACGAAATGCTGTTCATCGTCATTCATCAGGTCTCCGAGCTGTGGATGAAATTGTGCCTCCATGAGCTCACTGCGACCGTGGACTGCGTGCGGCGCGATGACCTGGGCCCGACATTCAAGATGCTGGCGCGCGTGTCGACCATTCAGCAGCAATTGCTGCAGTCCTGGGACGTTCTGGCCACGATCACGCCCCACGACTATTCGGCGTTCCGCAACACCCTGGGAAAGTCTTCGGGCTTTCAATCGCCGCAATACCGGATGCTGGAGTTCCTGATCGGCAACAAGAATGCCGATACCATCAAGGTATTCCGCGGCGACGGCCAAACCTACGAGATGCTCGAGCGGGCGTTGCGCGCGCCCAGCCTCTACGACGAGGTACTGCGCCTGCTGAGCCGCCGCGGCCTCGACCTGCCGCCGGAGGCCATCGACCGCGATTTCACGCTGCCCTACCAGGCGAGCAAACAGGTGGCGGCGGCGTGGCTCAGCGTGTATCACAACTCCGTCAAGGAATGGGACTTATACGAGCTGGCGGAACGCCTCGTGGACCTGGATTACAAGTTTCAGCTGTGGCGGTTCGCGCACGTCAAAACGGTCGAGCGCATCATCGGCTACAAGCGCGGCACGGGCGGCACGGGCGGCGTCTCCTATTTGACCAAGGCCTTGGAGCTCAAATTCTTTCCCGAGCTCTGGACCATCAGAACGTCCATGTAGGCCATCAGTGACCAAATTCCAAGATCGACTGCAGAACGTCAATGTCGCCTCCAGCGAGATCTTGGCGACACCCGAAGAAGTCAAGCGGCGGCTGCCGCTCACCTCGCGCGCGGCGGAGACGGTGTTCAAGTCCCGCGAAATCGTGCGGGCCATACTGGAGCGGCGCGATCGGCGCCTGTTCGTGGTGGTCGGGCCCTGTTCGATACACGACGTGGCCGCGGCCCGCGAATATGCGGAGCGGCTCCGGGAGTTGGCGGCTCGAGTCGAATCCACGCTGCTGCCCATCATGCGCGTGTACTTCGAGAAGCCCCGCACCACCGTGGGCTGGAAGGGATTGATCAACGATCCGGACTTGGACGACTCTTTTCATATCGAAAAGGGCATTCACATGGCGCGCGAGCTGCTGCTCTACGTCGCCGAGCTTGGGTTGCCCGCGGGCACCGAAGCTCTCGACCCCATCATGCCCCAGTACCTATCCGAGCTCATTACCTGGACGGCCATCGGCGCCCGCACCACCGAGTCGCAGACGCACCGGGAAATGGCGAGCGGCCTGTCGACGCCGGTGGGTTTCAAGAACGGCACCGACGGCTCGCTGGCCACCTCGATCAACGCCTTGCAGTCGGTAAGGCACCCGCACCATTTTCTGGGCATCACTCAGCAGGGACAGTCGGCGGTGTTCCGCACGCGCGGCAACGCGCATGCGCACCTCGTGCTGCGCGGCGGCGGCGGCCGCGTCAACTACGACGCCGTGAGCATTGCCCTGGCGGAACGGGAGCTGGCCGCGGCCGATCTGCCGGCCACGGTGGTCGTCGATTGCAGCCACGGCAACTCCAACAAGGACCCGAGCCTGCAGCCCCAAGTGGCCGAAAACTGCATCGCTCAAATAGTCGACGGCAACCGCTCGATAGTCGGGCTCATGCTCGAGAGTCATTTGAAGGCGGGGAAGCAGACCATTCCGAAGGACTTGAGCACGCTGGAATACGGCATGTCCATCACCGATCCCTGCATCGACTGGCAAACCACCGAGAACTTGCTGCTCAAGGCGCACCGGTCCTTGCAAGGCGTGCGACGCTGACGCGCGCGAGCGTCTGGCGGTGCTTCCACACGCGGTATCCGAGGAGAAGCGTGAGGCCGCAGGCATACAGCAGGGGCTCACGTATGTCCTTCTTCACCTGCCACCAGAAGTGGCAGACGCCGAGGATGGCGGTCAGGTAGACCAGGCGATGCAGGCGCGTCCAGCGCCGCCCCAATCGACGCTGCGCCTTTCGTGTGGAGGTGACTGCCAGCGGAATCAACGACAGCAATCCCAGCATGCCGATGGTGATGTAGGGCCGCTTGACGATGTCCTGCCCCAGCGCGCCAAGCTTGCCGCTCTGATCGAGCAACAGGTACACCGAGAAGTGCAGCAGCACGTAGAAGAACGCGAATAACCCGAACATCCGGCGAAACCGCAGCCAGATGGTCCAGTGCGTGAGATCCTTGAGCGGCGTCATGCACAGGGTGATCATCACGAAGTTGAGCGTCCACCGGCCGCAGGTATGCAGCATGAAGTCGACCGGGTCGGCGCCCAGCGAGATGTCGCCGATATGCGCGACGCCGGTGGCATTGAGCGCTCCTGCGGTCAGGTGCAGAGCCGGGATCAAGCATGCCAGGAACACCAGCGGCTTCAGCACCCACCGGATCTGCCACATCAAAAGTATTTCCGCAGATCCATGCCTGTGTAGAGACCGGCCACCTGCGCGGCGTAGCCGTTGAAGGGAAGGGTGGGTTGCCGCGGCCCGAATACGCTCGAGCCGATATGCCGTTCGCTGGCCTGGCTCCACCGCGGATGGTCGACGGCCGGATTGACGTTGGCAAAAAAACCGTACTCATTCGACGCGGCGACCTCCCAGGTGGTGCGCGGCGCGCGCTCCGTGAACTTGATGCTGACGATGGCCTTGATTCCCTTGAAACCGTACTTCCAGGGAACGATCAGCCGCAGCGGCGCGCCGTTCTGGTTCGGCAGCACCTTGCCGTACAGTCCGACCGCCATGAGCGTCAGGGGATGCATGGCCTCATCCATGCGCAGTCCCTCGACGTAGGGCCATTCGAGCACGGAAGTGCGTTGTCCCGGCATTTGCTTCGGGTCGTACAGGGTCTTGAACTCGACGAACTTCGCCTTGGATGTGGGCTTGAAGCGCTTGAGCAAATCGCCCAATGGGAAGCCGATCCAAGGCACGACCATCGACCAAGCCTCCACGCAGCGCAGCCGATAGACCCGCTCTTCCAAGGGATGCGGTTTGAGGATGTCCTCCAGGCTGAAGGTTCCCGTGACTTCCGCCTCGCCGCCGATGGCGACGTTCCAGGGCTGGGTGCGAAATTTCTGTGCGTTCTCGGATGGATCGGATTTATCGGTGCCGAACTCGTAGTAGTTATTGTAGGTGCTGATGTCGCGGTACGAGTTGGGCGCGTCTGAAACGCTGAGCGCGGCATTGCGCACGTAGGTGAGCGCGCCCGCCGGCACCGGCTGCGCGAACGCGGTACGGCCGAATCCGCCGATGCTTTGCACGGCGGCCAACCCCATGCCCCCCGCGAGCAGGGCACGCCGCGACAGATACCGGTCGTACGGAGTGATCTCGGACGGCGGGATCTTGGCCGAATCTGTCGATCTCTTGCGCATGGTTCCTCTCCAAATATGCATCTAGAACATATAGACCGCTCGACCGCGGCGATTGTTTCGGCTACCGCGACTTTACCACCGCGACTTTACGTCCAGTCCGAGGTGGGTATGCCCCATCGCTCCGCCAGGGCACGTGTGGCGGCATTGGCATTCACCAGCAGGGCGCGATCGGCATGCCGCATGTGATCCAAGTCCGAGGCGCTGTTGCCATAAGCCACGACGGGGAGACCGGGGTATTGGGTGCGCAGCCAGGTCAGGCAGCGCAGCTTTTCGGCACCGCGGCGATTCGCCGTTTTCAGCGTACCCGCAAGGCGGTCTCCCTGCCATTCGATCTCGGTGCACAACGTGCGTTCGAAGCCCAGTACCCGGCCGACGCGGGGCACGTAGATATCCGGGCTCGCCGACAGCAGGACCAGGTGATCGCCCGCCGCGCGATGGGCCTCGAGCATGGCGAGTCCGGCCCGTCTCAGCCTATGGCGGGGCTTCAAGGTATCCACGAATGAGTCGGCGCAGGCGTCGATGACGCTGCGGGGGGCTCCGCCCATGACCATGCGGATGACCCGGGATTTCAGCAAGCCGTGATCGCGATTCTGCACGAGGAAGCTGCACAGGGCGAAGGGCAGGCGCCACAGCCCAAGCAGGCGCCTCGGATGCCGGCGTAGGAAGCTCATCAGGAATGGGAGGAGCGTATCGCGCCAGGTCAACGTGCCATCCAGGTCGAATACGGCGACCCAGCGCGGCGGGGCGGCAGACTCTGAAGATGTCATGAATGCGACCAAGCGATCATGGGTGAAATATATACTAATTAATACAATTAGTTAAGACAATTATCTAGAAAGATTATCACAGTAGACCTTACCCATACTTTGTTGTTCGACGCACTCGCGATATTCTTCTTGCCGGCCCTCATCATGATAGGCACCCGAAAACTCGATTGGTATCGGATTGCCGAATCTCAGAGGCAGAAGGCTTGAGTCCATCGGCCGCCATCGTGGGGGCGGGCGCCATCGGCGCCTGGATCGGCGACGCTCTCGATCGCGCGGGATGGGCGGTATCGATGCTGGCGCGAGGGCCGACCCTGGCCGCGCTTCGTTCAGACGGCCTGATCGTCGAGCGGGGAGGTGAGACGCGGCACAGCAGGCCGCACGCCGGATCGCCGCCCGAGCTCGGCATTCATGACTATGTATTCCTCACCGTAAAGGCGCAGATCTTGCCAGATCTCGCGCCTTCCTTGAGTCCTCTCATCGGTCCCGCGACCGTGGTCATCAGCGGCACCAACGGCATCCCCTGGTGGTTCTTCCATGATTTCGGGGGCGCACTGATGAATCAGCCGCTTCGATCCGTCGACCCGAATCAATCGCAGGAGCGGACGTTTCCGCGGAAACGCATACTGGGCTCCGTCGTGCATGCATCGGCGCGGGTCCTTGCGCCCGGGCATGTCCAGGTGGTGGCCGCTGACCGCCTGCTTCTGGGTGAACCCAACGGTGAGGTCACGGACCGGGTTCAGGCCGTGGTGAGCGGATTGCGCGGCGGCGGCGTCAACGCAGAAATATCGCAGCGCATTCGCCATGACGTGTGGGCCAAACTTTGGGGCAACATGAACATGAATCCGTTGAGCGCCCTGACACGTTGCGGAACATCCAGGATGCTTGCCGATCCGGACGTCCGTGAGCTCTGCATACGGATGATGGAAGAGATGCAATCGTGCGCGCAGCGCTTGGGTCTGGAGATGAACATCGCGCCGGCCGAGCGAATCGCGGTGACACAGCGTCTCGGCGATTTCAGGACATCGATGCTCGCCGACGTTGAAGCCGGGCGACCGCTGGAACTCGCCCCGCAGCTCGGCGCCGTCGCCGAGATTGCGCAGCGCCTCGACGTTCCGGCACCGTTCGTGCGCTCGATCCTCGGGCTAACCCGGCTACTCAGCGCGTAGGATGCAGCCTACAGTCCGTGACGGGGGCCGCCGATAGGGGGCGCTCGCACGTGCATGGCAAACTGGTTTGCTTCGAGACCGGGGCGGTAAACAATGCTGATACGGCTTGGCTACGAATTGGCCTACGAGTTTCCCCAAGCCACGCCGATGATCTTGAATCTGAACGTGCACTACAGCCGTGCGTCCGATTGGGT
>WNFQ01000664.1_pt1 | contig 24121 bp, 20 predicted proteins | sample 5400171 | NCBI WGS metagenome assembly WNFQ01 (sample SAMN13153356, study PRJNA577476) | soil metagenome | isolation source: 20 cm soil under Madrone tree | place: USA:California | collected 2016-06-14
ATTTCAGGACGTGCGGTACGGACTGCGGCTGCTTTGGAAGAGTCCGGGTTTTACGATCGTAGCGGTGCTTTCCCTGGCTTTGGGCGTGGGCGCGAATACGGCGATTTTTAGCATCGTGAAAGCGGTTTTGTTGCGTTCGCTTCCTTTTTCGCACCCGGACCGGTTGGTGAAGATCGTGGCCAACAATAGGGGGGTGGGGGCGCAGGATATTGGATTCTCCGTCCCCGAACTGGACGATCTCAGAACAAGAGCGGGCGTCTTTGACCAAGTGACTGCTATCCAAGGTGGCCCTACAAACTTGACCGGCGCGGAGCATCCGCAACATCTCGAACTGCTGGAGGTGAGTCCTAACTATTTTTCCATGCTCGGCACTTCCGCGCACATCGGACGGGTGTTTGGTCCGGGCGACGAAGCGCCGGGTTTCGCAGAAGCGATTGTAATCAGCGACAGCCTGTGGGCCAGCGGGTTTGGCAGAGATCCGGGAGTTCTGGGGCGAAAGATGCAACTCGACAATGATCCCTACACGATTGTCGGCGTTCTTCCTCCCGGATTCCGCCATCCAGGCAGGACGGCTTCGACGGATGTTGAAATATGGGTAACAGCGGGATTCAGGGCCGTTCCCTTCCCGAAACCTGATCGCGGCCTGCGGCTGGTGCCCGGAGCGATTGGGCTTCTGAAGCCTGGAATCAGCTGGGAGCAGGCGCAATCCAGGTTGGACGTGTTCGCGTCCCAGCTGCGGGCGGAATACGCCACCTACTATCCGGCGGGGTCGGACTGGTCGATTGAGGTGGAGCCGTTGCAGAAGTCGCTGGTGGGCAATGTTCAGCCCATGTTGTTGGTGCTGATGGGAGCGGTGGTCCTGATTATTCTTCTAGCCTCGGTCAACGTCGCCAATCTTCTCCTCGCCCGGGCTTCCGGAAGACAACGGGAGATGGCAGTGCGGCTGGCCATGGGAGCAACCCGCTCGCGCATGATTCGTCAGATGCTCACCGAGTCGGTGATTCTCTCGCTGGTCTCCGGCGTGGTCGGTGTCCTGACCGCAATGGCCGCTTTGCATTTTGTGCCGTTTCTACCCGCCAGAATTCCCCGGCTCTCGGGTTTGGTTTGGTTCCGGCCCTTCAATCCTCGAAAGCCGAAATTGCAGTAGCCATTCGGGAAGGAGCCCGAGGCTCGGGCACCAGTCGTAAAACCAACCGATTGCGCGGTCTGCTGATCGCATCAGAATCTGCGCTGGCGGTGGTGCTAATGGTGGGAGCGGGTCTGCTCTTGCGCACGTTCTGGGGACTGCTTCAGGAAAATCCTGGTTTCAATCCATCAAGAATTGTTGCCTTCAATCTCTACCTTCCACACCCCAACAATCCTGATATGGATCGCTACGCCAATCTCGAAATTTTCAACTCTTTCGTGCGGGAGGCGGTGCGCCGCGTGCGCGCTATCCCCGGAGTTGATCTCGCTTCCATGACCACTGATTTACCAGTCACCCACTTGTCGCGGCGACGCGCCGTCAATATTGAGGACCGTCCGGACGAATCTGGCAAAGGTCTGTTTTCTGAAATCACCAGTGTGACTCCTGAGTATTTCAAGGTGTTACAGGCTTCGTTAGTACGTGGACGTTACTTCACGGAAGACGATGATACCGGCAAACAGCCGGTGGCAATCGTCGATGAAAGCACAGCTCGTACCTACTGGCCGGACCGCGATCCCATTGGCCGCCGTTTGAGCATGAGGAGCTTTAGGGGCGGCGACGCAGCCAACCCGCCGTGGTGCACCGTGGTTGGCGTGATCAAGGACATCAAGAGTGATGGCCTCGACCAATCCGGAACTCCCCACATCTACCGACCGATCTTCCAGTTTCCAGGACCCAGGTCTTTGTCTTTAGGCGTGACGGTCCGGACCTCTTTATCTGCTACCAACCTGGAGCCGCTCATACGCCGTGAGATACAGGCAGTCGATCCAGATCTGCCGGTATTCAACGTCCGTACGATGAATGAGGTCATTGACGGTTCTCTGGCTTCGCGCCGCTTCTCCGCGGAGTTGGTGGGAGTATTTGCCGTGGTGGCGCTTCTGTTGGCGTCGGTGGGAATTTACGGTCTGTTGGCCTATATGGTGGGTCAGCGGGCGCACGAGATCGGAGTGCGCATGGCTCTGGGAGCCACGCCCTCGACCATTGGGAAAATGATTGTGAGCCGGGGCGCGGGTCTGGCTGGCATCGGAGTGGTGGTCGGCCTCATCTTGTCGGGGATCATGGCCCCGCTGATTTCCAGTTTGCTGTACGGAGTTCGGCCTATTGATCCGGATGTGTTTATCGCTGTGCCATTGATCCTCATGGTGGTTGTACTTTTGGCAAGCTACATACCGGCGAGGCGCGCGGCCAAGGTGAGCCCGATCGTCGCCTTGCGCGAGAGTTGAAACATTCACGAGGGAGATAGAGAATTCTCAATCGAAATGCGATTCACCATGCATTTCCCAGCCAGATTCCGTCCATAATCTAATGGAAGAGGATGGAACCCTAGCTGACAGCAGTAGTTAGACCGTCTTCCTTCGCCATCATAGGTGGCAATCGCCCCCTCACCACGGGCGCACTTCAAAGCCAGTTCGGCAGTGATGAGCAAAGCCGTTGCGCAACGGCAGGAGGAAATCATGTCAAAACCCAAATGTTACGTTCCGCAGCTTTCCCGTGAGATTGTTTCCCGGCTGTACTTTAAAGCCAAGTCCGAGCGAGTGCCCATGACGGTTTTGGCAAACCGGATCATGGAGAACGCGCTTGGTAAGCCGGAGGCGATCACATCGATCGCGGCGGAAAAACCAAAACAGCAAAGGCCGAACTAAAACGTCCGGTAATCGCAAACAGAATAGAGGCCCGGCACTGCTGCCGGGCTTTTTCATTTCAAGCAACAAACAGAAAGGAACAATCTTTATGGAGCAAACAACGCTCTACTTTCGAGAGGGCTCATCGGATAAAGTTTATCAGGCGAGCATTGAACAACAAAATGACGGTTACGTCGTTACCTACGCATTTGGCCGCAGAGGCACGACGCTGCAGACCGGGAGCAAAACGAACGTACCGGTCAGGTACGAAGAGGCGAAAAGAATCTTCGATCGGCTGGTTCACGAAAAGACGGCCAAAGGCTACACGCCCGGTGAGGATGGGACGCCTTATGAGCACACCGATAAAAATAACCGTGTTGCCGGCCTCACGTGTCAGTTGCTCAATCCGATCGACGAATCGGAAGCAACCAGTCTCATCAATGATCCCGCTTTTTGCCTGCAGGAAAAGCTGGATGGTCGACGGCTGCTTGTTGAGAAACGAGACAGTGAGATAAACGGCGTCAACCGACTCGGACTCTTCGTCGGCGTTCCAAGCTCAATCGCCGCGGCGGCCAGAAAATTGCCGGTCGATTGTGTCGTGGATGGCGAAGCAGTCGGCGAGACCCTGCATGTCTTTGACCTGCTGAGGATCGACGGCTCTGGTATTCAGGGGCAACCTTATCGCTATCGATACCGCCAACTTGTCGATCTCGTTAGCAAAGCACCGGGATGCATCTCGCTGGTGCCGGCTGCACTGACTAAAGCGGAAAAAGCCCTGGCGTTTTGCACCTTCAAAGCCATGAAAGCTGAGGGCGTCATATTCAAGCAACTCAACGCTCCCTACACTCCGGGACGCCCGGCTAGTGGTGGACCGCAGCTCAAATTCAAGTTCTGTGAAACGGCGTCATTCATTGTTAGCCACATAAACGCAAAACGCAGCGTCTCATTGATGCTGCTCGATGGAGCTAAAATTGTTCCGGTTGGAAACGTCACGATTCCGCCCAACGAAAAGATTCCCGTAATGGGCTCCATCATCGAGTGCCGTTATCTCTACTGCTTCAAGGGCGGAAGCATCTTTCAGCCGATCTATCTCGGCCAGCGGGATGACATCCCGCCTGAAGAGTGCGTAATAGGCCAGCTCAAGTACAAGCCGGACCTGGATGAGGCAGTCGAATGAAGGCTGGCACTAAGACCAAATTCATCAGCCGCAAGCATGTCAAAGCTTTCGCGCTCTTGATCGCGGAGAAACGATTCCACCGGTTCACGCGTGTCGGTGGCGACTTCTACATCAAGTGCGAAGCGGATCTGAAAGAGTTCATTCGGTCGTACGTGCGGCGTCTTCCCTCTAAAGGCAAAACCATCAACTAAACGTCGGCCCTCCAAAGGACCAAACTAAGAAGCGGCTCGTGTGGCTCCAAAACCATGCGGGCCGTTTCGTTTTTCAAAACCAAATGAAAGGAAACAAATGAACAAAATCACTCTGCCCGTGCGCGAATTAAAAACTGCGCTCACGGGCTTAGGCAAAGTTATCAGTAAACGGGCGAGCTTGCCCGTTCTCCAGCACGCCCGCATTGATCGCGCGGCCAATGGAGTAACGACCATTTCGGCAACCGATCTCGATGCATTTGCATCGTACCGGTTTGCAGAGGGATCTGAAGGAAAAGCTCAAGCGATCTTGGTGCCATTCGAATCGCTCCACTCAATCGCCAAAGGTTGTGCAGGTGAGGAAACCGTTACGATTGAGAAATCGACGGGTGATCGTGCGATCATCCATTACCCGATCGGAGGTGGCACGGTTGAGAGGCACGTTGAGTCATTGCCATCCGACGAATGGCCGCCAACGCCCGAACTCAAAGGGGAAAGGGTGCTGCTGGACGGCGCTCTGCGCTCGGCGCTCCTGGAAGCATTCAAATGCGTGAGCAGCGATGAAACCCGCTACGTCCTGCGTGGCGCCTACATCGACGTGTCGGATAAACGCTCGCACTACATCGTCGGAACAGACGGCCGTCACTTGTTCGCAAGTAACTCATTCCAAGTGCCGATTGCGGCATCCGTCATCATTCCGGATCACCGGTTCCTCGGCTGGAAAGGTTTTGGCCAGGACGGCGATTGGCTTTTGCGAATCGAGTCGGACAAGAACAGTAAGCCTGTTTACATCGAACTCACCAGCTTTGGCTGGACATTTGTGAGTAAAGCGATCGACGGCACTTACCCAAACTGGCGGCAAGTCTTGCCCGACCCTTCCGGCCTCAAAACCAGCATCAAGGTTTCGGCAAATGCAATGAATGAGTTTGCCGAAATTATCGGCAAGCTCCCGTCCGATGAGCTCAATCATTCAGTTGGGCTCAAACTCGACCAACGAGGAAAACTCATGTTGTTTGGTCGCGCCGCCGGGACTGGCAAGCCGACAGAAGTGGGGTTCAGCGGAGTGGAAGTAACGGGGAAGCCCGTCACGGTTTTGCTCAACCGCAATTATTTGCTCAAAGCATTGCGGTTTGGTCTTAGCGAGATCCAAATCCAGGACGCGCTCTCGCCGGTACGGTGCACCGATCAAACCGGCCGCCAGCTCGTCATCATGCCGCTCCGGATGGATGGCGTGACGCCACAACCGGCACCCACTCAACCACCTCAACCCAGTTCGCCTCGGCAAACAGCCGCTCAGGCGAGCCCAACCTCAGGAGACAACAACATGCAAAACGGAAACAAAGACGGTCAATCGGCCGCTTCGCCCCGCGACCCCAACAAGACCGCCATCGAAACGGCGGTTGAACAGATCGAGGCCGCCAAAGCGTCAATTGGAACCGCGCTCACAAGTCTTAACGGCGTCGTCAGGACGCTGCGACAGGCGCAACGGGAACAGCGCGGCACCGAAAAGGAAATCCAGTCGGTTCGTTCGACGTTGCAAACATTGCAGCGGGTGAAGATCTGAACGGACGAACAAGTAAGGCGAAACAGACGGGGCTGGATGCGCTTTGGCGTGTCCAGCCCGCTTCATTTTTCAACCCAAAACAAGAAAGGACAACATTATGGTAGCGTTACAACAACCACCACGGCGCCGCGCGAATTTGATTTGCACTGTGGCGCCGACTTGGTGTCGGTCGTGATCTTCGTGCCAGCATGTTTTGCCGGCTTTTGTCAGACTGTCGGAAGATAACCGCGCATCGCCTTAAACCACTGTTTCGCTTGCGACGGCCAGAACTCTTCGATCAACGCAAGTTCGTGTCCGCTTCCGTAGGTATCCAAAAACAACGACTTGTCATGAAACATACCCTGGGCGAGGTCGCATTTTGAACCCTCGCCCAGAACCCTCTTCCAAAAAGTCCGCCAGTTTTGAAAGGCGGGCACCACAAACCGCATCATATCAAACGCATGCACGAGTTCGTGCGCCACCACAAAACAAAACGCACCCCGGGCCTTGCTCGAGTTGGAACTCGGAAGAGACTCTTGAAGAAGATGAATTTCTGCGATGAATGCGCTGGGCCCTAATGGAGTAACGCGGTTGTCGTAAGGAAAAAGGGTTTGCCATCCATTACATCGATAAAACGCAAGGCACTTGTCTGACGGCTTGTCTTCACAACCGTACAAAATCCGCTGACACCCGACACATAGCCACTCACGTATGCTGATTGGCACATCAGCGCGTTTATTGACGTGCATTATACCATCTTGATCGTATGTGTCGGACAGAGCGTCTTCATCATCCGGCCGAAAAACATACAGGGTGTCGTTCTCGATTGAAGAAATGACATGTTCGACCAGGCGATAAAAGATCGGCACCTCAATTGTTAGACCAAAGGTGCGTTGCCGGCGTTTTACCGGGAACTTAGTCGAATCCCAACCAGTTATCAGGGGGGCACTACGGGCCGGAGCTTTGTGCCATATCCTCTTGGTCATCTTACTCATTCGGAGCCGGCGTATCCGGGCTTATAACATTAGAAGGTGGCTCTGAGTAGCTTAATCTCGTCAGCAGTCTGTCGCGTTCACGCGAGCAGAACATTCTCGCTGAGGAGCCGGTCGCGGCAGATCCGCGCGACCGGATGAATCAGCCGGATCATTAACTAATAACCACAACCGAATTGGAATGCCCGGTCACGCGACCGGGCTTTTTCATTTCAAAAGAAAGGAATCAATATGATTGCAGCAGAACAACAGCCCCGCCGTGCAAACCTCGTTTTGCACTGTGGAGCAAATGCCGTCGCGCGAACTTGCGTTGCCGGCGTCTCAACACCAAAACCCACCCCTACCTGGTCGCCAATCCCACACTCGCTCCTTGTCGAGCAAGTCGAGCTGGCGCTGCACGCCAACAAACTTCGCGTTGTTGGCCAGGCGCACAGTCTGACCCATGATGGATCGCGTTATTTCGGACTTATTGAAATCCGCAACGGTGCCGTCCATCCCGATTATACCTGGGTGCTCGGGCTCAGGAATTCGCACGACAAATCGTTTCCGGCTGGCCTGGTGGCTGGCGGCAGCGTTTTTGTGTGCGACAACCTAAGTTTTAGCGGGGAAATCAAGATCACGCGCAAACATACCCGCTTCATTCTGCTCGATTTGCCACGGCTGATAGCCGGCGCGGTCGAGCGCCTGATTGGCGAGTTTCGTCACCAAGACCAACGGATTGCAGCCTACAAAGGAAAGAGTGTGACGGATCGTTCAGCGCACGATCTCATCATCCGTTCGACGGATGTGGGAGCCTGTACCAACAGGCAAATCCCCGCGGTGCTCAAATGGTGGCGCGAACCCAAGCACGATGAATTCGCCCCGCGCAATGCGTGGAGCTTGTTCAACGGCTTCACAGAAGTTCTGAAAGGAAATCTGACCGAACTTCCCAATCGCACTGAGGCGCTACACGGGCTCTTGGATTCGTTTGTGGGGATGAACTAACAAAGCAATCCAAAATCAAACGAGAGCCCAGCTCTAACTCGGCTGGGCTCTTTTCATTTTCATCACAACAAACAACAGAAAGGAAACAACAACATGGCAGTTAAACTCATTACAAACTATGCAAAGCGTCTGGGCCTGCCTGGATACTCTTCGCATCAATTCAGTGTCTCGATCGAGACCGAGCTGCAGAGCTTGGACAACGTGCGCCAGGAAAGTACGCGTCTATACGAGTCGTTGCAGGAAGTTGTCGATCAACAGATCCAGAAGACCGGCTTTGTGCCGCCGAACGGCTACGGCATGGACGGCGACAAGACCGGGACATGGAACTGCTCCAAAAAGCAACGTGACCTAATCGAAAAGATCATCGCGGAAAACAAGCTAGACCAAACCGAAATTGAGCAGCTTGCGACCGGGATGTTCAGCTTACGCGTCGAACAGCTCAACAAGTTGCAAGCCAGCGGGTTCATTGATGAGCTGCTGGATCGGCACGGCAACGGAAAACGAAATGGATTCCGGCAGCGCCGCTCTCGTCAAAGTACCAGCGTTCAAAAAGGGGCAACAGCATGATCGCGGTTGCCGAGCCTCCTGCGCCCGCCACTGGCGTAGAGGAAAACCAACCCCGCACGATTGCTGAGCTGAGCAAAACGGTGTCGGCTTCACGATTAAGCACATGGCAACGTTGCCGGTTGCAGTTTCATTTCCGGTATGTGGCCGGAATTCAAAAAGCACCAACTCCAGCGCTGCATGTCGGTACAGTCATCCACACGGTGTTGCACCAATGGAACCTTGCTCGCTGGCGAGGGACGCGCCTAGCGGAAGATGAGTTCAAGCGAATCTTCTGCAACGCCTGGGCCATCTGGCAGGAGGGCGAGAAGATCGATTGGGACGGAAAGGAAGAAAAATGCAAATCCTCCGCTTGGAGCATTCTGCAACATTATTTGCGCAATACTCCTATCCCGGCTGACGAAAAGCCGCAGGCCGTGGAAGTCGGTGTTGAAGCCGATCTCGCCGCCCACGGACTGCCAGTGCTGGTCGGTGTCATTGATCTCGTTCGCTCAGGTGGTCGCATCGTGGATTTCAAAACCTCAGCGCGAACACCAGACGCTAAAATGCTCGCCCACACGACCGAAACACAAATGAGCACGTATGGAGTTCTCTATCGTGAAGCCACCGGAGGAAAAGAAAACGGGATTGAGCTTCATCACCTCATCAAAACCAAGAAACCGAAATTCGTGATGAATGAATTCGGGCCAGTGAGCGAACCGCAGATCACGCGATTGTTTCACGTGATCGAAGCTTATGTGAATGGACTGCAGCGGGACGACTTCGTTCCTTCACCCGGCGTCCAATGCGCGTCCTGCGAATTCTTCCAGGAATGCAGGGCGTGGCGATAATCGCGGTTCACACACGGCCAGCGCTGACTGTAAAGTCGGCGCTGGCTCTCCACACAATTCAAGGCATCAGCTTCTCCCAAGAACACCTGAGAGCTCGCTGAATTCGACAAATCGTCGTTAGCAAAATGTTAAGCTCGCCAGCTTCGATCTTCTGCATCGTGCGAGTATTGAGGTTCGCTTTTTCAGCAAGCCGCTCCTGCGTAATCGCTCGCGCTGTTCGCTCACGGCGAACGTTGGCTCCAAACCCGGCACAGAGTGGATCTTTGCGTCTCTTGGACACGCCCCATTACGTCGTAATTCCTTATTGACGAACACGGCGCATTAGGGCGTAATCGGCGTGGAATCAATTTTTCGGAGTTTGGCCGCCGCCAGTGACACCAATGCCTCCATTTGTACTTAGAAATTCCACGCTATGCGGCCCCAGTGACAAGGCCGTCAAAGTCTCGGTATGGAAGCGAATCATCCTCAGTTTTCTACTACTCCTTACCTGCCAGCCACCGGCACAAGCAGGGGGCCGTGCCACTGTTTTCAATGTCGTGATCGAGATGATCGTTGGCGCAGGCGGTGTTTTTGCCGCCGCACACAGCGCCGAGGCTAAGGCGATTTACGACCAGAAAGCAGCCGTCGTAGACGACCTAAAGGAACGGAAGCTAAACCCTCGAGATGGAGCCATTTTTCAGATTTATTTTTCGGTAGACCCACATTCGGCACATCGGTGGTTTCTGTCGCCTAACGTGTACGCTCTTGTCCAGCCTGAAGGGCAGGGCGATTTTATTCCAGCGTCGATTACAAAGGGGTATCGCGGGCAGCCATTATCACTAACGATTTACGGGAGGCAGATTCGCCCTGGGGGGCGAATTTTAGTCCATATCTTGGATGATAAGGAATTTTGGAACACGACTTGGAATTCGCTTCTTCAAACTGAAATCCCGTTTCCAGTCGTCGGCGTCACTGTCACACCGATGGTCAAGGTGCAATGGGGCGCGAATGGGAAGATACGCGTGCTCAACAAAGATATTACTTTTCAGCCGCCGGGTCGGATGGCTACCGCCGACATCACCGTCCCATCGGCAAGCGATGGTATCTGGATGGCGGACGGCACACTCTATGACGTTGAAAAGAAACCGGTAGGAAAGCTCCAGTTTGGCCAGATCTGGAGAGCAGACCCGCGGCTCCTTACCGAGATGTCCACTCTTACTTGGCGAATCGTGTTTTGGGGCGGCCTTGCAATCGTCTTAGGCCTTGTCTTTGTCTGGCAGTTTAAGCGAACCGATGCAAAGGCCTAACCCTATGTGGGCTGTCAAGAGTCGCGGGCGAGGGTGTGGGTGATTCTTTAGATCAAGATGTTGAAGCGCTTCAAGTCACGGATCTCCCAGATCGATTGGCATCCTGCGGGCCAGATCCTCAACGACTCATTTCATTAACCAGACGGCGTGAGCAGGCGAGGGGTCAAAGCGTAAACCCCGCAAAACTGTTAAGTCGAGAGCAGATCTAGGAACTGCCTCTAGTTCAGTCTCTCATTTTTTCGCTCAAGATTCGAATATTCCTTACTAACAAACGAAGCCCGTCGCCAGTTTGGTGATGGGCTCTTTTCATTTCAACCTCAACCAGAAAGGAAATATCATGAAAATTCGTTCAGTTTTTACCGTCGCGCTGTTGCTGTCGCTCGCGTTAGCGGGATGCAACCATGAAGACAACACCCCGAAATCTAAGGGGCGGGAGTCTGCCGAACTGGATCGGCTCAATCGGGAGCTGCAAAAGGCGGAAACCAACGTTTCCAAACAGGAATCGGCCAGAGCGTGGTGGCAGAGCGTCGCGACAATCCTGGCCGTTGCCGCCATCGCTTTGCTTGTCGTCGGAACAATAATCGGGAGTTCAGCTCGCCATGAATCCCAACGATAAGGATTCCGGCAAGGAGCTGATGCCGCCATCACGCGATGCGGCTGGCCAGCAGCTTTTAACAACACCAGAATCAAGCGAATTGACTCAGCTCAAGCCGCCGCGTGTAGATCCAAAACTCACCAAACTAACGCCGTTGGAGCGAGCAGCCGAAGCACTTCGATACTCGGTTTTACGCGCTGAATACTGGCTTTCGCCAGAGGGAGCCATGCGCCAACGGGTCCGATTTGCACTGCGGCTTTGGATCTACGTGATGATCGCGGCACTGATTGCGCCCGGCGTCACGGCCGTGATCCAGCACATTACCGGTTGGACCGCTATGTCGGCCGAAGCTGTAAAAAACATCACGGAAATTCCGTTGGGGCTGGGCAAGTTTTTGCTCGCCTGCTTTGCGGTGGTGGTCCTGTTTCGGCTGCTGTTTCGCAGGTGATACTGAATCACCAGAAAAGGAAGTCGGCAGCTAAGTCGACTTCTTTTTTTAGCTGCTGGCTAGCGTTGGAAAATCTCCGCAATCGCTTAATCTTCAAAGCCGCTGACGAAGAAGGCGCATTGGGAAACGCCGACTTCTTCGGGCAAAACCGCGTGATCAAAAAGTCGCGGGGCTACCAGCGGAAGAATGTCGCGCAATTATTCCGAGCAGGAGGAGCACAAAATAAAGGCACACCTTCTGCGCAATCTGAAGAAACACACTGCTGTTCTCGTGCATTGCGAACGTGGCCACCGTCGGAAACTTTTGCCGCCGATTGAACCGGACGGAAAGGTATGCGCTTGGTTTAGCTTATTCGATTCCAGGCCGCAACGCCCCAGGAGACATAACTTTTGACCGCTTATTACTGACGAAGCGAAAGGAACTAGATTGTTCTTGCCCGGAGGTACGGTCCTGCGGCCTGCAGCAATCCAGAAGCGATCTCCTCAAATGAGGATTTTTCAAGGCGGTACATCCCTCCGCGTGCACCTGCATAACGGCAATTCACTGATGCTAGACTTTGACCGTGACGAATCGCCTTCACAATTCGCCGTTCGGAGGCGCGTGCAAAACCCGAGCGCCCTGCTCGTCCGAGAACATCAATTATTCCTGCGCTACACCAATCACCGGCTCCTACAGCATCCTTAAATTCCTCAATTGGCACAGCGGGTAATTTTCGCCAACATGTCGAGTAGTCTGGATCAATCCTAAACGCATAGCGAAGTCCATGCTTGCCCAGCGTTTGGATCTCCAACCGAGGACGAATTTCTACAGGCACTCGCGGCAGTGATTCCAGCCTCTCTGCCGAGTACTTTACTATATCGGCAACTGCAACGCATTCGGCAAAAAGCGTTCGATCTCCAACGGATGATGGCTCGAAAAAGATCAAAGCCCCTTGCCTCTTTGCTTGATGAGCGAGAAACAGAGCGCTTCGCACAACCCTGTCGAAAAAAAACACGCGCGGTTTCGGCAGTCGGGTTGATATTTCAACGGCGACGTGCTGCGGCAATGGCCGATATCGCGGGAGCCACACATTTCTGTTCGGATGCTTCCACTCGAATCGATGATACGAATCCCCGTTGATCGATGTGCAAATTCTCTGAACGACAACTGGTGTGATGCCGTTGCGTTCACGCCGAACGAAGGTCGTATCCACGCTCCACTTCTCTAAGTCGGCAAGGAGCCTACGTGCTTCGCGATTGTTTTTTAAACGAATAACTGGAATTGAGTCCCATCCGAGATACGCCAGAATCGCTAGGACGTTGCCGCAAGAACCACCGGCGAAGGTAAATGAGGGCCGGCGCCTATCATTGCCGACCAGCACCAAATCAAGGGCCACAAACCCGGACCCAACACAGACCGGCCTCTTTTTCTTTTCAAACTTCGCCTTTTTTCGTCGTCTCACCACGGCCATTGCCCAAGGTTATCAATTGGCGCAAGCAATGCGAGCTTCCCCCAAAACTAATTTTTCCCGCTGCGGCCATATGCTTCACCCGCCAGCCAAAGGTGCACGATTTTTGGCGGCCCTGGCAGAAGCAGAGGACCATCATTTAGAATCTCGTATCCGATAGATTCAACAAACATTACAGGAAGATCCCGGTCGAGAGCTGCTAGAAGAGAACCGACCGAAAGCAGTTTGCCGCCTGCGGGGGAGAGCGTGACGAGTGACCCGCCGACCGCTGCGAACACGCGGACGCGGGTGTCAACCACTCGAACAATGGTATTATAGAGATCTAACGGATCGTTTTCTGCGGCGTAAAGAAAATTTCGGATGTCCACTCTCCACGCTTCCAAAGTCTCGCGATACTGCTCGACGAGCTTGTCGGGCAAGCGCGGATCGGAACACGGAAAGGGAAGGATTGGACAGACGTCATCCGGCATAACGGTGCCGTGAATGCGCTCAAGAGTTTGCCGCCGGTGCAGCACAAGTTGCGGCAGCCAAAGGCGTGCATGATTGCCTGTCTCGTCCAATCCAATCCGACCTTTGAAGCCGTGCACCGGAGTGGCGTGATCGCTCGCTACACCGACGATTCTGTGATCAGTAGCGGGTTGCTCATCAACGACAACATGAACGTTGAGCCCCGGCCTCCGTTCAGCCTCTGCTAATAGCATCCGCACCGCGGGAAAGAAGACGCCGGTAGACAACGCGCTAATATCGAGCAGGACATCTGTGAACCCTCCAAAATCTTGTTGTGCTAGCAGCTTCGCAACCTCCCGACCGCCCACGACAGCATTGCCCGCAGCGAAAATCGGTATCTCGACGACCTCTGAATCCGTAATGTATTGCGTTAGCTTAGCGGCATTTATATCCGCCATTTCGCGTAACTTGGTAGGCGCACCAGGACGTTCTTCACGGAGGAAAAGGCCACGCTTTTTCGCGTGGTCCATCGTAGCGAGGCGCTGCGCGATCGAGGTCGAGCGAGGATCAAATCCTGCACCTGCGATTAGTAAGAGAGACCGCTCCCGTCTGTTGATATAATCGCGGAGAAATTCATCTAGGGCACAGCCCTCTAACTTTATGCAGCGATGCCAACGATTCATGCACCTTCCCGGGCAACGTTTGCCATCGTCATCAGTTCGTTGGCGGTGCCTTCAACAAAACCGCCACGTTTTAGGGTTAAACCGTTCCTTACGAGGACAAATCCGCCCAATTCAAGGAGGCACCACGTACGTTTTTTGCACGGATAATTTGGAATTAGAGTAATCGCATTGTACGCGACGGCGAACTTTAGAACTTGCGCCAACGGTGAATTGCTCTGTGCGACTTGTTCGAATTCAGTTTGGGGAAATCCGAGTGCACACGCACCTGCTCCAAGCGGCGCGTTTGGTTCTAGAGAGCGTTTCTTGCAACGATCTGCAATTCCCTGAACAAGCCTACGTACCGCCGGGCTATCCGGGAAATCCCAGTCCGAGATAGCTTTGCTTGCGCGACTGTGCAGGATCTCTTGTTGCTGACGGGCCGATAACTCGGGTCTGCGGCGCCGTTGAATGCGGTTTGCTAAGTGCTCAACTAATTCGGCTGCAAACCATAGAAATTGCTCAGGGTTCTCTGCCGCCGCGTCGCAGACCGCATCCATTCCATAAACAAACGGGCGATTGAACTGATGATAGAGATGGAGCCGCGCACCCTCGTACACCGTAGCGTCTGCCGCGAGCGGCTTAGATGGTTCGAGGTCATCTTCCAAGTCCGCAAATAACGCCTCTTGAGGAACTCGATTTGCGAAGCGATGAAGAAGTATGCTCTGCATCGCAAGGGCCACGTCGGTCTCTTGTTCATGCGCGCTGTTTCGCAAATAATCTGAAACCAGCGTGCCAAGCTCTTCCGCTTTCTTTTGAGGAATTCGAAGTCGTTCCCGGCTCGAGTCTACAGCTTCGGATAATTGCTTCATCTCGGAAGAAGCAATCCGCGGCGTATCCGAAGTCAGCATTGTCCCCAGGTCGGTTAGCCCCACATCGCGAAATAGAGGCATGCGGTCGAGGTATCTTCGAGCCATATCTCTGGCCATTGTCCTGAAAAACCTTCTTTCTTGCTGCCGAGACGAACCCGTTTGGAAGACAACTTCCGTGACATCGCGGGTAACGGTAAAACGGCGGAAGTGAGTTCCTTCAGAAACGTCCGCAGAAACCGCATCGAGCATTTCGCCTGATTCAAGCGCATCCAATCGACTAAGGAGCCAACGGCCAATCTTTAGTTCGCGCCGCATCAACCACTTTTTGAGCAACCGATACTGTTCCGGGTGCAGTTGATGTGCGTCGTCCAACATTAATAGTGGTTGGAGCGTCAGCATCTCAACGCCTTCGTATGGAACGGCAAAATTTTCGATCACATCGAATGGGTGATACGCTCCGGCAGCATCGCTCGACAAATTGTTTAATGACGGGGCTAGTACCGCTCCTCCGATGTTGTACAGGGCTGCTTCAACACGGCGTGCCTTTTCGCGTAATTCGACTGCTCCACGCCCACCGATTGCTCCAACGCTTGCCTCGGAGTCTGCTTTTGGAACGATGCTCACTTTAGCGAGATCTACTTGTGCGTTTTCCAACTGGCGCAGCCAAGCAAGCACTGCTCGACACTGAATCATAGCAACGAACAGCTGATGCTTAAGCTCGGTGGGGTATGGCAGTTCCCAGAACTCACGGTAGTCCGCCTCCATCGGTAACCGGCATCCCAACACTGTTGGCCGGTCTTCAACGATAACCTGGCAGTCTGCTAAAGCCTTGGCCAGTTCCCGAAAATCCGGGACATTTCGCTTCCGTAGTAGCGCGGCTAACGTGGAGTATTCAAGCAACCGAGCAATCGTCGTTTTCCCACTTCCAGGTTGTCCCAAAAGACGAGCTAGCCGATCAAAGAGAGCCTGTCGATCTGCGTCCGTCCGGCCAAGATAATGTCGCAGAGGTTCAGGTGAGATTATCGCTAAGAACGCATCATCGTCTCTCAAATGCTCCGTGGCACGCTTGAGAAATGGATTCTCCATTTTCGTTACCAATGTCTTTGCGCTCGCCGGAACAATGGACGCATTCGATGTCCCTTTTCGCCGCTAGACTCAGCCCATAGTAGGGCCACCGAATTGTTTGGTGTGTTATGCTCCAAGATCAGTGGCAGCCCGCATTCGCCAAATCCCCGCTTCGCCGTCTTACCTCCGACACGAATGGCGTCGGTCTCTATGGAGGCGTCATAGTATTGTTCTGTCCGGTCCCAGAAAGCACTATCCCGATCTCGGTCAAGGCGCACGCTTTCCGGCAGAACCAAGCCGTAGGAAAACCTAACATTATCAAACCAGGCCGGTCCCAGTTCCTGTTGTGCCTGCGCCGCAGTGGTTCGCACCCGTTCTGACGCCTCGTGACTACAGACATAGTGGTGCACATGAAGGGTCCAGTTTGCTTCAAAATGAGTAGCGAATATTCCGGGATGCTCATCGCGGAATTTCTTCAGCTTACCCGTCCACGTTCCATTCTCCTCTCGGCGAAGGAGGGTTTTGCCAGATCCCACAAAATCGTCGACCAAGAACACCCGGCTGAACTGAGCAGCATTATCTTTAACATCCTTACGCAATTCCTTCAGGACGTCCTGCCACTTGCTTTCATTAACCTGTGTTGTCACTAGCACTTGTTCGTTACTGATCCGTTTTTCGTTGGCGCGGCGAAGCATGTCCATCCGAGCGCCGTCGCTAAGGCCGACGAAAAGTGTTTTCCGCAGCGCCAACTCAAATTCACCTCCGGACGCCCCTTGGCTCCAGAGCAAATATTGGGATACTCGGAGTCGGTCGGCGACGTTCGCAGCGAGAATTGGTTCAACAAATGCTGGAAAGAACCAATTTACCAGATGCTGCATCTCCGGATAGCTGATAAAGATCAGCTGTTGCCGAATGTAATCGTAAGCGGCCTGCCTATCCTCTTGTTGAAACTGTTGAAGCCAATCAATAAGACGTTCGGAGAAGCGCACCCCACCGAGATAGTCGCGATAGCTGTCATACTTAAATTGAGACATCAGACGGAGCCAAGTCATCTCTTTCACGATTGCCTCATCATCCCATTTCATCACTCGTTCTAGCGCCCGAATCGTTAGGCTTTCGTTCATGAGACAGACTTCCGAAACCAACTCAAGCTCCGATCAAGAGAGAAGTTCAGCGCACCTCGCGCGGCCTCCATTCCTCCAAGATAAAAAAGGGTCGCTTGTTCGCAGCGCACGCCCGCCGGCGCAATATTCCAACACGTATGAGGGTCGCTCGAGACCTCATCGACGCTAAGTGAATGCTCAGTGCAAAGCAGCTCAAAATCATTGCCGGGCCATGCCCCTCGGTCACCAATGCAAAGCGCTTTTTCGCCTCGGCTAATACTGTACTTCAATATGTTGATCTTTGATGCTTCACATCCAAGAATATCAAAGGAGTGACTTGAGTGAACCATCCGCAGAGGCAAGCAATCTCTGTCGATTAGTTCTTCAACAGTTTGACCTATAATCTTAGCGTACTTTGGGTTTTCAGGTTTTGCGGTTAGCTGACATCGGTGGACCCGGAAATCACAATGTTTTGCTAATCGACGCCGTTTTAATCCGACTATTAACTTTGCGATTGCCTCGACAGGCGGTTCATCTGGCTTGGGAACCGATGCATCGCCTAAGGTCCCAATGTCTGACCCGTTATGGTACCCAACGATCACCCGATTCCAAAATCGACGGGGAATGATGCGCCGAAGCGCTTCACGACACGAATCGCCGCGACCAGTCGCAATTCCGATTTGCACTCCAGATCGCAATAGACGCAGGAGTGGCCTGTGCAGAATTTCGCTTACACCGGAAAAACGATCGCGAGCTCCGCAAAGGGTGCCATCAAAGTCGAAAATAAGCGTAGAGAAAACCGTCCTTTGTAACGCCCCGAAAAACTGGCGAAACTCTTGATGCCAATCCCGACACGCCCCGCCAGTCCAACGCTTCCGTTCGCAGGCGATCTCTTCAATAGACTTACGAGAAATAGGGGGCTGACCGCCGCGCTGCATCCCAAGATGATAAAGCCGTCGGCCAAACGGAGGAACGCCGGGCCTGCCCGGATCCTGACCGATAGTCTTCCCCAAGGCGCCCACAAAATAAAATACCTGATGCAATAATGAGAGCGTTGAGACAGGGTCTTTATGCAGTGCCTGCAACTGAATGATGGGAATATGCGGGGGTACCAACATTGATGTCTTTTTGAAGATCTCTCTTTCACCGCGCGTGACGATGCCAATCAATGCCGTCGTTTGCGGACGTTTCACAAGCCAGACATGTCGCCCGTGTGCGAAATGTCGGTAATCATTCAACATTATACTTGCAAGCGCTGCCTCGCTGCATTTGGACTCGAGGTCGATCCCAGCTGGCATTCCATATCCACCAGCCAGCACAATGAATTCATCTCGCCGCTCTTCGACTAGCCGTCGGACGGATTTCTCGATAACGGACGGCGCTATTTCCGCCATAGTAAAATCTTGTGGATTGGCGCCAAACGCCCGCACTAACAACACGCACATTGCCAAAAGACTATTGGTCGCAAGAAATCCATCCCGACCGGTTGGAAGCTGAAATTCCGCGATTTCGGTATGCCAATACCGTTTAACGCGCATCCCAATCGCGCTGCCGAGCGAAGCGCAGATTACGAGTACTGAGCGTGCTTCGTTTTTCAGCGCCCAATCGAACGCACTCAGATTATCACGGTTATTCCCTCCCCCTGTAAACAACACGACGTGACCGTTTCGCAGGTTCACTCCGCGCGTGCAAAATTCGAAGGTAGTTAGGGCAACCGCCGGGCTGCCCTGTCGATTTTGCAGGAGAGCTGCAAAACTCGCCGCAGTGAATGACCCACCGACTCCTACCGAGTACAACGGTTGCCCTTCCGCGTTCTGAAAGAAGCGGCGAATTGTATCTACTTTGTGCCGCCGCGACCACCTGATCGTGGCCGGAAGAAACGAAAGTTCACTGGCGAATGGCTTTCCCACAGTTCACTAAACATAGCGATAGCCGTAAAATCCAGAAGCAACGAGATGTTTCACGAATGGAAAGCCTCTGCTCCGCTTCATGTGCAATTGCCATTTGGCTGAGCTTTCGACTCAAAAGCAAGTGACGACGAACCCGCCGAATTTCTCTGTAGTGCAGCACTTCGAATCGCTCTACAAGCGGAGCAGATTGTCGCGCTTCCGGAACGAAACTTTCGTGCTCGTCGTGTATGCTCAAGCGCAATGGACAGGTCGCGAGTCGCGACGATCATCTGATCCAGAGCTGAACTTTTTTCCCTGAGCGGCTTGACGGCGCAGAAGACAACCGTTTATCCACCGTTTTTATCCACCAACGGCAAAAATTGAGGCTACATCAGCACCTTTGAGCGCAAGCCGAATTTTGATTTTTGCCTGTGAGAACGACGTGAGCGCAGATGGGATAATTTGAGATCCCGAACTCCGGACTCATTGCGAACGAGACGCTCTACCAAACTTAGGCAAGCCGCAAAAGGGAGCGCGCCATTGGAGCCAGACCGATTGTGAGTTTTGCCGCCATTTTTTGGCGGTGCTCGTCTAGCAAATGCCCGTAGACTTTGCCGATTAAAATTCCGCCGTCTTTGTGACCTAACCAAGCCGCAATGGTCATGAAGTCTATCCCTGCCATAACGCAGAACGAACAAAACAGATGTCGCAGATCGTGAAAGCCAACCCATTCAAGACCTGCCGCTTGGCGAGCAATTTTTAGACTTTCACGAAAACTCCTCGCGTGTTTGTCGTGCGCGCCGCGGTGTGGCGAAGGAAACAACCATGAGCAATCCGGCGCACGGCGTTGGCGCATCTCTCGCAAGAGCGCGCCAAGCTGCGAATTAAATTCCACTGTCCTGCTTTCCCAATTTTTCGAAAGTTGGTCTGCGCCAATCGTGATGCGTTCGCGCCCAAAATCGACATCAGCCCACTTTATGCGCAATGCTTCCTGTTCGCGGGCGCCACTAAACGCCAAAAAGCGCAAATAATCTGCAAGCTGTTCGCCGTTTTTTTTGCAATGACGTCGCGCAGCCGCGATTAATCGATCGAATTCCGCCGGCATCAAAAGTTGACGCTTACGAATGGGGGGCTCTTCCAGCATTTTCATTTTGGGCAAGTCCCGCAAATAACCGTCGTCGATTGCGGCCTTGAGAACATTGCGCAGCGCCATCAAATCTAAGTTTGCCGTGCGTTCCGAGACCGGCTCCAGTTTCCGTCCGCCAAATGCGCCGCCCTTCAGTCGCTTCTCCAAAAATGCAGCGATCATCGGCGTTGTAATTTTATCAATTCGCAAATGACCAAGATGCGATCGCCAACGCGCAATTGCTTGCCGTTCATTTTCAATTGTGCCCGGCCGCTTGCGCTGCACTCTAGCTTTCTCGAAGTACGCATCGCAGTAGTCACCGAAGATTGGCTTGCGTCCTAAAATCGGAAGCGAATCTTCGCGGCGCTCGTGGCGTTTTACTTCCACCGCTTCTTTGGCTTCGTGCAAAGTGCGCGCGGGCAAGTTGTCAGAAGTGAAGAGAGGAAAACGCCGAGCCGATTTTTTGCCGTAACCGCGATCGACCCAAAGTTGGGCGTAATAGCGCCCGTTGCGTTGATAAAGTCCGCGCACGCGGCGATTGCGCGAGTCGCACACCGGGATAAACTTCGCAAAATGATTGTCGTTGCGACTGTTGCCTTTGCTGTTGCCAATTCCGCCGGACGAACGAGTGGTTTGGCTCAATTCAGGCTTGCATTGCATTTCTTTAGCTTGCACTGTTTAGCTCTAGCACAAACTCTAGCACAGCACTAAAATCGTGTCCAACGCAATCTATAAGTCTTTGGAAATCAACGGGCCAGGGTGGCGAAATTGGCAGACGCGCCAGACTTAGGATCTGGTGGAGAAATCCTTAGGGGTTCGAGTCCCCTCCCTGGCAGATGTCGATCCGGACGGCAGTCAAAGCACGCGCCATTTCAGTTCGCGCGAATTGCGTTTGGTTTCCCACAGACGTATTCCGCCGAGAAGTGCATTTTCATTTCGCCCGTGCTTGATTCCCTTTGGCAGGCGGCCGAAACGGTGCACCAGGCCGCCGCCGAGTACGACGTAATCGGCGATGAAAGATTTCTTTAATTGCACGACCGCATAAATCACTTCGCGTTTCCATTTCTTTTCGCCAAGACGCGCCACACCTGGAATGCCGAGGTAATCCTCGATGATTTTACCATCGGGATACGGCAGGTCGCCGAGCTCGAGCGGCATCAAGGTCTTGTCCCACACCAGCGCGGAGCCGAGCCCAGTCCCAAGTCCCAGAAAGAGCATGCGCCCGCCGCGGTAACTGCCGAGTGCTTGCATGGCTGCATCGTTGATCAGGCGCACCGGAGCGCCGAGGGCCCTGTTGAAATTAAATCCGGTCCACCCTTTACCCAAATGTTTCGGATCTTTCATGATGCGTCCTTTCCGCACCGGCGCAGGGAAACCGATTGAGGTCATGTCGAACTTCCAGCCCCGCACGCTCTCTTTAAGATTGGCGATCAATTGTTGCGGTCTCATGCCCCGCCCGGACCCAAATTCACGCTCATTGCAACGCGACATGAGCAGTTTGATGTATGTGCCGCCGACGTCGACGACGAGAACTCTTTTCTTCATGAGCGACCGCCCGAAAACTCTCGGGTGGTTCTATCGGCCGCGTCCGATCAATCCCTTCAGACGCTGAGCCGCGCTTTTCTTCTCCGGTTTGGCAGCCGTGCTGGCGGGCCAGCATTCCACAATTTCAAGCGCGAGGAACCGGAACAGCGTCAGGCGCGCCGATTTTAAATCGAGCCGCAAATTCTTCGCAATTTGCTGGACGGATCGGACGCCATTGAATTGCGAGGCGAATTGCGCCTCGTCGGAGGTCAACTTCAGTTTTTGAATCCGCTCGAAACCATCTTTGGTGTAGGCCGGAATCGATGCTGGGTCGAAGTTTACGTGCTGATCGAGACTCTGAACAAAACGCAAAGTTTCCAATGCCCAGTCGTCCACGTTAGGCTCCGCGGATACGTCGCTCGCGTCACTCAATAGTTCGGCATTCTTCTCAAACATGATCCACACGCTCCGCACGCTCCAAAGCTGGGAGAAAAGCCGTTGCCCATAATGCTGGACTAGCTCGATCGCGGGTTGGCGCGGGATCGATTGCTGCCGAGCGAGGGCAAGGAAAAACGGGGTCCCCGTCTCACTCTGTTGAGCGCGTGCCGTGGCAACAATTTCCGCATCGACATTGGCCAGAACGGCTGGCGTCTCCTGACAATAAAGGTCAGGGTCACGGGTCGTGGCGAAAACAATCTCGCCATTCTGCGTCAGGAGTTCGATTGGCTCCCCGTCCCAGAACGATCGCAGCACGCCGGTGAGTTTCTCGTTTGCGATCGCTTGCAGTGCGCGGCTCAAAGAAAGCAAGGTCTTTTGACCACAAAAGTAAACGTCCGCCGTGGCGGATTCCTGTGGTACATCCACGTCTGCGGCTGCGGTAGTCGCGGCGGGTTGCGCCCACTCGCCGGCTGGTTGCGACGTGCTCCACCATTCCTGGGATTGAGCGGCGCCTTTTGCTTCCGCGTCCGCCGGTCGGACGGACTCGTCCGGTGGCGAGCTGGTTCCCTCGGAAGAAGTTTTCTCTTCCTGTGGAGCGTACCGGCCGCTGGATTGATCCAATTGTTCAATATCAGAAGGTTCGACTCGACCTTCTGTTGGTTCCGGTTCGCCCAATGATTTCTGCATAATAGTCCTCCAGGATTTTGCTAAGCAAATCCCATGTGAAGGCTTTACTCAAGAACCCAATAATCGCAACGGCGATCTCTCGCGCCCGGTCGCGAAACGACGCGCAAGCTCTCGCCGGCTGATTTTCCCGCGCTCATTCACCGGAATCGAGTCCACAATAAAAATCCGCTTCGGCACCTGCCAGCTGCTCAACCTGCCGCGGCAAAATTCCAAAAGATCGGCCTCGCTCAAGCCCGGTGATGCAACCACGCATGCCGCCACTTCTTCATTGCGGAGGGCCGACGCCCGCCCAAATACAACCACCTGGCGCACACCGCTACGGCACAGCAAATGCGCTTCCACTTCCTCCGGATTCACCTTTTTCCCCGCGACATTTATTACATCTGAAACCCGGCCAACAACCCGAAATCCGTTTGCGGTTCTGCTCAACAGATCGTCAGGAACGAAACATCCACCGCTAAGTTTTGCTTCATCGGATTTGGGAAAATAGCCGTCGCCCACGGCGTCGCTGCGCACGAAAATCTGGCTGGCTGAGGTTGTCGGATCGATCATCTCCAGATCTACGCCCTTCATCGGCGGACCGACAAAACCTTCCAACTCATTTGTCCCATCGCGATCGTAGCAAATCCCGCCGCATTCCGACGCGCCGTAGAACGAATGGATGGGCATCTTGAATTTTTGCCGAAACTGCCGCGCAACAGTGACGGCGAGTGGTGCACCCGCGGAAATGCAGAGGCGGAGTTTTGGCAGCGCAGGGACGTCCTCCATTTCACAGAACGCCTGATAGAAAAGCGGCATTCCGGGGAAAATCGTTGCGTTGGTCGTGGCAAGATCGACAAGCACGGCGCGAGGCATCCGATCCCGGCTCAACACCATCGGCACGCCGCGCGCGATCAACGGGGTGAGTAAATTGCTGAATCCGTAAGAATGCGAAATTGGAATGACACCGAAATTCAGATCGACATCGCTGATTCCCATCGTGTCGCAAATCTGATTGCAATCTGCGAGGAGCTGCTTGCTCCGAAATCGGATCGCGCGCGGCGCAGCCGTCGTGCCGGAAGTGAGTTTCAAGATATTCGGCGGATTTTCGCCCCATCTGGCTGTAGAGGCCGCTGTCCTCAGCGGCAAAACCTCGGGGGAATTTCCGCTGGGGATAGCGGACACTACAGCTCTCGCCTGGCAGACTTCCAGCGCTGCGTCGCGCTCTTGATCGCTGATCGACTGTTCCAGGGGAAGAACAACCAGCCGCTGCCGCAGACAAGCGATCAAAATCGACGGCCAATCTTCGTGGTTTCCAATTTGGATCGCGATGACGCTTCCGGCGCCGAACATGTCGACCTTGGTCTCGAAATCGCGCGCGCGGTCTTCGATGTCGGAAAATCTTCGCACGACCTGGCGGCGCGTGTTGAAGATCGCGGGCGAATCTTTCGCACGACCGAGGGTTTTCCT
>WNFQ01000602.1_pt1 | contig 24120 bp, 26 predicted proteins | sample 5400171 | NCBI WGS metagenome assembly WNFQ01 (sample SAMN13153356, study PRJNA577476) | soil metagenome | isolation source: 20 cm soil under Madrone tree | place: USA:California | collected 2016-06-14
CCCTCAGGAAGCTTAAACTGTCGTGTTACAGATCAGCTCCAGTTTTTCGGACAAGTAGTTCCATGACATATGCATTCTCTCGTGTTGTAGTTTACAATGAGACCAAGCTTGAATTAATACAATTATTCACCATCTTCGTGGGCCCCTCGACACTTGACCTCATGCATAGACTGCCTCACATTCTCCCCTATGGCCGCCCAGCGTCTGTCCACGCCAGCGGCCGAAAAAGTCAAGGATTACCTCGTGACAAAGGTATGCGGCGAAAACTTGATGGGAGAGCAGATACAGATCTCCGTGGTAAATCAACGCCCAACGTTTCGGCCGACCCTAACATGTCGAGAAGCAAGGGTGGGGTGTGGGAAGAACGACTTGCATGTGAGGCCAGTTGATAAATGGGCCAGAGCGGTAAGTAGAAATATGTAGTGCAGTTACCGTTCGGTTGGCTGGAATCGCGCGTAATACGACTTGTTATGTGCCTCAACGACCTCTTGTGTTGACTCTGGAAGATCTTCCACAAAGTGACCTATATCAAGTGAACATAAGTTTGATGAGTTTTTTTTCGCGACGCGGTGGAGCGCACCAGGCGAGCCGGCAAAAAGGGTCAACGCCGGGATGACGATATTGGGGGGGATGATGGAGTTATCCGCAATCTTTGCGCAATCCTTGATAATTGTGAATTTCCCCTGGGGAAGCAAAAAAGAGCGCATACGTGAGAAGCGAAAAATGAAAGGGACGAGCAAGTGTATTCACGATGACACAATTCTTTCCGATCTCTACATGATTGCCTATGGTCGCAGCTTCTACGATGGTATTTGCACCGATGTGAACGTAGTCACCAATCTTCATCGGGTAATAGTTGAATGCACCACGGTATGTCTTGTAAGGAGGCCTGAAAGGACAATGACGAAATAAGATTGCGTCGGAGGAACGAGGAAGAGGGTTTGAGACGGTAGAGACGCACCTCATGACGCATCCCTCACCTACGAGACAATAACGCCCCAAAGAGACGACCACAGCGTGTCCAGGACCAGCACGCTTCAAGTCTCCTCGGATGATGGCGCCGTTCGAAATGATCGTCTTCCCACCTAAGATGATGTTCTGAGGTCCTGAAATTGTTGCGCGACGCGAGACTTTGTTCCCCGTGTCCTTGACCGTCACAATGTGAATTACGTCTTTTTTTTCTTAAAGCCAATGACCCCTACCGTTTCAATGAACTCGGCTTTTGGGTAGTATATCGGTGTCTGCATACTCTAGTTGAGATAAAGTGGTGACCTGCAGTCTTCTCGAAATCGAAAACGGTTGACGGGCCGGCGCGGATTTGGTCCCGTCCCGCGACGTTCAGGCTCAGGCTCACGTCGACATCTCCGAGTCACTGCAGGGTTCCCAAAAATGTCAAACCCTCTGTTGGCTCCTCTTTTTCCGGCAGGGAAGGAGCCTCTCCCTCCAGGGATGACAGAGGAAGACCGCGCCAACATGATGCAGATGAAAAAATATCAGGACTACATGACTACCGGGATGGAGTCGTGTATCGGAAAAACGACCATAGCTGGTGCCTTTGGTACGCCTACTCTCACCTCGCATCTCCTATACTGTTCCTAAACTTTCCTAGGTCTTGTTGCGGGTGGATTTTTTTCCTTGATGTCTTCGTCGTTTGCATACGAGGACCCACTTCTACGACAGAATCTGAACACTACACAAAAGACAAAGGAGATATTCAAAGATATGGGTCGGGGTATGTGGAGGAGCGGAAAAGGGTTTGGCAAGGTTGGGGCATTATACGCGGGGATTGAGTGCGTAATTGAGTCGGTTCGTGGATATTTTATGAGTTTCTGGTGCCGTCGCTGACAGTCTACTTCACGGACAGTATCGAGCGCGGAATGATATGGTGAACCCCGTCGCTGCTGGTTTTGTCGCCGGGGGGATTCTTGCGCGCAATTCCGGACCAACGGGGGTACTTGGAGGTGGTCTGGCCTTTGCTGCGTTCTCCGCGGCGATAGATCTCTTCTTGCGACGGGAACCCGCTGAGTACGTTTCTGGGACTCACCGCAATCGAATATTACTGACTAGCTGCGTCCAGTGACGACTGATCTAGACCTGCCGTCATCTCTAGTCGACATTTGCTTATTACTAGAGCTTGTAATACGATGCTCCTACCACTTATTGTATGGATATTTACAGTAATCACACGCAGGGTTTTAGATTTATCATTCGTACATATAGAACTACTCTCCTCTCACGGCGATGACGTTTGAGTGGCCAGACAACACGTTCACGAGACGACCGTCTTACGGCCATTGTGATTATTCCGGCTCAGATCTGGATTCCTGTTCATAGATCTCCACCAATAGCACAATTGTCATGGTTGGACGAACCAGTGACCGGGGCAATTGATTGGCGTTTGTCAGCGTATATCCCGCAAGTGGGCTGGACAGACACGAGACGTGGACCGGGTAAAAGTATCACTTGCAATTTGGCTGTTATTCCTGTATGCCGAGGCGCCGCGTGTCCATTCCGAGTCTCCAGCTCCAGTCATCCATCACATCCACGCCTCGCCCCAGCACTCACCAAACACTGCATTCCATGCACAAACGAGCTGTCTTTATCCGAAGAGTCGTGGTTCCTTCAGCGAGCCCAACAGTCGCACGATGCAGGCTGTTCTTCTCCATACCGGTCCTATTACCTACTAGGCGGCCACAACACTCTACTACTCGTACTTGCCCAGTCTCTTCCCAAACGCTCCTCCGCCCCGGTTCCTCCCCCTCCTCCTTTGTTTCTTCAAGTCCTGCCACTGCGTCTCTATCCACCGCCTCTACAGCGCGCAATCCTACTAAAAGCAATGACAAGGATGTCGACCCCGGCACGGACGCGTCTTCGTCGTCACTAATCTACGTCGGTCCCCTAACGCAGACTTTCCGCCGTCTCAAGATCTTCTCTCTCTCCTCGCTGGCACTAGCGAGTTCCCTCTCCCCCCTCATATTCATAGTCGAATCTTCCCTCCCATCTACAGCCCGCGTCGCGCTCGCCACAACTGCACTCGCGACGTCCGGCGTGTCTACAGCGCTCGTGGCATGGTGCGGCAGGCCCTACGTCACAGCTTTGCGTAACTTAGCTACCACCACCACCCCACCACCACATCCATCCCCCTCAAGCACCACGTCCGAAACACAGCACCGGCAGCAGGAACAGGCGACGACGCACTCTCACAATGAGAATGTACCAGCCGGGATTGAACTGACGACGCTAACGCTGACATTATGCCCTCTCACAACGCGCGTATATGATCCGGCGTTTCTATGCGATACGACGCGGGCGTTCGCGCGGTGGGAGCTCGCAAAGTCCGTCCAGTTGCCGCCTGAGGATGCCGTTGGAGTGCGGCCTGGCTCGAAAGAGACAGTTGCGGAGACGCTGGGCAGTGCAGGGAACGTGCTTGGTCGGTGGATCGTCACTTGGGGTGAGAATGGTGAGGGGTCATGTCGTGCTGAGGGACGCGTCGAAACGTGAGTTTCAAATTTTCACCTATGCGTAGTCGGACTCCAATGACCGTCTTCATAGCTATTTCAACGTGCACGAAGAACTGTTGACGACTCCCATTCGGTAGCATCCTCACACGTATTTCGTGACATTTGATTGGTTCATCCAACCTAAAAACATAAATGCCATTTTATTCATTCAGTGGTTCCGATTTGGTACGCTTTGGGGTATTGTCTCGTTCTGTACAATGAGAGTCAGCCAACTTTAAATATTATACATCAAATAAAGGTGATCGGAGGTGGTGATAGTGCGTGCATATGTCAGTAGGTAGGTCAAAGTCGCCAGTCCAAGTCCAAGTCCATCGGTCATAAAGCAGCGCAGTAAGCTGGTGGGACGGCACCATCCTCGCGCTGTTGCCCAGTGATTAACCGTTCAAAGACCACGTTGCGTTCGTAAAAGCTGTCTACTTGAGGTGATGTCCGCGCTTCAGATGATGCAAAAGCTGCAGAGGAACGACGTGAGTTAAATTTAATGTGTCCATGGTCCTCTAATGGGGTGGGAGGAGCTGCTGCTGGGAGTGATGGGGTTGGTGCATCGGCAAACTCAGAGTAGCGCGGGAGTGCGGTGTGCTGAGCGTTCGACAAAGACTTGACATAAGAGGCAGACGGACCGTACGTGTCAATACAAATGATCTTTCTTCGTTCAAAAACAGAGACGCACTGAAAGAATGTACACGGGCATTCGCATCACAATGTCAAACTGTCTTCGCTTCCCCGATTCCGGGTCAATATGTTGATCGTCGCCTCGCTGGGCGCGTATCGTTATTTGGAGTGTATGAGTGATCTCAATCGGTGCACGCTTGTTCTTGTTTGAAAAGTGCAGCATCCCGTATGAACCCGGCACAGTCAAGGCCATTTGAAATGTCCACGGACCAGGACCCATCAAGTTCGCCATAAACTCTGATGTATTATCATTTGCCTCGACAAGGGAGTGTAGTGGATGATCTGTGACTGATGTCACCATCTCCGGGAGCGGGAGTAGCGGAGAATTTTCGTTCCTAGACTTTAACGAGAGAAGCACGAAGCGTCGTTTGGGATCGCGGCGGCACGCCGTCGGCGAAAAAGCGAAGTAGTAATCCACCCGCTCTGTTGATTCGAATAAATGGTGGTCGGAAAGAGGGACGAATTGACACACCTTCTAGATGAACTTTAAGTTCGAATATCTTGACTTTTGCCATAGGCAGGAGTGTGAGTGTTATCGGCATAGTGCCACCGATAGGGAACACTCTGCCGGAGACAGTAAGCATATACTGCATTTGATCCTCCCAATGCCGTTCGATGGTAACATTGTCAACGTCTTCCCTATCGTCTTCATTTGGTGACGCGACAAGAATGACGTCACGCGAGGCAGTGAGTTTGGGAGTCAATGGGCCAGGACGATGTACAGTTGCCTTTAAACGCCAGGCAACAGAGCCATAGTCGCATTGCATGGTAGGGGGCATGTGAGAGGGAATTGCAAAAGAGATGGGGAATGTGTATGTCCCTACAAGACTTGGAGCGAAGAAGCATAGATCGGAATTAACGGCCTTACCTTTCTTAAACTCATGCCATCCGTCTCCAAAATCATCTGAACCTTGCTCGTTGCTATCCAAACCAACAGGCTCCCCCAGATGCCTAAAAGGTCCGGGAGGACATTGAGAATGGTCATCACCTCTGCGTTCCTTGTAGAATCCACCGACACCACGCATAGCTTGTAATATGGGGCCGGAAACGGAGGCAAGGCTGAATCGCCCACTCAGTCGCCCACGACTTTGGGGACAAGGGTGCTCACACAAGTTGTCATCGGAGGAAACATGACGACTCTCGCCGGCAGCTGAAGAGTAGTGACGCTGTGGTGAAGGCGAGGAGAGGCGAGGAGAGTTGAGTGGGGGGACTAAATCATCATCCTCGGATGAGACGGGTGAGTGGGAATCAAGGGCCCGCAGGGAGTGCGAATGGACCCCTTGAGATTCGAGCTGCGAGGTATGCTCGTCCACGTCAATGCGAGCGCGAGCGCGTTCTCGGCCTCTAGGTATATCGACGGGGTCGAATTGACGTTCGCGTGTTAGTGACGGTGAAGAGCGACGCAGGTGACTAGTGAACTCGTCTGGGTCCGCGTAGTAAGAGAGGCCGGGATCGAGGGAGAGGGCACGTCGGCCAGAAGAAGCACGGGGGGCCTTGTAAAAGGTACGGGTGGTAGAAAAAAGCTTGTTCTTCTCGTGCAACTCTGTGGGATAACGCGTATTTTGTCCTGCAGAGATCGTAAACGAATCTGGCGGAGGAGAGCAGACAAGATAGTCATACCTTCTGTCCAGATCGTGACAGATTGGGCGACAAGCTCGACCTGAATACTAGAGATGCGCGTAGGCTTGGCCAGAGAGAGGACTAGAAGACCACGGAGGATGGCAGGGGGACCATTTTCACGGGGCGCGGAGCTCTGACGAGAGATATGGACGGCACGCAGAAACAGAGCGGACTCTGTGAGGGAGAGAGAGAGAGAGTTGGGCATTGTTGCGAGTGAAATTCATCGTTGGCCCAGGTGATTATATGCGGCTGTGCGCAAGGCCACAAGGCCGGGTCGTTCGGATCTCATCCATCTGCTCTCCGGGGTCCAGGGCAGCGGTGTCCGGGGCCTTGAGCGAGCTGCCTTTTTCTCCGCTTGCCGTTCTCCGCCTGTGCTCTGCACGTCCCCAGGACTCCTCTGGATCGGACTCATTCGTCCATCCTTTCCCTCCCCTCCCTCTTCTCCCATTTCTTTTGCCTCTGTCGAATTACTTGCTAGTTAGTTCGCCTGCTGGCAGGTCATTTTTCGAAAAGACCACCCGAGCGCGTACTAGACCCACACCTCCCACAAAAAATACAGATCCCTCCCCCATCCCAACAGGCGATACTCGTCCACATTCGTATGTATTTCCCCTTCGCCTGGTCTACACACTCGATCTCCATCTGCGAATCCTCTCTCCTCATTATCTTTCTTCAAATTCCCACCTTGAGTCCCGCCATGTGCCCGTGCCCAATCTGCTACCTTTCCCTGTCCTGCCCACCCCTGCTTGCATATCCTCTCCATTTTCTTCCCATTCCATCCGAGTTGACCTCGACTTATTTCTTACAACCCGTTCTTTCTAAAATCTGTGCCCATCCTTCTCGCCCCTGCTGACCCTCTCCCCTTAGAATGAGCAGATCCGCAACAGCGTCAACGACAAAGAATCCTCCCCAGCTTCCGTCAAAGTCTGCTTGGGCAAGGGGCCCTCCACAACAAAATAGCACCACCACTACTCCACGCTCACAGTCTCCTGCCCCACCTACCCCCGTCTCCTCAAATCCGGCCAATTTCCATGCTACTCATTCCCGCCGTCCAAGTGCCCTTGGTCAAGGAGTGTCCATAAAGGATGGTGTCGGCATCCCACGAAATGCGGTGAAGCAAGGTACGTTTCATTCCATCCTCCCCCGTTCCTCCCTTAAATTTATGTCACCTAGGATCACCTGTCACTTTTGGCTCGATAAATGATGCCGTGGCACCCATTTCCTCTTCACCAGCAGCCGCACCCGCAGTTAAACCTGCAGATGTTGTCAGATCTTTTGGCTCCGTTGCCGTCCAGAATGGTGGGTCTGACGCCGCAAAGTCCGCAGTCACCAGTCGTCCGCCCCCCATGTCGGCCACTCCCACTTCATCCTCTCAGGCTGCTGTTGTACCACCTACCTCTGGGCAGTCTCCTGTCCCAAAGTTCGATAAGAGGAGCATCGCAAAGCTCTTCCAAGGCCCCTCCCAAGCCGTACCAACTCCTTCCCCTGAAATGGCCTCCCCCGCCTCACGTCCCACCTCATTACCTTCCCAAGCCAATCAGGGTCAGTCATACCCGCCTCCTTTCCCTCCCAGTGCTCTACGCCAGGGCCAAAATGGTAATTCCTCCACCCCTCGGTCCCCCGTCTACTCGCGTCCCATGACAAATGGCCAAAACAATAGCGTCGGTGTCAGTGGGCGGCCGCAAGCTGGTTCTGGCGGTCCCAGTGCTGGTCCTGCGCCTACGGCTATGTCTAGTCCGAGACTGGCACCCCATCCTCATCCGCCTCCTGCCCCACCCACTGGTCTACCACCTGCTGCCATGTGGCACCCACATCCGTACTACGTGCGTGTAACTCTATTTATTTGATGACGTCAGCTCTTTTGACATGTCCGCCATGTGTGGTGCATCCCCCAGTATCCGCAATTCGTTCCTGGTGTACCCCCAGACCAATTCTATCAACCACCATGGCCTGGCCATCTCCCACCTCAGCATCAGCCCCCCCCACCTCATCATCCATCAGGACCAGCTCCGCCATCCACAGCTCTGCCAATGTCACCAAGAAACCCACCCTTGCCCTTGCAGCAAGTGCCCGGTACTCCTTCACAATCGCATGCCATCCCACCTATTCTCCAGCCTCCTCATCCACCTGTCCCACACCCCCCACCTTCCGTCACTTCGCCTCCGCCCACGCCTTCGGCTCCTCCCACTCGTCCAACATCACTCAGCGCCAATGCGGGTGCTTTCGTCCCTGGGAAGAAAATCTCAATCAAGAACCCTAATTCTGGACAAGAAGTTACTGTCGAGTCACTGAAGCGTACCCCTCCTGCACCTTCCCACGCTCCACCTTCTCCACCATCAATTAAGAAGGATATCAAGCGACAGCCCATTCGGATTGAGAGTCAGGAGCAGAAGGAAAAGCGTCTTGCCGAAGAGAGGACAAAAGAGGGGGAAAGCGAGGAAAAGAGCAGACCAAGTGAGGCTTCCGTCAGGGCCGATGAAGATGCCGCTCGTCGTGAGATTGAGGAGCACGAGCGTCGTGTCGAGGAGCGCAAGGCGAAGGAGGAAGCAGAGCGTGCCGAGAAAGAACGAAAAGATGCCGAAGAGCGCGCTGCTCTGGAGAAGGAGCGCAAGGAAGCCGAGGAGCGTGCCGTCAGAGAGGAAGCGGAACGTAAAGAAGCCGAGGAACGTGCGGCGAGGGAGGCGCGCGAAAAGGAGGAACAGGAAAAGGAGCGTTTACGCTTAGAAGAGGAGGCACGCGCCCAGCGCGAAGCTCTGGAGACTGCGGAAAAGGAGCGTACAGAGCAGGAACGGCTACGCAAGCTTCAAGAAGAAGAGGAAGCACGTGCGAGGGACGAGGCAGAGCGACAACGTAAGGCAGACGAAGACGCAGACGAGGCCTCCGCGGATGCTCATATGCTCGCTGATGATGCGGAACCCACATCTCTCCCCGAAGAAGGCGAGATCGATGATGACGTTTCACAGCCCACCGCCGCCACCATTGAAGAGTTATCCTCTGCAAGCAAAGGTGCTGCTACTCTGTCGTCGTCGCCTGCACCTGTTCTTGGAGAATCGCCACCCAAACCTTCGGAAAAAGAGTCTCTCCGTATAGACACGTCCCTTCCATCTCCGGAACACCAGCGGAAACGCCCTGGTCCGCTGAATCTTCAGGCAACTATCAATACCAACGTCGCTCCGCCTTTGCCGTCCGCGCTTGCTACTGCCCGCCACATCGAAGACATTAACCGAATTACCTACCCCCAGGGTATCAAGAGCCCCAGAGTTGAGCTCAATGTAAATACTCAGAAGGGCAAATTCCGGTACGCCCTTAATATCCATCACCTTGTGTTTGATTTTAACGCATTTCTATCGTAGGTATGACCGCGATTTCTTACTACAGTTCATGAATATCTGCAAGGAGAAGCCAGATAACCTCCCACCACTAGACGTCATTGGGCTCGAACCAACTGACACGTCTCACACGATGTCTCGAGGTGGCTCTGGCCGCAATCGTGCAACAAGCAGCATGTCTATGCCTGCGAATGCCCGATCAGCATCCATTGGTCTCGGTTTCATACCTGGCTCTATGGGCAAGAGTGCCGGCAGTGGGTTCCAGATGGGTCAGTTTTCGACCTCGGCGAGCAAGATGTCGAGCGAAGAACGTTTTCTCGCCTCTAATTCCGGCCGTTCTGCGTCTGTCAGTGGTGGCCCACTCGGTAGCCGGCCCCCAGCGATGGTACGCACAATAAGTCAAAGCGGCACTGGCCGCGACCGCACGCGGAGCAAACGCGGCGCAAATGACTCTAACCGTTCAAACGTTGTCGGTAACGTTGGTCCTACAATTTCAGTTTCTGCCATGGGGCCCCCTCTAGAACTTGTTGCACCACTAGAAGTATCTGCGAACCGTTGGGTGGCTGGCAGCACACGTCGCAGTGCTCCAGGCGTTGACAGCGAGTCGCCCGAAATGGTCGAGCGCAAGGTGAAGGGGTTGCTGAACAAGCTCACAATGGAACGCTTCGACTCTATCTCGGACCAAATTATCGCATGGGCAAACAAGTCGGAGAGGGAAAAGGACGGGCGGACGCTAATACAAGTCATCAAGCTCGTTTTCGAAAAGGCCACCGACGAAGCGACGTTTTCCGAGATGTATGCGCGCCTGTGTCGCAAGATGATGGAACAAATTAGTCCAAAGGTACAAGACGATGGTATCAAGAATACCGAGGGCAGGCCATTCGCGGGCGGTCAATTGTTTCGGAAATATTTGCTAAACCGCTGCCAAGAGGACTTTGAGCGCGGGTGGGTTGCTAAGGAAGCAACGGCTGCCGCTGCCGCGACCAAGGCAACCGAAGACAAGGCCGTCAAGGAAGCGAACGAGAAGACGAAAGGAGGCGGAGGCGGAGGCGAAGGCGAAGAGTCCGAACTGTACTCTGACGAATACTACGCCGCTGCCAAGGCAAAACGTCGTGGATTAGGTCTTATCCGTTTCATTGGTGAACTCTTCAAATTGCAGATGTTGACAGAGCGCATCATGCACGAATGCATCAAGAAGCTTCTTGGCAACGTGGAAAATCCCGAGGAGGAAGAGATAGAGAGCCTGTGCAAGCTCTTGACGACAGTCGGCAGTCTACTCGATACGCAAAAGGCCCGGGCACACCTCGATGTGTACTTTTCACGCATGCGAGAGTTGACGAAAAACAAGAACGTCAACTCGCGGATGATGTTTATGCTCCAGGTTAGTGTCACCATTCCCTCATGTCCCTCACTGACGCTGGCTGAAACTCCTCCTTTCAGGATGTCATCGAGCTCCGCGAACGTAAATGGATTCCTCGTAATGCCGTCGCCGCTCCCACGACGATTGCTCAAGTTCATGAAACAGTAGGTTCCTTGCCGGGTTTGTGGGCTACCTTTGACTAAAACTTATCAAACAGGCCGCCAAAGAGAAGGCCCAGGAGAAAGACGCTTACATGCGGCAGAACATCAGCATGTCTCGCGGCGGATCTCGTCGCGGCGGTAACCGCGATACGGCGGAGGCTCCTCACCCTGACGGATGGTCTGTTGCTGGCTCTGGTGCCCCTCCTCGTCAGCAACCGAAGGCAGGCGATCTATCGCAGTTCGGAAAGATTAGCAAGGCGACGCCAATATCCTTCGGGCCTGTTAGTGTCTTTTCTGGCAAGAAGGGAACGGATCCAAAGAGCCGTGACCCACCAATGTCCCGTACCCCTTCAACGAGCTCAAACATGTTCTCAATGCTCCAGAGTACGGATACTGTAGTAGACCCTCCCACATCCAAGAGTAGCCGGCCGCCCAGCAGGAAGCCCAGCGTGGATCTCGCGGCCGGTGCCCCATCTGATCCTGCGCCACAGCGGCGGAGGCTACAGCTCCTCCCGCGGTCCAAGCCCCTTGGAGAAGAGTCGAAAGGGTCTACGCCTGCTGTGTCTGAGGATGGCTCGGACGATGAGGGCGCAGAAGAAAGTGGCGCACTTACCCCAGCTGGTATGTCGGAGGCAGAGGCCAAAGCGAAGATTGAAGAGGACACAAAAGAATTCTTCAGCATTCGCATGCTCGATGAGGCCGAATCTTACTTTGCTAGTCTTCCGACAGAACACCATTATTGGCTGGTGGATGCTCTGGTCATGAAATCCATTGAGATGAAGGAACCAGACGTCACTCTGGTGGGCGACCTCTTTGTCCGTGTACGGGAGAAGGACTTGTGCAGTCCTGGGGTCTTCGAAGATGGATTCAACGGATTGGCGGAGGCCCTAGATGACCTTGCGGTTGATATACCGAAGGCTTGGCAGTACTTTGCCATTTTGTTGAGGGGCTCTGGCTTAGATCAAGACGAGGAGCGACGCAGGCGGATAGCTGAGAAGACGATGGACCCTGATAAACTCAATAGACTATTGTAGCACGGGTTTTGCTTTTCATCTTCTGCTCCGTTTGTCCTGTGTCATTCTCACTATCTTACTGTACGACTCGCTAAAGCATCCCGTTACTCTATATCCTCGGCCTTCGTTCCTTTCACTTTGTTCGTTCTTCTATTATTGGCACATTACTTATTCGTTACATCGGTTTCCCTCCTGTCTTGTCGCATAGTAGGCACATTGATAGCATCTTTCATGTTTTTTAGCATGTTCCCCCTTAGTAGAAGAGATCCAAGTGAAATTGCTATGTATGAGCCGTAATGTCAATGTTACCTCATCCGTCATCCACCACCACCGAATGTTCGAGCCGCGTAATCCTGATGCGCCCACCCGCGCAACTGACAATGACGCTGCCGTTGCGCGTCTTTCCGCCGTTCGGAAGGGTTATCTCCCAGATCCTTACATCGCAGCGCTCATCCCCCGCCCCCATTTACAACAACCACGTCCGCCCCTGATCAATATAGGAACCTACCTCCGCACACGAGCGATCGATCTCCTTCTCGACGATTGGTTTCGTATCGCTCTCGCTGGCCCGCGCCAGCATAATAAAGTACAGATCGTAAGCCTCGGTGCTGGTAGCGATACGCGCTTCTGGCGCCTCGCTGTGCGTTTTCATCTTTCCTTTCTCTCTCTTCTTTCAATTTTCGGATGACGTTTTTTTTTGGTGGTAGGTAGAATGGCCCACATGCCGCGAGGTTGCAGCGGTACATTGAAATAGATTTTGTGGAGAACACGTCGCGAAAGGTCATGTCTATACGGAAGAATAGGGTCTTGAGCGCTGCGTTGGGCGCTGAAAGTAATATCTCCGTCCGTAAGTCTCCAACGTTCATTCCACCGTCATCCTGTCATTTCTTACACGTTTTTTTTTACTCTTTTTCTTACGACATACAGGCGGAGGTGGGACCACGCTCCGTACACCAGTGTATAACCTTCTCCCCTTGGATCTGCGAACGCCTCCAGCTGTCTCATTAGCGCCACTTCTGAGCGGCGGTCTCAGGAATGAAGACGATGGCGAGCCAATGCTCTCTCCGACACTGCCGACGCTACTTCTTTTCGAATGCGTCCTTGCTTATATGGACACTGCCGCGTCTAACGCTCTAATCCGATGGTTTGTTGACTACTTCGCCGCTGCACCCGGTGGCCTTCTCGGTGGTGTTGTGTATGAGATGTTCAAGTTGAACGATGCGTTTGGACGGGTTATGTTGAATAATTTGAAGGTGCGATGCGGTTCTCTCCCCTCACATTCACGTTTGTTGACGTCGCATCTTCTTACGCAACCCCTACCCTGACTTTACTGACATGACACGAACGATCTGATCGTCCCTACGCAACAGTCGCGCGGCGTGTCACTTCCCGGCGCAGAGCCATACCCCGATCTTGACTCGCTGTCACGTCGGTTCCTCGATCTAGGCTTCACAACAGCCCAGGCGGTAACACTGCGTGAGATCAGGCGCAGGTATATTGAACCTCAGGAGCTGCGGAGGCTGTCTCAGCTCGAGATGCTTGACGAGGTGGAGGAACTCGAGCTGGTGTTGGATCACTATGCTATTTCTTGGGGCGTGAAGTTCCCCGAGGGCTGGGCACACGAGGGTGGGGCTGGTGGAGGGTGGGGCTTGGTCGCGAAGGAACAGGAACAGCTTGGGAATGACGAAGATGTGGATGACGGATGACGATCGTGGACTGTAGCTGTAGACATACAGTACGCTCCTCCGAGTCAACATGAAAGAAGGTCATTAATGACACGATAAATTGTCGCCACCATGGTCCTGGATACAGGTTTGCAAAGTTTTACGGAAGACGGTGGCCGGGGGAAAGATATCAATAACACCGCCAAGTTTTCCGCGCACTTGCCCTGCAGCGCAGTCACAGCATTGTTTCGCCGGCTCCCCGCGCCAGGAAGTGCATCCTCGTATCATGAACCTAATACCCTACTAGCTCAAAAGGATCAAGGATGTTGATGCGATGCGAACGGATTCTTCAGATGGGCGTCAGATGCTATTTGGTGCAATTGACTCGAACGTTGCATCAACCTCATGGCACACGTCAATCAGTGGGAGTGTGCAGATGTATAACGCTATTTCAGGTGAATTCGGCCTGGTAAGATGGCGCGCTGGGAAAGACGGTGCCAGTCATAGGGTTTCGCTGCTGCTCATTCGTTCCCTAGTAAACGTATAATCTCAGACGTGGCGTTCAATGTACTGGATGTACTGGTATATTTTTGCATTGCACTTTAGTGGCGGAAATCGAAAGAGGTTAGTTACCCTTTGGTCATACATCCCCAACTACGAACACGGGTACGGCCTAGCCTTGGAAGAGTCTGGTGACCCAAGCATCCCGGTGATTGTGTTCTTTGCAAAGCGGCAACACGCTTTGATACTAGCGAACCGATAATCGACCGAAGGCTCGCCTTCTCACCCCTGAGCTTCTTCCATCCGGATAGCTCAACTTGCATCCTTCACAGAACCGTCATGTTCCTCGTTGCCATCAGCAGATGGATTAAAATGGCCCGGCTCTCGCCTGCGGGGACCAAATACTCAGCGTTCAGCGTGACCTGAATGTTGGAGGGTACATACCATGTACGCCAATGGTCAAACTGCTTCTGGTTGAGAGACTCCCTCCATTCGTCTTTCATGATCTCTGAACGGAACTCTGCGTGCTGAAGAAGCTCCAAGTGATGCAGTGCATGTGGGAAACTGAGAGCCACGCAATGGAGATAAGCCCAGAAAGGGAGAGAGCAAGCTCAAAAGAACTCACAGGATGAATCTAGCGTAGTCTTTCTCCTTCCAATAAAGCAGATATTTTAAATAGTTGACGAAGGCAGGTTGGTAGAGGATGCCCTGTTGAGCCAGGGAGTGGAGATAATATGGGTTTGCCAAAGCCTGCACAAATTCGAGTTCGAGTTCGAAACGCTTGCGATTTTTGACTCGCTCCTCGTCTGTGCCTTCCCTCACAGAATCAGCCATGATTGTGGGTTGTGGTCAGGTTGGACGGGCCCTAATGGCTTGATGTGAAGTCCCTCTTATTCTCTAGAATAAGAAAACAGAGATTAGCGCCGAGGTGCCGAACACGTGTTCATGCAGCCTCAAATGGAATCAACACTACCCAGCTTAATTAGGTGTTCCGCCCACCTGTCGATTGCCAGGACTTCACGTGATGCGTTGTGTCCCATTTCAATTTCACCAGCAGCAGAGACCTTGCTTCCTGCGTGCATCAACAGACTGAGCGACTCCGTCGATAACGGTATGCCGCTGGTTGATGATGAGCCTTCGAAGGAGACATCTTTTGGACGGCTTTATTCGTTCCTTCGTCACAGTCTCAACTTCTATCGTTTGCACATTCTTTACTTGTGTGTGATTCCGCATCTACCAGAGGAGGCTTTGGACACTGATCATTTTCTCCGATAGCACATTTACACCACTAATATTTTCAGGGGTATTCTACGCCAGCAATGGACGTTTCCACATCGCTTATATTGACGCACTCTTCAACTCTGTCAGCGCCATGGCCGTTTGCGGTCTCGCATCTGTCGATCTCTCCTCGCTCACTGGCTGGCAGCAAACAATTCTTTTTATCCAGATGTGCATTGGAAACCCGGTATGTCAGCTTCTCTAACAGGCGGCTGCCCCCATGAGCTGAAATTAGTACACAGGTCTTGATTTCATGGGTCGTGGTCTATGTTAGGAGGTAAGTTCCGGATCCAACGCTTAGCACCAACTACGGTATCCTCCAACTACGGTATCCTGCATGGCTGATTATCACGTGATAGGTATATGTTCACCATCCATTGTGAAAACATCGTCCGAGCGGCTACCCGCAAGACAACTTTAGGAAGTCCAGAAGCAGAAGGGGTGGGGCCGCATACATTGACCACGCGTATCGCTTCCCTATTTAGTGCAGGCTCCACCCAACTCGCATTCCTCGGATCTCATCATGGAAGTAGTCCCGCCAGTGCCAGCAACATGGTGGGTCAGAGAACTCCCAGAAAGTTGCGCCCAGATATGATTCGCCGCATGGACGACGCACTCAAGTTGGTGAATCCGAATGGGTTGATTATTGAGGGCCAACCAGGTCCATCCAATGTTCGTTCCATGAACCGCTCAGATAACTCGCAGCCGTCGTCATCAACGGCACCATACGACCCACAACGTCCTCCAGCTCAAGAAAATAGAAGCGCCAGTCTGACGCGCTCTGTCTCGTCAGGCGAATCTCGAGTCGGACGACCCCTGGAGCGGCGCTCGTAAGAACGGTATTATCACACTCAATTACGACATGTGTCACTGAGGGACATTCAGGGAAGACCACCATTCATCAGGTTCGAGAAGTAAAGCGCGAGCAGTCTCCTCGGATCGTGAGCAATGTGATGCCTATCGAATTTCACGATGCCCTCATATAGCACAGCTTACCAGCAGATGCGGCACTCAAGCGTCGCTACCGTTTCATCTAATACCGATGCGGAAAGAGCTATGCCTGGCGTTCCAACGGTAAGGACACAAACTATTGAATTTGCGCCTTATCCCCGACTTCGCCATCGAACATCCCGGGACAAATCCCCCCATCACCGACCTAGGTCTGACTTGAGCACAAGAAATCATTCAAAGAACGTTTCTGCCATAGAACGTAACATTGGTACGCTGATTATCACACTTTCTGGGGGTCTTCTGACCCAAATAACAGAATCTAATGGTAATCACACTACCACTCCCCTTTATCGATCGGAAACGATGCATACATTTCGAAGTACGGCACATCGCGAAACGAACGTGAGCTTTGGCGGCTTTCCGGGCCCGCGTGAGATTATATTCCGATTCATTCATCGCTTCATGCCTGGCTTGCACCGCCGGCTTGCGCATACCATCACGATGCCGCGCACAACTACCATCACATCTATGCGAGGAAATATGGAAAGGGCCCGGGCCGTTCCATACGTTTCTTTCAATGCTGTTGTAGGTCACAACTCCACTTTCGAGGAGCTGACCGAAGAGCAACTAGAAGAGTTGGGTGGGGTCGAGTTCAGGGCACTGAATGCATTGCTCTGGATCGTTGGTATCGTAAGGTTCAAGTGCCTGCCTTTTGTGCCACCAGACTCATTCATCTATCGGCGCAGTATCACATATGTGTGCAATTGGTCGGCTTCGCTATCATCGCTCCTTACATATCAACGAACGAATGGAAGAGTAATTTCCTTCCTCCACAGCAAAAGCGACCCGTGGTTCCTGCGTGGTATGTTTGTCTGAACAAACATCCCTCCAAATCCACTTACTGCCACTACCAGGTTTTCAGTTTTTCAGGTCGTGTCCGCGTACACGAATGCGGGGATGTCACTTGTCGACCAGTCTATGGTACCCTTTCAAAGAGCTTATCCTATGATATTCGCCATGATATTCGTGATTCTCGCTGGGAACACCGCTTTTGTGAGTATTGCCGAATTTGTATTGATGTAGCTGATGGGTCGCCCACAGCCGATATTGTACGTTAATTCCTGTTGCTGCATACACTAAGACCCTGCTCATAAGTATGTGGCACCAGTTTGAGATTCTCAGTGTGCGTGTCTCTTCTTCGAAGTGAGACAGATTAGTTGTTTCATGCGCACCTTAGATGGGTGACCACTAAGTTGGTTCCCAAGAAATCCCAACTGAGTGAAACACTGCACTTCCTCTTGGATCATCCTAGGCGCTGTTTCATCTACCTTTTCCCTTCACATCAAACTTGGTTCCTTCTCACGGTGTTGATCATTTTAAAGTGAGACTTCTTACAGCCGTCTACCGCATGACTGAACTTGTTCTGCAGCATGACCGACTGGTTCTTCTTTCTCCTCCTTGATATAGGCAACGAGGCCATTGCATCAATACCTGTTGGTGTGCGGATCATAGATGGGATGTTACAGGCCACCGCCGTGCGTGCGGCAGGCTTCGCAATTGTGAGCCTTTCGGCTCTGGCACCAGCGGTCAAGTGTGTTGCACAACCTATCACCACTCTCCCTGCTGATCTCGATGTGTAGGGTCCTATTCGTAATTATGATGTATATCAGTGTCTGTAAGTCCTCAACGCTCCGTGTGAAGGTCGTTTTAATCCGCTGACATGCTATTCTTCCAGATCCTATCGCGATGAGGTTTTCGCCTTCCTACAATAATGGATATTTTCATTTCTAACGAACTGTTCTCCCAGCGTCCGTTCAACAAACGTTTACGAAGAAAATTCGCTTGGGATTTACGAAGACAACGCCTCTGATATTAATGAGGAGGATTTCAGTTTGTCCGGAAATAGAATGAGCATCTGGGGAAATTACCTAGCAATGCATGCGCGCAGGCAGCTCGCTTTTGGTAAGGCCTATCTCATGTCTATGAGCATGGAGCTCACTACCGCCGGTTAGACATGTGGTGGCTCGGATTAGCTCTCTTTCTTGTTTGCATCATCGAGGTTTGTTGTTATCCTTCGTTCTCTACCCCTACGCCTAATTATTGCACTGGCACTCTCAGCGTGACCAGCTGGAGAACGAAGACAACGCAACGTGGTTTAATATTTTTAACATTCGTAAATCCGGGTTTTATGCGCCTGTTTCGTGTTAATGACGCTTTGTAGTGTTTGAATTGGTTTCCGCCTACGGCGGTGTGGGTTTAAGTCTTGGGGTCCCATACGTAAGCTCTTCAGCACCGTTTCACGGGAGCCATTAACAGCAGATATTTCAGGCCAATTACTCCCTCTCTGGCGCGTTCCGTCCACTCTCTAAGCTTATTGTGTGCGTTGTTATGCTTAGAGGGCGACACCGTGGCCTCCCGGTTGCGATTGACCGCGCCGTCCTGCTTCCGTTCGAATACCAGCATTCACGCGGAGACGGTATCCCAGGGCCGACAGGTGTCACGAGAATGAGAAGGTTCAGTACGCGTAGTGGGCTATCCTTACCGTCCATTCGCATGCGTCCTTAGCTGGGACGGCAGTTGTGCTGAGGGTCTTCAAGCGCTTCCTCTCAATGTGATGTAGGTGATATGGGAGTCATACCACAGGTCCCTTCTTCCGCCATTCCCGACAACAGTTTTTCGTCGCCTATGTACGATCAGACCTAACCACATGACTCCGTATATTACTGGCCCATCTGCTCGAGCACTTCGCAACCAATCAGCTGTTCAATCTCTACGTATGCCTCTGATCCTTTTTTTTAATCGGCACGCCATGTATGAGAAAGCATACAAGGCGTAAGGAGTAGAAAAACGGTCGCCGTATCTACGGCATTACGACTACAGCTGGTATGATGGGGAGTTGCCCACATGGGAGGGTGTGTGTGTGTGTGTGTATGTGTGAGGTTCGCCAAGATGGTGTGGTACACATACTGGGGTCGCGTAATAACTGAGGTGAGCCACTGGGGTTGATATGAACCTGACCCTATGGCGACTCGCGTTGCAATGTGGGATCACTTATCCAGGCTTCCCACATGATCCTCGGCTTTTCGCGATCTCGAGTCCCTTCTAGAAACTGCAGAAGTCCCATGGAGCTCAAAGCATGTGCGAACGGCTGGTCGAGATTCCGGGTGTGGCCTGCACCGTGAGGTAATTGGCGCGGGTGCCCCTGGCAATCATGATGAAGCTTTCAAAATTCTGATAACGAAAATAACAAGGCAATGACAGTCAATCATCTGCATCGCGTCGACCACATGCATGCCCATGCCCTGCCAATGTCTGACAGACGGAATAAAACTCAGACATGGCAGCGAGTGAGAGAATGACGAGAACCATGATAGTAATTTTGGATCCGCTACCGTAACTACCGGGGCCTCAGGCTCCATCAATATGTGATATTGTAATAGCTACAGTCTGAGAACGAGCGAAGGGAGATAGGTGTCATTCAGCCTATCCGTGTCGTCCACTCCCACCGGCAATATCCGAAACGATTCATCGGCCCGGTCACCAGCTTTATGCTCTGCAGCTGCGCACTAGCTGCGTAGCCAAAAAACGAACATGGAAAAGAAAAGATCATTTGTTAATCCTCCTGTAAATTCTTATCCTCGGACGAGTAGCCTATGTTTCTACGATCCTGTGCAATTCAACGATAATTTGAGAATATTCTCATTGGGCTCAGGCACATATTGTACCTCGGTCGGAGCTTATAATCCATAATTCGTCTCGCGACTCGCCGGGCCACTGGACGTTTCCACGTTTCATTTGTCTCGCATTTGGAAAGATGCACACCTGCTAGAAATGTGCAACATACCCGGGAACACAGGCATTAAATGCCAGGCATATGAGAGAAACCGGTTTGGCCGAGATAAATGGTGCCGTACTAGCGTATGATTGACAGGTCAGAGCTTATATTTTTTTCTACCAACTTTGTGAGTGTTCGAGGTCGAGGCCAGAGCGATGGGCCTTAAATCGGCTGCTCTATTAAACAAGCACTGGATATCTGAGCAGAGTTTCGAAGGACCATGACCCTTCGTGACTCTACGAAACCCTTCGGAGCTCGGTGAGTGTTTGACTCAAAAGCCAGGGGTCAATACAGCGGGAAGGTTAGCCAGAAGGGGATATGCCGCCTGGAAGGGTTTGGTGTGGATTGCGGTGTATTTGAATTTCGATCTACGTCGATGAATGCGAGAAGAGACAAGGGCGTTGGCCCTTGTATTGTCGGTCGGGAGTTTCAATTTACTTTGACCGGTGTCAGCCGGGGGCCGAATGTCCATCTGGGGTTAGGCGTCGAACGTCGAAATTTCAGCAGGAATTTACCAACATACTGTAGACCATTTCCAACAAGCAGAACTTCCAGAACATTGGAGGCTATCGAATGGCCTGAGACGACAACTAGGGCTGGCCCTGTGCCTGTAGACGTGCCGGGGTGTGAAAGCCAATCAAGTGCCTGTCTTGACGTGATGGCAACTGTGAGGGGACAGGCAAGAAGGAAGGGAAAAAGAAATACTATACCTCTGGGTATCGATCTTTAGTATCTGAGCACTCTATGAATGATCCGAATCAGTGCAGACCGCGGGTAGAAGATTCAAAGTCAGCGAAATGAATAGAAAACGTCGCCTGATTGTGGCCAATATTAGAAGGAAAATATTCTCGTCTCACGATGGAGATTGCCCAGTCCTCCTCTGCTGTTTGCGTTTACCCGCCATTACCCTCCCCCCTCGACCTCCTCTCCGGTCTGCCTCTTTATTTTTGCCTCGTTCATAGTTACCAACAGACGCCCTCTGCCGCCACCGTTACGGCATCGTGAGCCTTTTCAGACAATTTCAGGCCCTCGCTTCCCGTTACGTCCAGGGACGAGCTGGCAACTCGCAGTCCACTAAATTGGCGTGTTCCGTCTGTATTTATCCCTCTTTGTGTTCCTTCTCGCTCCTGACGGTGTTCCATTCATATTTCGGCCCGCTGCCTCGCTCCTGCGCGTTTTTTTGTTCGATGGACCCGTGTCTGTTATTCATCTCCCTCCACATTTAATTGACCCCAGTAACGCGCTCCACGACGCGTTCTCTCTGGCTGCACGCGTAGCTCTTTTTACCAGACATCCATACCCGCCCCACAATGCGTTCACGTCGCAATCCCACACAACCCCACACTCTCAGTCCACACGCTCCTTCACCCATTATTACAACGTCCACGACTTCATTTCCTCGCGCTTCTTCCCCTTCTGGATTGTCGCAATTACTCTCTAAACCGGCCAAGTGGTTTTCCAGAAATGCTGGTCCTCGGGCACCCTCCGCCGCACCTTCTGAACCGAGATCGAGCTCCAGCTCCTTTGTCCGCAAACCGAAAATCTCTCACCCCACCGATCTTCGTCCTATCCTCCCGTCCCTGCAGAGTGAACCGTACATCCAATCTCCCGCTCAACCTGCCAGCAGGTCAGTTTCCATTGTATCTTGACCGAAACGCAGCCGCGATAACACTACCGTTTCTCTATACCAGGTCCGTATTTGACCTCTCTCTTGCGCGCGCACAAACTAGAGTAGATGGCCCAGCCACGTCTTCTCCATCGCCAGGCAAGAACAGCTCCGCTGACCTTGGCGATTTGCGCAGCCTCTCACAAAAGCCATGGTCCCGCTCCGCCGAGGAACTTGGCAAATTTAGCGTCTCCGCACCTTCGTCTCCCATGGTGAGCGGCTTCCAGGACAGGGTACAACAGTATCGTACTGGCAGCCCTAGTCATTCGTCAACGGCGTCCCAACCGCAACCGCAACCGCAACACCCATTTCCCACCTTCACCGCAGCCAGTTCCTCTGATCTATCCTCCGCACCATCTTCACCAGTGTCACCGGGCCCTTCTCCAGGAACTCCACCGTCATCTGTCGCTGTTCCGATGCTTCATATCCGCTCACATTCTTTTACGCCGAAGCTTCCCTCAAAGCTGTCCGGTTCGAAGATGGGTCCGCCTAGTCCCTCCCGGAAGACTTCCAATGCCTCAGAAAGAAGTTATGATCCACGTGAGCTAGCAAAGGACAGAATCGGATTAAATCCCCCCATAGGTCGGGGATCGTCACCACTTGCCATAGGAGGGGGAAATATGATTTATGCTCCGAGTACGACTCCGTACGATAACATTCCTGCGCCCACTGGTGATACACAATTGCTCCCACCCCCGAAGATAATTGAACCATCAGGTTCTGAGGTACCTGATCAGCATAGCGAGAAGCGCGTCTCTCAGATTGCCTTCCACTCTGGTTTCGTGAATCGCGCAGCGGACTTCACCCTCCCCAACACACGCGGGACACTGTACGGCCATCCCTCGGCCCCTAAGGGGTGGAAACCATTTAAACTTGTCTTACGCGGGACTAAACTTCAGTTTTACAAGCCACCAAATGACCGGGCCACTGAGGTCAAGGAGTTGTTTCCCGTAGGCATCGTACCCGCGGATGAGGAGGAGGACGGGGCATGCCAAGGTGATGAATCCACAGCCGACAAGCCGAAGTTAGATCCAAAGGCCCCGACAGCCAGGCGAAAACGTGCATTCTGGGGGAGGCGGACACACCCTGATTTAGTGCTGGGTGCCGATGGTGCCGTGGTGAAGGGTACTCTCGAGGCACTTGCCCACGAGGCCGTATTTGCCACCACGTTCTCATTGCTCCAGGAGGCGCCGTCCAATGTGCAGCCGTCATCCACACAAAGTACTAGTCTCGCCGCATGGCAGGATTTCGCGCTTTCGGTCCTCTTTGCGTTGCCATTAGTCCTCGGGGCAGAGAAGTTTGAATTCGAATTTGTGCGGTGCTGTACTTATCTTGTAAGCGGCGCGGATGCAGACACGAAAGAGGGCAACCGTGCGCGCGTAACTTGGCTCGCGAGGGAATACTTGCGGTATCGTGGCAAGCCGGTGGACGAGGACGCGTGGAATGATTTCCAACGCGATACAATCCCTAACGCTCTCCGAAATTGCGATAAACTCCCCGGAAAACCAACGTTACCAACGTCCGCGTCGGTACAAGCATTATATGGGCGATCACCTAGTCAGCCATCATCCTCTCCAAACATGAACACTGTCTCACCAAACGTTGGCACCTTCTCGCCCCGCCCTGATCAACATGGAATAATATCGCTGCACGACGCGCTGAGGATGGACTGCATTCCCGAACCAATTGTTACAGCGTCGCCGTCGAAGTCATCCGTGGATACAGACCACAGGCCCTCCGGATCTGGCAACAGTCAGGACATCTCGTTGGCCCTGCTGGATCGAGATGGATTCACGAGGGATGTGCTCTTTCGGTTCAAGGCGCAAGACATCGCTCATAGCTTGTTCATTTTCAATCGTTCTCTGCTTGAGGACCTACCCCACAATCTCACCGCTGACGATTGCTTGGGGTCGACACTGGCGTCCGTTGAGCGCAAAGCTTATTCCTCGCAAGATCCTGAACCCAGCTCTATAGTGGGGCGTTTCCTCGGCAGTGAGACTCGTTTGCACTGGCTCACCAAGCTGGTTCTCTTCCATGTTCTCATGTTCGACTCCTCCGCAAGCGCACAGACATCTACCCTACGTGGAGACTTCTCGCGCACATCGCGCACGTATTCTCGTTCAGAGGTAGTGGTCACCTGGATTCGCATCGGCGAGCTGTGCCGCGTAACTGGTGACGAATGTTCGTGGCGTGCTATTTTCAATGCTCTGTGCTCCCGCCCCGTGGCGCGGCTTGACAAGACGTGGCGCCGTGTGGATCCTGGCGTACGTGCAATGATCGAGAACTGGGCTAGGAAGGCAGGGAGCGATGCTGTTGAGAACAAACTCACGTTCTGGGGCGGTGACGCGTGTGAAAATATACGCTCGTCGATCGACAGAGCGAAGCTCGGAGAGGGTGGCTCGTTTGCTGTGCAATTCCTGAGATCTGCGAAGTACGACTTCGAGGCGTTCCGCACGGCATTCTCATTGTGCCCCAGGAAACCGAGTGAGCGGGCAGATGGGCTGACTAAGGTTGTACAGACGTTGCTGGGCACTTGGCGCGTACTTTCG